>ERZ780141.2101-NODE-2101-length-10455-cov-2.001538_pt1 | contig 10455 bp, 10 predicted proteins | sample MGYA00433080_ERZ780141 | MGnify/ENA primary metagenome ERZ780141 (study PRJEB29588, sample SAMEA2154047) | human gut metagenome | biome: human gut; feature: human-associated habitat; material: faeces | place: Denmark | collected 2008/2010 ... | reverse complement strand
TATAGTACCCTTTCAGATCGCAAAGACTCTAACGGAACAAGGTAAAACCTTGTTTAAAAGCTATGCTTGCTTTTAAGCAACAAAAAATCCTTATTGCTATTTTCCGGTCGAATACGGTTAAGTATACGATTGCACACCTCTGGAGACCAATATATTGTTAAATACTTGCGCGCACGAGTAATAGCTGTATAAAAAATATTATGTGTTATTTTTTCTTCAGTTTCATCGGCAATAACAATTTTTACAGAATCGAATTCAAGCCCCTGAGATTTATGTATCGAAACAGCATATGCAATCTGAAAGGGTACTATATGGTAGTTGGTGCTCTCCTCACTATCGCTAGAATATGGTTTTCTTCTGTTTACAATAAAAGCGACCAGAGATTTTCCATTCCCCGATTGTAATAAAGACAAACCATCTTCTAATTTTACCTCTTCAGCATTTAGTTCTATGTCTACCTCAATAACAAAATGTATCGCCTCTCCTTGGTCTTTGATATCTACGATACGCCCTTTGAGATTATTAAACAGACAAGAGAAACGTTCTGAATCATTAAATAGAATTGGATCGCCTATTTTGAACTGCCATACATCAATTGCGACTGCCGTAGCTGGGTTTCTCAATTGCAGTAACTTGTTTATATTATTCAATCCGTATAATCCATTATAATTCAAACATAAAATTATTTCATCTTTAGCCTTGCAAGTAAAAATATCCTCATCTATTATATGTGAGTAATCACTCCGGACCATTTGTTCCAATGCAACATTCTCATCTCGCATATTACGAACTTCTTCCCAAAGCTTTCTCAAATAGGTATCAGTACTTCTATATGGAGTGGTCAATTCATGGCAGCACTGCTTAGGAACAACATTTTTTATGATAGAAAACCAATTGCCAAAACCAATGGCTTCTATTTGGTATGTATCTCCCATCAATACTAACGCAGCGTTTCCCAGCCTTTCAAGTATCTTAATAAGCTCACCATTTTGAACCGTACTACATTCGTCTACAACAATCAAATCATATTAAAATCATCCCTGGCTTTTTTTGTAAATTGATCGACAGTGGTGAATTCGTCATCAGAATTTTTGAATAATACCTTTCTACGCAAATTTTCGACTGCCGGATGTGTTTTTGCCAGGAATATACGTTTTTTGTCAAGGAGAAGATGACTTATATGGTTAACCAAGGTGGTCTTCCCTGTTCCCGCTGCTCCATATATAAAATGAACACGTGAAGAAGAAAACATATTTGTCAATATTTCTCTTTTCATTGGGTCATCTAGACGTACATCAGATGATAATGTTTCCAACTCGCAAACGGCTGCCTCCGAAAACTCACTAGAAATAAGCGAAGGTTCAGATGCCAATGCTTGCAATGAATTGATTATTTTGTAAATGCCGCCCTCATATTCATGCACAAAAAGATGGTTTTTATATACTCCTATTTCAGAAGCAGGTTTAAACCCTGTATAAAGGCTTTCGTTAAACTTTTTTACCAAGGCAAGCACTTTCTCTGGCGTTCCAAACCCTTTTAAGTCTTCGATAGGAGTAAACAAAACATGATTACTATAGGTATTGTTATCAATAAATCTTTTCAACAATTCAGGCTTGTGCTCTGATGCATTGATACACTGATACAAGTCATACAAACTGGTAATATGCTTACATGGATAAAAAGCATAAGGTTGTTTGTCGAAAGGTACACACTTAGTAGAAATGTTATATTCATCATATGTTTTGGGATAATACTTTGTCGGGCGTTGATCTTTTAGCACTGTATTGCGCATATGTAAGAGCAAATATCGAATGATGTTGGCTCCTGTAGCATTGCAAGCAGAAATACTCCTACATCTGTTTAACACAGATATAATGGACGATTTACTGCTTGGATTTGCAGAAAGCAATTCCTGTTCTATAGCGTTGTATTCCTCATCCGGCAAATCAATGATATCCACCAGTGATAGATGTGTGCGGGTAATAATATTCATTAACGCCCTATAATCGCCATTACCTCTACGCGTATTCAACGACATATACAACAAACCGGCAAAATTATCAATTTCGCACGGTCTAATGGAAACATACCAATCAACGATCACTTTTATAGGATAATGCGTACTAAAAACCGCTATGTTAGTATCTACAAAACTCAAGCTTACTGAATAGTTGCTAAATATATCGTGATGCGTGAATGCAGTGATACGCTGAAATTTGTTTGGTTTATTTGTTACCGGCTCTAACGTAACCTCGTAGTAGATATCGTTGTTGACATAAAACGGCTTGATTCTATCAATATAGTAATTATCCGATTCTGTATGTGGAACACCGTTTCCTATTGCATTAATGCTTTCTGCCACTTTAGCGTAATAATCTTTCGTTTGCACATCAGTATCGTCTATAAAGCAATCTACATTTTTGAGGATAATAATACCATAACGGTCGAAAACCGCCTTTTTTAGTTGTAAAAGGTACTTGTAATATTTTAGCAGCAACCGTTCCGAACCGTCTTCTGAGGGAGTAAAATGAGATACAGATGCCCTTAGAAACCTATCAAAGCGAGCAATAAAACCATACTTTCCGGTCATTTTACTTGCAACCTTATTGACACTCATAGGTCGTTGCGGATATAAATCACTCCAAAGCTTGTCCGCAATATGATCGTTAAGATTGCGCACAGCGTTAAGAATAATCTGCGCCGTCTCTCCTCGATTTTGTCGTGTCATTGCGGCAAAGGCTTTATCAATGGCATTACTGGCTTTTTGTATTTCTTTATCTGTTAGGTTATCCATCTAAAAACCTCCCTCAATTGATTCCATATATATATAAACTATTTTCACGACGGATATATCGAATCATGTGTAAATATTATTCTTGCAAAAGCCCCCTAAATTCGCAATCAGTTCGGCATCATTTCATTACAATCTAAATTAAAATGAATTTGCTTATAAATTCTTTTAGATCAAGTTATTCAATAAACAGCTCCGGTGTATAGAAAAAGATATCCGGTATTTACTGCAAGACTTCATTATTACTGCGATTTCCTAAATCATTTTTTTAATATTTATATCTCCATTATATTTCCATCATCGATCTCGAATACTGCAGATGTATTTTTAGTATTGTTCATCTACATATTCTGGAGTGAGATTCTTTTCATAGTTATCTAAAGCATACATATTTTTTTGTATTATCTTAAAAATACTGTTCGCAGTTAATCAAAAAGCGATAATTGAATTGGAACATCAGATAATGTTTTTACTGACTTTTCGCTGACATCATTACTTGTCTCAAAAGATGGAACTTCAGATTCAGAGAAAATACTACTATCGGTAGTGTCACTAAAACGACCTCGGCGCTGAACACGAGACCGTTTTTCAATTTCTTCTGCAGACATTTGTGAAGAAATTGACAAAAGAACTTCTTCAAGTCTCGGGTTAATCATGGCTTTTCTTTCCATTTTTCTTCTCACAATGCCATAGCATCCAACAGGAGAGATATAAATATCTTCAGGCGCATCAGGAGAAACAATGTTTTTCATATCGCCATAAACGCATTTTTCCGGAACAGTAGTACCATTAATCATTTGTCCGTGAGATAATTGAACAACGCCTTTGCTCAATGAGCACAAAAGTGCTGTATCCTCAACATACTTTGCTATCTTCAGTGAGAGAAGGTACTCAACGTCATATCTGGATTTGTTGACATTGAACGATAAAAGTCTATTTCCTAACCATTTAACAACGGGAACTGCCCATGAATTGCCTGTAGCCTGATAACGATTGGTTTTTTTTGCATCTGATAATTCCGTATAGCTATCTGGAAAGCCCATCAATCTTTCTGTTTCTAACGGCGACAAACGGCGAATACGTCCATCTTGAACAACAAACAATGAACCATTTGTCGCGGCGGCGTTTCCATTCCATTTTGTCCCATAAGCAGCGTACAAACAGTCCGTATATTCTCTAAAGACCTCAAAAAGATGACCTTCTTTCTCAAAAGTCATTTCACGATTTGGATACGCTTCTTGTCCTGGTGCCCCATCCTCCAATAGTACATTTTCTGGAAAAAAGTCCGGGCCGCCTGCAATAAGGTAAAGTCTCTTCCTTTGCTGGGGCAATCCAAAATATTTTGCATCTAAAACTCTCCATGCCACATTGCGAATTTTTCCACGGATAAAACCGGAATTAGGCCATCGCTCATTTTCTATAGGTTTCTTGAGACCAGCTAAAGACGACACTAAACATCCAAAAGCATTTGTTTTATCCGTAAGAACACCTTCTACATTTTCCCAGAAAACTATTGTACGTGGCAATTCTTTTTGCAAACGGACTTTATCGTTTGCATCGATAATATCAACAAATTTTAAAGTAAGGTTCCCTCTGTCATCATTCAGTCCATTTTGCCAGCCAGCAAATGAAAACGCTTGACAAGGTGTGCCCCCACAAATAAAATCTGGAGAATCAATTTCCCCGTTAAGAAGTTTACTAGGAATATTATTCATATCTCCAAGGTTTGGTATTTGTGGATATTTAATTTTGAGTACCCGTGAAGGAAATTCTGCAATCTCAGAAAACCATTGAAATTGCATACCTAGTGGTTCCCATGCTACAGACGCTGCCTCTATTCCCGAGCATACGCTTCCAACTGTTTTAATATTCAAATATATTCAACTCCTTTTTCGCCTGCATTGTAGTATCGTATATTACCCAAAACGCCCTCAAAAGTCAAGTCCATATGTTTAAAAGGCTGATAATAATTTGAAAACAACTCAAGCATGATAAGCATTATTCTTTTAATTTTTCAAGTAGATGTTTGCGCCATTCCTCGATATCATACCATGGACACCCAATGCAACCGCGTTCGGCATCTTTCCCTTTTTCAGGTATATTCGGATCCCAATAACTGCCACCTTTATAATAATAAGGAATCCCGAATATTATTCCGCGTTTTCCTGTTTGGAAGCATGCACGACATACTTCTCGTTTTTGTTGATTTCTTTGATTGGTAAGTAATTGGAACTTTTGTCTGATTTCACTGTCAGTCATATCATCAGGATTTTCATCTTTTGTTTCATTGTCCCACCGAATTTCGGAAAATTTATGATCAGGAAGGCAATGCGGCGATACAGTGTTTTCATATACATCCACACTTCCCAAAACCTTGATGATTCTTTTACGAAGCGCAGGCGTCCAAGTCTCATAACCATTACCCTCGCTTCCCCCGCGCAAAATTGGCAAAAGTATTCTTTGACTTGTGTTTTTGCCACAATGCGGGCAATAACGGGCTAAATCAGTTGCTATAGTGTATCCAAATTCTTTTAGATCCTGAATTCTGCGTTGAGGATTTGGATTTCGTGGCATTTCGCAAGCACCACATTTCCACCCACCTTCCGCCAAAGTGTCAAAAAATTCTTTCGTTGTCGCGGCATTGGGCTTGGTTTTCCAAAAATTTTCCTGAATCTCTTTCCAAATTGCAATTTTGTCAGTTTCCATCTGTATATAAACAGAGTTTAAATATGAGTATATTTTTTCCTTATCTTCGAAATCAATGTTCGTACCCGTACGTCTGTATTCAATTGGAACATATCCTTCCCAATCATGATCCGCATATGTAAACCTAACAGAAACATAGACCTCAGACGCTTTTGAGTTAACAATAGGGTAATCCAATAAAATAGTAATATTAGGATTTAATGAGAAATCCATATGAAACACCTCCAAATAGAGAGAGATAGCCCATCGCATATAGCGACAGGGGGTATAATATACTTTTTTATTTCTCTTATTCCTCAATTAATCGATTGACTATCTCGATTTCATTTACCTTTTCAAAATCATACCGAAAAATTGATGCAATAATAATCTGGTTTCCTGAAAAATCTCTCTTCAATATATTCATCATCAATTGAATATTAGTTTGATCCACTTCTTTTCCGCTAGGGGAATCCAGGATGATTGGCAGTTTAATCCCTATATACTTTTCTATTTCGGTAATATAGGATAACCGGAACGCAAAGACCGTTTTATGCAATACAGCGCCCGACAGCTCCTTTAAATTGGATGTGAAAAGATATGATGAGGCAATCGATTCACTGCTTCCCACGCCTAATTCCGTGGCATATTTCACCATATTCTCATAGAGAGACTTTACTACATCTGTATTTGCCTTTGTTTCTTTTGATATTTCCTCTCGAACAAATTTTAAAGTCTTTTCCAGGCGTTTTATTTCCTTATCAATAGCCCCCGCATCAATTGGCACAGAAGCTATTCGTCTATCAAAAATATCTATCATACTATCTGATTGAAAAAACGCCAATTGTTCCGCTTCATTTTCTTGTTCTTTCTGCACATTGGACAACTGGTGCATTACCGATCGAAGATCAGCGGAAACGATTTTCCGTTTCGCAATCAAAAAGTCAATAGTGTCAGATAATCCAACGATGCAATCTGCGGTAACAGGAAATATTGTACCATCTGGAAGCTGTATGGTTAACTTCATATCAGCAACATACTGGCGCATACGTTTATTATCAGAAAGATTTTTATCAATTCTTTTTAATTCATTTTGAAGAGCTTGCTGCTGTATTAATAGCTGCGCTACAACAGCATCGGACTCCACCTTGTAAGAGTCGGATACAAGTGTGCCACTTTCCGCAACAATTTCTTCGCGATATTTAGCAACACTGGCTATCTGACGATATTTTGATAATTCTTTAGAAAGTTTTGCTTCTTTTCGAATCAATTCACTACAATCACGACCTGAAAGACCTCGAATTAACTCTTCAATATTGAACCTGATACTTCCGATTGCTGTACCACGATTCAGAAGAGTCCATCCCTTTTCTTGATCCGCATAAATTGCCCCTAGGATGTTATTTAACACGTCGGCATTTGGAGTTCTAAAAATCACTTGATGCAAATCATGTAATTGATCGGGCAATATATATGTTTTTTTCTCATTAGCAAATGTTACTTCAATAAAATCATTGGAATATCGCGATAATAGTATTTCTCCAACATTATCAACTAAAACTTGTGTAACTACCTCGCAACGGTCAAATTTAATTTTTCTAGTGTTGGGAATACTATATCCCAACGAATAAAGCATAAAGCGCAGCAGCGTTGTTTTTCCTCTACTATTCTCCCTGCTGTAAATAAGATTTACGCCATCAATAAAATTAATGGTACGCTCTGCATATCCTTCTTTTATTTTGATAAACTGAAAAATCACAGCTTCACCCCCTTCCGAACATTTTCAATGGTAATTCTTCTACGAATCACATTATAAAGCACAATTTTTGTTAGTGCCTCTAGTGTCTCATTATCAATACCCGCCGAAGAAAATTCGGCTTTGTATTCTTCCCAGAATTGATCAATGAAATCATGACATTTTTCCATCGGCTTTTTTGCACTAGAAAATTGCGAATAATCATAAAGAATTCTTGTAAAAAAATCGAGACGCTCACAGCAAGAATCAATGGTGTTGTTATACATATGTATTACTTCATCATAAACCCCAGTTTCAAATTGATTTAGAAAATCATCATCGCACCGTTTAATATCAGTTTCATAAACCAAAATGGGCCAAATGATGTCTTTTTTGTTCAGAAGAATAGAAGAATCGCTTTTGGTTCCATTTACAAAAATATTTTCTTGCCAAACTTGAAGCAACCATTTTCCAAGTCCAAAAGTTGTATTCACATTTAGTTGACCTATAAAATCGTTCACGCTCTGGGTAACAGCTTTATAGCGCTCTGTTTCATCATTGGTTTCAAACGGAAACACCTGTACTATAAATTTCTGCAGATCAAGTGGATTATCTATATCATAAAGATATTTTCTTATAATTTTCTGTGCTGTTGGAGGCAAATCAGCAAAGCGCCTGCGAGTAGGCAATCCCCCAAAAACGGCTCTTGAATCAACATCATTAAATGGATTGGGAGAGTTAGTAATAAGGATTAACTGCTCGGCATCAGTCTTTTGTGCTCCTTCTGAAAGTGAGGTTAGTGCCTTTTTGAGATTTTCTCGCACATGAGAGAAGTCAGAGCTGCTTTTTTCAACCGCTTTTGCCTGGGCGAGTATTTTCCCACCTCCCTCCAAAGTCAATTCTATATCTTCTTCATTTCCTTCAAGGCGCACTGACTGTAATTCTTTTATATTTTCTAACATTAGAATAATGGCAGCATTTCTCTGAAAATCAAATCCGAATAAAACTGCATTTGCACGTCTGTCTTTCATAAGTCCTGCCCCCTAAAGATTTCAAATTTCAAATTACAAAATTAAAAGTATTTCTTATTTTTCATTCCGCAACTCATTTTCTCGACGCATCCAGGCATCAACTTCACTAACTTTAAACTTCCAAGTCCGTCCTATTTTGACCCCTGGCATTCCCCGTTTCTCGGTCCATGCCAACACCGTATCCCGGGTGACACCCAAATAATCGGCAATTTCATTCATCGAAACCCAGCGTTCAATTTTCTCGTAATTCATCCTGCACTCCTCAATCGGGTATAAAGCATGTTTTGCATACTTGCTAAAATATAGTATACCATATAATTTCCATTTTTTCAATACTTCAATGCCGATTTATGAGGAATTTTGCAAAAAACAACGGTTTTCAAACGAAAAATGCCGTCGCACAAGGGTACAAAACGCAATGGTGCGAAAGAGTATAAAGTTTTTTTCAGAAAAGCTATTGACAAAACTGACTTTGTCGTATATAATAGTGTTAGCGAGAATGCGAACAGGCTAACTTGCTAACATTTATTTCACCAGTATGAGATAGAATGAATGCCCGCAAATAAGATGAATAAGATAAAAATGAAAATGAGAAACAAAAAGTAACGAAAAGAATTAGGGCGAAAAGAAATAAGAGATAAGGTGAATGTTATGAACACAACGTACCAAAACTTCGGAGATTTTCTCCAAAAGAAACGCACAGAGAAGGAGATAACCCTTCGCAAAATGGCTGAGATGATTGGCATCACTGCTCCCTATCTCACCGATATCGAGAAGGACCGTCGTAACCCTCCTGAGATGGAAAAATTGGAGACAATCGCCCGCATTCTCAATCTCTCCGATGAGGATAAGGCTATAATGTTTGACCTTGCAGGTAAAAAGCGGAATTCTGTAGCACCGGATCTGCCGGAATACATCATGGAAAGAGACTATGTTTCCGCCGCGCTTCGCACTGCGCGTGACTTAGATGCAAGTGAGCAGGAGTGGCTGAACTTCGTGGAGGACTTAAAAAAGCGAAAGGGGTAAAATTCAATAATGTACACACCCTCCTTCAAGACGAAGAAAAACGGTGTTCCTGTCCTCGACCGAAAAGAAATTGACAACATCGGCGAAAATTTTATACGCGATTTTCAGCCGTCCGTCCTTACATCACCGGCTCCGGTCGATATTGAAAATTTTACCGAGTTCTACCTCGGTATGACCCCAGACTATCAATATCTGTCTCACAACGGAATTTATCTTGGCATGACCGTATTTAACGATACGAATAAAGTCCCGGTCTACGATCCTGCCACCAACCGCGCAGAATATATCAGTGCAAAAGCCAGAACTGTAATTATTGACAACCGCCTGCTTGAGAAAAAACAGGAGCATCGGTACCGTTTTACGCTCGGTCATGAATGCGGTCACGGTGTTTTCCTCACCGCCTTCTTTGCAGACAATCCAGACCAGCTCTCCATATTCGACTCCAAGAACTGTTCACCTATGATTCAATGTCGCATTGACTTATCTGCAGGCGGGCAAAGGACAACCTCCCTGCGTACCGACCGAGATTGGATGGAGTTCCATGCAAATGCATTCTCATCCAGCATTCTTATGCCGAAAACAGCCATTCAATTGATTGCAGGATGCCATAAGGGATATCATAAAACATCAAAAGGGCGTATGGATCTTGTCAATGATGTTGCCCGTACACTCAATGTTTCCAATCAGGCAGCATCCTACCGCCTGAAAGAGCTTGGGTATTTTCCGAAAAACGATATGACCGATTACTCAGCCGGAACTGCCCTGTCAGATTTTTTTGATCTGATTTAACAAAAATACAGCGGGTTTCACCGCCCGCTGATTTTTATACCGCAAGTGTTAGCAGTTTTGCTAACAAGATAACAAGAAAGGATGTGATGCCTATGATTACAGCAGGAAAGGAGGCAAAAAATGCAGGAGATTCGAGACTGTAAAGGTCGGCTGACCTGTCTTGCCGATGAAAAAACCGGTGAGATCGAAGCTCATTACAAAGGGGCAATCGCACGCACTACCCTTTCCCCCGGTAGCGTTTTTACAATCAAGCGGGACAACACCGTAACAAACATTTTCTTTTCCCCGCAGAAAACTTTCCGTATAGAAAGCCAATCTGCAAACTGACCAATAAAATCAAACAATCCGCTGAGCTGCTTGACGGCCTGGATACCGAACCTTCTTTGTAAGGTTTTGTT
>ERZ780141.2087-NODE-2087-length-10502-cov-2.763856_pt1 | contig 10502 bp, 10 predicted proteins | sample MGYA00433080_ERZ780141 | MGnify/ENA primary metagenome ERZ780141 (study PRJEB29588, sample SAMEA2154047) | human gut metagenome | biome: human gut; feature: human-associated habitat; material: faeces | place: Denmark | collected 2008/2010 ... | reverse complement strand
GGGGCTATTTGATTAATTGTTTAACTCGTCCCATTTTAACGGGACACTAATGAACGTAATTAATAAATATTGCTCAAACGAGCGCATAAAGAAATTTGTAGATTCAATAAGCAGCAGAGAAGCAACTGATTTGTATGAAACCCTTTGGGGTAATAAGGAAGAGTCAGCCTGTTTCGAAGTTGAAAAGGGTGAAAATGGAAATATCTATATCACCAATGTTGCGGGTATAATTTTCGCAATTGTGGGTTCAAAGTTGAACATACTGAAAAATTGTTTAGAGGATAAAGCTTAAAAAGATGAATGCGTAAAAAAGCTTTCCTAAAAAACATATACATTGTAAAAAGAGAATATTAAAAATTGAAAAAACAATGAGAAAATTTGAAGATCTCAAGATAGCGGTGGCCGGTACTGGCTACGTAGGACTTAGTATAGCAACTTTGCTGTCGCAGAAGCATGAGGTGACTGCAGTTGACGTGATACCGGAGAAGGTGGAGAAGATTAATAATCGTATTTCGCCTATCCAGGATGAGTATATCGAGAAGTATTTCGTTGAGAAGGAACTGAATCTGAAGGCTACTCTTGATGGCGCAAGCGCTTATGCTGATGCTGACTATGTGGTGATTGCAGCTCCTACGAACTATGACCCAGTGAAGAATTTCTTCGATACACACCATATTGAGGATGTGATTGACTTGGTGCTGTCGGTTAATCCAGAAGCAACGATGGTGATTAAGTCAACGATACCTGTTGGCTATTGCCGTTCGCTGTACATGAAGTACGCCAAGAAGTTTGCCGAGATGGGACCTATGGCTGATGGCAAGCGCAGGGAGTTCCGTCTGCTGTTCTCGCCTGAGTTCTTGCGTGAGAGCAAGGCACTGGAGGATAACCTGTGGCCAAGTCGAATCATTGTTGGCTTCCCGAAGATGATTCAGGATGCTGAGTTCGATGAGGAGAACAAGGCTATTCAGACCATTCAGGGCAACCACATGAAGGAGGCGGCTGAGACATTCGCGAAGTTGCTGCAGGAGGGCGCTATCAAGGAGAACATAGACACGCTGTTCATGGGATTGAAGGAGGCTGAGGCGGTGAAGCTGTTTGCAAATACCTATTTGGCTCTGCGTGTGTCGTACTTCAACGAGTTGGATACTTACGCTGAGGTGAAGGGTTTGGACACACAGGCTATCATTCAGGGCATTGGACTGGATCCACGTATCGGTACGCACTACAACAATCCATCGTTCGGATATGGCGGTTACTGCCTGCCTAAGGATACCAAGCAGTTGCTGGCGAACTATGCCGATGTGCCACAAAATATGATGACGGCTATTGTGGAGAGCAACCGCACTCGCAAGGATTTCATCGCTGATCAAGTACTGAAGAAGGCTGGCTGGTATGACTATTACAGCAATAATCAGTATGCTGGTAACAAGGATAAGGTGGTGATTGGCGTGTATCGCTTGACAATGAAGGCTAATTCGGACAACTTCCGTCAGTCGGCTATTCAGGGTATCATGAAGCGCATCAAGGCCAAGGGTGCTGAGGTAATCATCTACGAGCCAACGCTGAAGGATGGTGACAACTTCTTCGGTTCACTGGTAGTCAATGACTTGGCTAAGTTCAAGGTGATGTCGAAGGCCATCATAGTGAACCGCTATGACGCATGTCTGGATGATGTGCAGGAGAAGGTTTATACGCGTGACTTGTTCAGAAGGGATTAAGGTTCATTAAAGAAATAAAACATTCATGCAGAAAGTTTTGATTTTGATGGATATGCCTTTGTTTCCATATAGGATATATGCCTATAATGGGTTGGCAGACAGAGGATATGACCTCACTGTTGTCTCCGTTAGCAATGAGGATGCTAAATATGACATTCCTCTGAAATTTAAGCATATCAGAATGAGTAAGAAAATGTACGGAGGCTTTGTGAAGTTGAAAAATTTCGGAACCATAAATCCAGATGCATACGATATAATTGTAGTCGATCCGAATCTTAGAATGTTGGATTTTTATAGGTTCTACCGTAAAAAGTATTGGGACAAACTTATAGGATGGGGACATCATAAGGGAAGGACTACAGGCAATAAACTTGCAGAGTGGGTTAGATGGAGTTTCTTTACAAAGTTCAGAGCACTGGTGTTCTATGATTATGAAACTAGGAAAGAGTATGTAGAGCATGGGTTTGACGCAGATCGGTTGTTCGTAGCCAATAATACTCAATATGTTGATTTGTCAATGGTTGACCTAAAAGCTAAGCGTAATAGTTTTATCTATGTTGGCAGAATCCAAGAAAGAAAAGCTATTGATAAAGCGCTGGAGGCTTTTGCAATAGTTAAACAAAAAACAAAAGATACAGACCTCATATTTAAAGTTGTTGGAGGTGGAGATGCAAGTCAACTCAAAGAACTGTGTAAACAGCTCGAAATAGAAGAATCTGTAGTCTTTACAGGAACCATACATGATGAACATTCTCTTGCCGATATTTTTAATAATGCATACGGATATGTGTCGCCTGGTCATGTAGGTTTAGGAGTGTTACATGGGCTTGCTTTTGGAGTGCCAGTAATTACATGCACTGGAAGGAAGCACAGTCTTGAAGTCGTGAATTGTAAGCCTGTGAACAGTTTCTTGGTAGATTTCGATAAGCAGTCGATAGCAGACGCAATGCTAAAACTATGCACGGATGTAGAGTTGTTTGGGAAAATGTCTTTATCAGCACACGAGTATTATACTCAGTTCTGCACCATCGACAAGATGGTGGATGGTGTGGATGATGCTATAAAATACTTGACAAAATGAAAACAGATTTCAACGGATACCAAATTATATACGTAGAGATAGATTCTGTGCTGTTGTTCCGTAATTTTGCTATATATCAGTATTTTAATAATACTAATCTCATGCGAAAGATATGCGTAATGCCAACAAGTGCAGTAAAGAGGATACTTGCTAGGTTTCGTTTATCTAACAGATTGCTGAGATTGAGCCCAAGGTGCTGTGAAAAGCTTTCGGATAGCCAGTATGTATTATCCCTCTGCAACAAGATTTGGGTGGTCAATACTGCAACGAATTGGGTTACTATTATCAACACAGAGCGAGTGGGTTTTAGTACTCCATTGAACCTATGCAGGTGTGGCAACAAGATATTTTGGGGCGATTATGGTGCGAATCCATCGTATGATAGCGTGAATATATATGAACTGAATGAGTGCTTGGAAATGAATACTGTATATACTTTTCCATCGGGTTCGGTTCGTCATGTACACAACATTATTTGGGATGAAGACCAGGGATGTTTCTGGGTTCTGACTGGTGATAATGAAAAAAAGGCTGGCATATATAAAGCTACAAAGGATTGGAAAGAGGTTACGCCATTAAAGACCGGGGAGCAGAAATATAGGGCCGTTGTCGGCTTTCCGTGCAATGGAGGTCTGATATATGCGACTGATTCAGTTGAGCATGAAAACTTTATATATTATGTAGATAGTCAGGGACGAGAATCAATCGTATCTTCGATAAACGGCAGCTGTATATATGGTGGGCAGGTTAAGGATTATTATCTCTTCTCAACAACTGTAGAGTCACCAGAGGGTCGTGGTATCAGTGCCTTGCTTTCAACAAAGCTCGGCGGCGGAATAAAGAATAGGAACGTGGAATTATTGCGAGTGGATAAACATACAAGTGATGTTAACACCGCAAAAGTCTTTAAAAAGGACATTTGGCCAATGAAACTGTTGCAATATGGTGTGGTTACAATACCTTCTGGACAAGAGTATAGTAACGATATCTGGATACAACCTATTGCTTGTAACAAGGTTGATGGCAGTAATATAAACATCAAAGTATGAAATTGAAATACTTATTAGGAATAATACAGAGTCGTGGGGTAAGAAATCTCTCTTATAGGTCATGGTATATGCTACAAACCAAAACCGGTAGGTTGGCAAAACGTTTTCCCACAAGGCCTTCTTATGTAAAACTCCCTTTTCTTGAAGAGTGGAAGAATTCTGATTATTATATTTTCAACGATCGGGCTTCTTTGTCATCTAACAAGGTGCAGAGTGTGCTGCTTAGAGAAAAAGCAGAGAAGATTCTTACTGGAAATCTACAATACTTCAGTGCGGAATGGCATGACCTCGGAAAGGACTGGAACTGGCATGTAAATCCTATAACAGGATTTGAATATGACCACCATCAACACTGGACGCAAATCAATGAACTAAATAAGAAATCGGGTGACATCAAGTTTGTTTGGGAGGCTTCTCGTTTTTGCTTCTTGTATGATATAGTAAGATACGATTACCATTTTGATTTGGACCATTCAGAGTTTGTTGTCAGTAAAATTCTTGATTGGATTGAGAAGAACCCATTGAATTGCGGTCCCAACTATAAATGTAGTCAGGAAATATCTCTCCGAGTCTTGAACTGGTTGTTTGCCCTAAACTTCTATAAGAACAGTACATTTTTAACTGAGGATAGGTGGAACACAATAATACAATCTATTTATTGGCAGATCAACCATGTATATGAAAATATTAACTTCTCACGCTATACGGTAAGGAATAATCATGCCATAACAGAGACAATGACATTGTTTCTTATGGGGTTGATATTTCCAACAATGCCAGATGCGAAGAAGTGGCGAAAGAATGGAAAGAAATGGTTTGAACAAGAGATAAAATACCAGGTAGCGAATGATGGTACATTTATTCAAGATAGTATGAACTATCACCGCGTGTTGATACAATTGTTAACCATAGCCATTTCCATTAGTGACAAAAATGGAGACAAACTTTCAGAAGATATTTATGAAAATGCTCATAAGGCATTGAATTTCCTTTATCAATGTCAGGATGAAGTATCTGGATGGATGCCTAATTATGGATCTAATGATGGGGCGCTATTTTTCCCGCTCTCAAATGCCGATTATCGTGACTATCGACCACAGCTTGATGCTTTGCATGTATTGTTGACAGGACGTAACCTCTATAATGAACAATACGAGGATGCCTTATGGTTTGGTGCAACAGTCAAAAGACATCACTCTATGCCTCCATTGAAAAGAAAATATGGCATAGTACGATTCGAAAAGAGTGGTTATTTCTTGATACGCGAAAAAGATACATTGACATTTATGCGTTGTGGTAAGTGGAATGGAAAACAAGGATGCACGGATGAATTGCATCTGGACATTTGGCATAATGGTGAAAATGTGTTATTGGATGGCGGTTCTTACAGTTATAATACTACTCCTGAACTGGTTCGATATTTTAGCGGTACAGAGTCGCACAACACTGTGATGATTGGTGATAATGATCAGATGATGAAAGGTCCGAGGTTCGTGTGGATGTTTCCACCGACAATATTATGTGCAGATGCGCTTGAAACGGATCACGAATATGTGATTTCTGGTCAAATTGTGGCCTTTAAGCATATGGGTAAGAATATAGCAATCAAAAGAGAAATAAGAAAGAAGAAAGGAGTACATGAATGGTGTGTTTCAGATTGTGTGCAGAATTGTCCAATAGAAGATGCAAGGCAACTTTGGCATAGTGTGTCATCCAATGTGGTGTTTAAATCCAGTTCAGGAACAATTCAAACAGAGGAAGCATTCTATTCAAGTTATTACGGAAAGAAAGAACCTTGCACGAAAACAGTGTTCATATTTAACAATGAAATAAAAACAAAAATTACAATAAGATAATGAAGGTATTATATTTTCATCAGCACTTTACTACTCCTAAAGCAGGAGGCGCTATACGTTCTTACGAATTTGCTAAAAGACTGATTGCTAGAGGACATCAGGTTACGATGGTAACGGGTGGTGACTATAAGAAATTCGGATTGACTCCAACCCATAAGAAAAATATATATCGTGGAGATATTGACGGAATAGATGTTATTCAAATATCAATTCCATACAGCAATAGCGATGGGCTAATAAAGCGTGCCTTGTCGTTTGTTAAGTTTGCATGGAAGGGTGTGCAGATTGCAATGAAGGAAGAGTATGATCTGTTGTTTGCAACGACAACACCACTCACTGCTGGAATTCCGGGTATAGCTGCAAAATGGTTCCGCAGAAAACCCTTCGTGTTCGAGGTTAGAGATCTATGGCCAGAACTGCCAAAGGCATTAGGAATGAAAAACCCCTTGGCTCTGCTTGGTATGAGCATCTTGGAGAAGAGAAGTTATCATGCTGCAGACGCTTGTATTGGTCTCTCACCTGGTATCAGAGAGGGTATTTTGAAACGCAGTCAAAAGGGCAAGAAGGTTGCAATGATTCCTAATGGCTGCGACCTTGATATCTTTACTCCTGGTAGTCGTGCCGATTTTCCTCTCGAAGGTTTTGATCCTACAGATACAATAGCTGTATTTACAGGAGCACATGGTATTGCCAATGGAATAGGTGCTATACTTGATGCTGCTAAGGTCTTGAAGGATAAAGGTAGAAACGATATAAAACTTGTATTTGTGGGCGATGGTAAAATGAAGCCCGCAATGGTCGTGCGTGCCCAAAAAGAGGGCTTAGATAATTGCAGATTCTATGATCCTGTAAATAAAGCAACACTGAAGGGAATTATGTCATCGGCTGATATAGGTCTGATGGTTCTTGCTAACGTGCCGGCATTCTATTATGGAACTTCACCTAATAAGTTTTTTGATTATATTTCATCTGGTTTGCCAGTACTTAATAATTACCCTGGTTGGTTGGCTGATATGATTTCTGAGCATGATTGTGGTGTAGTCGTAAAACCAGAAGACCCTGTGGCATTTGCTGATGGGCTGATTATGCTTGCAGATAATAAAGATAAGCGTGAGGCTTGGGGAAAACATTCTCGTACACTCGCTGAGTCTCAATTTGGGCGAGATCTTCTCGGAAAACAGTTCGTGGACTTCCTGGAGGAGGTATATAATAATGTAAAATAAGATTGACAATATTTTTTTTCAGCTCATACGAGTGTCTCTTGGTCTTGAGCCTTGCCTGCCTGTTTCTCCAACTGATTCTCAATGGATGGATTTGTACGAGATTGCTAAAAAGCAATCACTGATTGGTGTCTGTTTTGCTGGCGTGCAGAGGTTACAAAAGCAATATCAGTCACCCCCAGAGATACTGTACTTGCAGTGGATGGGTATGGCTGCGAAGATTCAGCAGAGGAACCAGCGCATGAATAAACATTGTGCAGAGCTTATATCTCGCCTTGAAAAAGAAGGATTTAAAGCTTGTATTCTAAAAGGGCAAGGTGTAGGGGCATTATATGCTCACCACCTTGCAGACCTTCGACAACCCGGAGATATTGATGTTTTGGCTAGTGGTGGTTTTGAAAAGGTATTTCATTACGCTAAAAGCATATCTAATGAAGCAAATTTTGGTTATCTGAATACCCATCTGAATGTATTTGATGATACAGAGGTAGAACTACATTGGCGACCATGTAATCTGCCTAATGTGTTTGCCAATAATCGTCTGCAAAGGTGGATTGCTGATAACGAGTCTGAAATCTATAATTCTAAGTACGTACTCCCTGGATATGTAACCATAATAACACCTTCTGTTAGATTCAATCGCATATTTATCTTACTTCATGCCTATAAGCACATGTTTGATGAAGGATTGGGTATGAGGCACTTGATGGATTTATATTTTGTATATATGGCTGAACTGCCATCTGTTCCCGATAGAAAAGAATTCAAAGAGTTGACGAAGGATTTCGGAGTCGCAAAATTCACACGAGCTATTATGTGGATCCTTAACGAGGTATTTAGAATGCCAAGTTCATATATAATGATTGAGCCGGATGAGAAGTATGGTCGTATAATCCTAGACAAGGTTATCGCAGGGGGTAATTTTGGACACTATGAAAGCGCAGTAAAGAAATTGTCTCGAAACATTCACATCCAGGCATTATTGACAAGAGTTCAACATAATTGGGATATGCTTATGGCATTCCCTTCTGAGTTTTTATGGTCGCCATTATGGTTGGCTTATCATTTTTTCAGGAAAAGGTTCATAAAGAAGTAAAATCTAGTTTGATAATGTTATACGCAATAGCTCATTTTTTAAGAGATAAATGTCCGTTTATCTGGGACATGATAGATATAGTGAATGCTTGGTTGTTTTCGATGCGATATGGCAAGAAACTGAAGGCGATAGAGAGTGGCATATTGGAACAGTACGCCAAGGAGTGCTGCATGAAGGTTGTGCCGATGTGTGAGGTGCCAACTGAGCAACTGGTGGCATTCTTTGCAGCACAGCCGGGGGAGGCTTATACATTCTTCAAACCTCATGGATTCGATGGGAAGAGCATCAAGAAGTTGCAGCGGAATCGCTCGTTCTTGGCTTATATTCTGATGGACTCAAACTCTTCAAACCTTTCAGACTCTTCAAACCGTCCTGCGATAGCAGGTTACTGTTTCATCCGCAGTTTCTTCCATGGCAAGGGGTTCCGTGGCAGGATGGTGGGCATTGATCATCGTGGCCGTGGGCTGGGTACCAAGATGAACCGTCTGATGAATGATGTGGGCTTCGGTATTGGGCTCAGACTGTTCGAAACAGTGTCGAAGGATAATGTGGCTTCATACCGCTCGGCATTGTCGGCAAGCAATGTAAAGGTGGTGGAAGAGATGCCGCATAATGAAGTGTATCTGGAGATATTGAATGATTAGTCGCAATTTTTCGGGAATTATGGGATTTATAAAATCATTGGCTAAGGCAGTATGGGCGTTTTGCTCGTATCTGTTTTGGCCGCAAAAGAATAAACGTATATGATACTGAAAAGACTTTTTGACATAGTAGCGAGCTTTTGTGGCTTGCTAATACTTTGGCCTGTACTGGTCGTGACGGCGATATTGATTAAGATAAAGATGCCAGGTGGGCCTGCGTTCTTCTGTCAGAAGAGAGTGGGTAAGGATGGAAATTTGTTTACTTGCCATAAGTTCAGGTCGATGACGGTAAAGCATAATGGCTCGTCTGTGTCGGTGTCGGGAGATAGTCGTATCACTCCGTTCGGGGCGAAACTGAGGCACTATAAGATTGATGAGCTGCCGGAACTGTGGGATGTGCTGATTGGTAATATGAGTTTCGTAGGGCCAAGGCCTGATGTGCCTGGGTATGCGGACAAGTTGGAAGGCGAGGATCGCGATGTGCTGAAGCTGAGGCCGGGAATCACGGGTCCAGCGACATTGAAATACCGATTGGAGGATGAGATGATAAGTGAGTATGTGGCGAAACGTCAGGCAGAGGGCGATACAAGAGATTCTCAAGTTATAGCCGTGGAGTACAATGATACGGTTATTTATCCGGACAAAGTCCGCCTGAATTGCTATTATTATCGCAATTACTCGTTTTGGAAAGACATCGAGATGATCTTTGCCACTGTGCTAGGAAAGAAAGTAAGGTATATGGACGAAGAAATATAAATCTGAGTATAAACAATTAGAAAAATAAAAGATTATGGCTGAAGAGCGTAAAACTATTTATTTGTGTCTTGCTCACATGAGCGAAGACGGTATTGAACAGAAGTATGTGAAGGAGGCATTCGATACGAACTGGGTTGTGCCGATGGGACCGAACGTGAATGCGTTTGAGGAGGACCTGCGTAAGTTCGTTACGGGCAACGTGGAGAGTACGGTATATGCTGATTCGCGTTGGCCGGAGGCTACGGCTGCGGCTTGGAACCTGAACCCTGCTCTGAAGGATACCAAGGTGGTGTGCCTCTCGGCTGGTACGGCTGCTGTGCATTTGGCATTGCTGGCGTGTGGCGTTGGACAGGGGGACGAGGTGATTGTGCAGTCGTTCACTTTCTGTGCGTCTTCACATCCAATCACTTATCTGGGTGCTAAGCCGGTGTTCGTGGGCTCAGAAGGCGAGACATGGAATATGGATCCTGTGCTGCTGGAGAAGGCTATCCTCGACCGTAAGGCGAAGACGGGCAGGTATCCGAAGGCGATTGTGCCGGTGGCTCTGTATGGTATGCCGTATAAGATTGACGAGATTATGGCAATTGCAGATAAGTACGGCATCCCTGTGGTGGAGGATGCTGCCGAGGGTATGGGCTCACGCTTCAATGGTCAGGTGCTTGGTACGTTCGGCAGGTTCGGCGTGCTGTCGTTCAATGGTAATAAGATGATTACGACTTCGGGCGGAGGTGCTCTGATTTGCCGTAACGCTGAGGAGGCGAACACAATCATGTGGTATGCTACTCAGGCGCGTGATGCATATCCGTATTACGAACATACGGCTATCGGATATAACTACCGCATGTCGAATGTATGTGCTGGTATCGGCCGTGGTCAAATGACAGTATTGGATGCGCATATCGCACACCATAAGCATGTGCAAGAACTATACAAGGAACTGCTTGCTGACGTGCCAGGAGTACACCTTCACGAACAGCCTGCCGATCCTCGCTACGATGCAAACTTCTGGCTGTGTGCAGCAACCATCGATAATGATGTGCACGTGAAGGGTCAGGAGGATGCGTACAAAGAGGTGATTAAGACTG
>ERZ780141.2084-NODE-2084-length-10502-cov-30.427013_pt1 | contig 10502 bp, 8 predicted proteins | sample MGYA00433080_ERZ780141 | MGnify/ENA primary metagenome ERZ780141 (study PRJEB29588, sample SAMEA2154047) | human gut metagenome | biome: human gut; feature: human-associated habitat; material: faeces | place: Denmark | collected 2008/2010 ... | reverse complement strand
CATAAGGTTTTTAATGACATGAAATGAATCAGCACATACTTTTGCATTAGGAAAGTATTTCTGAGCGATTAAACGATAATTATCGTATAAATCCATAGAAAAATATTGAACTTTGTTCCTTTCTTCTTTAGCTATTTTATTAAAATATTTTTCTAGAGCATCTTTTCTACGTGAATCTAAAACATCTAAAATTTTATGTAATTGAGGAGAATAAAGGATAAAGCAAAATTTGTGTTTTGTAAGTTTAGAAGCATATACCTCATCAACACAAATTACTTGAGTTAATGGTCCTCTAGAAATATCGACCTTCCTATCAAAAAGGTCAATTACATAAGTTGGTGATACATCAAATGCTTTAGCAACAAAAGTATAATTTGTATTTATATCTTTTAAAGTTTGAAGGATTTTAATGTCCTTTTGAACTGTAATTCTTTTTTTAGATTCAACAAATGGATTATTTTCCTGAAAAAAGTGATTACAGTTTTTACAAATAAATCGTTTACGTTGCCAAATTAATGTGATGTTATTTTCTGCTGTATTAGCAAATTCTAATGTTCGCTTTATAGGACCTCTTGAAATAACATTGTTAGAACCACAATTTGGACAACAAGTTTTTTCATCTTTTTTTAAATAAATATTTATGATATGATTATTGTTGGTTTCGTTATATGATTCATATGATTTTTCACAATCTATGTTCATATAAGCTAAACCTAATCTTTTTAGGGCTTCAAAGTCCATAATAAAACTCCTTTTGTATAATAATGTTTCTAACCAATTCTATTATACATAAAGGAGTTCTTTTTTTTATTTTAAAAAGAGAAGATAGGGGGACACATTCCCCCTAATCCCCTTTGAAATATCTACACTTATTAATTTAAAGATTAACCTACACTTCATAGTTTATAGTCTATACCCCCTACACCTTAAAATTTAGTATAGCTACAAAAGCACTTGCATTAAAATGTAGGTGCTTTTTTAAAAGATAATTTTTATTTTATAACTGGTACAAAATGATAGATACGTTAATAAAATAACGAATTCACTGTTTAGAAAAAATTATGATAAAATTAACTCGGTAAAAACCGAGTCGGAGTTAGTCGAGTTAGATGGGATTTATTGGACGTAAAGAATAATTAAACAAATTAAATAAAGCACTCAACTTATATTTTATCTTTAATGAAGTGATTTTTAAGTTTAGTTATATAAATATAAAATTGCTTAGTATATATTGTTTTCTGCAAAAAGGGAATTGAATTCCCTAAAAAAATGTGTTATATTGTTTTTAGAAAAGGATATGATACTATGATTAAAAGACATATTTATAATCAAATTTTGGATAGTGTAAAATCAAAGCCAGTTACTTTAATAACGGGAGCACGTCAAGTAGGAAAATCTACATTAGCATTTGAATTTGAAAAAATGGGTTTTTCTTATGTGTCACTTGATAGTTCAAGAGAAAGAGAAATGGCCAAAAAAGATCCAGAATTATTTTTACAAATGCATCCTTGGCCACTAATAATAGATGAAGTTCAACGTGCACCTGAATTATTTAATGTTATTGAAGAAGTTGTAAATAATGAAAAGCGGAAGAAGATTAATAACTATGGGATGTTTATTTTAACAGGTTCTCAAATGTATAAGCTTATGAAGGGTGTAACAGAGTCCCTTGCAGGTCGTGTATCTATCATTCATATGATGCCACTATCTAGAAATGAAATTATTAATCGAGATGAACCTATCTTTAATTTTGATATATTGAATATTCAAAAAAGAGCAAGTGAAAATCCATTATCTATGATAGAACTATTTAATAATATTGTTAAAGGATTTTATCCAGAACTTTTTAGTAATGATATGCTTCATGTTCAAAAGTTTTATTCTGATTATGTTGAAACATATATTGAACGTGATGTGTCTGAAATGCTTAATGTTAGAGATAAGTTCCAATTTAGACGTTTTATGGAATTGATTGCGTCTCTTACAGGAGAAGAGCTTATCTATGATAATATTGCTAAGATAATTGGAATTGATAAGAAAACCGTAATGTCATGGCTTAGTGTTTTAATTGCTGGTGATATTGTTTATTTATTAGAACCTTATAATGAGATATCAATTTCTAAAAGAATAATAAAAAGGCCAAAATTGTATTTTACTGATACTGGTTTAGCATGTTATTTAGCAAGACTAAATTCTGGTGAAATTTTAGGAGCGAGCGCATTTTCTGGACGCTTTGTTGAAACATATATAATTAATGAAATTAAGAAAAGCTATGTAAATAATGGTATAGAACCTAACTTCTATTACTATAGAGATAGTGATATGAATGAAATTGATCTAGTTATTATTCAAGATGGAAAACTAAATAGAATTGAATGTAAGAGTGGTATCAAATTTAATAATAATGCAGTTAAGGGATTTAAACAATTAGATAAAACCAATTATCAAATAGGTTTCAAGGTAATAATATGTAATACAGATACAGTATATCCTTTAGATGATAATGTTTATGTATTGCCTTTAGCAGGAATTTAATTAAAATGTTATATTTATGTTTTTAATATACTCGTAAGTATTATACTTATGAGTATATTTTTTATAAACGACTATATTATTTCAAAAATATATTATTAGATAATCTTTTAAGATGATTCAAAATTAAATAATTTAAATAAAATATTGCCAATTTAATTAAATGGCTTATTGATGTTTGACTTTATATTTCTTAAGTCGTAAAATACAAGTATAGTGAATAAGCTTAAGTATGTATTTGAGGTGTGAAAGTATGGAAAAAAATAATTATATTAAAGCTTTATTTAAATCATTTAATGTGATTCATGTAATTATAATTGCATTATTTGTAATGGGAATGTATTTTTTAAGTGTTAATGTTAATTCAATCTTGCCAGAACTATCCAATCCTAATTCATTTAAGTATACAATAAAAGGGTTATATACAATTGTTCTTGGTTCATTGGCAGTATGCTATTTGATAAGAATTAAGTCAAAGGAAATTAATTTATTTGATTTATTTGCTTGGGCTAATTTACTGGGAATTATTGGAGCTCTTATTTATGCTAAGGTTGCTTCAAAGGTTGATGGCTTTAGTCTTACTGTTGCGATAATTGCGATTTTATATTTAATTGGGATTGTTGCTCGTTTCTTTATTTCTAAACCAGAAGCTACTAATAATCAATTTAAATGCTATATGTATAATATAACTATGAAGATAAATCCATTAATTTTTGCAGTTATTGGATTTGGACTTGGTATATATGCTTCAATGTATATGAGCTTTACTAGTAAATTTTACACTAATATTGAAAATTACTTCTATGCTCTTTTAATTGGTATTATTTTACTAGGTGCTATTATGAATATAGTATCATCAGGCAGAGTAACAATAATAGATTATGTATTAATATCTTTATTATGTTTGTTTGGTACAATGGTCATATATTCAAAAGATGAAGTAGATTTATTATATCCATTTGATGAGGCTTTATTTTTAGCAATTACTACAGCTACAATTCTTTATTTTAGAGGTTTAAGCTTTAATGGTGATTATAGTATGGAATCTAAAATAAAGGATAATAATTATCATTCAGCTGTTTTAGCTAAATATGATTATGCTTTAGCATTTGTTTATGGTGCTTTAGCAATTGCGTTAATTGCCATGACTAACTTTAATTTGCTTGAATTTAATTATATTATTGATAAAATTACGGCTTCAAGCTTTGATGTTTCAAAACATAAGATAGTGTTTAATATAATTGGTGGTGTATTATTAGCTCTTCCTGTAATATTAATCCTTGTAAAAAGAGATTTTAAAAATAAGAATATTGTTTTTACGGATTATCTTTTAAAGGTATTAGAGGTTATATCTTTATTAGCTCTTCCTTTAACATATTTAATTATTACAAATGCTAAAAATTTAAAAATGTCTGGAATAATTATTGGAGGAATTATAATTGTAATGCAAATCTTTACAATTGTAATTTATATTTTAAGAATTAAGCATTACGAAATTAAAGTAGAAGACGTATCTGATAAAGAAACTGTTGTTAATGATACAAAAGGAACTCCTGTTAATGATGAAATAATTGAAGCCTCAGAAAATACTGAAGAAGTTATTGAATCTTCAAATTCTGAAACCCTAGATGAGGCTTTAGCTGAAACTAAAGAAGAGGCTTTAGAAGAAGAAAAACAAGAATCAAGAAGTATTGAACCAGTAATTTCTGAAGAGTCAGTAGATGATGAAGATAATGACGAGGATGATGACCTTGATGAGCTTGAAGAAGACGATAAGGAAGATGCAAGTGCACCTTCATCGTTAGTGGTATCTGAAAAAAGAATCCGTTTAACCTTCGAGGAAAAAACAACGCTAGCATCAGATGAGGTTAAAAATTATTATAATGAAGTTAAAAACTATTTATTAATGTATCGTGCCCATGCTCGTTTATCTAAAAAATGTGAATCATTTAGATATAAAGGCTTATTAGCAAAGGTTGCATTTGCTGGTAAAACATTGAAGGTTAATTTAGCAATTGATCCTAAAACATTTGAAGGGACAAAATATCATTTCAAGGATAGATCAGATAAGAAGCAATATCAGCTTGTACCAACACAGATTAAGATTAAATCTGATCGAGGTCTTAAGTACTTTAAGGAATTAGTCGATATGATGATGGAGGGACGTGAGGTAAAACCTAAGCGTCGCTTTGAGACAACTGATTTTACAGCTCTTTTAATTCCTGATGGGCATGCCGTTTTATATACACTTGGAGTGACAAATGATCATTTAGTTGATATTATGGATGTATCTAATGTACCAACTGATTTACCTGTTGATTTAGTATATCATATTCCAACCGTAAATGGTGCTGATATTGAAGGTATGAAAGAAGAAAATAGCATATATCTTGATACTTTGTGTAAGCATTTTAATGATGGTGACATTATAACCCTTGATATTCTTAAGAAGAATAATATTCTTACAAGAGGAAATATGCTAAGAATTAAGGCTAGAGGAACCTTAGATAAGCATTTTACAATATATGCTGATTCCTTTGAAGCTAATGCTCTTGCTATGCTACTTTGCACAGGCTCTAAAGCAGTTAAGCTTATAAGAAATAGAAAATAGATATTTAAACAGTATGGGGGATTAATATGGATGTTGGTATTGGAAGACGACTATTATCGTATATAATTGATAATGTATGTGCTATATTTTGTTCTATATTTTTGGCACTATCTATGATTTTTCTTGCATTGATGACGCACGTTATGGTATTTCCGGATATTTCATTAGATTTTTATAGTGAAAAGGAATATATGGTTAAAATAATTAACAAATATACAACTAATAATTATGAAAATCCTCATAGGACTATTATAACTACATCGGAGTCTGATGAAATTATTTGTATTCTTCTTTATCTTACGGATGAGGAAGATATAAAAAAGGCAAATGCAGAAAATACATATTATATGAAGGATAAAGGAATCACTGTTGAAAGAATAAATTTAGCTCGTGAGGTTGGTAAATATCTTGTAAGAGATATCATACTTTTTGGTATTATTATAATATTAGCTTCTATAATAGGATTTATTTTATATTATGATGTTTTTGGATATTTTTCTAAGAAACAAACAATAGGAAGAAGAATCATGAGTATCGCTTTGGTTGATAATAGCGGAAAAAATGTCAAAGCGGCGCAATTGTTTTTCCGTGATTTTATAGGCTTTTATTTAACAAGACCATTAAATTTATTATTTGGAATCACGACTATCATAAATTTGATTTTATTTGTTAATCATAAAAAAACATTTGGTGATATAATATCTAATACAAAAATGATAAAATGTTATAAGCCAATAAAAAAATTAGAAGCTAGAAATAGTCCATATAGTTGCTTGTATGAAAATGATTAAATAATTTATTTTAATAATAAAAAAGCACAATCTATCATGTGCTTTTTCTTTACTATTTAGCTTTAAAATGCTAAAATTAGTTGTAAATTTAAGAGGATGATTTTTATGTATGATGTAATCGTTGTTGGTGGCGGTCATGCCGGATGTGAGGCATGTCTTGCTACGTCAAAAATGGGATTTAAAACTTTATTAATATCAGGAAACCTAAATATGTTAGGTTCGATGCCTTGTAATCCTTCAATTGGTGGACCAGCTAAGGGTATTGTTGTAAGAGAAATTGATGCTCTTGGTGGATATCAAGGAAAGAATGCAGATTTATGCCAGATTCAAATGAAAATGCTTAATTCTTCTAAAGGACCTGCTGTAAGAGCTTTAAGAAGTCAGGATGATAAGGTATTATATTCTAAGATGATGCGTAAGCATCTAGAAGAACAAGATAATCTAGAGCTTAAGGAAGGATACGTTGAAAATATCATTGTTAATGATAATAAAGCTTGCGGTGTTATTATGCCTAATGGCGAAAAAATACCATCACGTGCGGTTATCATTACTACTGGTACATACCTAAATAGTAAGATATTTAGAGGTCATGTTGTTACTACATCAGGGCCTGAAAACCAACCAACAAGCTTTGGAATTTCTGCCCAGCTTCAAAGATTAGGTTTTGATGTGAGACGTTTAAAAACAGGAACGCCGCCTCGTATTAAGGCTTCTACAATTGATTTTTCAAAGTCAAGCCTTGAACCTGGGGATACCTATCCTTATCGTTTTTCTTTTGATAAAGGATATGAACCAATTAATAATATAAGTGTGCCTTGTCATTTAACATATACAAATAAGGAAATTCACAAATTGATTATGGATAACCTTGATGAAAGTGCTATGTATGGTGGTGTAATTACAGGTGTAGGACCAAGATATTGTCCTTCAATTGAAACAAAGGTTGTTAGATTTAGTGATAAGGAGCGTCACCAGATTTTCCTTGAGCCTGAAAGCCTTGAATGGGATCAAATTTATGTCCAGGGTTTTTCAACATCAATGCCAGTTGAAATTCAGGATAAGATGATAAGATTAATACCAGGACTTGAACATTGTGAGGTGCTACAATATTCATATGCTATTGAGTATGATTCAATTAACCCTTTGAATTTGTGGCCTAGCCTTGAAACAAAGATTGTTGAAAATTTATTCTGTGGTGGTCAAATTAATGGAACATCAGGCTATGAAGAGGCTGCTTGTCAAGGTCTTATGGCAGGTATTAATTGTGGTTTAAAGCTTCAAGGGAAAAAGCCTTTAGTTTTAGGAAGAGATGAGGCTTATATTGGTGTTTTAATTGATGATTTGGTTACAAAAGGAACGGAAGAGCCTTATCGTTTGTTAACATCGAGGGCTGAATATCGCTTATTGTTAAGACATGATAATGCAGACTTAAGACTTCGTGAATATGGCTATCAGGTTGGGTTAATTTCGGAAGAGCAACATAATGCTTTGATTAGTAAAATTAAAAGTATTGAAGAGATGATAGCATATTTAAAAGCTACCAATGTTTCTATGAGTGAAGAAAATAATGCTTATATTGAAGCTAAAGGATCATCTCGAATTGCTGAGTCAATAAAAGCCTATGAGCTTTTAAAACGTCCTGAAATTAGCTACCATGATATTAAGCATTTGCTTAAATTAGACACTAGTGATGATGTACTTGAGGCCGTTGAAATTGAAGCTAAATATAAAGGCTATATTGAAAAGGCTCGTAGTCAAGCTCTTCATTTAAGAGCACTTGATGAAAAGCTAATTCCTTCAGATATTGATTACAATAAGGTTTCTAATATTGCTTTAGAAGCAAGAGAAAAGCTTATGCAAATTCGTCCAAGAACACTTGGCCAAGCATCAAGAATTTCGGGTGTTAATCCTGCTGATATTGCTGTTCTTTCAGTTTATTTAGAAACATATAAGAGAGGTTAGTTATGGATTTTAAAGAAGATTTAAAAAAAATAAATATTGAATTAACAAATGAAGCCTTTCTAAATTTTGAGGAATATTATAAATTTTTAGTCGAATATAATGAGCATGTTAATTTAACAGCTATTACAGATTATGATGGCGTATATTATAAACATTTTTATGATTCCTTAACGTTATCACTTGCTCTTGATGTGACAAAGCCTATTAATCTTGTAGATGTTGGTGCAGGAGCAGGATTTCCTTCAATCCCTAATGCTATTGTATTTAATAATTTAAATGTTACAATTATTGATGCCTTAAATAAACGTATTAATTTTTTAAATGAATTAATTGCTAAATTAAAACTTAATAATGCTAAGGCATTACATGCTAGAGCTGAAGAATATGCCGCTTTTCATCGAGAAGAGGCTGATGTTGTAACCGCCAGGGCTGTTGCAAGATTAAATATTCTTGCCGAATTATGTATCCCTCTTGTTAAGGTTGGAGGTCTTTTTGTGGCAATGAAAAGTGTTGAATCGGAGCAAGAATTTTTAGAAGCTAAAGGTGCAATAAAAGCATTAGGTGCAGAGCATCTTAAAACCATAAGTGTTGAGCTACCTAATCAAATGGGTCACCGTGAGATATTAGTTTTTAAAAAGGTTAATAAAACACCTAGTAAATATCCTCGTCAATTTAGTCAAATTAAAAATAAGCCATTGTAGTTAAGGAGTTTTTTTATGAGTTGTAAGGTAATCGCAATTACAAATCAAAAGGGTGGAGTAGGTAAAACCACAACATCAGTTAATCTTTCAGATGCACTTGCGAGATTAGATAAAAGAGTATTGTTAATTGACTTAGACCCTCAAGCCTCAGCTTCTTTAAGCTTGGGCTTAGATCGTTATGAGAATAAAACAATTAATGATGTATTAATGGGAGAATGTGAAATTAAGGATGCAATTTGTCATCCTAAGCATTCAAAATGTGATGTTGTTGTATCTAATATTAATTTATCTAAATTAGAAATTAAAACAATTGATAATCCTAATCGTGAAATGCTACTTTCAAATGCTATTTCTTCCTATCGTAAAAAATATGATTATATTATTATGGATTGTCCACCATCACTTGGTATTATCACTTTAAATAGCTTATTTGCGGCTGATAGTTGTCTTATTCCTGTTCAATGTCAATTTCTTGCAATTGACGGATTAACACAGCTTTTAAACACAATTAAAACCGTTCAAAAACGTAAGAAGGTACTTGATAAAAATCTTCAAATTGAAGGGATTTTGCTTACGATGCTTGATAAACGTGTTATTTCATCATGGCAAATTGTAAATGAGATAAAAGAATGCTTTGGAGAAAAAGTTTTTAAGACAATCATTAATGTTAATGTTAAGGCTCAAATAGCCCCAACTGTAGGTAAGCCGGTTATTGCTTATGCATCTAGATGCCCTGCTTCTAAACAATATAAAGAATTAGCAAAGGAGATAGTGAAAAATAATGGATGAAAGAAAAACATTACTTGATTTAATTAATGAAAATGTTACTGAACCAGATAATGAACAAATTATTGATCTTCCATTATCTAAGGTTAAGCCTAATCCCTATCAGCCTCGAAAAGAGTTTGATAAGGCAGCACTTAATGATTTAGCTTCTTCAATAAAGGAACATGGTGTTATTCAACCTATAATTGTTAAGGAAAATGCTGGTGAATTTATTATTATTGCCGGTGAAAGACGTTATCGTGCATCTTTACTTGCAGAACGTGAAACAATTCCCGCAATTGTGAGAAGTTATGAAAAATCTAAGATGATTGAATTAGCTTTAATTGAAAATTTGCAAAGACAAGAATTGTCAGCTTATGAGGAAGCAAATGCATATGCACTTATGATAAAAGAATTAGGATATAATCAAACAGATGTTGCAAAGCATGTTGGTAAAAGTCGTAGCTATATTACAAATATGCTTGGTATTTTAACCTTGCCAAATGAAGTATTATCAATGCTACAATCAGGTAAGCTTTCTTTTGGCCATGCTAGAGCATTGTCTAAACTATCAGATGGAAAAAGAATTATTGAGCTTGCACATATCATAGTGATGAAGAACTTGAGTGTTCGTCAAATTGAGGAGCTTGTCAAAAATGAAGATAAAAAAGTTGCTCAGCAACCTCGCAAAACTGATAAACAAATAATATCAAAATCTATTGGTAAAAATAATTTAAAAATAAAAATAGCGGTGTCTCATGATAAAGTAACAATTAAAGCAAAAAATCATGATGAACTTCAAGAAATTATCAATTGGCTAATGGAGGGAAAATAATGTTTGAAGAGGGAACAATCGTCATTACAAAGAAAAATCATGTTTGTGGTTCTAATGAATGGAAGATAATTCGTACAGGTGCAGATTTAAAGCTTGAATGTGTTAAATGTAAAAGAGTAATAATGATGCCAAGATATGAATTAGAAAAGAAAATAAAGGTTAAATAATGGCTTTGTTATCTTATTTATTATTAGATGAAATTAAACTGTAGATGATGTCTACAGCTTTTTTTTACAAAAAACACAAAAAATAGTTAATTGAAAAAGTAAATTCCGCTATGAATAGTAGAAAAAACTAAAAAAAGA
>ERZ780141.2075-NODE-2075-length-10542-cov-4.677410_pt1 | contig 10542 bp, 7 predicted proteins | sample MGYA00433080_ERZ780141 | MGnify/ENA primary metagenome ERZ780141 (study PRJEB29588, sample SAMEA2154047) | human gut metagenome | biome: human gut; feature: human-associated habitat; material: faeces | place: Denmark | collected 2008/2010 ... | reverse complement strand
CCCGGATGTGGCAGCCGTGGGGGGCAGAGTATTGTCCGGGAAGACTGGCAAGATCATCGGCGGCAGAATGACTGCGGAGGGAAAGGTGTTCTACGAGGGGCTGTGGCAGGGATTCGGAGGATATCTTCACAGAGCGGAGTTGTCCCAGGATGCGCAGGCGCTGGATCTTCGCTGTATTCGTATTCAGCCTTCCTGCCGGGAAGTATTCGAGAACATTGTGGGAGTTCCGTATACCGAGATACGAAGACGCCCGGAAGAACAACCGGTATTTGATGTAACTGTACTGCCGTCAGGAGTGGACATCCGAACCTTAAGTCTGCGATTGTCCGAAGCGTTACGGCAAAGAGGAAGATTACTCTATCTGCCGGAATATCCGGAGGAGTTTAAACCATTATGAGTGAAATAACGGTTGTTATACCAAATTACAACGGAATGAAATATCTGGCAGAGTGCATGACTTCTCTGTGCAGAGAGCAGCAAAATGCCCCCGGATATGAAGTGCTGATCATCGATAATGCTTCCGTGGACGGCAGCGTGGAATATCTGCAAAAGGAATGGTGTGGGGAAGGTGTGCGCCTGATATCTTTACCGGAAAACACCGGATTCTGTCATGCAGTGAATCTGGGGATACGGGAAGCGAAGACACCATATGTGATCCTTCTGAACAATGATACAAAGGCAGAAGCCGGTTTTGTAAGAGGCTTATATGATGCTATCCGCGAAAATGAAAAGATATTTTCCGTCAGTGCGAAGATGCTGATGTGGGACAGACCGGAGCTCATCGATGATGCCGGAGACCGTTACTGCGTGCTGGGCTGGGCCTATTCCCGGGGGAAGGGACGACCGGCGGCGGATTATGATAAGTCTGTCCCGGTGTTTTCCGCCTGTGGCGGTGCCGCAATCTACAGACGATCCGTATTTGAAGAGATCGGTTATTTTGATGAAGAACATTTTGCCTATCTGGAAGATCTGGATATCGGCTACCGTGCCCGGATCTACGGCTATGAGAACCGGTATGAACCGAAGGCGGCTGTGCTGCATTATGGCAGTGCTTCCACGGGATCCAGATACAATCCCCGGAAAACGTTACTTGCGTCTGCCAACAGTATTTATGTGATCGGCAAGAATATGCCGCTTTTGCAGTGTATTCTGACCCTGCCGTTTTTTTGGCTTGGATTTGGCATAAAGTTTTTGTTTTTTTGTAAGAAAAGAATGGGAAAACTATATCTGAAAGGACTGGCAGCTGGCCTGAAAAGATCTGTAGGAACCACGGGAAGACAGCACAAAGTTCCCTTCCGGTGGCATCATCTGGGGAATTATGTGAAGATCCAGTGGCAGCTGTATTTCAATGTGTTTCGAATTCTTATGAAATCTTAAGAAATGGCTTCATAAATTCTTAAGTTGAGAAAAAAACATCGTTATTGTAGAATGAAATCGTTAAAAAGAAGCTTTTCAGACTTACAGATTGGGTGACCCATATGATAAAAGACAACCAGAAAGTCTTTAACAGGCTTCTTGTGATAATGGATGCGCTGATCACAGCCATATCCTTTGTCCTTGCCTATTATATCAAATTTTATATATTGAACGACGGTCCCGGAATCGGTGTCCTGCCTGTGCAGGAGTATTATAAGCTGCTTCCTTTTATTGTGCCCGGTTATATGTTCCTATATTACCGGTGCAGCGTGTATTCCCCGAAGCGAACCGTCCGCCGCAGACATGAGATTTACAGCATTCTGCAGGCAAATACCATCGGCCTGGCGGCATTGATCATTATACTGTATATGATCATCCGTGAGATCAACTTTTCGCGATCCGTCATGGCAATTTTTTATGTGCTGAATGTATTTCTGACTTCGGTATCCCGCATCATAATGAGAAAAGCGTTGCGGACACTCCGGAAAAGGGGATACAATCTGAAGCATATTTTGCTGGTGGGATATTCCAGAGCGGCAGAAGAGTATATTGACAGAATCTTAAGCAATCCCCAGTGGGGATATGTTGTATGCGGTATTCTGGATGAACACATTCCGGGAGGGACTACCTATAAGGGAGTGAAAGTCCTGGGAACGTTGGGGAATCTGGAGTATATTCTTCCGGAGAACAAGCTGGACGAGATCGCGATCACGCTTTCTCTGAAAGATTATGATTATCTGGAAGGTGTTGTGGATATCTGTGAGAAATCCGGCGTGCATACGAAATTCATCCCCGACTACAGCAGTCTGATCCCCAGCAGACCTTACACGGAGGATCTCATGGGACTTCCGGTGATCAATATTCGGTATGTGCCGCTGACCAACACCGGAAATATGATGATCAAGAGAGCCATGGATATTGTCGGTTCCCTGTTCGGCATCATCATTACGTCACCGATCATGCTGTTGTCGGCAATTCTGGTAAAATGTTCCAGTCCGGGACCTGTGATCTTCAAGCAGGAACGGGTAGGACTTCATAATAAATCATTTTATATGTACAAATTCCGCAGTATGGCAATGCAGACTGCGGCGGAGGAGAAAAAGGGCTGGACGGTGCGAAACGATCCCAGAGTCACCGGAATCGGCAAGATCTTAAGACGAACCAGCATTGATGAACTTCCGCAGCTGTTCAACATCCTGAAAGGAGATATGAGCCTGGTGGGACCGAGACCGGAACGCCCTCAGTTCGTGGAAAAGTTCAAGGAAGAGATCCCGAGATATATGGTAAAACATCAGGTGAGGCCGGGTCTCACGGGATGGGCACAGGTCAACGGGCTGCGTGGTGATTCTTCCATCAAGAAGCGGATCGAGTATGATATTTATTACATTGAGAACTGGACCCTCGGGTTTGACATTAAGATCATTCTTATGACTTTTTTTACAGGATTTATCAATAAAAATGCTTATTAACACAAGGAGAAGACAAGATGGCAACAAATTCTAACTACAATGGCGGCAATGGTCAGAGACCAGCCGGAAGCGGAAGAAGACCTTCCGGAAATGGACAGCGACCTGCGGGACAGAGACCTGCGGGACAGCGACCTGCCGGCAACGGACAGAGGACAACATCCGGCAACGGACAGAAGAGAGTATCTGCCAAACAGCGTGCTGCCAAGAAGAGAAGAAAGGTTATCATCTTCGGTGTAGAGATCGCGGTTATCCTGATCATGGTAGCAGTACTGTATCTGGTAATGACCCACACAAATAATGAAGGCCCCAAGGTAACGGTATTAGAGACGGAGGAACTCCGGATTCCGGAAGAAGTACAACAGGATGAAGCAATGAAGGGTTATATGAACATTGCACTGTTCGGTGTGGATGCGACGAAGGACAGCCAGTTGTACAAGGGCAGCCGAAGCGACAGTATTATGATCGCCAGCATCAATATGGATACCGGCGATATCAAACTGATCAGTGTATATCGTGATACCTATCTGAACATCGGTACCGACTCCTATCAGAAGTGTAATGCAGCTTATTCCTATGGCGGAGCGGAGCAGGCAGTCAAGATGTTAAATATGAATCTGGATATGGATATTACGAACTTTGTAACCGTGGGCTACAGAGGACTGAGTGAGGTCATCGACGGTCTGGGCGGTGTCTATATCGATGTGGACTCCGAGGAGATCAAGCATATCAATAACTACCAGATCGGTATTGCTGAGGTCTTAAAATGTGACTACACACCGGTAACAGAGACCGGAGTACAGCTGTTAAACGGTCTGCAGGCGACTGCTTACTGCCGTATCCGTTATACCGCAGGTAATGACTTCAAGCGTGCTGCGCGTCAGCGTGAAGTGATCCAGGCGATTGAAGATCAGGCGAAGAAGGCGGATTACGATACCCTGTCCAAGGTATTTAACAGTGCCATCGGTGATATTTACACCAGCCTGGATTCCAAGGATATTCTGAATCTGTTGGCTAACATCACAAAATATCGTATTGTGGACGAGGGAGGTTTCCCGGAGGAGACCATGCGAGCTACCGGTAATATCGGTGCGAAGGGAAGCAGCGTAGTGCCTATGGATCTGGAGAGTAACGTCGTATGGCTGCATCAGTTCCTGTTTGATGATGCGAACTACACCGTAACCGACAGCGTAAAGGAATACAGTAGAAAGATTGCATCCGATACGGCACCTTATCTGAATAAATAAGAAAAGGAATTGACGAGGGAGTCTTCCGGAGAGCACCGGAGCTCCCTCGCGTCATATGAAAAAGTCTTGTGTAACAGACGGGGATAAAGTATAATAGACCAGAGATTGGGAAAGTAAGGAGCGCTCTGCAATGGAGATCGATGTGATCATTCCCCTGTATAAACCGGGGAAAGAACTATTTACATTATTAGATAAGCTTGACAGCCAGAGCGTGCCGGTACATGAAGTGATCCTGCTGAACACCGGGGAAAAATATTTTGAGCAGCTGATCTATGGAACCAGATTTCTGGAGAAATATCAGAACATTAAGGTATATCATGTCTCCAAAAGAGAATTTGATCATGGCGGCACCAGACGTATGGGTGTGAAAAAATCTTCCGCAGATATTTTTGTCATGATGACCCAGGATGCTATGCCGGCAGATGACAATCTGATCGAACAACTGACGGAACCGTTGCGGGATCAGGTGGCGGTATCCTATGCAAGACAGCTGCCGAGAGAAGATTGTGCACCGGTGGAATGTTATACCAGGGACTTTAATTATCCGGCACAGTCACGGATCAAATCCGCAGAAGATCTTAAGACATTGGGGATCAAGACATTTTTCTGCTCCAATGTGTGTGCGGCATATCGACGGGAGATCTATGAGGAACTGGGTGGATTCGTAAAACATACCATATTTAATGAAGATATGATCTATGCGGCGAAAGCGGTGGAAGCGGGGTATGCGATCGCTTATGCGGCGGATGCCCGGGTGATTCATTCCCATAATTATACCAATGTACAGCAGTTCCACAGGAATTTTGACCTGGGGGTATCCCAGGCAGAACATCCGGAAGTCTTCGCAGCATATCCTTCGGAGTCCGAGGGAAAACGAATGGTGAAAGATGTGACAGCATATTTGCGGAAAAATCATATGTCCGGCAAGTTGCCTCATTTTTATATACAATGTGCCTGTAAATATGCAGGTTATCTATTAGGTAAGAACTATCGCAGGCTCCCCGGAAAATGGGTCCTTGCTTTTACTTCCAACAAAGAATACTGGAAACAGAACAGAAAGGATGTATGACTATGTGTGGTATCGTAGGATATATTGGAACAGAACAGGCAGCGCCGATCATTTTAGACGGTCTGTCCAAACTGGAATACCGTGGATATGATTCCGCGGGTATGGCTATTTTTGATGGGGAGAAGATCAACACCAAAAAGGCTGTCGGGAGACTTAAGGTTCTGGAAAACCTGACACACGGAGGCGAGTCTATGAAGGGAACCTCCGGTATCGGGCATACCCGTTGGGCAACCCACGGTGCTCCCAGTGATATCAATTCCCATCCCCATATGAATAACGCCGGTACCATTGCTGTAGTACATAACGGAATCATTGAGAACTATATTCCACTGAAGAAAAAGATGCAGGATAAGGGGTATCAGTTCATCTCTGAGACCGATACCGAGGTACTGGCGCATCTGTTAGACTACTATTATAAGGGAAATCCCCTGGAAGCGATCACTAAGGTATTGCATCGTGTAGAGGGCTCCTATGCGCTGGGTATCATGTTTGCCGATCAGCCGGATAAGATCTTCGCTGCCCGCAAAGACAGTCCTCTGATCGTAGGCAAGAGTGAGAGCGGCAGCTTTATCGCATCTGATGTTCCCGCAATTCTGAAATATACCAGAACCGTATATTATGTAGATAATCAGGAAGTGGTGGAACTGAAGGAAGACGGTCTTAGATTCTTCTCAGTGGACGAAGAAGAGATCACGAAAACCCCCGTGACCATCGACTGGGATGCCAATGCTGCGGAAAAGGGCGGCTATGAGCATTTCATGCTGAAAGAGATCTACGAACAGCCGAAGACGATCAACGATACCATTTCTCCCCGTATCAAGGATAATGATATCGTCATCGAAGAACTGAATATGAGCGATGAGGAGATTCAGGAGATCACAAAGATCCATATCGTGGCCTGCGGTTCCGCATATCACACCGGTGTTACCGCAAAATATGTCATTGAAGGTCTGGCAAGAATCCCGGTAGAGGTGGATGTGGCCAGCGAATTCCGTTATCGTGATCCCATCCTGCAGAAGGGCAATATGGTCATCGTTATCAGCCAGTCCGGTGAGACTGCGGATACGCTGGCAGCTCTGCGGGAATCCAAGGCAAAGGGCTTCAAGGTACTGGGTATTGTCAATGTCGTCGGCAGCTCCATCGCCAGAGAAGCGGACAGTGTTATGTACACCTGGGCAGGTCCTGAGATCGCCGTTGCAACGACCAAGGCTTACAGTGCACAGCTGACCGCACTTTACATGCTGGCTATGAAGTTCGCCAAGGTGCGTGGAACCATTGACCAGGAGAAGTTCCAAAGTATGCTGACAGATTTAAGATGCCTGCCGGATCAGATCGAGCTGCTTTTGGGCCAGAAGCAGAAGATCCAGCATTTCGCCAACCGTTATGTGGGAGCGAGAGATATCTTCTTCATCGGACGTGGTATCGACTATGCGATTTCCCTGGAGGGATCCCTGAAGTTAAAAGAGATCTCCTATATTCATTCCGAGGCTTATGCAGCCGGAGAACTGAAGCATGGCACCATTTCCCTGATCGAAGATGGCACCCTGGTAGTGGCTTTAGCAACCCAGCCGGCTCTGTTCCAGAAGACCATCAGTAATATGGTAGAGGTAAAGGCAAGAGGCGCTTTTGTCATGGCGGTTACCATCGAGGGCAACAAAGCCATCGAGAAGGCAGCGGATTATGTGGTATACATTCCCGAGACGAATCCGTACTTTACCAATTCCCTGGCGATCATTCCGTTGCAGCTGTTTGCTTACTATGTGGCAGTGGGACGTGGCTGTGATGTGGATAAGCCGAGAAACCTGGCAAAATCCGTTACGGTGGAGTGATCATTTATAAGAAAAATGCATTCCGGAGAGGTGTCATACTTCTCCGGGATTTTTTCACGGTTCATAATTGCTTCAGAAAGTTGTCACAATTCGGTCACAATTGACGGTTATACTGTGTTCATAAGGTGAGAGGAAGAACTGAAATAACAGTGAAGAATAGTAAAAAGAGTTTCTCACTTACAGATAGGATAGGAGGAAGCATTATGTACGAGAATGATAATTTTTCCGGTTACGAAACCGGCAATGAAAATACAACCGGTACATTCAGTGGAGTAAGCGCTGCGGGAAGTGCAAACGGTTACACCACATACCAGATGGGCGGAAGCACCGGTAGCAATACAGAACCTAAGAACCCCAAAAAGCATGGAGGTTATTTCCGGAAAGCTGTGGTAAGTGTCAGTCTGGGACTTTTCTTCGGACTGTTTGCCGGCATCGGGTTCTATGCAGTACAGCAGGGCACCGGGATGCTTAAGACCGGTACGGATACCGCAGTGGTAGATGAGGTCACTTCCGAAGCTGCAACAGAGAGCAGCCAGAGTACACCACAGCTTGCGACCAACGTTACTTATGTAGAGTCTGATGTATCTGATGTGGTAGAGAAGGTTATGCCTGCCATGGTATCGATCGTGAATAACTTCACCGAGACAGCCAATGTCTTCGGACAGCAGTATACACAGGAAGAAGCAGCCAGCGGTTCCGGTATTATCGTAGGCAAGACCGATGATGAATTGCTGATCGTATCTAACAACCACGTAGTAGAGAGCGCAGATACACTGACCGTTACTTTTATCGACGGCAGTGAAGCACAGGCACAGGTCAAAGGACTGGATTCCGATATGGATCTGGCAGTGATCGCAGTATCTTTAAATGATCTGAGTGATGATACCAAGAATGCCATTACTGTTGCTACTTTAGGCAGCAGTGATGATCTGAAGCTTGGTGAGCCGGTAATTGCCATTGGTAATGCTCTTGGATATGGTCAGTCCGTTACCAACGGTATTGTAAGTGCCCTGAATCGTGAGATCACTCTGGAGAACGGCTCTACCGGTCTGGAGAACGGCTCTACCGGTACTTTCATCCAGACCAACGCAGCCATCAACCCCGGTAACTCCGGCGGTGCACTGCTGAACATGAATGGTGAGGTTATCGGTATCAACTCCAACAAGATCGGTGGTACTGCCGTAGAAGGTATGGGTTATGCAATCCCTATCACTTCTGCTAGTCCCATCATTGCGGACCTGATGGAGCGTCAGACCAGAACCAAAGTAGCTGAGGATGAAGTCGGTTACATCGGCATCTCCCTGCAGGAAGTAACTTCCCAGATCTCCCAGATGTACAACATGCCGGAAGGCATCTATGTAGTATCCGTAGAGGAAGGCAGTGCAGCAGCGAATGCCGGTATCATGAAAGGTGATATCATTACCAAATTCGACGGCAGCAGCATCTCGTCCTACTCTGATCTTCAGAAGACATTACAGTACTATGCAGCCGGTGATTCCGCAACCATAACGGTACAGAGACCTCAGAATGGTGAATATGTATCTATCGAACTGAATCTGACACTGGGCAGCAGACCTGCAGATAAAAAATAAATATAGCGATTTTTAATCACAAAAATCGGATGGTTAGAATAATCCCCGGAAGACCAACTGGCTCTCCCGGGGATTTTGTTTAGAAAAACTTCACTTGTAGCAGTCATTCGAATTAGATATAATAAGCGTAGGCATGAGCTGTGCAAGGATCGTGGATTACGAAAACCGACTGCTTGCAGGCGGGATTACGTAAGACACGATACGTGTAGGGCGAAGCCCGGATATCGAGGTAGCACGAAGTGATACCGAGATAAGCACTGCGAAATAGACAAAGAGGAGAATAACATGACAGATAATTACAATGATGATTATAGAGAAGTGATTCCTGAGGAAGAGAAAACAGAGACCACTCTGAACGAAAAAAAAGATAACGAAAAAAATAGCGAGAACACACAGGTAGCGGATACTGCGGGTGAAAATTCCGCTGAGAAAAAGACAGAGGACAAAAAGGACAGTAGCGAGTACGAGGATGTCTGCTTCATCTGCCGCAGACCGGAGAGCAAAGCCGGCAGAATGTTCAAGCTGCCTAATCATATCTGCATTTGCGATGACTGCATGCACAAGACCATGGAGACTGTGAGCCAGTTCGACTACCAGGGCATGTTGAATAATCCGGGCGATCTGAACCAGTTCGGCGGACAGAACGGATTCCCCAACATCAGCTTTGTGAATCTGGCAGACCTCCAGGGAGACGGCGGCATCCCCAACAAGCAGAAACTCAAGAAGAAAAAGAAAGCCGAAGGTCCCAAACCTGTATTCAACATCAAGGATATTCCGGCACCACATAAGATCAAGGCAAGCCTGGATGAATATGTGGTAGGACAGGAAAAAGCCAAGAAGGTTATCTCTGTCGCAGTATACAACCATTATAAGCGAGTTGCGACTGATACCATGGATGAGATCGAGATCGAGAAGTCCAATATCCTTATGATCGGTCCCACCGGTTCCGGTAAGACTTATCTGGTGAAAACACTGGCAAGACTGCTGGATGTGCCTCTGGCGATTGCCGATGCAACTTCCCTGACGGAGGCCGGATATATTGGAGACGACATCGAGAGCGTAGTATCCAAGCTGCTGGCAGCCGCAGGTAACGATGTAGAGAAAGCGGAGAAAGGTATTATCTTTATTGATGAGATCGATAAGATCGCCAAGAAGAAAAATACCAATTCCCGGGATGTCAGTGGTGAAAGTGTACAGCAGGGAATGCTTAAATTGCTGGAGGGTGCCGAGGTGGAAGTACCGGTCGGTGCCAATAGCAAAAATGCCATGGTGCCCCTGGCTACGGTGAACACCCGCAATATCCTGTTTATCTGCGGCGGTGCATTCCCGGATCTGGATGAGATCATCAAGGAGCGCCTGACCAAGACCGCATCCATCGGTTTTAATTCCGAACTGAAGGACAAATACGATAAAGATACCGATATCTTATCTAAGGTGACCGTAGAGGATATCCGTAAGTTCGGCATGATCCCGGAGTTCATCGGACGACTGCCTATCATCTGTACTCTTCAGGGACTGAGCAAGGAGATGCTGGTGAAGATCCTGAAAGAGCCGAAGAATGCCATCCTGAAGCAGTACCAGAAGCTCCTGGAACTGGATGAAGTGAAACTGGAATTTACGGATGATGCCCTGGATGCCATTGCCGAAAAGGCCATGAAACGTGACACCGGTGCCAGAGCCCTGCGTTCCATTATTGAGGATTTCATGCTGGATATCATGTACGAGATCCCCAAGGATGACAATATCGGAAGAGTCACCATTACCAGAGAATACATCGAAGGTACCGGCGGACCTATCATTGACATCCGCAGTAATGAGACCCTGGAGCCTGCGGAGAATCTGAAGCAGATTCCGGTGGAAGAGAAATAAATTGAGAGTTAGTGAAATACCACCCGGATGACTTTGTTGTCTTCCTGGGTGGTA
>ERZ780141.2074-NODE-2074-length-10553-cov-2.402839_pt1 | contig 10553 bp, 11 predicted proteins | sample MGYA00433080_ERZ780141 | MGnify/ENA primary metagenome ERZ780141 (study PRJEB29588, sample SAMEA2154047) | human gut metagenome | biome: human gut; feature: human-associated habitat; material: faeces | place: Denmark | collected 2008/2010 ... | reverse complement strand
CAGAGCAATCAGAATGGTCAGAGCAAGCGTCAGAGCAAGAGTCTTTCATTTCTTTAACATTGTCTTCAAAGTATCCTCCAATCATCGGACACTGTGACTTGAATGTGACTCCTAATAATGGTCTAGATTCTAATATGTTGAATGCATTCTTAGCTTTTCCATAATTGAGTGAACGATTGTTAACTATATCATCAGCAAGATCTAGACCAGTTTCAATAGCTTCAACTTGATCATCACCATAAGATAAAGCATTCTGATAAACACCATATGTCATATCTGCTTTTAAATCATCGTCATTTAACTTGATTGAATTATAGAGATTACGCAATTTGGTACCAATCTTTCCATATTGCTCGTTTTTTCCAAACAATTCTTTTCCAAGTTTTTTAGTGTAACGATTCATATCTTCGATTCTAACTTTTCTAGCTAATGGTTTGTAACTATCCAGAAGTCTTTCGTGAATATCTTTCATTTCTTTTTTCGAAAGATTTGTTTTGTAAGTTGGTTTATCATTAATTAACGAAATAGCTGTGTAGATCATGTTACCAGAATATTTGTTCACGACTTCATCAAAATTATCTTTCGCAACTTCAGCAACAAATTCATATGAAGCCTTGTTGATATCTCCAGTTTTCTTAATCTTTTTGATAAATTTATTCTTACGATTATTCTTTGATGTCTTTCCAAGTTTTGATACATTAGTTTTAACAACACCTGTAAAATCTGGAAGATCACCCTTCAAGATAATTACATTGTTTGAACATCTTGCAAGAAATTCAAGTTGAGTAGGCTTTTTCATATCTTCATTTTGTGATATCTCGATTTTATCTTTTGATGAGAATTTGAAATAATACTTTTGCATAAGTCTGTTTGTACGTATATAGATATCTTTAGAACCTTTGCTTGGAAACTCTGCAGGGATAGTATAGTTCTCTTTTGTATTGTAATCACCAAAGACATCAAAAATGTATCTCTTAAACGTTAATGGTGTCTTAGAGATATACTTTGAAGCTTCCATCGAACCAGGTTCTAATTTCTCTGATTTAAGTTTCTTTGCAACTTCATCAGAGAGGTCTTTGATTGTTGATGCTGATGGTACTACGAATATTGCCTTACTATTTGGAAAGTTGACCACAAAATGTAGATAACAACCATCGAGAAACTCTTGTAAATCTTTGTCAGAGATATAATCAGCACTTGCATATATAATTGTATCGACAGGTTTAATCTTAACACCTCCTTTTAAAGATTTTGGAGATATAGGTTCTTCTTCATGGTGTTCAACTTGTGAAGGTTCTTTATATTCTTCATCAAGGTATCTAACATTTGTATTTGAGAATTGTTTCGCTATGTGTTGCTGTGTACCAATTCCATAAATGTTTGTTAATATATCATTTACGCTAATTTTTTGATTCATATAATGATTTTATAGAAAAAAATAAAACCACATGTACGTATTTACAAATTACTCAAAATATCGTATGTTTCACTCTTCATTGTTTCACTCTTCATTGTTTCATCTAGAGTCTTATCTTCGTCTTTTACTTCTCCTCCTGATTTATTCGTCATCATTTCATCTAGTGTGTTCATCATAGATTTGTCAACCTTTTCACCATCTATCGCCTCTGTCTCTTCTGTTCCTTTTGTTCCTTCGCATGTCTCTTCTGTTCCTTCCGTCCCTTCGCATGTCCCTTCGCATGTCTCTTCTGTTCCTTCTGTTCCTTCGCATACTCTTTCAAGTTGTTTATAAATTTCTGGATCAATTATCTTATGTTGCATTCCTTCAGTAACTAAAGTTTTCACAGCTGTTGCAAATTCATATGCATTAGTTTTCTTATCCATTACATCGAGATTAACAGCATCAATTATTTCGAGAAATCTAGCGGATTTAGTTTCTGCAATACCATCTCTACCAACTATATCGATGATTAAATCAATGTATGGTGTTTTAGTGTTTGTCATTGATACTTTATACTTTGCGTATATATATTTCGTCAGCATAGATCGAACATCATGTTGAGTCATATCAGTACCATTAAATGCCTTTGAAACTTTGTGCCAGTTCTTTTCAATGACATAGTCAACATCATACATTGGTTTTAATAATATGTTGACAATCTCATTTGCAAAACCTCTGATGAAAGAAAGGTTATTAAACATTTCTCTACTCTCAATACTCATATCATAGATTTTATACAATGATCTACATTCTTTGTTTTTATCCATGATTGCTTGAAAGTTATCATACGTTTGTTTTTCATCCTTTGCTTTAAATACTTCATCAAAATAAGTATTGATGTCTCTCTCGAGGTTCTTAATCAAATCAAACCAAGTAGAATTGATGAGTTGTTTTGGTGTTGCACCAATGACTTCTCTACCTTTCTTATTAGTGGTGAATACTTTATCTTTAATTTTATAGTTTTCATATTCATTAGTAATCTTCGACAATATCTCATCGAATTTATCACTAGTTTTTTCATTGTATATTTTGTAGAGACATGTTACTATATTGTCATTACATTTGCAAACCTTGTCAATTGCTCTATGATAAATCTCTGGTTGAATAGAGAATATATTACCCGTAACCATCTTTAGATCTTCCATATAATTAGAGTGACCAGTAATTTTCGCAACACATGTATCTATATCGTGCATAGAATATTTTTTCCAAATAAATTTTCTTTTTATAATTTAAAATGAGTCAAACAAAACCTGACGAGATGATTGATAGAATTGATGAATATTTAGATGATTCACTTACGAAAATGGTCAGTGATTTAAACTTCAAGATTATCATTGGATTTATCGCTATGGCATTAGTCATATGTGTTCTCATATTTTGTATTATCCGAAAGAATGAAATTAAGAATGAACATAGAAGAGAAATGATGATTAACTTTAGGGACAAACTAGATGATGTCGATAAATCAGTCAAGAGAATTGATCAAGAAAGTAAAAATAGAAATGCACAAGTTAATGAATTGAGTAGTATCACAGATGAACTCATAAAGCAACATAAATATTCAACAAACGAAGGATATGTAATGGATAATAACACATCGACATCTTCACCAAAACAACAAGCTGAAGAAATCAAAAGAAGAGTGAATCGTAGACGTACAACTGTTCAAGATGAGATAGATAAAAACAAATCATCAACAGTTGAAGAGTCAGATGAATTTCACTTAGATGATAATATAGTGAAAGAAAAGGAAAATGAAACACAAGATGAGGCACAAGATGAAACACAGGGCGAAGCACAAGATGAAACACAAGAGGCAATACTCGTTGAAGAAACTTGTTGAGAAACTTGTTGCGTAGTTTATTTTTGCATGATTTATGAGGTATTACGAACGTCTTATCATAGTCTGACCATAGTCTTACGCTTGCCCTGCGAAAGTCTGTACCATAGTCTTATTCATCTGCCTTGCGAACGTCTTACGAAAGTCTGACCATAATCTGACCATAGTCTGTACCATAGTCCGTGTCATAATTTGTCAAAAATAAACTAATCATCTTATGCTCCGGGATCTTCAATGAATTGTGTCTTGCGTTCAAGTTTTTGAATCCTTCCTAAGAAATCATCATCACCTTCACCATCGAAGTATTTTGCAAGATCTGTGAGTTTTAAATACTTATCGTCTCCAATTCTAAATTTGACATCTTGATTGATTTTAAGCGCATTTTCTTCAATAGTCATTTGAACCGTACCTGGATTAGTTTTATCGCCACCTAATTCAATGGTTTTGTAGACCTGTACTGTATCATTAAACTTTGTAGTGCCTGTAGTAGCCGCAGTCGTCATTTTAGATAAAAAATAATTTAACCAGGCTCGATTTTATTTAATTGAAAAGATGAATGATTCTATTAATAGCAGTATAATGCGAAAAAAAATGGTGAAAATGGAATTAGAAATACAAAATTTGAAGTCTACAATTGGTGGAATAATTAGTATCTTAACAAATTTAGTTTCAACGAATGATCTTAAGGAAATAATCGGAAATATAAATGAACAATTAAATCTGTTGACCAAAAAACTAAACTCATATAACATAGATGTAGATTCAACTGTTAAAAATATTCAGAATCAAATTTCAAATTTATCAGTAAAGATTGAACACATAGATAAAACAGTAATAAATGAAACTCTAGTAAACTTGCAGACACAGGTCAGTGATATATCCGATAAAACTAAATTCATCATGACTTAAGGGATTGATAAGGCTAGTGAAATGGTGAAGATGTTACAAAGTTTGACGAGGATATGCGAAAGATATGTTGTGAAGATATGCGAAAGATATGTTGTGAAGATATGCGAAAGATATGTTATGAAGATATGCGAAAGATATTACGAAAGATATGTGAAAGATATGCGAAAGATATGTTGTGAAGTCTGGTGAAAGATATGTTGTGAAGTTTGACGAGGATGTTGTGAAAGATATGCTGTGAAGATATGCGAAAGATATGTTGTGAAGTTTGACGAGGATGTTGTGAAGTTGCCATTATTATTTTTTTATAGAAATGAGCATTAAAACATCTAAAACTGTGTCATTTAAAGGTGGTAGTGTTAAGTTTAATGTAGTTCATAATAAAAAGAATATGTACTCATGCGTATTCTTAGAATTTGAAACTAGTCAATCAAAACTATTGGAAAGATTGTTGGAGCAGTTTTGTGTTGAAAAGTGTTTGACCACTGGAATCAATGTCAATAATGGTATCATAAGTGCAATACATGGTGAATCATCAATTGTAATCTACTGTCCTGAAAACAAGATTACGAACAACATCATTAATATCTATATGTATCTCTCAAAAGCTAAACTCAATTCACCAAATCAAAAGATTGTTAAGACTGGTGATTACAACAAATTGTCAAAAGAAATTAAGAACTTTTCGGTGAGGGTTTGTGGTAAGTGCAAGACATTCATCAAGAACTTAGATGAAGATAGTGCAAAAATACAGAGATTCAAAGACTGTATGGAAAGAGTTGAAGCAAAGTCTCGTGATAATATAAGTGTTGATGCTGAACCTAAAGATGATCTAACTATGGATTACTATTTTCAAAAGTCCAACGATTCACTTGGTCAATTATATTTATCTATTATCGCTAGAGATGTTCCATGTAAAATAACTAAAGGTAAAATACAATTCTATACATCTGGTGGAATCTCTAAATTTAAGGACATGTTACTTCACAAGAATGTTTATCAAGGTCTTGTCAAATCATTCTTAACACAAGCTGGTAACGTTGGTTCACCTGCTTCGAATGATACTGGTGGAAAGAAGTATAAAGAAAAAATCAACACAATTATGGATGTAGAAAATCAAATGTCTTATATATATTCACATCTACGTGGATTTTCATATCAGTTTAAAGGTGTCGATGAAATTAAGAAAGTTGACTCAACACTAATGTCTGGATTGAAAACATTGAAGTAAATCGCTTTTATTTTTGGAATGAACATCAACAAGTCTTTCACTCATTCTATCACACGTCTTTAATCAACAGTCTTTATTCAGTGTCTTTCATAAGGTCTTTCGTAATCCTTGCGTAAGATTATTCGACAATCTATCACAACATCTTGTGTAAGTCTTTCACTCATTCTATCACACGTCTTTAATCAACAGTCTTTATTCAGTGTCTTTCATAAGGTCGCGTAAGTCTTTAATCAACATCTAATTAACACATGCAAAAATAATTCAACGGTCTCAATCATCTCTTTTTGCAAGTCCATTAGACCATGACCATTTGCTCTTTTGTTCACCTTTGTCAGTAATTAGATTTGGTAAAGAATTTGTTTTCATGAATCTGTCGAAAGTTTCTTTGTTACAATATATTTTGCTCAAACTACCACATAATCCAAATATGCCTTCTGTTTTAGCTTTATCATTTATGCACCAGTTCTTTATATTAAGTTCTTCTAGTGATGCGCAAAATGAGAAACAATAACTCATATCCTTAACTTTAGAAACTGTCCATGATGAAAGGTCTAGTTTTTTAATCATGTAACATTCTGAGAAACAATAATCCATGTTATCAACGTTAGAAGTATTCCATTTGCTCAAATCAATATCTTCTAACAATGTACAACTATAAAAACATGATCCTAGTTCTCGAACATTAGATGTATTCCAAGATTTTAAATCAAGTGATCTCAACGACTTGCAACCACGAAAACAAGATCCTAGGTCAACGACTTTAGATACATTCCATTTTGATATATCTAGATTTTGTAGTGATTCACAATCATAGAAACATAACGTTAGATATTGTAACTTTTTAAATTTCCATGAAGATATATCAATGTCAGTTAACTTCTCACACATACTAAAGCATCCACCCATGTTAACTATATTTTCAACATTCCAATCTTTAATATCTAGAGTTTTTAACGATGAACATGCACTAAAGGTACACATAAGATTTTGAGCATATTTTGTACTAAAGTCTTTTCCAAATGTTATTTTCTTGAGTGAATAACAATTATTAAATGTTCTATATAAATCTTGCAAAGAATCTGTGTGCCAGTTTGAGAGATCTAGTTCTTTCAACATTTGACAATCTAGAAAACATGAAGATAAATCAAAGACGTTTTCAACATTCCAATTCTTGACATTCAACATTTCTAATCCATCATATCCATAAAAGCATTTTTGCAATGATTTAAATTTAGATACATCCCAATCAGATACATCGAGTTCAATCAAAGATGAATCATTAATTTTAAACTTAATATCTTTCTTAGAATTTGCTTTATATAATTTCTTTAGAATTTCTGTACCATTATTTTTCAACCATTTATCAAACTTAGACATAGCTTTGATTAAAATAAAGTTTCAGCGCCTCATCCTCTGTGCAAGATTATTCGACAATTCTTTCACCATCTTTCATCAACGTCTTGTGTAAGTCTTATGCAAAAATAATTCGACCATCTTTCACTAGTCTTTCATCAATGTCTTGCGTAAGTCTTTCGCCAATTCTTGCACAAGCCTTTCACTACATCTAATTAACATCTCTATTGTTTAAAGAAATGTTAATCTGGTTGCCATATTATCATTCCACCACATCCATGTATCATATTCTGGTAAATGCTTGTATAATCTATTGAAAACATCTTCAGAACAATATATAGTGTGTAAACTGTTACAATTTCTAAAAATGTGTTTCAGATTTGCAAACTTGTTCAATTTCCAATTAGACAAATTAAGTACTTCTAGTTTAGTATAATTCTCGAAGCATGAATAAAAGTTATGAATATATTCTACATCCCAATTAGACATGTCAAGATATGTTAATTTGAAATCATAATCAATCTCAAAGTTAAAATCTTTCTTACGATTCTTTTTAAACAGTTTCTTTAACACGTCTGTACCATATAGTTCAATCCAATCTTTGAATAGCATTTTATACAAAACATTCATTCATAGTAGGGTGCTTTAACTTTATCACATATATCTAACACTAAAACTCTTCAACGTCTTTTGAAATATATCTACGCTAAACCATCTCAAAGCCTAACACTAAATCTTGCCCAAACTTTTTTAACAACTAAAATGAATTCGGATATATTATTGTGTAATTGCATCACTACATATGCACAACGAGATATTAATCTATTGTTCAAATGTATAGATAGTTTACATATTGATGACACTAATGATGCTGCACTGTTGATTCATATTGATAACTACATAGATCCAAATGAATACGAGTATAGTGAAAACATGGTCGGTTACTGGCATGCTCATCATCACTTTATCGATGAGATAGTTCTTAAGTATAATACGATAGCATTTATTCCATTAGTAACCGATCATAGAATTAATGTATCAGAATCACGAAACAAATTGATGAGAGCCTGTAAAAAATATTATGATGGTGCGTTTGTGAGATTCATAGATGATGACGACATTAGTGAGCCATCGATTAAAATTACAAATATGATTCGTCAACAATTGAAATTAGACGATTCCATAAAAATAATCAAAACACTTATGATGACAATGATTAGAGACGATGTAAAGAGTATTCCAAAATATGGTGACAAATCTAACTCAAAGTCTGGTGACAAATCTAACTCAAAGTCTTCTTTTCCATTATTTGTTTTCAAAGATTGTCATACTACAATTTTTCATACGTCTTTAACAATGATTGAATTTCCTGATTTCATACCTAATGAAGATCTAATGTGGAACTATTTCTTATTCCTCTATTGTCTTGAGAATAATATTAGAGTGAAAGTTGTTGATAAAGTAACTTACCATATAACTGGTCATAGCAATTCGTGGATCGATGATTCAAAACTAGACATCACTCCAGAGAAATTCAAATGTTATGAGAAATATGTTAGAAACATTAATTGGATCATAGTTGCAATCAAATGTAGACAAAAACTGTCCGAACACTATGCATTTTGTCAAGATGATATGATAAGTGGATTAAAAGGACCATACATAATTAATGATATCAAATATAGAGTAAATTATTCTGAATTCGCCAAAAAGCAACGTAAATGGCATATATCTTCAAAATTATTAAACTATGATATTACAACAAGCTTATTATACTTATTGTCAGAACGTGAGAATAAAAACAGAATGTATTATACTGTGTTCACGAGAAAGAAGAAATCTGATCTAAATGATAAATATAGAATCAAACTTCTAAATCGTGGATTCAATAATTTATATACAGTTTACGATGATCAACTAATCAAACGTGCATTAAAGAGATTGAAAAAGAAAAGTAGTGTGATAATTAGTTACAATAGAATATATGAGATAATAAACAAACAAGACTGTTCATAGACTGTTCATAGATAAAACTCGAGACCATTCAAGATTGTTCATAGATAAAACTCGAGACCATTCATAGATAAAACTCAAGACATTCAAGATTTATCATAGATTCAACTTTGTGATGAAATTATTTTTAAATAAATGAGTAATAGTCTAGATGAAATAATTGGTGACACTGTAGATTACTCTGGAGTTGACGTCACAAATTTAAATGAGGAAGAGAAAAAAGATGAGATAAAGGATGAGAAAAAAGAAAACGAAGATTGCAAATGTGAAATGGAATGTGAAATGGAATGTGATGTTAAGGAGGAGGAAGAAGAAAACGAAGACAAGAAAGAAGTTGAAGTAAAAAATGGTAAGGTATTCATAGATAAGTTACCAGCGATACCTAGAACTCGACGTGTTATTCAATTGCAACCAACATTGAATGCTAGAAAGAGAGATATGTATGATGAAAAAAGATATGATGAGAAAGACGATTTTGATGGTCCAAGTAATTGTGTCACGAAAATTAAGAACAAGATTTCTGAACACAAGAAATTATTCATCATTATTCTCACTATAATTATTGTCATAGCATTATTCGTTGTGTTTAGAATTGTGATAAGACGCGTGATAAGAGGTAGAGAGAAAATCGATATACTGAAGATTGGAGAAGCAAAACAAGAGGCAACACAGGAGGCAAGACAAGATACAAGACAAGATACAAGACAAGAGGCAAGACAATCGGAGAGACAAAGGGGTGGTAAAAATAAACCATTTGAACGCAAACGAGGCCCAAATGGTCGATTCATTAAACAAGACTTTTTATGATCAGAGAAGATCCAATAAGCTTACATCTATCTTTATTTTTTGTAGATTTTCATATGTTGTTGTAATCGATTTACCATTGTCTTCGAATTTAATCTTATTCTCAATCATATATTGTCTAAGGCGATTCAACAGTCCTGTATATGTGTCGTATATAACTACTTTATAATTCTTATCTTCAAAAGTACTTTCAATTCTTTTGACAGTATTGAATTCATCTTCTCTAGAATTCACTTTAATATCATACTGAATGAAAACATCTTTCATATTTATTTTTGGCTTCTTCTTAAATATTGAATCTGATATTTCTTTAGGGTAATTCAATGGTAGCATATTATTGTTTAATGGTAATGTATGTAAAACTTTAATGACAAATAATTCAGTATTCATTTTTTCATACATCATGTTGTTAACAGTCTGTTTCATATTCTCATAGAGTTTATCATTGTTAATGTCATTTAGTTTTAATTTGATGATATAATTGTTGACAAAAAATGGTGTAATAAATTCTGCTGTTACATTTGGAATAATTTGAACGATTATCTCATCAGTATCATCAAAGTATTGATTCAAGTTTGTTGGAAACGTCTTACCCATATCACTTTTCTTCGTATACATTCCAATTTTCGTATCAAATGTTTTAGCATATGTGAAAATATAACCGACTTGTGGCGAGTATAAATATTTGAAAGGTATCTGATCACTATTAATCAAAACGTTTTCACCAGTATTATAATCTAGTGAGGCAAATATGTGTTTTCTCGGGAACTGCTTCTTAAATGTTTTCGATGGTGAAATGATTTGATATACTTTAATTGTGTCAGAATCCTGTAACAATTTTAATCTCATTTAATTAAAAATAAATTGGGGTGAGATATTACGCCAGACTTGTGTTGACTTGTGTTAGACTTTCGTTAGACTTGTGTTAGACTTGTGTTAGACTT
>ERZ780141.2073-NODE-2073-length-10563-cov-3.687286_pt1 | contig 10563 bp, 11 predicted proteins | sample MGYA00433080_ERZ780141 | MGnify/ENA primary metagenome ERZ780141 (study PRJEB29588, sample SAMEA2154047) | human gut metagenome | biome: human gut; feature: human-associated habitat; material: faeces | place: Denmark | collected 2008/2010 ... | reverse complement strand
GCCGCGTCCGATGGGGAACATGGAGTCGATGGCAAGAAGGCCCGTCTGCATGGGCTTATCGACCGGCTGACGGTCGATGATGCCGGGGGCCGGGGATTCGATGGGATAATAATCGGATTCCGCGATCTCGCCGTTTCCATCAATCGGCGCGCCAAGCGGGTCGATCACGCGGCCGAGAAACGCATCTCCAACCGGAATACCGGCGGATTTTCCGCTCCGATAGACGGTGCTGCCCGCCTGAATGGCGGCCTCGTCCGCAAAAACGACGCAGCCGATGCGGGTTTCGCGCAGATCGAGCACCATGCCGCGCACGCCGCTCTCAAAAATCAGGATCTCGCCGTATTCCGCGCCCGGCAGACCGCTGACCTCGGCGATGCCGTCTCCGTAGGAGAGGACGGTGCCGACCTCCGTCGCGATTGCCTCCGGACAGAATTCCTCCAGCGTTTTTTTCAGCAGCGGGATCACATCGCTCCGGCTGCGGAGCGCAGCGGCGATTTTCTCCTTCAGCTGCCGGCTTTTTCCCGCGCTGCTCCAATCGTAGACCAGCTCTCGCGTCTCGCCCTCGCCGAGCTCCAGACGAAATCCGTCCTTCATCCGCTCGTCCTGCTCCCAATGAAGACTGACCGGACGCCGGTATTTCTGATTCAGAAACGCGCGCAGCTGCGTAAGCTGCTCCTCGGTCGGGGCGGTGCGGCTGTATACGCGCGCCTGAAGCATCTGTCTGTTCATGCGTTACTCGCCCCGCTTGACCGTGCGCAGGAAGTCCGCATACGGATCGTCCGTATCGGAGACCAGCTTGTCGACAGCGTTGGAGACGAGCGCGCCGAGCTGCTCGTTGGCCTCGCGCAGCATGGCATCCTTTTCATGGGTAGCCTGCGCTCTGGCAGCGGTGAGAAGCTTCTGCTTTTCTGCTTCCGCTGCTGCAAGACGGGCCGCGGCTTCCGCGTCGGCCTGCTTCAGCGCCTCTGCGCGAAGCTGCTCCGCATCCGCCTGCATACCGGAGAGCCGGGCGCTGGCTTCCTGCTCCTTCTGCTCCGCCGCGCGGAGCTTTTCCTGCGCGTCGGCTTCCAGACCGGCATAATATGCCTGCCGCTTTTCCATAAATGCGGTGACGGGCTTGTAAAGAAGGAAATACAGCCCGTCTGCCAGAATCACCAGATTAAACGCATGCAGCAGAATCTGCTGCCAGTCGATATTCAGCGGTACTCCCATGATGACGCCTCCTTACAGCACAAAGATGATCAGAATTGCGACGATCAAAGCGTAAATAACGACGGTTTCAATAAAGACCAGACCCAGCATCATCGAAGACCGGATGCTGCCGGAGGCCTCCGGCTGACGGGACATACCTTCGGCGCTCTTGCCGATGGCGATAGCCATGCCGAGTGCAGCCGCGGTCGCAACGATTCCCACGACGATGGCAGCGGCGATCGCCTTTGAGCCGGTCGAGCTTTCGGCTGCGGCGGCTTCAGCGACAGGCGCGGCGTCCGCTGCGCTGGCCGACAGGACAAACAGCCCGCATACGAGCATCACAGCGAGCAGCAGGGATATGATTCGTTTCGCAGAAAGTTTCATGATAACAGCTCCTCCAAATTCAAGCGGTTTGTTTGACTTTTTTGATCTTTACATGCGGCTCTGTAACTTCGCCGTAGAAGATCGAAACCAACGTCGTAAGCACATAGGTCTGAATCAGCGCGTGCAGCAGCGTGAACATCACGCCCACGAACACGGGCAGGACAAAGCTCAGGCTGAGCGAATCATACACAAGCTCCGTGACCAGCAGGCCGCTCAGAAGCGCGCCGAACAGACGGAAGCTCATGGAGATGGGAAGGGAAAAATCCTTCAGCGTGTTGGCTGCGCCCCGGAGCTTGTTCGCGCGGATGCCGCCGCCCAGAATGACCAGATACGACATGCAGCCGACGCTGATGGCGGCGTTGATATCCGACAGCGGCGCGGGAAGCGAGATGGATGTGCCTGCCGTCGATATTGCCTGTAAACCAAGCAGCTCAAAGAGCGTACCGAGAAACACATAGCTCCCGACACCGAACAGATACGCGCCCAGAAAGCCGTTCCGGTGCGGGCTGTTTGTCTGTGCGAGGTTCCGAAAGAACGACACCAGCTCCTCCAGCATCAGCTGGAGCCTTCCGGGCTGGTACCGAAAGCGCGGGATCACAAAGATCCGCGCCAGCGCCGCCAGAAGCAACAGAGCCCCTGTAACAACAAACCCGGAGACGACCGCCGGATTCACGTCCATCAGCCCGAACAGGCTGACCTTGTTGTCCTCGTGCAGCACAGCGTCCCGCATGATCGTCTGCAAGGACTCTTTGGTGCCGCTCCCGCCGCACAGCAGACTGAGCGCCAGCGAAGCCAGCAGCAGAACGCCGAGCACCGCGAGCGAGATCATTTTCCGCTTTTTGCTCATATGGCCCCTCCCCTTCTATCAGGATTCCATCGGAAAAACATCATGCCGAAGCTGACCAGCAGCAGCGCACAGCAGACCCAGACCGCATGGATACCGAACTGCGCGGCAGCTACGCTTCCGGCGGCTGCTCCCAGCGCGAACACGACGATGACACCAAAGTAAGTCAGCGACGCGCGCAGCGTCTCCGGCTCATGGTTGCGGCAATAGGCACAGAGCGACTCTGTCGCGCAGCGGAGATTGCCGATGCACATCGTGCTGGCGTAGACATGACCGCGTACCTTATGGAACGTCTGCACCTGCATGGCGCAGACAAACGAAACAAGCGCGTTTGCCAGCAGATCGGCGCTGCGCGGGAGAAATCCGACAATCAGCAGAAACAGGATCTCACAGAGCAGCACGATCTGACGCCAATGGAGCTTTTGGGAATTTTTCAGCCGGATATGCACGACTTCTGCTGCAACTGTCCCCAAAAAGAAGGCCAGCAGCGGGATCGCATATTTCAGGCACGCGCCCCACTCCTGCCGGAAGACCGCCGCGGACAGCAGCACGACATTGCCGGTCTGCGCGTTGGCAAAGACGCCGCCGCGGCAGGTATAGGTGTACGCATCCTGAAATCCGCCGGACAGGATCACGCATACCGCTGCGCGGAATGTATCCGACATCTGCACACAGGCGGTCTGCGTGCGGGGCCTCATGCTTCCGCTTCCGGTATGCGGAAGCTGTAAACGTAGGCGACAAACGCGAGATTGAAGCCGATCCCAAGCAGGATCTGAAGAATATGCGCCCCGCGAAGCACAAGCTCCGCGATGCAGCCGGCCAGAAGCAGCAGCCCGGCGATGAGCGCCGTGATCCGCGCGGCGGGGTGATCGTTCTGTCCGTCGTTTTCCAGACGGAGCATCAGGCGAAGCATTGCAAGATCGACCGCGCCGATGGCCAGCGCCTCAAATGTAAGTGCCATTTTGACGTGCCTTTCTCTCGGAAAGCAGTTGATACGCTGTCTTGACTTCCCGAAGCGCTCATATTATAATGCGCATACAGATATATGTATAATCCGAAAAATATATATTGCATATATCAATCACATATATCAGAAACGGGAGGCCTGCCGCATGAACGTCAGCTATGAGTATTATCGGATCTTTTATTATGCTGCCAAATGCGGCAATCTCTCACAGGCCGCGAAGCTGCTGCTCAACAACCAGCCAAATCTGACGCGCTCGATCAAAAATCTCGAAGCCGAGCTTGGCTGCACGCTTTTTGCCCGGACAAGCCACGGCATGAAGCTGACGCCGGAGGGAGAGCAGCTCTACCGGCACGTCAAGATCGCCGTCGAGCAGCTGGAAGCCGGGGAAGCGGAGCTGGCCCAGAGCCGCTCCCTGCAGACCGGCACGGTGTTCCTTGCCGTGAGCGAGGGTGCGCTGCGCTGCGTGCTCCTGCCGGTACTCGAAGCGTTCCGTTCCCGCTATCCGGGCGTTCGCCTTCGCGTCAGCAATCATTCGACCCCGCAGGCCATTGCCGCCCTGCGCGAGACGACCGCCGATTTTGCCGTCGTCACGACGCCGGTGCTGCACGCGGCGGCCTTTCAGCAGACCGATATCCGGCAGATTCAGGAGGTTGCCGTCTGCGCGCCGCGCTTTCACGATCTGCTGGATCATGCTGTCACGCTGAAGGAGCTGCGCAGCCATCCGCTCATCACGCTCGGCGCGGATACGCAGTCCTACGCGCTCTATGCCGGCTTTTTCGCTGCGCACGGCCTGCCGTTCCGCCCGGATATCGAGACTTTCACCGTCGACCAGATCCTCCCGATGGTCGAATCCGGCCTCGGTGTCGGCATCGTTCCACGGGATTTTATTCGATCGTCCGATCATGTGTGCGTGATTGACCTCGCCAATCCGCTCCCGCCGCGCAGCGTCTGTCTCGTCAAACGAAAAGACCAGCCCCTCAGCGTCGCCGCCAGGGAGCTGGAAAAAATGATCGTTGAGTCCGGCGCGCATGGGAAAGGTGGTACATAGATATCGTTGCAAGTACAGCTGCGTACCGAAGTCAAAAACTGCGCCGCAGGAAACAAAGAATAGGGATTTCCGACTCGCGTAAAAACGGGTTGAAAAATATTCCGATCTTCCGAAAAAATCAGTAGACTTTGTGCTAGTTCTGTGGTAGTTGTTTGTGCTACCAAAATGAAGGAGGCACAGACATGGCAAAGAAACGGGCGAACGGCGAGGGCAATATCCGAAAGCGGAAAGACGGACGCTGGGAGGGCAGATACACAGCCGGGTACGACGAGAAAACCGGCAAACGAATCATCAAGAGCGTTCTCGGTAAAACACAGACTGAAGTGAAAGAAAAGCTGGCAAAAGCGATTGCGGAAGCGGAAACGCTTGACGCTCAGCGAGTTGACGAGTACACGCTTGGAACGTGGCTGCAAACGTGGTACGAGCTATACGCAAAGCCGCACCTACGGTTCTCGACTGCAGAATATTATCGGCGCGGTATAGAACTGCACATCGTGCCTCGCATCGGAGATATTCCGCTGAAAAAGCTGACCGGACGCGACCTGCAATGGCTGTACAAAGACCTACAGGAACACGGGCGGCTCCGCGAAGCGCAGAAAGGGAAACAACCGGGACTCAGCGATTCGACGATTCGCGGCATCCATACGATGCTGCACAACGCACTCGACAGGGCGGTAAAAGAACGCCTGATCGTGCGCAATCCAGCGGATGACTGCATTCCGCCCAAAATCCCAAAGCACGAAATGAGGATCCTGCCGCCGGAACAGATCAAATCCTACCTGACGGCAGCAGATCAACGTGGCGTCCTGCCGATGTTCTATCTGGAACTCATCAGCGGTCTGCGCAAAGGTGAACTGGTCGCGCTCCAATGGTCGGACTTGGACATTGAAAACAAAACGATTTCCGTCAGCAAGCAGGCCGGTCGCAACAACGCAGGCGAACCGGACATCACGCGCCCGAAAACGGAAAACTCCATCCGCAAAATCTCCATCCCACAGGACGCCGTTGATCTGTTGGTCGCGGAGCATCAGAAGCACTCCAACAATCCGTGGATGTTTCCATCCCCGAAAACAGGCGAGATGTACCACCCGGATTCGGTGGTCAACATCCACAAGAAAATCTTGAAGGATGCAGGGCTGGAACACCTGAGATTTCACGACTTACGACACACATTCGCAACGTTGGCATTGCAAAATGGCATAGACGCGAAAACGGTATCCAGTATGCTCGGACACTTCGACGCTGGATTTACCCTTCGCACCTACACCCACGTCACACGGCAGATGCAGGAAAGTGCCGCCGAAAAGATGGGTAATTTCATGGCGCAGGTCATGTGAAAAAGGCAAAGAAAAAACACAGAGCGTCGGAGAGAATGACACGATCATCCTCTCCGACACTCTTTAGACATTTCGCCGTGTGGGTCGCGGTGTGGGTCAAGCCGGATTTCACAGGTTTTCACGAGGTACGTTCCTTAAAATGGTATATACATTTATAGGAAAATTCCTGCCGGGTTGATGCCTGAAAAAACCACTTTTCTACAAAATCAGAAATCCGAAAATAGTTGCAAAAACGCCTGATATTCAAAGAATATCAGGCGTTTTGGTGGAGAAGGTGGGTTCGAAGTCTGACAATCACGTTTTTAGAAACATTTTTCGTATAAATCCGTAATTTTACGTTCAGAATCCGTAGAATTTCGCATCAGTCAGCCTATTGTTTTATTGCCTGTCCAAGCTGTAAAGGGTCATATTTGTGGTCAACCGAAAAACGTTCAAACGTCAAATCGGTCATACGTCTCATAGCAGTCCAAACACAGCTTTTTGTCACCGGACAGCCGAATCCAGTTTGCACCGGTTGTTTCACCGCAGCAATCACAGACATAGGAATCAAAAATTCTGGCCTGCTCCGGCAGCCGGATTTTGGCTTCCTTGACATCAAACATTTCATCATCTGCGCAGCTTTGATAATAGTCGAACGTTTCTTCCCGCGTCATGTCGCGCGGCTTTGCTTTCAGGACAAGGCGGACAGACTTTCCGTTTTTCCGATTGTAGAACGAAAATGCCTGTTTGCCGCGCATATGGAACAGTAAATTGCCCTTTCCGATGCTGCATCCAAGAATTGCTTGAATCGCATCAACGCCGCAGGCATCATTTTCCGTAATGCATACGACCTGTTCATCGTCCGAAAACGTCAGTCCCAACAGATCCATCGCGTACAGCGCCGCCCGGTAGCCGATCGTCAGGCCGGGGCATACATGGCCGTGAAAGGCTGCGGCCTTTTCCCAGAGCTTTTTTTCTGAATCTAATTTATGTGCCATATTGTTTCTCCTTTTTTATGAACGTGTTGCGTCCTCTTCATCAACAAGGACAATACTCTGTTTTTGAACTACTACGACCTCTGCATCCACATGGTACACATCCCGCAGCGCATCTCTGTCCAGAACCTCTTTCCCGCCACAGGCATAGACACCGCCCTGACGCAACAGAACGAACCGGTCACAAAACCGCAGTGCAAGGTTCAGATCGTGAATGACAACAATCGCTGTCAAATGCTGTTCATGGCAAATATTCCGAACGATCTGCAAAACCTGATACTGATTTTGAATATCCAAACTGCTCGTCGGCTCATCGAGCAGCAGGAGCTTCGGCTGCTGCGCCAGCGCACGCGCCAGCATCACCTTTTGCCGTTCACCCCCGGACAGTTCATTGAGAAAACGCCCACGCAGCGGTTCAATCTGAAGCTCGGCCATTGCATGATGGACGATCTGATGATCGTCTTCCGTAAATCCCCATTTCATATAGGGCCTTCGTCCCAGCATGACCATGTCGTGAACCGTCATTTGGATGCTTGGCACGCTCTGCGCAACAAACGCTACGCGCTGTGCGACCTGTCTGGCATTCATTTGCAGGAGATTTTCATCATCCAGTATGATTTTTCCATCGTCTGGTGTAAGAATTTTGTTAAAACACTTCAGCATCGTGCTTTTTCCAACGCCGTTGTTACCCAGAATCGCCAGAAACTCTCCCGTGTTCACTTTGAAGTTCACGTCTTTGAGAACCGCCGGTCTGCCCTTGTAGTGGTAGGCAAGATTTTCAACGCTCAGCATTTCCGATCTCCTCCTTTGAACAGGAGATAGAGGAACATCGGGCCGCCAAGGAACGAGGTGATCGCGCCGATTGGCAGGATAATCGGGCTGATGACAACACGCGCAAACAGATCGCCCAGCAGCAGAATGAGTGCGCCCGCCATCGCAGAGCCGGGCAGCAGATAGACGTGGTTGTTGCCAACAACCAAGCGGACAATATGCGGCGCAATCAAGCCGATAAAGTTGATCAGACCGATGTAGGACACGATCACCGAGGACAGCAGGCAGCAGAGCACCATATTGGAAAGTGTAAGCCGTTTTACGTTAATTCCCAAACTGACGGCTGTTTCCTCACCGCTCAGCAGCGCGTTATAATCCCAACGGTGCAGGAAGAAGCAGGAAGAGACGCCAACAAGCACGATCAGCATTTTTCCAACGTCTCCCCAGTTCGTGTTGCCAAGACTGCCAAACGTCCAGAAAACCAGCGTATTAAGCTGAATTTCATCTGCGAAATATTGCATCAGCGTCGTTGCACCGGAAAACATGGCGCTGATCGCCGTGCCTGCAAGGACAATTCCCTGGGTAGAAACCTGACGAAATCGACTCAGACCCAAAATAACCAGTGCAACAGCCATACTGCCAACAAACGCGCACAGCGGAATCGCAACGCTGCCAAGGTTTCCTACCGCGCCCATGTTCAGCACAATAATTGCAAACGCCGCGCCAAAGCCAGCGCCCTGTGAAACACCCAACGTGGACGCAGATGCAAGCGGATTGCGGAGAATTGCCTGCATCACACAACCAGCAAGTCCCAGACCAGCACCCGCAATCAGTGCCGTGCAGATCCGGGGCAACCGGTTGTTGCGAACGACAAGGTTGATTTTATCGTCGGCTGCTTTTCCAAAAACACCTTTTACCAGCTCTGCAATCGGTGTATTGTAAGAGCCTGCCCGCAAGGACAGCACAAGCGCAATCAGCAGACTGAGAAACAGTATTCCAAGAAAGCAGCAGCTTTTGACTTGATTTCGGCGATAGGCCGTGCCGGAATCGTTATTCGCCGATTGTGACAGGTCTGAATTCATAGCCAGCATCCTTTAGGTCCTGATAAGGGTTGCTGCCCAGCAGCATTTCAAAAATTTCTCCGGTTTTCGCTTCTACATCCACATCCGCAAACTGCTCCGGATAGAGAATGGTCGCACCATAATACGCATCGGCCAGCGCGGTTTCCAGATTCGATGCGCTGGAGCGGAACGAAATCTGCGAGTAAACATGTCCCTCTTTCACAGCCGTCAGGCTGTTATAGAAATCTGCGTTCGTTGCATAATCTTCCTTGATTAGATCCATACCGTTAAAGTCAACGAAGATCACGTCCGGATCCCATGCAAGAACCTGCTCCGTGTCAATGTCAAATGCGCCGGTCTGACCGGTCGTATTGGCAAGGTTATTCGCGTGAATCAGCTCAAACGGGCCATAGAACGCTTCTGTACCCTCGAAACCGTGCGCGCCCTTAAAGGATACGCCGCAAACGTAGACAGAGGGTTTTTCTTCCTCTGCAATACCCTCTGTGCGGGCAGCAAGATCGTCTTCGATCCCATGCAGATAGGTTGTCAGTTCTTCGGCGCGATCTTCCTTGCCGTATAGCTCGCCGAGAATCCGCAGCGTTTCATACGCTTTATCATCAAGGGTCGTATCGCTGCCAGGAACCATAACAACCGGAATCCCGGTTTTGCTTTGCAGCTCGTCGGGGTCAACGTTTGCATACGAGGACATGACAATGACCTGCGGACCAACATGGATGATTTCCTCGACAAAAGGTTCGCCGTTCGTGCCGGTTACCGGCAATGTGCCGAACTTGTCAAAATTCACATAGTTATAAAGGCGGGACATCCCGGCTTTGGTTTCGTAATCCTCAACGCCGACAACCAAGTCCTGTGCCTGCATATAGCAGGAGTAGCGCAGCGCGCCGACGCCAACGCAAACAATACTTTCAACCGTCTGCGGAATTTCCACTTCGCGGCCATTCCCATCGGTGATCGTCCGGGTGGCGGCTTCTGCATCCGTGGTTTCAGGTTCGGTGCTGATTTCTTCCGTTTTCGTGGCTGAAGCTGTTTCATTCGTTGCAGCCGGTGTATCCGTCGTTTCGGCTGGCGTTTGTTGTGCGCTGCAAGCGCACAGTCCAAGCAGCATCAGCGCGGCAAGCAGCGCCGCGAGGTAGCGAGTTGTCTTTTTCATCATCTTTCACCTTTCATTTGTACTTGCTTCCAGTGCTGTTTCTTCATGCTCGAATTTGCTGCAAAAACGGCATCACGCTACTTCTTCCCCAAGATAGCGCGATACCGTTTTTGCATTCGAGGATTGGGAGTGTATGAACTGTGCCTTTATCCTATCAAAGCATTTTTTGATTGTGAAGCTCCCCCGGGGGATGTTTTTTGAAAAATAGACAAAGTTTTTTCGCATATGAGGGCAGCCCGCTATCGGTCGTGTATTACGATGTGAACCAGCAGGAACCTCGTTTTATGAGGTCGACCGCGCGTTGATGGTAATGGCTTCAAAGATGGGAAAGCGGCTTTCCAGCTAAAAAAGAAGCACAGCGCGTTTTACGAACCCGGATTGACATGGTTGAAAATTCATTTTCAAATAATCTTTCTCGTTCAACAGTCGCAGGCTATCTGAATTACTGGCTGAAAGTTTACTGCGAACCGAAGCTTGCACCGAACACCATCAACGGATATCGCACAAATATTGAAAAGCATGCTGCAAAATGCCGTGCCTGCAAAAATCGTCTCTGCCATGCTCGGACATTCTTCCATCGGGATTACAATGGACACATATTCGCACGTTCTGACGGATATGCAGGCGGGCGCAACAAGTAAAATGAATACGCTTCTGAAAAAGCTATATTAGCATCCGTATTAGCAGAGCGTTATGTATTTCTATTATGTGGTATTTATTCTCGCGTAAAAGATATAGTAAAAGCACCGAAAGCTTATGCTCTCGGTGCTTTTATGGCGGAGTGGGAGGGATTCGAACCCTCGGACGGCTTTTGA
>ERZ780141.2072-NODE-2072-length-10563-cov-5.411877_pt1 | contig 10563 bp, 7 predicted proteins | sample MGYA00433080_ERZ780141 | MGnify/ENA primary metagenome ERZ780141 (study PRJEB29588, sample SAMEA2154047) | human gut metagenome | biome: human gut; feature: human-associated habitat; material: faeces | place: Denmark | collected 2008/2010 ... | reverse complement strand
GCCTTGGGTTGGACGGTGGAGGCATACTGCATACCCACCCCTGGAGGCTGAATGAGGCTTGCACATGAGTTATCTGCTATCCACTTGCAAATATAGTTGGCCTGGCAAAATCAGTATTCCTCATACCCGCTCCTTCCTTACCAACAAACGCGGAGAACGATGATGTCATGCCATCGTCAAGGATACTTTTCCGAGGCAGTTCAATGCTCCGCCATTCCCAGTTCTCCCAAGAACCATTCTCTCCAAGCAAACAGAATCACTAAGTCAGTATCGTAAAAACCCCATACAGAACCAGTTGTCACTTGCTTCGGAATTGCATTGCTCCAGTTGAAGCTCCAGCCCATTCCGCTGTTGATGTGCTCTAATGGTCCGTGGAAGAACATGATTTCCCCGAAGCTAACCGCCTTTCATCTCCCAAGCACCTCTTTTGCTAAAACTCCTTCATCATTTTCTTTGCCATCTCGCAGCCAAATGCTAACTTTGCAGAAGTTGAATCCCATGCTTCTGGGAAAAGAAACATTCAAACGAGACAATAGCCATCTAAGGACGGCAAACAAGAAACAGACAGAAAGAGTAACAAGACATATTACATAACACACAGCATTCGCTATTATTTCGCGTTTAGCCAAGAGCGTAGGAAACTCAAATTGGAATAACAAGCACGGAAATAATAAGTGACAGGTGGCTCGTATTCGAATGCGAAGCCTCTTGCTCCATTGTAAATAAGGCAATGCTCACGCTTGGCGTGATGCATTCTTATACAATGGACTGGGGCTCCATTCCTACGCCGCCCCGTGCTAAACGCGATAAGAGGCATCACGCCTTTCTTTTTGCGCTTTAGCGGATTGATAGCCGTTTGCTTATTCACTATCAATCCAGTTATGGCAAATAAAAATCTCAATGCTGCCAAGGCGGCAAAGAAGGATGAGTTCTACACGCAACTCTCCGATATTGAGCGTGAGTTGCATCATTATTGGCCTCACTTCAAGGACAAGGTGGTGCTCTGCAACTGCGATGACCCCTATGAGAGCAACTTCTTCAAGTATTTCGCTCTGCGTTTCAATCAATTGGGGCTCAAGAAACTGATATGTACCTGCTACAACGGGTCGCCTGTGATGGGCAACGAACTGCTGTTGCACTTCGACGGTTATGACGAGGAACCAACCAAGATAGCCTATAAGGTGGAGATTACAGAGGTGAGGGATGAGAATGGCGATGGGGCTGTTGACCTTGCCGATGTGCGCTACCTGCTGCAGAACGACCATAATGTGATGGCCACCTTGCAGACTGGCGACTTCCGCTCACAAGAGTGCATCAGTCTGCTCAAGGAGGCTGATATCGTAGTGACCAACCCTCCCTTCTCACTCTTCCGCGAATACATCGCTCAACTGATGGAATATGGGAAGAAGTTTCTGATAGTAGGACCACAGAATGCTGTGACCTACAAGGAAATCTTTCCCTTAATAAGGGACTTCAAGGTATGGTGGGGATATGGATTCAAGGGTGCTGCTGCACACTTTTATTCCCCTTATGATGATATAGCGACAGCCGGCGACCACAGGGAAGGACTGATAAGGGTGTCTGGAATAACGTGGTACACCAATCTGAAGATACAGAAGCGGAGCGAAAGCATAGATTTTGTTTGCACCTATTCAGATGAGGAATACCCAAGGTACGAAGATGTAGATGCTATAGATGTGTCTGATTCTGGTGCTGTACCAATGGATTATGCGGGACAGATGGGTGTGCCTATAACGTTTCTCAATTATTTCAATCCCGAGCAGTTTGAGATTGTCTCGTGCTGTGAACCTTGTATCCGTCTCTCGGTATTACGCAAGATGCCTAAGTTCAAGGAGTATAAATCGCGGCAGAGGATGTGCAATGGCGTGCTATGCCAAAAGAAGTATCATCGAATAATCATCCGTAACAGACATCCTCAAAGCTTATGATGACCATCAAGCAGATAGAAGTGACCGTGGGGGAGATAGTCCAGGGTTACATCAACAATGACGAACTGGGAGTGCGCGGCTATAATGGCAGGCTCGATATCCGTCCTCCCTATCAGCGCGAGTTTATCTACAACGACCGAGAGCAGCTGGCCGTAATAGATACGGTACTCAATGGCTATCCCCTCAATGTGATGTACTGGGTGAGGAGAAGTGATGATGCAGAGTGCCCCTACGAGGTGATGGACGGCCAGCAGCGCACCATTTCGCTCTGTCAGTATGTGGCTGGAATCTTTTCCCATGACTTCCAGTACTTCAATAATAAGCCTGAAGATGTGAGGAAGAGGATTCTTGATTACAAGTTGACGGTATATGTGTGCGAGGGAGAAGAGTCGGAGAAGCTGGAGTGGTTCAAGACAATCAATATCGCAGGCAAGCCGCTCAACGAGCAGGAGATACGTAATGCTGTATATGCAGGTCCCTTTGTGAGTGATGCCAAGCTGCATTTCTCCAAGAGCAATTGTGGAGCCTACCGCCTGGGAAAGGATTTGGTGGCGGGTTCGCCTATACGTCAGGATTTCCTGAAGAAGGCCTTGGAATGGATGGCAGAGCATGAGACCAGACTGGGCAGCCCGCAGAGTGCCGTGGGATATATGTCTGTTCATCAGCATGATCCCAATGCCCTGCCCCTGTGGACATATTTCCAGAATGTACTTCATTGGGCCATCAGCACCTTTGACATGAAGCGTTTCAAGCCAATAATGAAGGGATTGGACTGGGCAAGGTGGTATGATGAGTTCCACGAAAAATCCCTTGATACCGATAAGATGGCACAACGGATGTCGAAACTGATGCGTGACAGTGAGGTGGAGAAGAAGCAGGGCATCATTCCATACGTCCTTACAGGCAAGGAGAGTTACCTACAGTTGCGCAGCTTCCCCGATGACATCAAGATGGAGGTGTGGGAGGAGCAGCATCATATCTGCCCCCATTGCCATAAGGAGTTTGATTTCGAATTCATGGAAGGCGACCACATCACCCCATGGTCAAAGGGCGGAAAGACCGTAAAGGAGAACTGCCAGATGCTGTGCATGGAATGTAACAGGCGTAAGGGAAACCATTGACCCAGGGCTATGAAATAATTGCCTTATAGGACAAATGGAAATGTCCTATAAGGCAATCATCGGTGTGTAGTGTCGCTATATCGTCCTCAATGGTCTGCACGCACGGAAGGCTCAATGCGAACCATATACTTCGATGTCGCCAATGCGGACGATGCCGTCTGTGCCTGCATGGGTGACATTCACCCGCAGGAAGCGTGCTTCGGTGGGCGATATGCTTGCTTCGGTGACGGGAGAAGTGTTGGCCGTGTGGGTGCCTACTGTGGTCCACGTCTTGCCATCGAGGCTTGTTTCGATGGTGAAATTGCGGTTGTTGAGCTGTGGAGCAAGGCCGGCCGACTCGGCATGACGCACCACATAACGGCTTATGAGGAAAGGATCCTGGAAGTCAAGTTGCACCCAACCTGTTCCGTCGGCAGCTTTTGATACCCACATATATTGCTCGGAGGGTGAACCGTTGGCGGCATAGCTGGCATCTGTGCTGGCAGGGGATGAGGTGACCACCATGTCCTGGAGCAGGGTGAGGTTGAACGGCAGATGGTTGGCTTCGTTGTAATAGCTGAACCAATGGTCGGCCCGCACGATATTGACGTTATCAGGGGCGAGCGCGTCAAGCTTGTTCTTCAGAGCTACGAGTTTGTCGGGCCCGACATCCCATACGGTAACCTGGCCGGAGACAAACATCGGCTTGGTGCCTGTGAACTTCTTGATGTCGCGGTTGAAGAAGTCGGTGATGACATCCACACTATTGGCATAGCAGGGGTACAGGGGTACGATGGGCAGCCAGCCAGACTGTACCTTGGCGGTCAGACGACTGCTCTGCCGCTCCCAATCGTTGATGGTGAGCCCGTAGAGGTAGGGGCAGTTGTCGGCATAGACCTTGCGCTGGATGGTGCTCATGTTGTCCCATACGGTGATGACGCGCAGTCCGGCCTTCTCGAGATAGCGTTGGGTGAGTTGGCAATATGGCTTCAGCAGTTCGGCAGAACTGGGTTGGGCATAATAGCGTGTGTTATGTGCGTCATAAGGCATGGCGTATCCCAGTCCCGAGGGGCCGCTCACGAAGCAGTCCTGGGCTGTGGCCTTGCCGTAATAGTAGTTGAGCATCATGGGGGAGAAGTCGGCCAGGGCAGGACTGACGGTCCAGTTCATGGGCATCTTTCCCCGTCCTCCCTGCTCAAAGATTTTGGCCATAGCGTGCTGGCAGTATTGTATGTTGTCGCCGTCGCTGATGTAGATGGCGGCATACACCTTGTTTTCCAGCTTCGGGCGCTTGGGCACGGGCGGGATGCATACGGGCTTGTTGACGGCCGTATATATAGAGGTGTTCTCGAAGAAGTCGGCGGGTACGGTGGAGAGACCGTATTTGGTGGCTTCGCCCACTCCCGAACGTTCTTCGGGATACCATCCCAGCACGATATCGCGTCCGGGTTTCATGTCGCGGAGCATCTTGTCGAGCAGCAGACGCTCTTTGCCTGTGCGTGGGTCGAGCCACACGCATGCCGAGCCGCATGCCGCTCCTATGTCGTGCACGTAGGGTATGGTGGGGCGGATGCTGACGAGCAGGCGGTGGTTGCAACGGCTCCAGTAGTTGTCATAAAGATAGGTGTAGATGTCGAGGGCAGAGGACAACTTGAGTTGGGTAAGGTCTTCCACCACGGGAAAGTCCATGCCGTTGGCTATGAGCTTCGACCTGATTTCGGCTGTCACAGGGAGCAATCGCTCCAGTCCGGCTATGGTGACGGCCAGATTGGCATAGTGCTCGCTCAGCTCGTTGCTGTAGAGCACCAGCCCCTTGATTTCGTCCTTGTACAGCTTGGCCAGCGTGTAAGGTTTGGTAATGGGTATGACGGCAGCCCGAAGTCCGTGTGCCGACGGCCAGGTGTTCTGCGGCTCCTCGTTGTGGTTATAGAGGATGACGCGCGGGCAGGTGCGGTTGACAAGTCCCTGCAGGGTGCAGAACATCACGCGCTCTTCATCCTTGAGAGCAGCCGCTTTCATGTCGAGTGACCTGAGTGAGGCTGACGGGGTGGGGAAGAGCGGCAGCACAGCTCGTCGGCTTCCAGTATGCGGTAGCCGTTCTTGTTGAGGTTGTAGGTGGTGTCGGCAAAGGTGATCTTCTCCACCTCGTTCACGTTGGTGCGAACTACAGCCCCATTGGCTGTCTTCATGATCATGGTGGTGGGCTGTTGTGCCCAGAGTGATGTGGCTCCCAGGAGGATGGTTGCCAGAAGAGATATCTTTTTCATCTTGAGTAATCTGAATGTTGAGGGTGTGTGGGTGCTGGAATTACAGCATTATCTTGGTGGAGAGGGTGCCTACCTTCACGATAAAGATGCCTGTGCCGAGTGTGGAGCGGTCGAGCCTGAGCTGTCCGTTGCTGACAGGCGGGACGGACAGGCGGCGTCCGTCGGTGGAATATACGCGGGGGGTGATGCCCTTGGAGATGCCGCTTATCAGAGCACCATCATCCTGCATGATGCAGGAGAGCGTCTTTGCCTGGCTGGAGGTGATGGAGTTGGGCATATCGCCAAACCGTATTTCGGCAATATCGGAAATCTCTATCTCGAGGGCTTCGGTAGAGTCCGGCTTGATGACGAGTGTGCCGCTGGCAACTGTCACAATAGGTTCTGTCTCAAAGAGAACGGCTACTGTCTCTCCTCCCAGCGTCTTCACCTGCATCCCCTGGTTGGCTCCATCCACGCGGAGGAAGCTTATCTGCTTCAGGTCTGCCACACGGGTTTGGGTGCTGGTGCCGTCGGTTTTCCAGATGTTCATGACTTGTTCCTGGGCCTGGGAGTGCAGTATGCCGAGGAACAGAGATGCCAAAAGAAGGGTCTTTCTCATAATCTAAAGCTTGAGATTTTACAATATGGATATGGGAAGGCTGCCTGTCAGCGGGCTGCGGCAACAGGTTCCGCCTCCCGCCAAGGAGTGCCTTTTCAGGCTCTGCCTACCCCCTTGATTTAGTTGAAGGGTATGCAAAGTTAACGATTATCATGCTTATTCCAAGGCTTTTCCAAGCCTTTTTTTACAATATAAGGAATACAACAGGTAGAAGGAGAAGCAAATGAAGTCTCCCGAAATCCTCAATTCGTTTCGTACATCAAGCAATTTTAGGAGAAAAGTGTTTTGCGCGTCAAACGATTTTGGATGAAAAGTGTTTCGCCCGTCAAACGATTTTGGGCAAAAAGTGTTTCGTCTGTCAAACGATTTTGGAAGCGGAGGCGAATATTCAAGCCAAAACCCCTCCAAATGCCGGCCATTTTGCTCAGGAATCCCTCTGATAACTCTATCTTTTAGCATAAAATACCCTCCGATAAGTCTATCTTTTAGCACAAAACGGCCATCGATAAGTCTATCTTTTAGCAAAAAGAAGGAGGGAGGGTTGCGTATTTGCTATATAATCAATAATTTTGCTATGGAAAAGATTAAAGTGGAAAGGAACAGATTATGGAGAAGAACTATCTGGCGCGGAGTATTGATGTGGCGTTGCTGGAGTGGAAAGAGAGTCCGCTCAGGAAACCTTTGCTGGTGAGAGGAGCTAGACAGGTGGGCAAGTCCAGTTCTGTCAGGCATCTGGGTGAAACCTTCAAGTATTTCCTTGAAGTGAATCTGGAGCGAAATCCCGAGGTGGTGGAAATCTTCAAGGGAAATCGTGACGTGAGGGATATAGTGCGTAAACTCCATGATTATTATGATGTTCCTATTGTCCCAGGTGAGACTCTTCTCTTTCTGGATGAGATACAGAGGAGTGAGGATGTGATTCGCAGCCTTTGGTTCTTCAAGGAGGATTATCGCGAATTGCATGTTGTGGCGGCTGGTTCGTTGCTTGAGTTTGCTCTGAAGGATTTGTCCTCCTTTGGCGTAGGGAGGGTCAGTTCGCTGTTTGTCTATCCCATGTCGTTTGACGAGTTTCTGTTGGCCACGGGGCAACAGGGACTGTGGCGTGCCAAGCAGGACTGCAACTCCAGTCACCCGCTCTTGAAAGCATTCTATGAGAAGTTGGTGGAGGCTTTCCGAAGCTTTATGTTGGTGGGAGGGATGCCCGAGGCTGTGGCTGCGTATGCCCAGACGGGCTCTTATCGTGCCAGTAGCGATATCGTCAACGAGATCCTTCAGGGTTATGAGGATGATTTTGCCAAGTATAGTGCCAAGGCCAATCCTGTACTCTTGCGCCAGACGCTGGTGAGCGTGGCTCATCAGGTGGGAGCCAAGTTTGTGTATAGCAGGGTGGAAGGGCAGTATCGTTCGGCTGAGGTAAAGACGGCCCTTGAGATGCTGCGAGATGCAGGACTGATAATTCCCGCCTACCATACGGATGCCAACGGAATTCCATTGGGAGCCGAGATAAACGAGCGTGTGGTCAAATATCTGGTGCATGACAGCGGCATTCTGCTGGCTCTGCTCGGAATAGATGACGATACGGAAAGCCTCGTAAAGGAGCTGATGGTGGAGAATGTGGTGGATCTGGTGGATAAGGGAAATGTGGCGGAAATGATTGCCGGACTTGAAATAATGAAGTGCTATTCGCCCCAGAAGCGTCATCAACTTTATTATTGGCAGAACATGAACAAGGGAACATGTGCCGAAGTGGATTACATCATAGCACAGGGGAGCCGGATAGTGCCCATAGAGGTGAAGTCGGGAGTAAAGGGTTCGATGAGCAGCATGTACTCCCTGATGAAGAATCCTCAGAAACATATAGGCCGAGGGGTCAGGTGCTCGCTCGAAAATTTCGGTTCTTTCCTGAGCCCGGACGGTAAGACAATAGACATTATACCGCTGTTTGCCATATCAAGCCTCTTCCCCTGTTCCCGCCAGGAATGAATGGATGTGACGGGAAAAGCGTATTGGCAAAGGGAGGAAAGAGGGTTGATGTACTTTTTCCCAAGTCCCTCTATACCTTATATATAATATACGCGTGCGCGCGTGAGGAGGCTCCTGGGAAGGATGAAGGGCAATGGAAAGCCCGCTGCAGGGCGCTTGGATGGCTCTGGCAGCGGGCTTGGATGGGTGTTGCACGCGGGTGCGGGTCAGTCCCGGGGACAGACCGGGCGAACGTTCAGATGGTACTTCTTCATCAGTTCCACCCTTGATACGCGGTTGTCGTCCTGTTCGGTCATTCCGTAAAGGCGGAGCGACCAGGCGCGGGATTTGTCGGTGGGGGAAGTTGTACTGTAGTATTCATCACCTGGCCAGTAGTAGCCTGTACGGAAGCCGCTACTTTCCGCTTGGTCTTCGCCGGTGTCGCCATAGGGCAGGAAGATGCTGTTCTTGAAGCCCACAACCAGCATTCCTCGTCTCATATTGTCCAGAGAAACCGGGATGAACTGGCATCGGATGGTCAGTTGGGTGATGTCGCTCTCGTTGGGCAGGCGCCAGGAACCGTCGGCCTCGTCAGCAGCCTGGGCTTCGTCGAAGGTCATGTAGGAGCCTGTGTCCCATGGCGATGAGGCTCCCAGATTGCATGCCGCCCAATGGACCGCCAGTCCCAAGTCCACCATTCCCGTCTCGGGCAGTTCCCTGGAGGTGACGAGATAGGTGGGCGAGAGATACTTCTGCACGCCGTCACACTCGATGGCCACCTTGAAGCTTACCGAAGCCTGGGGCGGGAGACGGGTGAAGCTGACCTGGAGCATATCTTCGGACAGCCACTTCAGAGAGTGGTGGTTTACGCCCGATGGCTCCGTCTCGTAGTAGTTCAGACTGAATTGCGACTTGTCCAGACTCACATCCACCAGTTTGGCCTCCACCTTCTGGAAGCGGCTCCCCAGGACTGCGCTCGAGGCGTTGGTCTCGATGGTGGCTGTTCCCTCCATGATGGAATTGGAACTGCTATCCTTCTGGCTGATGAAGAATACCTCTTCGGGGGTGGTGAAGCGGGCTATTCCGCCCCATTTCATGGTTCCCTCCTGGCTCTGGATATACGGGCGGCAGTAGTAGGTCTCTTTGCCATAAAGTCCCTTCAGAGTGAGTATGTTGAAGTTGCTGACGGGCAATTCCTTGCCTGTGACCAGAGTGCTTATCCATTGCTCGGGCCTCTTTTCCAGATTCTCGCGGTTCACGCTTACCGCCACACCCCTGTCGGCCACACCCTTGGGCAGCCCTTCTCCCTGGAGCGTGAAGCGTACGGTGGCAGCAAAGCCATTGTCGGCATCGGCCTCGGTGGGCGAGTCGAACTCTATCTGCAGGAATTCCTTCTCCTGTTCCGAAAGGGTGTCCTCGGGTTCCTCATTTCCTCCTCCTGGCTCTTCGGGTGTCTCTCCTCCGCCTGCGGGTGCGGGTGGTTCGTCGCCGCAGGCAATCCAACTGAATCCTGCCGCCAGCATGAGCAGCAGGGATGCCATTCTTGTGATTGTTCTCATAGGATGGATTCTTGAATTGTCATGTTAGTAATGTAAATTCTCTTTCTGTAAGAGCAAAGGTAAGGAAAAGCCGTTTTTGTGCCAATCTTTTACCTGTAAAATGCCAATGGGCGAACCTACAACTGCGCTTTCCAGTAGGGGCTGAGGGCTTCCGGTCGGCTGGCTTTTCTCTTGCGGGGAGACAGACGGTGGAAGGTTCTCTTCCCGCTTCTGCGCAATCGCTTCACTCTGCGGCCTGTTTCTGCCCCTTCTGCCTGCGTGCGTATAGGTCGGCCGTGGCGGTGAAGAACACGTCGCTGCTGGAGTTGAGGGCCGTCTCCATGGAGTCCTGTATTACTCCTATGATGAAGCCGATGGCCACCACCTGCATGGCCACATCGCCCCCGATGCCGAAGGGTGCGCATGCCATGGGGATGAGCAGCAGCGAACCGCCAGCTACGCCCGATGTTCCGCAGGCACCCAGGGTGGCCAGTATGCTCAGCACCACAGCGCTGCCTACCGACACCTCGGCACCCACGGCATGACAGGCTGCCAGACTCATCACGGTGATAGTGATGGCTGCTCCGTCCATATTGATGGTGCTCCCCAGCGGGATGCTCACCGAGTAGAAGTCCTCATCGAGGCCCAGACGCTTGCAGAGCGACATGTTGACGGGTATGTTGGCAGCCGACGAGCGGGTGAAGAAGGCGCTCACGGCACTTTCCCTGAGGCACCTCCACAGGAGCGGGTAGGGGTTGCGCCCGAGCAGGCAGGCGCTGATGAGGGGGTTAACCACCAGCATCACCATCAGCATGCAACCTATGAGCAGGAGCACCAGCTGGCCGTAGGAGCGGAAAATCTCCAGTCCGCTCTCGCCCACCGAAGTATATACCAGTCCCAGGATGCCCAGCGGAGCCAGTTGGATAATCCATTGCACCACCACCGACACGGCCTGAGCCAGCTGCCTTGTCACCTCGATGGCCTGCACGGCTCCCGACTTCTTGAGCGCCAGTCCCATGATGATGCTCCAGAAGAGCACGCTCAGATAGGAGGCCGAGCTGACTGCCTCCACGGGGTTGCTCGTCAGCCCCAGCAGGGCGCACCCGACAAACCCTGTGGAGTAGGCCGTGCAGATGCTAACCCAAAACT
>ERZ780141.2069-NODE-2069-length-10573-cov-4.079102_pt1 | contig 10573 bp, 8 predicted proteins | sample MGYA00433080_ERZ780141 | MGnify/ENA primary metagenome ERZ780141 (study PRJEB29588, sample SAMEA2154047) | human gut metagenome | biome: human gut; feature: human-associated habitat; material: faeces | place: Denmark | collected 2008/2010 ... | reverse complement strand
GGAGAAGTCCTTGGAGGATTGGAAGGACTGAAAGAGTTAATGTAGAAATAAAAATGTTATGACCAAAAAGATATATAAGTTTATAGATTTATTTTGCGGTATCGGAGGTTTCCGTATCGGGCTTGAACGTAATGGAGGAAAATGCGTGTTTTCTTCCTACTCGATTTAGGTGTTTGTGCCAACAGCTATATCATTGCCAATAAATTTGGGGTCAAACAGTATATAATTGCCATAATTTATAGCGTTTATCCCCAATCTGCCATTTGTAGCGCTCGCCCCATTTGCCTTTAGTAGCGTTTAGGGGGAAGGCTGTTCTTCGCCCTCGGTTTTGAAGGAAACTTAGGGCAGGATTTAGTCGTTTCTCGGGGTAAGTTTTCTTCGTAAGTGGCAATGGAATGTAATACGTAACTTTGTACATGTGAAAACTGAGGGTGGAATTCTTGTCTCGTTTCTTGAAATTCCTGCTCCTATAAACGCGAAACGGTGAGCACTCTATTTGGTGGTCACCGTTTCGTGTGATATGACGTTGTTTCTTTGCGATGTTTTTTTCGTCTGCCGTATGTTCCGTTTATTGCAGATACTGAAGGATGAAATGCTCGGCGATGGGAAGGAAACGGTCGTGTCCCTTGTTGTTTAGGTGTGCATGGTCGCGCTTTCCCCCTTGGAAATAGATTTGCCGGAACTGGTCGCTACGCGCAAAGATATTGCTGTTTTGGTAGGCGTCGAACACCGGAATGCCCATGCTTCCGCAAATATCCTTGGTGGCATCCACGATAACCTTGAAGTTGGGGTTGTCGTTTGCCCATGGCGTAAACCAATAGATGTAGGCCCGAGGGTATTTCTCGATGAGTCCCTTGCAGAGCTTGGCGCATTGCTCCCGATAGTTGTTGAGCGTGGTCGTTGAGTCGGTCACGGCGTTGGCAAGGCGTGCCGCATCGTTGTGGCCAGCGATCACTACCACCACATCCAGCGAGTCGTTCATCTGCTGATAGCGGTTTACGACCGCCGGTCCCCATGTCTTCATGTCGATCGACACACAACTTCCGTTGCGTCCGTAGTTATAGTATTTCATTCCGTGATTCTTGGCCAGCTTGCTATGCCAAGCGTATTCCACGGGGTTTTGGTGGTTTTTCACATAGCTGTCGCCGATAACCCCGATGCGTTTGCCAGCAAGCGGGTCGTTTTGTGCCATTGCGCCGATTGACGTTGTGATGAGCGCGGCCAATAGTAGAATTGTTTTTTTCATGGTTTGTGATGATTGTTGTTGGCGCAAAGGTAACAAAAAAGAAGCGTGCAACTGTTCGTATGAACTATTTTTTGTAACTTTGCATATCAAATTGTAGTTGGGAAAGATGATTTCTGTAGAAAACCTTAAGGTAGAGTTTGGCGTTCGTCCACTCTTCCACAATGTTAGTTTTGTGGTCAACGACCATGACCGCATTGCCTTGGTAGGCAAGAATGGTGCGGGCAAGTCGACCTTGCTCAAGATTCTTAGTGGCTTGCAGCAACCCACCTCGGGTGTGGTTGCCATCCCCAATGACACCACCATAGGCTATTTGCCTCAGGTGATGAAGCTCTCCGACGACACCACCGTTCGCGAGGAGACGCGCAAGGCGTTTTCCGACCACGTGAAGATGAAAGGTCGGCTCGACCGGTTGCAGCAGGAGATGGCCGACCGCACCGACTATGAGAGCCCCGACTACATGGCTCTTGTGGATCGCTTTACCTTGGAGCACGACCGCTTCATGATGATGGGTGGCGAAAACTACGAAGCCGAGATGGAGCGCACGCTCACCGGCTTGGGCTTTGAGCGCACCGACTTTGATCGCCCCACCCGCGAGTTTTCTGGCGGTTGGCGCATGCGTATCGAGTTGGCCAAGATTTTGTTGCGCCATCCCGACGTGTTGCTCCTCGACGAGCCCACCAACCACCTCGACATTGAGAGCATACGCTGGTTGGAAACCTTCCTTTCTCAAAACAATAGTGCGGTGGTGCTCGTTAGCCACGACCGCGCGTTCATCAACAACGTAACCAACCGCACGCTCGAGATAACCTGTGGCCACATTGAGGACTACAAGGTGAAGTATGACCAGTATGTGGTGTTGCGCAACGAGCGTCGCGAGCAGCAGCTCCGCGCTTACGAGAACCAGCAAAAAGAGATCGCCGACATCCAGGCCTTCATTGATCGTTTCCGCTATCAGGCCACCAAGGCCGTTCAGGTGCAGCAGCGCATCAAGCAGTTGGAGAAGATTGTGCCCATCGAGGTCGACGAGGTCGACCGCAAGGTGATGCACCTTAAGTTTCCGCCCTGTTTGCGCTCAGGCGATTATCCTGTCATTTGCGACAATGTGCGCAAGGACTATGGCGACCACACCGTGTTCTCGCATGTCGACATGACCATCAAGCGAGGCGAGAAAGTGGCGTTTGTGGGAAAGAACGGTGAGGGAAAATCGACCCTCGTGAAGTGTATCATGGGCGAGATTCCCTATACCGGAACCCTGAAGATTGGCCACAACGTGCAAATTGGATATTTCGCACAGAACCAAGCCCAGTTGCTCGATGAGGAGATAACCATCTACGACACCATCGACCAAGTGGCCACGGGCGATATGCGCTTGAAGATCAACGACCTGTTGGGCGCTTTCATGTTTGGCGGCGAGACCTCAGAGAAGAAAGTGAAAGTGCTCTCGGGTGGTGAGCGTTCGCGCTTGGCCATGATACGCCTGTTGCTCGAACCCGTCAACCTGCTGATCCTCGATGAGCCCACCAACCACCTCGACATGCCCTCGAAAGACGTGCTGAAGGAAGCCATCAAGGCCTTCGATGGCACGGCCATCATCGTGTCGCACGACCGCGAGTTTCTCGATGGCTTGGTGACGAAGGTCTATGAGTTTGGCGGCGGCAAGGTGGTGGAGCATCTTGGTGGCATCTACGACTACCTGAGGGCCCACAATGCCGACACCATCCATGAGGCGCTCGACCAGCGCCAACCGCAGTCGGCGTCGGACCCGTCGGCCTCTCCGGCAACCGCTATCGAGGCCCCAAGTGGCAAGCAGAGCTACCAAGACCATAAGGAGCAGCAGAAGAAGATACGCAAGGCCAGTCGTGAGGTGGAGGAGTCGGAGAAGAAAATAGCGAAGATGGATGCGCGACTCCAGGAGCTCGACCAACTCTTCATGACGCCCGAGAACGCCTCCAACATGGAACTGGTTACCGAGTACACGTCGACCAAGGAGGCCTTGGACAAGGAGAACGACCATTGGATGGAGCTCTCCGAGAAGTTGGAGGAGTTGCAGGCTAACGCCTAATGCTCTGCATTGCAAGACAATAAGACACAACCATCAAAAAAATCATAAGTCATGAAAATGAAACAAATCCTTCCGGTGCTCATGTTTGCCGCCGTTCCCGCATGCGGTGCCATGGCCCAGAACAAATCGGGCCTCGTGCTGGCTGACCTCGACAAGACGGTGAGCCCCGCCACCGACTTTTACCAGTTTGCCACGGGTGGCTGGCAGAAAAGCCATCCTCTGCCTGCCGCTTATAGCCGTTATGGCAGTTTCGACATGCTTCAGGAGAATGTGAACAAGCAGATCAACACCATCCTGACCGACCTGTCGAAGAAGAAATACCAGGCAGGCACCAACGAGCGCAAGCTGAGCGATTTCTACAAGATGGCCATGGACTCGGCCCGTCGCAACCAAGAAGGCATCGCTCCCGTCAAGCCCATGCTCGACGAGATGGAGGCCGCCAAGACCCTCGAGGCTTTGCGCCAGGTGCAGTTGAAGTATGGCAAGATGGGCTTCGGCGTGCCGTTTGGAAGCTATTTTGGCGCCGACGACAAGAACGTAACCATGAACATCTTCTCGGTGGGTCAGGGCGGTCTCACGCTTGGCCAGAAAGATTGGTATGTCAATCCCGACAAGGCCACAAGCGACATTCGTGAGGCCTTCAAGAAGCACATCGTGCGCATGTTCGAGTTGTTCGGCTTCAACCATGCCGACGCCCAGCGCAAGATGCAGTCAGTGTTCCGCTTCGAGACCGAGCTTGCGCTGGTGTCGAAGAGCAACGTGGAGCTGCGCGACCCGCAAGCCAATTACAACAAGATGACCCTGGCCCAGTTTGAGGAGACCTATCCCAACATCCCCTTGAAGGCTTACACCCAGGCTGAGGGCATCGATACGAAGTATATCCAGGAGCTCATCGTGGGCCAACCCGCCTTCTTCGCCGGCCTCGACAAGTTGCTGCCCCTGCTCACCGCCGACGACCTTCGCGCCATCATGGAGTGGGATCTCATCCAGGGAAGCGCCTCTTACCTGAGCGACGCCGTGCGTGAGGCCAACTTCGACTTCTTCGGAAAGACCATGAGCGGCCGCAAGGAGGACTATCCCCTGTGGAAGCGCGCCACCAATCAGGTGCAGGGCGCCATGGGCGAGGCCCTTGGCAAGATGTATTGCGAGCGCTATTTCCCCGCCCAGTCGAAGAAGATGATGGAAGAGTTGGTTCACAACTTGCAGGTCAGCTTGAGCCAGCGCATCGACGCCCAGACCTGGATGAGCGACTCTACCAAGGCCAACGCCCACAAGAAGCTCGACCGATTCTATGTGAAGATCGGCTATCCTAACCGTTGGACCGACTACAGCAAGCTTACCATCGACCCCAGCAAGAGCTTCTACGAGAATGTTATGGCCGCCCGTTTCTTCGCCCACGACAAGCACATTGCCGAGAAAGCCGGTAAGCCAGTCGATCGCGAGGAGTGGCACATGACGCCACAGACCGTCAACGCCTACTATAACCCCACCACCAACGAGATATGCTTCCCGGCAGGAATCTTGCAGCGTCCCTTCTTCGACGCCAAGGCCGACGCCGCCTTCAACTATGGCGCCATCGGTGTGGTGATTGGTCATGAGATGACCCACGGATTCGACGATCAGGGCCGTCAGTACGACGCCGACGGCAACCTCCACGACTGGTGGACGGCCCACGACGCCAAGGGCTTTGAGGAGCGCGCCAACCTCTACACAGAGTTCTTCAACGCCATCGAGGTGTTGCCCGGTCTCCATTGCAATGGCAAGTTCACCCTGGGTGAGAACCTGGCCGACCACGGAGGCCTGATGGTTTCGTTCAACGCCTTCAAGAACGCCACCGCCAAGAAGCCTTTGAAGAGCAAGGACGGCTTTACGCCCGCGCAGCGTTTCTTCCTGGCCTATGCAGGCGTGTGGGGTCAGAACATCACCGAGCAGGAAATTCGCAACCGCGTGAAGCGCGACCCACACTCCCTCGGCGAGTGGCGTGTGAACGGCGCTCTGCCCCACATCGACGCTTGGTATGAGGCGTTTGGCGTGAAGAAGGGCGACAAGATGTTTATTCCCGAGAGCGAGCGCTTGCAGTTGTGGTAAACACGAATCGTTTGTGGCATAACCCCTGATGCCATAACGCAAAAACATAAAAAACCGATGATATCAAGAGCAGACGATATCATCGGTTTTTCTATGATGTAAAGCGAGCGACGGTTAGTCGACTGTCACCAGCCTATTGTTTTCCAACCCTACGTGGTGGGCGAAGGAGGTGGTTGTGCCGTCCGACACGTCCGACAGGTCGATTCCTCGGCGTTCCAATTCGGCCAAGAGCGCCTGGTCGTGCGCGGCGCGTGCGGCGTTGAAGCCCCGGCTTTGCACCTGGCGGTTAAACGATTCGACGAGCGAAGGGAGTGTGGCGGCTGCAAACTGTGCAGCAAACTTGTTGTAAAGTGAGTGGTTCATAATGACATTCTTTTTTTGAAGTTAAACGTAATCTTCCACATCGTATCTTGACCACCGTGGCATGTCGTGCTCGGTTGGTGCAGATTCAACTGCTCTTGATGTTTCGTCGGCAAAGTTACGAAAAATGTTCGGAATGGCAAGAACAATTCCCCGAAAATGTTTCCCGTTTCATGCTTTTTATCTCGTTTGCATGTGCCGACAACCCTCGCCGCCCCTTGTGGGTAGAAGGATGAACGACGAATTATGTATGATTTCGAAGGGGAGTTAATCGTTTTTCGCCATTTTATTACTAACTTTGTGCAGATTATAAGAGAAAGGAACATTCATGCCACTTAGATTACCCGATAGGCTTCCAGCCATAGAACTACTCAAGAAGGAAAATATCTTTGTGATGGACGAGAGTCGCGCCCACTCGCAGATGGTTCGTCCGTTGAAGATTGTTGTGCTCAACTTGATGCCGCTGAAGATTACCACCGAGACCGACTTGATCCGTCTGCTTTCCAACACCCCCCTTCAGATAGAGATCAATTTCATGAAGCTCAAGAGTCACACACCCAAGAACACCCCCGTTGAGCACATGATGATGTTCTACAAGGACTTCGACATCTTGAAGCGGCAGAAGTGGGATGGCATGATTGTTACGGGTGCCCCCATTGAGTTGTTGGACTTTGAGGATGTGGAGTATTGGCAGGAGATCATGGGCATTTTCGATTGGGCCCGCACGCATGTCACCTCTACGCTCTATATCTGTTGGGCGGCCCAGGCAAGTCTTTATCATTTCTATGGTGTTCCCAAGCATCGTCTTCCCAAGAAGATGTTTGGCGTGTTCCACCAGCGTGTGCTGGTCGATCACCTTCCCATCTTCCGGGGCTTCGACGATGAGTTTATGATGCCCCATAGCCGCCATACGGAGATCCATCGCGCCGACCTCGAGCAGGTGCCCGAGCTTACCATCTTGGCCGAGTCGGCCGAGAGCGGCGTTAGCATGGTCATGGCTCGCAACGGCCGTGAGTTTTTCATCACCGGCCATTTGGAGTATGCCCCCGACACGCTCGACAAGGAGTATCGGCGCGACTTTGGCAAGCGCGACGATGTGGAGATGCCCCGCAACTATTACCGCGACAACGATCCCCAGAAAGGCCCGTTGGTTACGTGGCGCGCCCACGCCAACCTGCTTTTCAGCAACTGGATCAACTATTACGTTTACCAGGAAACGCCCTACAATATCAACGAGATACAGTAATATACGCTGCGAATGAGAACCCTTGAACTATTGGCGCCCGCCAAGGACCTCGAGTGTGGCCTTGCCGCCATCGATCATGGCGCCGACGCCGTATATATCGGCGCCGAGAAGTTTGGCGCGCGTGCCGCCGCAGGCAATTCGCTTGCCGACATCCAGCGCCTCACCGATTACGCCCATCAGTTTGGCGCCAAGGTGTTTGTTACGGTCAACACCATCGTCTTTGAGCGTGAGCTGCAAGCCACCCAACAACTCATCACCGACCTTGCGCGCATTGGCGTCGACGCCTTGCTGGTGCAGGATATGGCCACGCTCGCCATGCGCCGTGTGGCCTTGGGCGAGGTGGGCCACGTGCCCCAGCTTCACGCCTCTACCCAGTGCGACACGCGCTCGGCCGAGAAGGTGAGGTGGTTGCGCCAGTTGGGCTTCACCCGCGTGGTGTTGGCCCGCGAGCTGTCGAGGAGATTGGTGCCATCCATCGCGAGGTGCCCAACGTGGAGCTGGAGGTGTTTGTTCATGGTGCCCTTTGCGTGAGCTATTCGGGCGTATGCTACGCCTCGCAGCATTGTTTCCAGCGCTCGGCCAACCGTGGCGAGTGCGCCCAGTTCTGTAGGATGAAGTTCGATTTGCTCGACGCCGACGGCCAGCTGATAGAGCACGACCGTTACCTGCTCTCGATGAAAGACCTTTGCCAGATCGACCACTTGGAGGAATTGGCCGACGCTGGTGCCTCTTCGTTCAAGATAGAAGGCCGCCTGAAGGATGTCAACTATGTGAAGAACGTGGTCTCGGCCTATAGCCGCCGCCTCGACGAATTGGTGGCGCGCCGCCCCGACGCCTATCGCCGGGCGTCGTTTGGCACCGTTGCCTACCAGTTTGAGCCTTCTTTGCGCAAGACGTTCAACCGTGGCTTCACCCATTATTTCCTCCATGGGCGAGGGCCCGACATCGCCTCTTTCGACACGCCCAAGGCTTTGGGCGAATATGTGGGCACGGTGAAGGAGGTGCGCCGCCAATCGTTCAACGTTGCCGGCACGGCCTCGTTTGCCAATGGCGACGGCCTTTGCTTCCTCACCGACAGCCGCACGCTCGAGGGGTTCAGGGTGAATCGCGCCGTGGGCAACCGCCTCTACCCCTTCAAGATGCCGCAAGGCCTGAAGGCGGGCGTGGGCCTTTATCGCAACAACGACGTGGCGTTCGAGAAGGCGCTCGCCGGTCCTACGGCTTGCCGCAAGATGGGCGTCCACCTCTCGTTGGACCTTACGGCCGACGGGTTCGCCCTCACGTTGCGCGTGCCGTTCCTCAATGAGGAGGCGCGTGCCACGGTGGCGTTCGGCCATCAGCCCGCCAAGAAGCCCCAGGCCGACAACATCGTCAAGCAGTTGTCCAAGTTGGGCGCAACCCCTTACACATGCCAAGGCGTGTCGATCCTCAACCATGCCGACCGCCATTTCATCCCGTCGAGCCTTCTTTCCGACCTGCGCCGCGAGGGCGTGGAGGCGTTGGATGCGCTCATCCGCAAGCATGTGGAGCAAGCCGGCAGGCTCACGGAGCTTCCCCCCATGGCTCCGGCCGTGGCGCGCGCTTGGCAACCCGAGTACAAGCAGCACCCCTATCTCTATAACATCTCCAACTCCATGGCGCGCTCGTTCTATGAGGCCCACGGCCTCACCAACATCCGCCCCGCCTTCGAGGTGGGCGGGGGTGGGGCGGAGGCGCCCCTGCTCATGCGTTGCCGCCATTGCATCCGCTTCGCCTTGGGCCATTGCGTGCGCCGAGGCGGCGAGCAGCCCACGTGGCGCGAACCGCTCACGTTGCGCCTTGGCGATGGCCGCCGCTTCCGTTTGGAGTTCGATTGCAAAGCCTGTCAGATGGCTGTTTATGGCTTATAAAATGCTTATGAGAAGAACCCTTACACACCCCTTCCACCTCCTGTTCCTGGTCTGCGCCCTCGTGCTCACGTCGCTGTTGTCGTCGTGCTACGTGGCCCATTACCGCCCCCATGCCGCTTACCAATATAGTGAGCGGCAGATCGACTCGTTGTCGTTCTTCTCCTCCCACCATTACACCAACAACTACAACTTCATCGTGAAGGCCGACAGCCTCACCCTCTTGCGGCAGATGCCCGAGGAGTATCTGGGCGGCATGCAGACCGACTCGTTCACCGTGCGCAAGGGCGACCACCTCGTCGTGGCCGACATACGCATGGTGCCCACCGACAAGGTCGACTCCGTTTGGGTGCAGCTGGGCAACGACAACTCCCAGTTTGGGTGGACCCGAGAGACGCGCATGCTGCCATGCGTCATGCCCGACGACCCCATCTCCCAGTTCATATCGGCCTTCTCCAACACCCACGTCATCGTGTTCCTCGTTGTCATCGCCATCATAGCGGCCTCCTACCTGCTGTGGAGCATCCGCAAGCACCAGGCCCACTTGGTCCATTTCAACGACATCGAGTCGTTCTACCCCACGCTGCTCTGCCTCATCGTGGCCTCGTCCGCCACGCTCTACGCCAGCTTGCAGACCTTCGCGCCGCAGATGTGGGTCCATTTCTATTACCACCCCACGCTCAACCCCTTCTCCGTCCCGTTCCCGTTGGGCATCTTCCTCGTGTCCGTGTGGGTCATGCTCATCGTGGGGCTGGCAGCCGTCGACGACGTGCGCCACCACCTGCCCCTCGGCGAGGCCACGCTCTACCTGGGAGGTCTGGCAGCCGTCTGCGCCGTGTGCTACATCGTGTTCAGCGTCACCACCCTCTATTACGTGGGCTACCTCCTGCTCGCAGCATACGTCTTCGCAGCCCTACGCCGCTATTTCCGTCACACGCGGGCACGTTACATCTGCGGAAATTGCGGAGCCATCTTGCGGAAGAAAGGGCGATGCCCCCATTGCGGAGCGGTGAACGAGTAACGGCCCGCTTGCGGGGTTGCGGCCATAAAAATATCCAAGCTCTCCCATAAAGGAAAGCTTGGATATTTTTTTAACACTATTGTTCCATGAGGGAAAAGCTGGTTGCAGCGATGCAATCGGCGTTTTTGCGTGCGGCAACTTTTTTACATTTAACATTTAACATTTAACATTAAGGTGGTTGCCATGGTTGTTGTTGGAGGGAGGGTAGGGGCGGCTGCCCATCAAAAGGCTGCGCTCCGTTAATTCCTAACAAATGAGGATTGCCCGACAGGCGAAATAGCCGTACCTTTGCAGCATGAAAAATAGAGAGCAACAACACACACCTTTTTCAACCCTCCCCCTGAGGCATCGCGCCGTGGCTGCGCTGGCCTTGGCCCTGGCCGCCTCGGCTACGGCGGAGGCAGACGTTACGAACCCCGCCGACACATCCTTGGTGCGCGATCTCGACGAGATGATTGTGGTGAGCCAACCCAAGGAGCAGTACCGCATGCGCCAGCAGCCCGTTAGCTCCTCGATGTTCTCGGGGCGGCAGGTGGAGGCCTTGGGCGCCAGCGACCTGCGCGAGCTGTCGGCCTTCGTTCCCAACTTCACGATGCCCGTCTACGGCTCGCGCTACACCTCGTCGATGTATGTTCGCGGCATAGGCTCGCGCGTCAGTTCGCCC
>ERZ780141.2067-NODE-2067-length-10578-cov-20.017961_pt1 | contig 10578 bp, 8 predicted proteins | sample MGYA00433080_ERZ780141 | MGnify/ENA primary metagenome ERZ780141 (study PRJEB29588, sample SAMEA2154047) | human gut metagenome | biome: human gut; feature: human-associated habitat; material: faeces | place: Denmark | collected 2008/2010 ... | reverse complement strand
GTTAAGCCTGCCGCTAGCGTTCATCCTGAGCCAGGATCAAACTCTTCTTTGTATAATACACATATTTCCAGTTCGACCCCGACAACTTCATTCTTCTAAAAAAAAGAAATCAACGCTCTCATTTCGTTCTCGGTACTTGTTGTACTTCCTTCAGTCTTTTCAATGAACTTGTTTGCATTCCTGTTCAGATCGTTTGTGTTTCGTTCCGAACGGGAATGCAAAGGTAGACATTATTTTTGAACCTGCAAACTTTTTCTGAAAAATTTTTAACTTTTTTTATTCATTTTTATTCTCGCCTGCAGCTCCCAAGTACGTATCCTGTCCTTATACAGGTTGTTAGCGTTTACTTTGTCGATATCGAGCGAAGCGTCGGAATTATCGTCCCAACGGCGACAATTATAGACAACATCGTAGATTCGGCCTATCTGGTACTCTCTGGAGACGCGAAGACCCACCGCATAGTCCTCCCCATACTTCGTCGTAGGGAAGTTGATCGTACGAAGCATCGGAACGTAGAATCCGCGCGGAGCGCCAAGACCATTTATGCGCAGAGCGTTGTTACGGCCATTCTCCGGAGTCCACTCACGATGATCGATGATTCCAGGAGGCAGAGTCTCCATCTGGAAATTCGTCATTCTATAGGTACCGACAACCATAGCGCAGTTCTGGGCATAGAAAGCGTCCACGAACTTCTGCACTGTGTTCTCATCATAATAAACATCGTCAGAATCCAGCTGGATGGCGAATTTACCACACTTAGGATGGTGCAGGGCGGCGTTCCAGTTGCCTCCGATGGCGTGATAGCTCTTGTCCTGCGCGATATAGACGAGCTTAGGGTCATCAATGAACTTCTTGATGACATCCACGGTTCCGTCAGTGGAGTTGTCGTCAACCACGATCACGTTATATTTGAAAGTGGTCTTCTGATTCAGCGCGGAAGTCAGAGCGTCGCCTATCGTGCGCACCCTGTTCTTGCAAGGGATGACGACAGAGGCCTCATATTCAAAGGAATCATCCGAGAACTCGATATGCTTGAATTTCGGTTCAAGGTAACCTCCGACATCCTTAAGATGCTGTGTGCAAGCCTTTTCCATCTCAATCTGGACAGCACGGTTCTTCGGATCCACATAGTCGAAGAGTTTCTCGCCGGACTTGCGGGTGTCCGTCTCGATCTCGTAGTAGAGATATTCATTGATGTGGACAAGGCTTCCCCTCTGGGAGACTTTGAGGCGCAGGTCATAGAGGCCGGCATATTCATAGTCAACGTCCATTCTGGCGACGGCTTCCTTCAACGCGGAGGTTCTGTAGATCAGCACAGAGCCGAAATCGAAGTCATCGCGGAGCGCGCCCTCCTGGCAGTCGATCACCGGAGCGAAGGCGCGGTTGCCGTCCACCTCGTTGAAATGGTCGGCATAGACCATGGCGGCGGAGGAATCCTCGGCGATTGAAAGGAAGCGCTCAAGGGCGAACTGGCCGAAGCTGAGTTCAGTCGTCTTGGTGTAAATCATTGTGAAAGGAGCGGCCGCGGACTCGGCAATCTTCCTGATGCCGGTTGTGCTTTTGAATATGGCCGCGTCAAGAAACTCAACCTTGGCGACCTCGGACTCGGCGCGGAGGTTCGCGGCGGTCACAGCCACCTGCTCATCGCTCACGAACGGGACAAAACAATCGATTCTGTTCATAATATTTATAGAATATTAATTTTAGCATTTTCGCAGTCACAAAAATAGTAAAATATCGGTAAAAATTGATACTTTTGTCAAATAGTCGCCCGGGCGGCTCACATATTAATTAATATCAATGAATATGACCTTAAGAAGAACATTGATTCTGGCTGCGGCTGTCATGGCGACAGCCACGGCAATGACAGCGCAGGAAACGCCGAAATGGCTCAGGAAAAGCGCGATCTCCCCAGACGGAACGAAAGTGGCGTTCTGCTACAAAGGCGACATCTTCACGGTTGATGTCAACGGCGGAAGGGCACTCCAGATCACCACGAACCAAGCCTATGACTCGGATCCCCTCTGGACTCCGGACGGGAAGAGGATCGTGTTCTCTTCCTACAGGGCTGGCTCCAAGGACATATTCATCACTTCCGCCGAGGGTGGTGTTCCGAGAAGACTGACAGATTACCCGGGTAACGAGACTCCTCTCTGCGTGCTTGACGGCGGCAGGGTTCTGTTCCAGGCAAACATCCAGCAGGACGCCGTCTATGGCGGATTCCCGGGCAGCCCGCAGGTCTGGCAGGTTGACGAGAAAGCCGGCAGGCCTCAACTTGTAACCTCAATGCCTCTCATGGCTATGAGTGTGAACAACTCAGGAGAGGTCATCTACGAAGACTACAAAGGCTACGAGGATCCGCTCCGCAAGCACCACCAGTCATCCGTGACAAGGGACATCTGGCTCTATAAGCCAGCTTCGGCTCAGGGTGAGAGGTTCAGGGTCACCGGCGACGGGACATTCACGAAACTGACATCATTCATCGGAGAGGACAGGAATCCGGTCTTCGCCGCTGACGAAAAGACATATTATTATATATCGGAGGCTGACGGGACACTCAACGTCCACAAAGCGTCCATCACCGAGCCGGGCAAATCAACCCAACTCACGAAATTCAAGGACAACCCGGTAAGATTCCTTTCCGTGGCCGGCAACGGCACGCTCTGCTTCTCCTGGAACGGAGACCTCTACACAATGACGGACGGCGGCGAGCCCAAGAAGCTCGACATCACCGTGGCGAAGGACGAGACCGAGAATGATGTTGAATATCTCACCTTCTCGACCGGAGCGTCCTCTATGGCGGTGTCCCCTGACGGAAAAGAGATCGCTGTCGTGATCAGAGGCGATGTCTTCGTCACGTCCGCCGACTACAAGACCACGAAGAGAATCACCAACACACCGGAGCAGGAGCGCAACGTCAGCTTCTCAAAGGACGGACGCGAGCTTTACTATTCATCGGAAAGGAACGGTCATTGGGGAATATACAAGACTTCGCTGACCGACAAGAAGGAAAAGAGGTTCACCTATGCCACCAAGTTCAAGGAAGAGCTTGTGACATCGGAAAGCGAGACATGCTTCCAGCCCGTTGTCTCTCCGGACGGGAAATGGGTGGCGTTCCTGCGCGACAGGACCGAACTGGTCATCAAATCGACCAAGGACGGAAAGGAAAAGTCTTTGCTTAAAGGCGTGAATTACTCCTACGCTGACGGCGACCAGGGCTTCGAGTGGAGCCCGGACAGCAAATATCTCCTTAGCAACTACCAGATCAACGGCGGATGGAACAATTCCGACATCGCGTTGATCGACATAGAGAGCGGCGAGATCACGAACCTGACCCAAAGCGGCTATTCCGACGGGAACTTCAAATGGACGCTCAAAGGCAAGGCGATGGCCTGGGAATCAGACAAGGACGGTTACCGCAGCCACGGAAGCTGGGGAGCCGAGAGCGACATCTACATTATGTTCTTCGACGGAAAGGAGATGACCAAGTTCTACCAGGACAAGGAGGACGCTGAGATCGCAAAGGCACTTGAGGACGGAGACAAGTCCGAGAAGAAGATCGAGAAAGAGGAGAAGAAGGAAAAGAAAGATTCTGTCAAGCAGGCGGAGAAGCCTGAGAAACTCGTTCTTGACCTGGAGAACAGGGAGTTCCGCACAGCCCGCCTGACACGCTTCTCCGGAAGACTCGGCGACTTCTATCTCACCCAGGACGGAACCAAGTTATTCTACACCACAAGGTTGGAGAAGAGCTATGACCTCTGCCAGATGGACATCAAGAAAGGTGACGTGAAAGTGATCAAGAAGGGAGTGTACGGTTCATTGGTACCGTCAGCCGACGACAAGGATCTCTATGTTTTCACAGGAAGCTCTATCACGAAGATCACGATCGCCAGCGGAGCGACGAGCACAATCTCGTTCTCGGGAGACTATGAGTTCAAGCCTAAGGCCGAGAGGGACTACATCTTCGGCCACGTCTGGAAGCAGGTGAACGAGAAGTTCTACGATCCACAGATCCACGGAATCGACTGGGCTGGTTACAAGAAGAACTACGAGCGGTTTATGCCATACATCGCCAACAACTTTGACTTCCAGGATCTTCTCTCCGAGATGCTTGGAGAGCTGAACGGCTCCCACACCGGAGCACGCTACAGTCAACGCTCAAAGTTCACAATGGGTTGGCTGGGAGCCATTTATGACTATGATTACGAAGGCGATGGACTGAAGATAGCCGAGGTGCTTCCGGGCGGTGCGTTGAATCTCGCTGATTCAGAAATCAAGGCCGGAGACATCATCGAATCCATTGACGGACAGCCGATAAAGGCTGGCGAGAGCTGGTTCGGTCTTCTCAGGAACAAGGCCGGCAAGAAGGTTGCCATCGTTGTGAGGAAAGGAAAGAAGGATGTCGAGCTGTTCATCGAGCCGGGATATTCAGAATCATCCCTTATGTACCGCAGGTGGGTGAAGCAGAGAGAGGAAATGACGGACAAGATGTCAGGCGGTAAAGTGGGCTACACGCACGTCCAGGGAATGGACTCGCCAAGCTTCAGGACGGTATATTCAAAACTGCTCGGCAAGTACAGGGCGGCTGACGCGGCTGTGGTTGACACAAGGCACAACGGCGGCGGATGGCTGCACGACGACCTCGCGACCTTCCTCAGCGGCAAGGAATATATAAGGTTTACGCCAAGGGGACAGTACATCGGCAGCGAGCCGTACAACAAATGGAGAAAACCATCCTGCGTGCTTATGTGCGAGGACAACTACTCTGACGCCTGCGGATTCCCGTACACGTACAGGACTCTTGGAGTAGGCAAACTGATCGGAATGCCGGTTCCGGGCACTATGACCGCCGTTTGGTGGGAGACCCAGATTAATGGTATGGTATTTGGAATCCCTCAGGTCGGTTCATTCGGCCTCAAGGAAGGCAAATATCTTGAGAACCAACAGATTGAGCCAGACATCAAGGTTGACAATGACCCGGCATCCGTCCTCAGGGGCGAAGACAAGCAACTTGAGGCTGCGGTCAAGGAAATGATGAAAACTAAATAATAACTTTATACTATGGACAGGAAAGTCGTCATAATTCCGACTTACAACGAGAAAGAGAACATTGAAGCGATTGTCAGAAAAGTATTCTCGCTTGAAGGAGAGTACAATGTGTTGATTATTGATGACGGCTCTCCTGACGGGACCGCCGCGATTGTCAAGAAAGTCCAGACGGAATTCCCGGAGAGGTTGTTCCTGATCGAGCGCTCGGGCAAGTTAGGGCTTGGCACAGCGTATCTCACCGGCTTCAAATGGGCTTTGGAGAACGGCTATGACTACATCTTCGAGATGGACGCTGACTTCTCCCACAACCCGGAGGATCTGCCAAGACTCTACAAGGCCTGCGCGGAATGCGGAGGCGTCGCCATCGGCTCCCGCTACTGCGACGGAATCAGTGTGGTGAACTGGCCGATCGGCAGGATTCTGATGTCCTACTTCGCGTCAATCTACGTCAAGACAGTCCTTGGGATGAAGATCCACGACTGCACGGCCGGCTTCAAGTGCTACAGCCGCAAGGCTTTGGAGACAATCGACCTGGACGATGTGAGGATGAAGGGCTACGGATTCCAGATCGAGATGAAGTACACGGCCTGGAAACTGGGATTCGAGCTGGCGGAGGTTCCGATCATATTCGTGAACCGCAAACTTGGCACGTCCAAGATGAGCGGAGGAATCTTCGGAGAGGCGTTCTGGGGTGTCATCCGCCTGAAATTCAGAAAGTTTCATCGTAAAGGATAACCAATGGCAAGGATCTTACTTACCAATGCGACAATAGTGACAGGGGCTTCCACCAAAAAGGGAGCCCTTGCCATTGATGGCGAGAGAATCGCGGGAATATGGCACCGTGGCGGTTCCGACCTGGACGACTCTGCTGCCGTTCAGGCTTTCCCGGACTCGGAGATCATTGACTTGGACGGCAAGGTGCTGATGGCCGGCGGAATAGACGCCCACGTGCATTTCCGGGAACCTGGTATGGAGCGCAAGGCCGACATCGGAAGCGAGTCAAAGGCTGCCCTGCTCGGCGGGGTCACATCCTTTATCGATATGCCGAACACGAAGCCTCCGACAACCGACTTGGAGACTCTTCAAGACAAGCTGAACCGGGCCAGCGAACGCTCGTGGGCAAACTACGGATTCCACATCGGGGCCACAAACGACAATGCGGCGATGATCCGGGAATATCTTGCCGAAGGCCACGGCGCAGAGTTCGGTGGCATCAAAGTCTTTATGGGCTCTTCCACCGGGAATATGCTCGTGGACGACAATGAGGCTCTTTCTGATTTGTTCAGGATTCAAGGGAAGCCTATTCTGATCCACAGTGAGGACGAGGGAATCATCAAGGCGAATCTGGAGGCTGCCAAGGCGAAGTTCGGCGAGGATATTCCTTTCAGCGAGCATCCGAGGATCCGCAGCCGCAAGGCCTGCATCCGATCCACGGCCAAGGCTCTTGCGATGGCCATTGAATATGGCACCAGACTTCACGTGTTGCATGTCTCGACAGCCGAGGAGGTGGAGATGATCCGCGCCGCCAAAATTCACAACCCGAATATAACCGCTGAGACCTCAGCGAATTATCTTTGGTTCTGCGACGAGGACTATGAGAAGTTGAAGGGGAAGGGGAAGGTGAAATGCAACCCGGCCATCAAGTCGGCCTCTGACCGTGAGGCTCTGAGGAAAGGTCTTGCGGAAGGCATAATCGACACCATAGGCTCCGACCACGCTCCTCACCTGCTTTCAGAGAAAGTGGACAACTATCTGAAATGTCCTTCCGGCATGCCTTCAGTCCAGCAGTCACTTTCGGTCCTGCTGACAGCCGCGGCTTTGTACAACGAAGGGAAAAACGCCGATGACGAGGCTCTGATCAGTCTTTCACGAATCGCCTCAGCCTTCTCGGAGAGACCGGCCGAAATCCTCGGAATAAAAGACAGAGGCCACCTGAAGGTCGGCAACTACGCCGACTTGGTTATCCTCGATCCCGAGCAGGAATATTCCGTCAAGAGTCACGCTGATTTGGTTCGCAATGTCCCTGAGCAGGAATATTCAGTAAAAAATGTCGCCTACAAGTGCGGTTGGTCACCGTATGAAGGTACAACACTTCGTGGTGTCATCGATCGTGTGTTCCTCAACGGCAAACAAGTCGTCACCGACAGCCGTCTCCTCCCCGACTCTCCTTCCGGTCAGGCACTGGCATTCACCGACCTATAATTCTAATTATTAATTGACGAGTATGAAAGAGAAACTTTCCACACAATACAATGATGCTGTCAAGCAGATAAAACCGCTATTCTGCAGAGCCAAGCGAAAGCTTTGAAGGGTGTGAATCAGGAGCAACTGGCTTTGTACTATGGCATTGGACGGTTCATCTCATACAATAGCCGCGAGGGTTTCTGGGGAAAGGGAGCCATTGCGACAATCAGCGAACAGTTGCGCCGTGAGATACCTGGGCTGAGAGGATTCTCTCCATCAAACCTGAAGTCAATGCGAGCTTTCTATGAAGAATGGAAGTCGCTTGAAGCAACTTCGCCAGTCATGACTGGCGAATTGCAGGTTGCTGATTCTGAGAATAATAAAATTCGACAGTTACAACTGGCGAATTTCTCGAACTTCCCGTGGACCGCCTTCTTGAGTATAGGCTTTACCCATCATTGCATAATTATCACGAAGGTGAAAGATGTCGAGGAGCGAAAATTCTATATCCAGCTTTGTGCCGATCTCAGCCTGTCCGTTGACGCCCTAGAAAGAAAGATTGCCGAGGATGCCTACCATAATCAAGGCAAAATGCCGAATAACTTTGGCGTGACAATTCCAGACTATAAGCGGGCATTTCAGGCAATCCAGATGTTCAAGGATGAATATCTGCTGGACTACATCAATGTCGAGCAGCTGGGCGAAAGGGATGAAGACATTGACGAACGTGTGGTAGAAAACGAGATAGTCCATAATATCAAGAACTTTATCATGACATTCGGACGTGGCTTCTCATATCTTGGCAATCAGGTACATTACGACAAGCTTGGGCACGATCATTGGGTTGACCTGCTATTCTTTAATCGAGTCTTGAGGTCACTGGTAGTCATTGAATTAAAGAAAGGCTCTTTCAAACCGGCGTACCTCGGTCAACTAGCCTCCTATCTCCGAGTCCTCGACGATGAGGAACGCATCGAAGGCGAAAATCCGTCTGTCGGGATCGTTCTGTGCAAGGATGCCGACCGTGCTTATGTTGAGTATGTCCTTCAGGATTACACCAAACCGATGGGTGTCGCCACCTACAAGTCCAGCCAAGAACGCTTGAAAGAACTTCTGCCAGACGAGGAAGAGATAAAGAAACTGTTGTAATTTTCCCAAAGCCAACTATTGTTTCTTTCCCAAGCCGGTCGCTGAGCCTGTCGAAGCGACCGTGATAAATAAAGCACTAACAATCAAGACTTTAGTACTCTGTCTTTAGTCAATAACCGCCAAAGGCAATATACTATTCCTTTGATAATTAACGCCTTACTCACCAATCGCTGATAATCAGGTCAACGAAAGGTAAGTTCCTGAATATCATTCATTCGTCACAAGCTTTCATACTTTGACAAAGGTGTAAGATATTACGGATATTATACACCTTCTCCGTAACTTTTAACACAAGACATTCTTCATTCTCAATTAGTAATCGAACCTTTGCACACAAAATAAGTTTTGAATCGCATTATGGAATGTTTCCAAAATAGTAATATTGCACCAAGTAGTTTGACTAATTCGTGGCCGCCAACCTCGTGGTGAATCGTCTGCGAAAACTCCTTCACGTCAGCACCATCTTTTCCGTACTTCGTCCTTCCCGTTGCGCAAGGTGACCGTCCTCCCCGAAGCGAACGTGATTGAATATCCCGTCCCGTCGCTAAGGTCCGACACGCTCACCACGCAATCTTTCCCCTGCACCGCCGCGACCAACGTCTGCAGTGCCGATATGTTCCCGTTCATCAAACGGCACTGCCGCTCCAATGCCGCAACCCTGGATTCCAGCTCCTCGATGTCGCTTCGAACAGCGGAGTCATCGTATTTGCCGCAGGAGAAAAGCAGAAGCAGGGTGAATAATATCACTGATATCTTTTTCATAAAATCATCGTTGGGGTAATATCCTTATAAAGCCACGATTGTTGTATGTTCCTGTTTTGGAAACCATATTCTGTCATTAGATATTTCTTAAGCATTTTGAAGGTGTATTCTCCAGCCCTCGGATCGATACACAGATGAGACTAATTCATTAATATTCGGAATCATAAATCGAAGGCCTCGTTCCTTGGTGCTTTGCGGTTTGACAATCATCGCCCGATACTCGTCTTCGTAGGAGAAAGCTTTTCGCTTAAGAAGCATAAGGCGCACTTTAGATTCGTCATTATTCAATGAGAATTTCCCCTCAAGAAGTGGATCGAATGAAATGTCAGATAATTTTTTAGTCATCGTATTTGTCCTTCGATATTGCACCTTGTCAAAGAATACTTTATGTCTCGGATTTTTCTTTTGATAATCATCCAGGAGATACAATAATCTATCTCCACGAAAAGTCAATCTAACACATATTTCGTTTTTCGAATATGCATTCCACGACGCTTCACTTGACGCATTGTTTGTAAAGCATGTGCAGAAAATTCGCCCTCTCCAAGGGAATTTCGTCGAGCCGTATTTCGCACATAAGAAATATTTCTCATAAGGATCCAACCATGTCTCAGGGTTGGCAAACCAGATTGCTTTGTTTTCAAATAAAGAAAGAGCCCTTTCCAAAGGCATGAACTTATTGATAAGTTTGCCCTTGGAAAGAAACTCCTCTCTTTTCAAGATATAAGACTTTGTTTCCATCTGAATGTGAAACAGATATCATTCTTGTCTGGATCTTTCTGCTTCGTTCACAAAATGTGCGACCGCATTGTCAATCATTTCAACGTTCGTTCCTCTCCTTGGACGTACCGCCGCGTCAATCCCGTCAGCGATTTCTTCAAGAATAGTTCTGATGTCATTCGACAAACCTCCGCAATTTCTGATCTCCTCCAATCTTTCATCTATTGCGCCAAGCCACCGATTCCAGACATCTTCCGAGACACCATAAGTCAGATTGCTGATGAATTGCAAACAACGCCTATCCTCCGCTTGATAACGCCTCGCAATGATATTGTATCTATGTTTCCAAGTTTTGATACGAGTTTGGCAGATTCCCGTGTCCTCGCTGATCCTTGCATTGTTATCATTTCGCTCAACGCCTAGAAGGAACATTTCAGTCGCTTCCGAAATTTGTTCGTAAGTGTATTTATCTCTCATTGTATTGATAATGTTGAAAGATTCTAAAAATCATAAGCTTTTATGTTGTCCTTGAATTCAGCCCACTTCGCTTTATATGTATCTACAGAGGCTCTCGGAACCCAAATGTTTGCTGCCATATTGGAATCAAAAGAGCCATACATATTTGTCAGTATTTGCGGTGGGTTTATTGCTTTTTATTACTGTCCGCTAAAAGTTAGCGAGCAACGAGATATCCATCCGCAGTGCTGTTGTAAC
>ERZ780141.2066-NODE-2066-length-10579-cov-5.833808_pt1 | contig 10579 bp, 8 predicted proteins | sample MGYA00433080_ERZ780141 | MGnify/ENA primary metagenome ERZ780141 (study PRJEB29588, sample SAMEA2154047) | human gut metagenome | biome: human gut; feature: human-associated habitat; material: faeces | place: Denmark | collected 2008/2010 ... | reverse complement strand
CGGCATACTGTGCAATTTCACCCGGCAGAACCGAGAGTGCCGAAAATATATGGGGCGGAAAAATCGATTATCTCGTCTCGGTCACAAGTCCCGGCGACAAGCTCTCGCCGGACTGCATAAAGGAAATATCTCTCTCCGCGGACGAGGTCAGAGAATACACAAAAAATGACCCCGAAATAGTCTTGGGAGACGACCAAAGCGGCTGGATAACCGATATAGTCTACACAGACAGCGGCTCCGGCGTGGTGAAAAGCCTGAAGGTCGGCGGCAAGAGCTTTACCGGAAACTCCTTCAGAGCACTTTTTTCGCTGAGAAGTCCGGCGTTTACGCTCGAGCAAAAGGACGGTGCGTTTTTCTTTAAGACATACGGCTACGGTCACAGCGTCGGTATGTCGCAGTACGGGGCGGATTATATGGCAAAACAGGGCAGCACTTACAAGGAAATTCTCGCGCACTACTATCCGAACACCGAAATTATTTGAAAGTTTATAAGTGCGGTTATTCATCTTTTTTTGTCACGGTAATTATTTTTTTAAATGTCTTTTTACGCATTTTTGTTTGTTTTCACGTGTCTCGGCGAATGCAAATTCACTTTATCGTTATAATACACAAAAGTATCGACAGAGGCAAAATGAAATTTTACGCCGTGTTTCTTGCAAATATAAAGCACATAATATAAAATATATACCGTAATAAAAACGGTGCGGGGCTTTATTCGCTCGGTGCCGAAAAGGAGACTAAAAATGAGCTATATTGACGAAGTGCTTAACCGCACAACGACAAGGTACGACTATCAACCCGAATTTTGCCAAGCTGTCACCGAGGTTCTTAAATCCATAGAGCCTGCCGTAGAGAGAAATCCGCAGTATCAGAAGGCGGCTCTTCTTGAGAGGCTTGTGGCACCGGAAAAGGCAACAGTATTCAGAGTTCCGTGGGTTGACGACAATGGCACGGTTCACGTAAACCGCGGCTACCGTGTTCAGTTTAACAGCGCGATAGGTCCTTACAAGGGCGGCCTTCGCTTCCACCCGTCGGTCAATATGAGTATAATTAAATTCCTCGGCTTTGAGCAGACTTTCAAAAACTCGCTTACCGGTCTTCCCATAGGCGGCGGCAAGGGCGGTTCGGATTTTGACCCCAAGGGTAAGAGCGACTACGAAATAATGAGATTTTGCCAGTGCTTTATGACAGAGCTTTACAAGGTTATAGGCCCCAACTCCGACGTGCCCGCAGGCGATATAGGCGTAGGCGGCAGAGAGATAGGCTACCTCTTCGGTCAGTACAAAAAAATTACCGGCCGTCACGAGGGCGTGCTCACCGGTAAGGGTCTCTCCTACGGCGGCTCGCTCGCAAGAACAGAGGCAACGGGCTACGGCCTTGTCTATCTTGTTGAGGAGATGCTCAAGAATCACGCGAACTCGATCGAGGGCAAGACGATCGTCGTCTCCGGCTCGGGCAACGTCGCAACCTACGCCATAGAGAAGGCTCTGAGCCTCGGCGGAAAAGTAGTCACGGCGAGCGATTCGAGCGGATTCGTCTATGACCCGGACGGCATCGATGTTGAGACGCTCAAGCAGATAAAAGAAGTCCGCCGCGCAAGGATAAGTGAATATATCAAAGAGCGCCCGAACGCGAAATTTTACGAGGGCAAAAAGGTCTGGGGCGTGCCCTGCGACATAGCTCTCCCGTGCGCCACGCAGAACGAGCTCGGAGCCGAGGACGCAAAAGAGCTGATAAAGAACGGATGCATCGCGGTCGGCGAGGGTGCGAACATGCCCTCGACTACGGAAGCTACCGAAGTTTTCCTGCAGAACAAAATCCTCTTTGCCCCCGGCAAGGCGGCAAACGCGGGCGGCGTCGCGACCTCCGCGCTCGAGATGAGCCAGAACAGCGCGCGCGTCAGCTGGCCGTTTGAAAAGGTCGATCACCAGCTAAACAACATTATGATAAATATCTATCACAACATGGCAAACGCCGCAAAGGAATACGGACACGAGGACAACTTTGTTGTCGGCGCGAATATCGCAGGCTTCCTCAAGGTCGCCGACGCAATGATGGCGCAGGGAATAGTGTAAAAAATATATAACAAATCAGCACCCCACGAAAAAATTTTCGTGGGGTGCTTGTGTCAGAAATCATTTTCCGTCTTGCCGTTTATGCGTCAAATACCGAATCCATGTAGGGGTCGGCGACTCGACGACCCTATGCCGCCGACGGCGGCACGGCAACAATCAGCAATATTTTACGGAGTCTCGTTACAGCAACGTTATGCCGATTGTCCGTTCGCAATTATAGTGTATATAATTTGTGCTGGCTCCGTCAATAGCGGTGCGTCGAGTCTGTATAGTCTGGTAAGATAGTTAACAGAATGTTCGGGGAGATAGTTTACAGTTTATGATATAAAATAGAGGCATAAAGAATAAATAAAAGGAAGTGTTTTTTATGCCGTGGGAGTGTAAAACTGTGAACAAGTTAAGGGAAGAATTTGTAGCTAAAGTAATGCCCAAAGAAGAAAGTATGAGTTCGATTTGCCGACAATACGGTATCAGCCGAACAACCGGGTACAAATGGGTGGCAAGATACTTGGACGGAGAAACAATGCTGGATAAATCGCACGAACCGTTTAACAAGCCATACAAGACTAACGGAGATACCGAGCAAATGATATTGTCCGTGCGCTATGACCACCCAACTTGGGGAGCAAGAAAAATCAAGAGATTTCTTGAAAACAAAGGGCAATATGATTTGCCTTCCGTCAGTACAATAAGCAATATATTAAAACGCTGCGGATGTGTTTGCCCGGAAGCGGCTATAGCGCATACTCCGTACAAAAGATTTGAGATGTCCCATCCGAACGATATGTGGCAAATGGATTACAAAGGTCATTTTGCCATGGTAAACGGAGAGCGCTGTCATCCGTTAACTATGATTGATGATCATTCAAGATTTTCACTGTGTATTGATGCGAGTTCAAATGAACAATGGATTCCGACAAGAGAAAGTCTTGTAAGGGTATTTCGTGAATATGGTATGCCAAAAGCAATTCTTTGCGACAACGGGTCGCCATGGTCAGATAACACCAATGGGTATACACCGTTTGAAATATGGATGATTCAGATGGACGTTCTGCCAATCCACGGCAGACCGATTCATCCGCAGACGCAGGGGAAAGACGAGCGCTTTCATCGCACCTTAAAAGAAGACCTGTTGAACAGAACGCCAATAAGAGACTTAGAGCATGCACAAAAAGAGTTTGATAAATTCAGATATTGTTACAATTACGAAAGACCTCATTCGGCACTGAACTTAGATGTTCCTGCCAAGCATTACTCAAAAAGCAAAGTCAAATACATAGAATACCCTCAAGAACCGATTTATGACTCCGGTGCCGACTTGAGAAAAGTTAACTTCAAGGGATATATATCTATTTGCAGACATCGCTATTATCTGAGTGAAAGCTTCATAGGAAAGTTGCTTGAGCTTCGTCCGTTAGATGAAAATCAGGTCGCTTTACTTTACGGTAACTTCAGGGTTGCTGTAATAGATTTGGATGAGCAACTGTTTGTTTCAAGGAAAATTTTCAGATCTTAAAGTGTTAACAATCATCCCGAACATTTTGTTCACTATCTGGGCTTGACAGAGTCGCCGCACCCTACATGTTGCGCGTCAATAAATTTGTGCAGATTTCGCGGGCGGATGATATTCGCTCATATTGCAAACTTTTTCACTATTCACTTTTACTTATTACTTTGAGCGAAGCGAAACAAACCCCTCAGTCGCTCCGCGACAGCTCCCCTTTCAGGGGCGCCAAAATATATTCTATAACGATACTCAATTTACCCATTAACAAAATCAACCTGCCCAAAGCTTATATCAGGCAGGTTGGTTGTCTTTACTCTCCGTCCATCGGAGGGTTTGATTTTTTAATATCCGAGGTTCATATCAACCTCGTTGATGATATCCTCCCCTGCTATATAGCGGCGAAGATTTTCGAGACAGATGTCCCATACTTTCTTTTCCGTCGCCGGGTCGTGACCGAAACCGCGCCCGGAGATATGCGGAGTTATCAAAACATTCGGCATTTTCCACAGCGGGGAATCCGCCGCGAGCGGCTCTTTTTCGAGCACATCGAGAATCGCGCCCGCAATGCGCCGCTCTTCGAGCGCGCGGATGAGCGCGTCCGTGTCAATAAGACTCCCGCGCCCGACATTTATAAACAGCGCGTCGCTCTTCATCAAGCAGAGGCGGTCATAATTTAATATATGTCCCGTCTCTTTTGTGTTCGGCAGACAGCCGATGACCAGATCCGCATGCGGCAGAAGAGAATCTATATCCGACAGCGTGTGTATCTCATCAAAATATTGCGCGGGCGCGCCTGTTCTGCGAATGCCGATATTTTTTGTCCCGAACGCGGATAAGCGCTTTGCGACGTTCGAGCCGATGTCGCCTGTGCCTAAAATAAGAGCCGTTTTGCCTTCAATCGTCCGCTCGGCTCCGGCATCGCGCCAGATGCACACCTTCTGATTTTCGATATACTCAGGGAAACGCCTGTAGACGCAGAGAATCGCGCCGATAACATATTCGGCAATTACCGGGCCGAACGCGCCGGACGCATTCGCTATTTTTATCCCCTGCGGGAAGCCGCCGCGCGTGTATATATCCGCACCCGCCCAGGTCATCTGGACGAATTTCAGGTTCTTCGCCTCTATTATTCTCTCCGTGCGCGGTTCGCCGATAACCACTTCGGCGCTGCCTATATCACTTTTTCTGTCTTTAAATAAAAATACACAGCTGTTTTTGAATTCTTCGAGCCGCAGCTTTATCTCATCGCTGCACGGCGCCGTTATCAGAACCTCTGTCATGCAATCACCTCAACACAAAATTATGCCTGCGGGCAAAAGATATCCCCCCGCATGAGCGGAGGGAATTCGCATTTAGTCGCCGAGGCTCTTGAGCGCATCTGCCAGACGGGTCAGATCGTCTTTGTCGAAGAAATCTATCTCGAGCACTCCGCTCTCCTTGCCGGGCTTCGTGCCGACCTTGACTTTTCTTCCGAGGAAGTCGGTCAGAGCTAATTCAACTTCGTCATAGTAGCTCGCGCGGCGAGCGGCTGGCTTCTCCGCCTTGGGCTCTTTATTTCTCTTTTTGACTAATTTTTCAACATCGCGGACGGTCAGCCCTTTTTCTATAATCAAATCCGCCGTCTCGATGATATCCTGCTCATCTTTGAAACCGAGCAGGGCGCGTGCGTGACCGGGCGAGAGCTTGCCGTCCGAGACGAGCGCAATGACGCTGTCCGGGAGCTTGAGAAGTCTCAGCGCATTAGCCACTGCGGGACGGGATTTGCCGACACGCTCCGCCGCCTCGTCCTGAGTCAGCGAGAGGGTGTCCATGAGCGCCTTTATGCCCTGCGCCTCTTCAATCGCGTTGAGATCCTCGCGCTGGAGGTTTTCTATAAGGGCGAGAGCCATTGCCTCGTCGTCGCTGAGCTCTTTTATAACAACGGGAACTTCGGTCAGACCCGCCATGCGCGATGCGCGCCAGCGGCGTTCGCCGGCGACGAGCTGATAGCTGCCGTCCGGCATCGGGCGCACGAGAAGTGGCTGAATGACGCCGTGTTTCGCTATGCTGTCCGCAAGCTCGGCGAGCGCATCCTCGTCAAATATTTTTCTCGGCTGGTCGCGGTTGGGCTCGATATCCATTATCTTGAGCTTGACCGCGCTGGTCGAGGCTATCTCTTCAATGGAGTTGTCGGCAAACAGAGCGTCAAGCCCGCGGCCGAGTCCGCCTTTTTTTGCTGCCATTTATATTTCCCCTTTCGGCTCAGTTGCTTTTCTTTCCGTTCATTCTCAGGAACTCGTCCGCAAAGTCGTTATATGCGCTCGTTCCCTTTGAGCTTCTGTCATAGTACATGACCGGCTGACCGAAGCTCGGAGCCTCGGAGAGTCTGACATTTCGCGGAATGACCGAGGAATAGACCTTTCTGGGGAAGAAGCGTTTGACTTCGTCAACGACCTGCTGAGTGAGATTGAGTCTGCCGTCGTACATCGTGAGCAGAACTCCCTCGATCTCTATCATCGGGTTATAGAGGCGCTTGACCTGCCTGACGGTGGACATCAGCTGCGACAGACCTTCGAGTGCATAGTACTCGCACTGGATCGGCACCATGACAGTATCCGAAGCGCACAGGGCGTTGAGGGTTATGAGTCCGAGCGAGGGCGGGCAGTCAAAGAAGATAAAATCAAAATCCGCCTTGACGGGTGCGAGCGCAGTCTTGAGTCTGCTCTCGCGGCGATCCATATCCACGAGCTCAAGCTCCGCGCCGGCGAGAGCCATGTTCGACGGCAGAACCCAAACGTTCTCATACTCGCTCTCGAGGATAACATCCTTTGCGGGGACGGAGTTTATCATCACATCATATGCCGACTGCTCGAGCGCGCGCTTGTTGATGCCGAGTCCGCTCGTCGCGTTGCCCTGCGGGTCGATGTCCGCGAGGAGGACTTTATACCCCTTGTCGCCGACGGCCGCCGCGAGGTTGACCGCCGAGGTCGTCTTGCCGACGCCGCCTTTCTGGTTGACTATTGCAATTACCTTTCCCAATCCGAAGTCTCCTTTGCCTTTTTCGGCCAAAAATACTGCAAAAATTATACCATAACGCTTTGAAAAGGTCAATCAGAATATCGAACACCGATGTTTCACGTGAAACATTAAAACGACAAAGCGGCAGACTCCTTTTTGGAAGTCTGCCGCCCTGCCGTGATGTGGGGTGTGAAAGAGAAAGATATGGTAATGGGGGATTGTCAAATTTATGGGTCAGCCTGCGTTGCGGCAGGCGAACTCTTTCGGTATGCGTACCGTGAACTCGATGCTGTCCTGCGTCTCGGTGCGCAGGGACTCCGCCCTGATGCCCGCTTCGCGCATTGTATCAACGGCGTGGTTTATTGTGTTGACAAAGATGCGGACATCTTTGAAGAGCTTTATAACGCGCGGCTTGTGCGCGGTCTCGTCATCGAGAATCGCATTGACGAGCTTTTCGGTCTGTGCCACATTCAGCGAACGCTTTATGACCGTATCGGTCGCGGCGTGCAGCTTATTTAAATCTTCTATCCTGAGCAGAGCACGGGCATGGCGCTCGGTTAAATCTGCAGAAATCATCTTCTCGCGGATATCCTCGGGCAGACGCAGAAGCCGAAGCTTATTTGATAATGTGGATGGAGCTTTGCCGAGCTTCTCGGATATCTGCGCTCTGTCGAGTCCGTACTTTTCGCCGAGCGACTCTATCGCAAGCGCCTCCTCAAAGAAATTGAGGTCGCGCCGCTGGAGATTCTCTATCACGGAATAGACAGCCGCCTGCGTGGAATCCGCATTTATAACAATGCACGGCACGCGGTCGAAACCCGATTCTGTTGCAGCTCTGAGCCGCCGCTCCCCTGCTATCAGCTCATATTTTCCGTCCCCGTCCTCCGCGCGCACCGAAAGCGGTTGGAGTATTCCATTGCGGCGGATGCTCTCGCCGAGGGACGAAAGCTCGTCGGGGTCGAAATATTTTCTCGGCTGATTCGGGTTTGTCCTGATCTTATCAACAGGAATGAGCAGAACAGCTCCGGCTTTTGAAACTTCCATGGCACTTGTCCTTTCCGATAATAGAAGAACCGCCGTTCCTCTGTGATAAAAGCATATCACCGGGAAAGGCGGTTGTCCACTGTTTTCGGTCGGGCAGAAATGAGCCGTTCGGGAGCTTTTCCCCGTTATACGAGCGGCTTTTTTGAAATCTGTGCCGAAGGGCGCGGGTATTTTGTCGCAGTGTGCGATATTTTTTTTACATTTATCAGAACTCTCTCGCCGCCGTCGGGCAGTATGAGAGTCTCGGTCTTTTGAGTCTCGCCGCCGAGTGTGGCAATCGCTTTTCCGGCGCAGTCGAGTTCTTCGGCGCCCTTTGCGCCTTTCATCGCGCAAAAAGTTCCGCCGACTTTAACAAACGGCAGGCAGTACTCGCACAGAATATTCATCGCCGCGACCGCGCGCGAAACCGCAAAATCGAAGCTCTCGCGCAGCTCCCCCTGCCCCGCCTCTTCGGCACGCGCATGGACTATATTAGCGGAAAGTCCGAGTTCTTCAACGCTCTGCGAGACGAACGCCAACTTTTTGCCCGTCGAGTCGAGCATGGTGAGCTTTATCTCCGGGCGGGCTATCAGCAGGGGAATCCCCGGGAATCCGCCGCCCGTGCCGACATCTATGATTTTCGTCCCCTGCTGAAGATCTATCATGCGCAGCGCAGTGAGGCTGTCCGCAAAGTGCTTGACGGCTATCCCCTCGGGGTCGGTTATGGCGGTGAGGTTGAGCACTTTGTTTTTTTCGACGAGCATCGACGCAAAAAGCTCAAATCTTTCAAGAGCCTGCGCGTCGAGCTCAACGCCGATATCGGCGCAGATATTTTTGAGCCTGTCTTTATTTATCATGTTTCCTGTTCTCCCTCTCCAGATGAATCAGCAGCACCGAAATGTCCGCGGGGCTGACGCCGGATATTCTCGACGCCTGTCCGACATTCTCCGGGCGTATCTTTGAAAGCTTCTCGACCGCCTCAAGCCGCAGTCCGCCGAGCGCGGCGTAGTCTATATCCTGCGGTATTTTTTTCACTTCGAGTCGGCGCATCTCATCGACCTGCGCCTGTTGGCGTTTTATATATCCCTCGTATTTGATATCTATCTCGACCTGCTCGAACACTTCTTTCGGATAGTCCGGGCGCGTCGGGTCAAACGGGGCGAGCAGTTTATAATCTGCCTGCGGACGGCGCAGAAGCTCGGAGAGTCTTATTCCGCTGTCGATGGGCGATGTTTCACGTGAAACAAGTATATCATTCAGCTCTTTGCACGCGTGGATAGTAGTATTTTCTGCGCGGCGTTTCTCGTCTTCAATCAGTTCGAGCTTGCGGCAGAATGCGTCATAGCGCTCCTGCGAGATGAGCCCCAGTTCGTAGCCTATAGGAGTCAGGCGGCGGTCGGCGTTATCCTGTCTGAGCAGGAGTCTGTATTCCGAGCGCGAGGTCATCATTCTGTACGGATCGGAGCAGCCCTTTGTGACGAGGTCGTCTATGAGCGTTCCGATATACGAGCTGGCGCGGTCGAGTTCGAGCGCGTTCTTTTTCTGAACCTTGCGCGCGGCGTTGATGCCCGCTATCAGTCCCTGCGCGGCCGCCTCTTCGTATCCGCTCGAACCGTTGAACTGACCTGCGCCGAAGAGCCCGTCAAAGTCGTTGAACTCAAGACTGCGCTTGAGCGCGAGCGGATCGATGCAGTCATATTCTATAGCATATGCGGTGCGCATGACCTCACAGTGCTCCAATCCGGGGATAGTGTGCAGGAATTCGAGCTGCACATCCTCCGGCAGCGAAGAAGAGAGCCCCTGGAGATACATTTCCTGAGTCTCCGCGCCGCATGGTTCGATGAATATCTGATGCCGCTCCTTTTCGGAGAAGCGGACTATTTTATCCTCTATGCTCGGGCAATAGCGCGGACCGACTCCGTCTATCTTTCCGGAATAGAGCGGCGAGCGGTGGAGGTTCGAGAGAATAACTTTCTTCGTCTCCTCCCCCGTGTAGGTCACATAGCATTCGCGCGTGTTCTTCACTTCGTACCTGCCCGTGAACGAAAACGGCACTATATCCTCATCGCCGAACTGCGGTTCGAGCTTTTCGGTCTCAACGCTTCTGCGGTTGACTCGCGCGGGCGTGCCCGTCTTGAATCGGCGCAGAGGGAGTCCGAGGGCTTTGAGCGACTTCGAGAGCTCGGTCGCCGGGAACATCCCGTCCGGTCCGCTCTCGTATGAGACATCGCCGATGTAGACTCTGCCGCCGAGAAAAGTACCCGTCGCGAGCACCACGCACTTCGCGCGGTAAACGGCTTCGAGTCTGGTTGTGAGCACCCACTCGCCGGAGTCATAATGAATATCGACTATTTCAGCCTGTCTGAGCGTCAGATTCTCCTGCTCCTCAAGCGTTCTTTTCATATATGCGCTGTATGCGCGTCTGTCAATCTGCGCGCGCGGGCTGTGGACTGCCGGGCCCTTGCCCAAATTGAGCATACGCATCTGCAAAGTGTTCGCGTCCGCCGCGAGACCCATTTCGCCGCCGAGCGCATCTATCTCGCGCACGAGATGTCCTTTTGACGTTCCGCCTATCGACGGGTTGCACGGCATATTGCCAACCCAATCGAGATTGACGGTGAACACCTCCGTCTTGCATCCGAGACGCGCCGAAGCGAGCCCCGCCTCGATTCCCGCGTGACCCGCGCCTATAACGGCAACATCTATTCTACCCGCATCGTATTTCATTCGGTCAGTACCTCTATTCTCAACAGTATATCGCGCCGAACGCAGAGAGCGCGGCGCGGAAAATTTATAATCAGTCGGTGTCGTTACGACCCGAAAGTCAGATGTACGGTTATAGATTGTGGCGGTCAATAGCGGAGTTGAAAGTTAATGAAAAAATATATATGTTGCCTTCGCTACCTACCCTAAGAAAATATTTTACACTACCAGCGTTTCGGCATTTTCTTTTTATTTGAAAAAGAAAACGCCTGCA
>ERZ780141.2062-NODE-2062-length-10596-cov-4.495494_pt1 | contig 10596 bp, 7 predicted proteins | sample MGYA00433080_ERZ780141 | MGnify/ENA primary metagenome ERZ780141 (study PRJEB29588, sample SAMEA2154047) | human gut metagenome | biome: human gut; feature: human-associated habitat; material: faeces | place: Denmark | collected 2008/2010 ... | reverse complement strand
TACCAGATAAACCGCCACCTGGGAGTGTTCGCCTCGGTGGGCTACGCCAACACGCGCTACTACCATCACCAGCAACACTACAAGGACGAACTGATTGTGGAGGGTGGCTTGGCCATACGCTGGAACCATCGCCCTGACCCTTACACGCCGGGAACAAGGGCCACGACCGACACCACAGGCCACGCGCCATTGGGACAATGGAACGACGGGCGGCGCAACTTCTGGAAGGCGGCTGCCGAAACGGCGGGCATCAATGTGCTGGTACACTGTTTCGACCGGTTTGTGATGAACGAAGACTTTGCCAAGGTCAACTTCAAGACCATCAAACATAACATCGACAACGGTTGGGTATGGGACAACGACCAGTTCTCCACCAACCTCTTCGCCCATCCCTACCACGGCAACCTCTATTTCAACGCGGCGCGATCGAGCGGCCTGTCGTTCTGGCAGAGCGCACCCTATGCCTTCGCCGGATCGCTCATGTGGGAGACCTGCGGCGAGATTGAGCCGCCAGCCATCAACGACCTCATGGCCACCACGATGGGCGGCATCTGCATTGGCGAGGTGACCCATCGCATATCGGAGATCATCCTCAACGACAGCAGTCGGGGCTTCCGCCGCTTCCTGCGCGAGGCAGCCGCCACGCTCATCAACCCCATGGGTGGGTTCAACCGCATATTGACGGGAAACGCATGGCGTGTGAGAAACGACCACAACAAGTATTACGACGCCAAGCGGACGCCCATCGACTTCAGCGTGGCGCTCGGAACACGTTACCTCTCCGACGACGGCGCGCTCTTCCGAGGCGAATGGAACCCCTACATCAACCTCTTTCTGGAGTATGGCCACCCGTTTGAGGCCAACGGCACGAAGCCCTTCGACTTCTTCTCGCTGGAGGCCACGGTGGGCATGTCGGCCAACCAACCGCTCATCAACCGGCTCCACATCGTGGGCCGCATCTGGGGAAAGAGCGTGGAGACCAACAGCGACATGGAAGCCGAGGTGGGACTCTTCCAACACTTCAACTACTACGACTCGAAACCGGTGAAAGACGGCACCCAACTAACCCCCTACCGCATATCGGAGGCCGCCGCACTGGGTCCCGGCATGCTGATGCGTTTCCCACAAGTGGGTGCGCTCAACCGCCTGGAACAACGCATCTACCTCAGCGGAATACTGTTGGGAGGAACCAAGAGCGACTATTACAACGTGATCGACCGCGACTACAACATGGGGTCGGGATTCTCGGTGAAGACCAAGACGCAAATGGACTTCAGAAGCATCGGCCGCTTCATCCTGCACGCCAACTACTACCGCATCTTCACTTGGAAGGGATATGAGGGAAAGGACTTGGAGCACACCGACCCGCTCTATCTCAACGCCCAAGGCGACAAGAGCAACGCCGAACTGCTGGAGCTGTCGTCGATGTGGGAGTTTGACCTGCGCGGCCCGCTCAGCATCAGTTGGGGAGCCAGCTACTTCGTCAGACAAACACGCTACGCCTATCACGACAACGTGAACGCACGCACCTTCGAGACACGCCTCGGGCTGACCTGGCACATATAACATTTGGGTTAAAACTGCGACAAGGCATAGACGGGAACGATGGTTACATGCCTTTGGGCTTCACCATCCTCCATGTCGACATACGTAAACTCACCAAAGTTTTCCAGTGAGCAACGGGTGGCTTCGGTGAGATGCTTCTCTCTCATAAAGGTCCATAGGCTCTTCATGCCTCCCTTCGTTCCCGATTTCACCTCAATAGGCATAATCTTTAAGTTGCGTATGTCGAGATAATCAATTTCGGCAATGCTCTTGCCGCTTTTTTCCCAATAATACATCTTTTGCCGTTGTATGGCAGGCTTATTACGTAGTATTTCCAAGCCCACCACCATTTCGATCACACCGCCCTTGTTGACCAATTCCTGCGCATTACCTGTCATGATGAACTGAACGAGTTGCTGCGACAATCCGCCCTCCAACTGCAAAACAGCCAATAACAATCCGGTATCGAGAAATAGCAACTTCATGTTCTTATCATTCGCCTCGGCTTCCAGCGGAATGCCATTGCCCGAAGTGGACACCACAGGCACCACAATACCCGCCAAGGTCAACAAACGCAACGCCTCCCGAATTTGAGAACTCCTATAGTCGGTCGATATCTGTTTGAACGACAACTTTTGCCCGCTCTGATGGCATACGCCACGCATGGTGGTGCGTAAAAGGTCGGGGTTGGCCTTTTTCTTGTATTTGGCGAAGTCGTCCTCATACGACAACACAATGTCGCTTTGAATCTGTTGGCAACGGTTCATATCGCCCATGGTAACCCATGCGAGCACCGCTTCAGGCATTCCGCCCACCAAGAGGTAGATTCGGAACAGGTCGATCAGTCGTTGGTGAAACGCATCATCAATCGGAGAGAGGCTGCTGGCCTGTCGACGCATCGCCAAGAGCGCATCCTCGTGGCATGCGCCCAAAAACTCATCGAAGGTCATGGGGTACATAAATATAGAATGGATGCGCCCTACTCCATACGTGGGCAACTCTTCAAGGGCAAACTCGAGCAGCGAGCCTGCGGCCACCACATGCAACTCGGGATAGTCTTCTTTGAAGAACCTTAGTGCCATAATGGCTTCCGGACATTCCTGAATCTCATCCAGAAAGAGCAACGTCTTGCCATTCACGATGGGCACACCGAGGTAAGCGGCAATCTTTTGCGCAATGAGATGCACATCAATATCGCCTTGGAAAAAACTCTTAATGGCTTTGTTGCGCTCAAAATTCACTTCGGCAAAATGCTGAAAGGTTTCTCCCAAATGCCTGATGGCCGATGATTTTCCCACTTGTCGCGCTCCTCGTAGTAACAAGGGCTTACGCATGGGATCTGATTTCCACTCCATCAATTGGGCATCTATATTTCTCGCAATGTAATTCATGGGCCGATTAAAAAAGTTGTTGATAATCAGCCACAAATATAATAAAAGTGCTCAAATCCGACAAACAAATCACTATAAAAGTGCTCAAATCCGACTAAAAAACAGCTGCAAAAGTGCTCAAATCCGACTAAAAAACAGCTGTAAAAGTGCTCAAATCCGACTAAAAAAAGCATTAGCTCTTAATACTTAAAACGCTTGCCACATCCTCTCTTAAGGCGTAGCAAGCGTATGGCGTTATTCAGAATGTGCGGTGCGAGATGCGAATGATTGCCGCAACGAAACACGGGATGTTGCGATTCAAACCACAATAAGACCTCGCAAAATGGGATTGTCTTGGCAAACGCGAGGGTTATGGCTTCTTGTACGACTCCACGAATCGATAAAGACCATGGCGCACAGAGCGCAAACCGAAGAGTTCGGTGTGGATGTCGGTGATGGGAATCCACTGGAGGGCGGCCGCGTCGTCGCTGGCATGGAGCGTGGAGAAATCCTCCACCTGACAGAGGAAGAAGCTGTCGAGCGTCTTCACCTCGAAGCCCGAATAGACGTAGACGTTAGGCAGGCTGAACACGTAACGCGCCTCGGTGACCGTCAGTCCGGTTTCTTCCTTCACCTCGCGCACCACTCCCTCCTCGGCAGTCTCGCCGATATCGGCAAAGCCCCCGGGCAGATCGAGCGTTCCCTTGGCGGGCTCTTTCTTGCGGGTGGCTACAAGCAGCTCATCCTTGTCGTTGACAATCAGCGCCACGTTGGCCGCACTGGGATTTAAGTAGTACTCAAACCCACAATTTTCGCACTTCTTACTCTTCTCGTCTTGTATCTCGAAATGCTTGCTGCCGCATGCGGGGCAGTATCTGAATTTATCTAAAGGATGCATGGACCTCGGTTTTTATGTTGGCGATGGGTTACCTTGGGTTACTTGGCGAGCAAACCCTTGATCTCCGCGTCGAGATCCTTGATCTGTGCGTCGCGCTTCTGCAACACGTTGTTGCGGTCGATGGTGAAGAAGGTTGGGAGCGACTGCACATTATACTGTGTCAGGTAAACGGAGCCGGTGCTGTTGGCGTCGCGCACGCAAACCCAAGGCAGTGCGGCCACGCTCTCCTTCCAGAAATGCTCGTCGGGGTCGAGGCTGACCTGGTAGATCTCGAATCCCTGGGCGTGATACTTGTTGTAAAGGTCGCGCATGTGCATGATGCGTTCGGTGCTTCCCTTAGAGGCGAAGAGGTGGAAATCGAGCAACACCACCTTGCCTTTAAGGCTTGTGAGCTTGCAGGTCTTGCCGTTTCGGTCGGGCAGCGCCACCTCGATGACACCCGAACTGTTGATCTTGCTGGCGTCGATCGTCTGGTTTTGCTCTGCCTGCAGGATGCGAACGTTCTTCATGCCCTCAATGGCAATGTTATGAAGGTTGGTGCCACGTTCCGAACCCGGGTGGTAGGTGTCCCAGCTGGTGGCGACGGCGGCATAGGCCTGCACATCCTCCTTTTTGCTCTGCGGGTCGAAGATGAGTCCCACCTGCTGGCCCAACGTGATGGTTTGGAACAAGGCAAAATAGGCGTAAGCACGCCAAGGCTCCTTAAAGATATAGTCGTTCTTTACCTTATACTTATAAACCTCGAGGATGGTGCGCACGCTGTCGGCCTCCTTCTCGTAGCTAACGTTGGGGTTCTGAACCACGGCGTTGATCTGGGCTTGCAGGTTCAGCTGCATCAAAGCGAGCTCGCGGATCTTCGAACACTCGGTAGACCCTTCCACCTCATAGCTGCCTGTCATGGTGGGGTACGAGGCTTTCACGGTGACATGCTCCGTGGAATCGACCGCCACATTGATAATTTGGCGAGCGATGCGCAGGCGATAAAACTCGGGAGCGGTGGGCGCCTCTCCCTCGAAGCTGAACGAGCCGTCGGCGCCAAGGCGCACTGAATCGACCACTACGGGGCCGTTAAGGCTCATGTTCTCAAAGAGGAGGAGCGAATCGGGGGCGTCTGAGATGACGCCTGACACCTGAAACTTCTTGCCCGTGCATGAGGCAAGCGACAACGCCACCATCACAAGGGCGGCAACAACGGTAATCTTGAGTATCTTCATTGTTATGACTGTTTGCTAACATTTCCCATCCAAGGCTCAGCGATCGAGTTGGGCCAATGGGCAAGGCGCTTCATTCCCGTGGGCGCACATCGGCTTTTCCACCATCGGGCAACTGCCGTGAGGGGTGTGGACGGGGCGCTTCGGGCAAGCCGTTAGGCGGCTGCGGCAAGGCGCATTATCGCTGCAAAGATAACACTTTTCATTGACAAAGTAGGGCGCAAGGCTTTCTTTTTGCCGATGGAACGAGCGTTTTTCGTTTCGCGTTGCAGTGGTTTCGCTCACCGCCAATGGCAAAAGCACACATCAAGGGGCCAAGAGCCGATATGCCTTCCTACTGGCGGCAACGTAAACCGAGCTTACAAGGACGCCCGTGATGACCCACGAGATGGGGTAGCAAAGCATGAGATGCTCGTAGCCATACCAATGGGGCAACACAAGGAATATCCAGCCCAAACGGATGAAACAGGTGCCAAAGATGGTAAGCAAGGCTGGAGCCAACGATTTTCCCAAGCCGCGCATGCACGCCGCCGGTATCTCATAACTGGTGGCGATCCACTGGAAGGCAAGCGCCACGTAGATGCGCGACGTGCAGTAATGGACGACTTGTGGGTCGGTGGTGAAGACGGAGGCGATGGGAGGACCAAACAACACAAACACCATGTTGGCCGTAAAAATCGACGCACCACCCAACAAGAAACAGAGGCGGAAGATGCGGCGGCACCGGTCCACCTGGCCTGCGCCGTAGTTTTGGCCCGTGAAGGTGATGGCCGTGGCGCAGAACGCGGTGAGGACATAATAGCAATAGGTGTCGAAGGTGATGCTGAGCGACGCGCCAGCGATGGCCGCATAGCCAAACTTATTGATGGACGACTGCACAAAGACGTTGCTGAACGAGAACACGGTGGCCTGCAAGCCGGCGGGCAGACCGATGGCCAGAATGTCGCCCAACTCCTTGCGGTAGATGCGTATCTGTCGCAGGCGCACGCGGAACTCGCCCTTCTCGCGCCACAGCAGCGTGGTGATGACAACCGCCGAGAACATGTTCGACACAAAATAGGCACAGGCCACACCGGCCACGCTCATGTGGAAGACAATGACGGTGACCATGCTCACCACCACATTGATGACGCCTGCCACGGCAAGAATGTAAAGGGGCGTGCGGGTGTCGCCCTTGCTTCGGAAGATGGCTGCGCCGAAATTGTAGACCATGAAGAACGGTGCGCCAAGGAAACAGATGTTCAGATAAAGGGCCGAGTCGTGGATCACGTCGGCCGGCGTGCCCAACAAGCGCAGCAGGGGGTGGCCACCAACAGGCCCACCACCAAGAGTATGGCGCCGCCAATGAGCGAGAGGGCGGCCGTTGTGCTCACGGCGCGATGCACAGCCTGAGGGTCTCGGCGCCCAATGTTGTTGGCTATAACAGCGTTGGCACCTACCGAAACACCCAGGAACAAGTTGATGATGAGGTTGATGAGGAACGTTGTAGCGCCCACGGCGGCCATGGCGTGGCTGCTGTCGAAGCGCCCCACCACAAACACATTGATGGAGTTGAACAGTTGTTGCAGGATGCCGGTGGCGGCATAAGGCAAGGCAAACATCACTATCTTGCCCAGCAACGGTCCATGGAGCATGTCGGTCTCTACTTTTGCCATAGCTTGAAGGGGATAAGACGCGGGCGGCGACAAAGGGTGGACAGAGGTCCGCTTTGTCGCCGCCCGCGATGAATGAGGTTTTGCTTACGCTGCCTTGCGACGACGAATGATGCCGCGGAAGTCTTTCCAAACCACCACGGCAAGGTAAAGGCCCAACAGCAAGGTGTTCACACCCAGCGACGACCATGTGCCGAGGTGGGCGTTGCCCCATGTCATGGCGGCAAAGAGGGCCACGGCCAACACCACATAGAAGGCGATGTCGCGCAGCGGATAGTTGATGGGGTAATACTTCTGGCCGAAGAAATAGCTGGTCACCATGCACACGCCATAGGCGGCAAAGCCGGCCCAGGCGCAAGCCATGTAGCTGTAGCGCGGAATGAAGAGCACATCGATGGCGATGAGCACCACGCAGCCCAACAGCGAGAACCATGCGCCCCAGATGGTGCGGTCGGTGAGCTTATACCAGAAGCTGAGGTTGAAATACACGCCAAACATGATTTCGGCGGCCATCACAATGGGAACCACGCGCAAGCCCTCCCAATAAGAGCGCGCCACAATGTGGCGCAAAATGTCCATGTAACCGATGACGGCCAAGTAGGCGAAGAGGGTGAAGACGATGTAAAACTTCATCACCTTGGCGTAGGTGGCCTTCTTGTCGGCGTCCTTGTTGCCAAAGACAAACGGCTCGTAAGCAAAGCGAAACGCCTGGGTAATGATAACCATGATCATGGCGATCTTGATGGTGGCGCCATAGATGCCCAACTGGGCGTGGGCCTCGGCGATGTCGCCATCGAAGAGATAGGGGAAGATGATGGTCGAGGCGCTCTGGTTGAGCTGGCCTGCAATGCCCAGGATCAGCATGGGCCAGGTGTAGGAGAGCATGCGGCGGCAGAGCGCCTTGTCGAAGCCGTAGCTCACGCCTGTCATCTCCTTCGACAGCAAGAGCACGGTGACGACCGACACAAAGAGGTTCACGTAGAACACGATTCCCACGTCGGGGGTGCCGTTGGCGTCGTAGAGGCCGGGGATGAACAGGCCGAAATGGGGCAGCACGAAGAGGAACGCGCCCACCAACGCCACATTGATGAGGATATTGGCGAGCTTCAGCGCCATAAACTTCCAAGGTTTATGCTGATAGCGCAGGTAGTCGAACATGATGGCGGTCCAGGCGTCGACGGCCACGCAAACAGCCATGGTGCCGATGTACCACACGTGGTCGGCATAGCCCATGGCGGCGGTCAGCGGCTTGAGGCACGCCAGCACAAGCAGCGCGAAGACAAGGGCCACGGCACCCACCATGCGCAGGGCGGTGCTGTAGACCATGCGGGCGTTCTCGCCTTCCTTGTTGGCAAAGCGGAAGAACGTGGTCTCCATGCCGAAGGTGAGGGCGATGATGAGGATGCCTATGTAACTATAAACATTGGTGATGACACCAAACTGACCTCCGCCAGCCACCCAAGCGTAGGTCTCGATGGGCACGAGCAGATAGTTGACAAACCGTCCGGCGATGGAACTGATGCCGTAGATGGCTGTGTCTTTCAAGAGTGATTTTAAACTTGCCATAATGATATTCTAACTGGGGTGGTACGCCCACCTTAGGCGAAGAAGATGTATGCGATGGCGATGGCGGCCACAACGCCGGCCAGGTCGGCCAGCAAACCGGCCGCTACGGCATGGCGCGTGTATTTTACGCTGACCGATCCGAAGTAAACGGCGAGCACGTAGAACGTGGTGTCGGTGCTGCCTTGGAAGATGCAGGAGAGGCGCCCCACAAACGAGTCGGGGCCGTAGTTTTGCATGGCCTCGAGCATCAGGCCACGCGCTCCGCTGCCCGAGAGAGGCTTCATGAAGGCGGTGGGAAGGGCGCCCACAAAGTCGGTGTTCAGTCCACACTGGGCCACCAGCCATGAGATGCCATCAATCAGCCGGTCCATGGCGCCCGAGGCGCGAAACACGCCCACGGCCACGAGGATGGCCACAAGGTAAGGAATGATGCGCACGGCGGTCTGAAAGCCTTCCTTGGCGCCCTCGATGAAGGCGTCGTACACGTTGACACGGCGCACCATGCCTGCCACAATGAAGGCGACGATGACACCCAGCAGGATGACCGGACCGGCGATGGAGGTGACGGTGCCCATCGTTTCGGCGCTCATCTGGCCAAAGCCCCAAATAACCACCGCCACAAAGGCTATGATGCCCAAGAGGGCGGCGAGCAGCACGGGCTGCAACAGGTTGATGCGTTGCCAGGCGGCGGTGATGAGGATGCCGGCCAACGTGGCCACGGTGGTGGCAAGAAGGATGGGAATAAACACGTCGGTGGGCTGCGCCGCACCATACGAGGCGCGGAACGCCAAGATGGTGGTTGGGATGATGGTCAGGCCTGAGGTGTTGAGCACCAGGAACATAATCATCGGATTGGTGGCCGTGTCTTTCTTCGGGTTGAGCTCTTGCATCTGGGCCATGGCCTTCAGGCCGGTGGGCGTGGCGGCATTGTCGAGGCCCAGCATGTTGGAGGCGATGTTCATAAACACCGACCCCATGACGGGATGGTTCTTGGGAATGTCGGGGAAGAGCTTGGTGAACAAGGGGCTGAGCACACGCGCCAAGGCATTGACGGCGCCGGCCTTCTCGCCAATTTTCATGATGCCAAGCCAAAGGGCCAACACGCCCGTAAGGCCCAAGGAGGTCTCGAAGGCGGTCTTAGACGTGGCGAACGTGGAGTCGACCATCTTCTGGAAGATGGTGGTGTCGCCCATCAACAGTTGCACAAAGCCGAAGACAAAGGCAACGAGGAAAAACGCAATCCAAATGTAATTGAGTACCATACTGGTTGCAAAGTTAGTGTTTTTTACCGAACGAAGCATCGTTTCGACCGGCTTTTCTGTCGTTCCAGGCACTGCTTGGGGCGCTCCACCCCTACCCCTCGACCACGCTCCCACCCCTTCCACGAAGCCTCAGCGTTCTGCCAAAATGTGGTAACCTATTGAAAATTGTGGCGTTACGATGGTGGGTTGTCAGGTTTTTGTTGTAACTTTGCACCCCGAAAGGGGACTCGTACGAAACGGTAGGGTGTTTTGAAGTAGTCCCTACGGTAACAATTAAACAGTATTTTTTTGAAGACATTTGAAGAACTTGGCGTTAGCGAAGAGATTCGCCGCGCCATCGAAGAGCTGGGCTTTGAACATCCCATGCCCGTTCAGGAGGAAGTGATTCCCTATCTTTTGGGGAACGGTAACGACGTTATAGCATTGGCCCAGACGGGCACAGGAAAGACGGCGGCCTACGGTATACCCGTATTGCAGAAGACCGACGCAACCAACAAGGAAACACAAGCGCTCATCTTGAGCCCCACGCGTGAGCTCTGCCTGCAGATCGCCGACGATCTCAACGCGTTTGCCAAATACATGCCGGGCATGCACATCATCCCCGTGTACGGCGGTGCGTCGATACAGGGACAGATTCGCGAGCTGCGCCACGGCGTGCAGATCATCGTGGCCACACCCGGACGACTCATCGACCTGATGGAGCGCGGCGTGGTGAACCTCGAAAAGGTGAACAACGTGGTGCTCGACGAGGCCGACGAGATGCTCAACATGGGATTCTCGGAGAGCATCAACACCATCTTCGACAACGTGCCAGCCGACCGCAACACGCTGCTCTTCTCAGCAACGATGAGCAAGGAGGTGGAGCGCATTGCCAAAAACTACCTGCACGACTACAAGGAGATCGTTGTGGGATCGCGCAACGAGGGTGCGGAGAACGTGAACCACATCTGTTACGTGGTGAACGCCAAGGACAAGTATCTGGCGCTGAAGCGCATCGTGGATTTCTATCCCCACATCTATGCCATCATCTTCTGCCGCACAAAGATCGAGACGCAGGAGGTGGCCGATAAGCTCATACGCGACGGCTACAAC
>ERZ780141.2059-NODE-2059-length-10608-cov-7.536151_pt1 | contig 10608 bp, 8 predicted proteins | sample MGYA00433080_ERZ780141 | MGnify/ENA primary metagenome ERZ780141 (study PRJEB29588, sample SAMEA2154047) | human gut metagenome | biome: human gut; feature: human-associated habitat; material: faeces | place: Denmark | collected 2008/2010 ... | reverse complement strand
AAATATAGACCTATACTACAAAAATAAGCCACGGATATTTGCAACTGTGCCGAATTGTCATTTATTGAATATTGGATGGCGAAACGCCAGATTCTGGATATGATATGGAATCATGACCGCAGTGTGTGGAATCTTGGGAGACAGGAGCATCAGGTTTTGTCCAAATATGAAGTGAATAAGGAAGAGGACGTGGATTTCCTGGAACCTGGTGCAGTCAATGTGGGAGAAACCAAAATACCGTCTTGGATGAATGCAGAGAACCCTCTTGTGATAGTCTATCCGCGCTCAATCAGGAAGATTCTCCTCTGGATGAAGAGGCATGACAATAAGTTTGATATAGAACGGATTTCGGAAGATACTGGGTATAGTGCGGACGAAATAGCGGTGATGATAGATTATTTTTCCAAGAAAATGGAGCGACAGCAGAAGATGGAGGAACACCAAAGCAGGGTTGGCGAGATGTGGGATGCTCTTCTGGATGAGTTATAGGGCTGCGTGAAACGGAGATAATGATATGATAATGTTGTCACAACAACAGAGGATTTTCTTTGAGTTCCTGAGGTTTTGCATCGGTACGGTGCAGGAGGTACCTTCTTCGTTGAAGGGGGCCGACTGGAGGGTGCTGTATGCAATGGCAAGGAAGCAATGTCTGGTGGGCGTTCTCTTTGATGGAATAAAGAGATTGCCTGCGGATGTGGGGATGGATAAAGGGTTGCTATTCCAATGGATGGCTCAGAACCAGACTCTCAGGAAAGCGAATGCAAGGCTGGACAAGGCGGCAGTGGAGGTTGCAGAGTGGTTCGGGCGGAAGGGCTTCAGAACATGTATGCTGAAAGGGCAAGGGAATGCGTTGCTCTATCCTCTTGGTATGGAACGGACGCCTGGCGATATCGACCTGTGGGTGGATGGTGGTGACAGAAAGGTGGTATCCTTCGTTCGCTCGCTCTCGCCAGATGAGAGGGTCTGTTATCATCATATCGGTTTTCCTGAGTACAATGGGGTGGAAGTGGAGGTTCATTTTCGCCCCAGTTTTTTATTCTGCTTCAGGCACAACAGGCGCTTGCAGGGGTATTATGAGCGGGTGATGGATGAACAGTTCGCTCATAGGGTGAAGCTGGGTGAACAGGGGGATGTGGCAGTTCCCAAAGCGGAGTTCAACCTGATCTTCCAATTGACGCATATCTTCACGCATCTGATGAATGAGGGAATAGGGTTGAGGCAGTTGCTGGACTACTTCTTCCTTCTGAAGAACACGGATTTTGGTGGGAACACGGATGGTGTTTCGGGGAATACGAATGGTGGTGCTTTTGGGGTGAACACGAATTGCTCGGATAACACGGATAGGATTGGTGGGAATGTGGATGGTGATGGTTTTTTATTGAACACGGATTTCACGGATAACACGGATAGGATTGGTGGGAATGCGGATGGGGTGGATAGGCGGCTTTTGCAGGATGAACTGAGGCGGTTGGGACTGTGGGAGTTTGCCGGTGCCGTTATGTATATAATGAAGGAGATTTTTGGGTTGGAGGATAACAGGCTCATTGTGCCTCCTGACGTGAAGCGTGGTCGGCTTGTGCTGAAAGAGGTGCTGGAGGCTGGCAACTTTGGCCAGTACGATAAACGGAACTGGTTTGGGCATTCCGCTCTTGGACATAACTTGCAACGGCTATACAGGGATATGCGTTTGGTGAGGTATTTTCCTGAAGAGGCTCTGAGCGAACCTTTCTTCAGAATCTGGCATTTCTTCTGGAGAAAGAGGATTGTAAGGTGAAAGGGGAACACAGATAGTCATGTAAAGCGTGATGCGTAGGTTTGTTGAACACGGATTTCACGGATAACACGGAACACGGAAATTGATGTTAATGCGTGATGCTTAGTTCTTGAACACGGATAGCACGGATTACACGGAGAATTTTCTGAGAACACGAAAATTGATGTTGATGCGTGATGCGTAGTTTTTAACGAACACGGATTACACGGATTTGACGAATATCTTTTTTCTGATACATAGCGATTCGTGTTATCTGTGTGATTCGTGTTCGTCTTAATGACCACGGAGGGTGATTTATGATTCGTGGTATGTGGAGTTTTTAGTCTTCTTTTCTTGTCAGCCAGTCGAGGGCGTAGATTTGTTTGATGCCGTTGTGATAGCATACGGGATCGTTGTCTAAGGTGATGAGATACTTGGGGAAGCTGTCGGATAGGGAGGAAAGAGGGGAGAGTTCGCGTTGCAGAGTGTTCTCGTCTCTCACGCTCAGTGACACTTGGTAGTATTTCTTCTGACCGTTGGACATTACAATAAAGTCAATCTCGGCATCGCCTACCTTGCCAACGTATATCTCACCGCCACGACGAGAGAGTTCGAGGTAGATGATGTTCTCCAGGATGTGGCCCATGTCGCCACCCTTGGATCCACAGATGATGCGGCGAAGGCCGATGTCGGCCAGGTATATCTTCATGCCTGTCTTGAGAAGCTGTTTGCCCTTGGCATCATAGCGTGGGACGGAGTAGAAGATGTAGCAGTCAAGGAGTGCTCCAATATAATTCTCTACCGTGTGGGACGTTATCTTGCGGCCAACAGAGGTCATCGTGTCGCTGATGCGCTTGATGACTGACAGGTTGCCGATGTTGTCGGCAAGGAAGCGCACGATGCTCTGGAGTATCATGGTGTCGGCAATCTTCTTCCTGTCAACAACATCCTTCAGTACAATGGTATTGTAGAGTCCGTTGAGGTATTCTCTTACCATCTCGGCATTGTCCTTGATTTGGACAACGTATGGGAAAGCTCCGAATTCTATGTATTCGCGATAGGCTTCTTCTGTACTGACAGGAGTTGGCTGTGCCAGGAGGTATTCGCTGAAGGAAAACGGCAACAGGTGTATCTCAATATATCTTCCAGTGAGCAACGTTGCAATTTCGCCAGACAGAAGGTAGGCATTGGAACCGGTCACGTAGATATCCACGTTGTCAAGCAGGAAGAGGCTGTTGATGACCTTCTGGAAATTGGGCACCATCTGTATCTCATCGAAGAAGAGGTAGTTCATCTGACCTTCTTGAAGGTGGCTTTTGACGTGGCTGTACAGCGTGTGGTAATCGAGGAAGGGTTCGTTGTCGATATCCTCGAAGTTGATGGCTTGCACCTGGGAATCGCTCACGTCACTCTGGATGAGGTGCTCTTGGAACATCCTTAACAGGGAGGATTTGCCACATCGACGTATGCCTGTGACAATTTTGATGACCCGTTTGTCTCTCCAACGCTTGAGGATAGACATGTATTCCGAACGTTCTATCATATGCTTCTAATTTTTGCAAGGCATTGCAAAGATAATGCTTTATTTGGAGAAAAATGAAATGGATTGCAAATTTTCCGCATTGAGACCACGGATTCAATTAAGAATTATGAATTTTGAATTATGATTCCGTGATGCGTAGGGTTTTCGAACACGGATTACACGGATAATTTTTCTGAGACCACGGGAATCATTGTTAAGGCGTGATGCGTAGGTTTTTTGTTGAACACGGATTTCACGGATTTTTTTCAATTAAGGATTATGAATTTTGAGGTGGGTGAGAACACGGAGGCAATTCTTAATCCAAAATTCTTAACTCGATTAAATTTATAATTATTGTTGTGGTGGTGGAGTTGTTTGACTATCAGCGGGAGATGAGGGGGCGTATTGAGGGGGCGCTCTTGACGCACCAGGCGGTGATGGCACAGATGCCTACGGGAACGGGGAAGACGGTGCTGCTGGCTTCGGTGGTGAAGGGGTTCCAGGAGAGGTTGCCTCGGAGGGTTGTGTGGATAGTGGCGCACCGAAGGGAGCTGGTGGAGCAGATAAAGGGGACACTGGGAAGGGTTCTCGGGAATGGGGATGCTGTGCCTGACAGTCTGGAGGAGAACGGCATAAGGGTGATGTCTGTGCAATGGCTCTCGAGACACTACAAGGAGATGAAGGAGGAGCCGGGGATGATAGTGATAGATGAAGCGCATCATGCTCTGGCTGAGACGTATGCCGAGGTGATGGATGCTTTCCCAGAGGCGAAGAAACTGGGACTGACGGCTACTCCGTGCCGACTGAACGGGAAGGGATTCGGAGACTTGTTTGACGTGCTGCTCACGTCGTGGAGCATTGAGAGGTTTATAGCCGAGGGGCGGTTGAGCGTGTATGACTATTACTCCATCAGACCTGACAGTGCCGACCAGTTGGCCATCGACTCTCTGCAGAGGAGAGGGGCTGATGGGGATTATGTGCTGGCGGAGTTGAGCGAGCGGCTGGATGTGCGGCCGAGCATCGAACGGCTGTACCAGACGGTGAGGGAGTATGTGCCGGAGAAGAAGGGGGTGGTGTATGCCATCAGCATTGAGCATGCGGAACATATAGCGGACTATTACCGTGAACACGGGATAAAGGCGGTGGCTATCAGCAGCAATACGCCGGATGCTGTGCGAGGGGAACTGATAGACGGCTTCAGGAAAGGTGAGGAGATAAGGGTGCTGGTGAGTGTGGATCTGTTCAGCGAGGGTTTTGACTGCCCGGATGTGGAGTTTGTGCAGTTGGCCCGTCCGACCCTTTCGCTCACAAAGTATCTGCAGATGGTTGGCCGTGGGTTGCGGGTAGCCGAGGGTAAAGGGTATTGCGTGGTGCTGGACAATGTGGGACTGTACAAGCGGTTCGGTCTGCCATCAGCTCAGCATGACTGGCAGAGACTGTTTGAAGGAAGAGAGGAGGTGGCCGACGAATGGCGGAAAGCCAGCGTGATGCTCTACAGCCGCATGGGGGAGATGGACTGTCTGACGAGCTGTGGGAACAGCGAAGGGGAGATGATGCGGATAGTACGTCATGAGGAGTTGGTGCGCAAGGGTCATTCCTACCGGGTGTGTACCAATGAGCAGGGGCAGAAAGGTGTGAAGGATGAGGCTGGCAAGTGGGTGCTGGAGTGCCGATACCGGGAGGTGGAACTGCATGAGGACGGTTGGGTTTATTGCCGCAAACAGTCTGCGGACAGATGGCTTTGGGCGGATCTGAAGAGCGGACTGCACTTCCATAAGCGCCCACAGACGGCTGTGCTGATGGGGATTGAGTTCTGTACGGAGGACGGGAAGCGTCTGTTCCCGCGCATCTGTTCGCCTATGATCAACGAGCATTCGTGGCTGACGGTGAAGACTCTGGAGATGCAGGTGGGCAGCGGACTGGCATGGAAACAGCGGTTCATCCCATGGAATGAGCCTGGGAAGGTGTATAGGCTGGTGGATGAACTGAGGAACAGCGGGCTGCGCCTGTACCAGGATGATGAGGGGAGGAGCTATGTGCAGGCGGGAGGTGACCAACCGCTCAGGATGGTGAGCAACCAGAGTGAGGTGGATGGGTGTTATGCCCAGTGGATGAGAACGAACCAGGAGTGGCTGGATGCCTGGCGAGCGGTGGGAGTACGGCGGATGAACCTGTTGGCTTACACGGATGCAGAGCGTGAGAGGTGTTTCGAGGTGGTGACGGACTTGGGTGACGGCTTATATTATATAAGGAGAAGAGTGGGCTTGCTGCGTGAGGGGGATGCGCGTGAGTTCTGGCTGGACTCGATGACGAATACGATTCATTATGTGAAGCCGCAAAAGCTGGAGCGTGGGTTTGTGAGGTTGCTGCGTGAGGGTGACGTGTTTTTTGTGCGTAACATACGCTGCATGGCTGGTGTGCCGCTGAGGGGTTGGCAGGTGCGTGCAGACGGGAACATCTGTGTGATAGATGACCGTCTGTTCCTGAAGGACAGACCACGAAACAGTTACCGTGTGCTGCGACGCAGCGATGATTTCTCTTATTTCCTGGTGGCTCCCAACGATGACAGCGGCGATACTCACGTGAACCATAACCTGCAGATAACGCAATACAGGGATGGGGAGGTGATGCTGAATTGGGTGGAATGTGTGAGGTAGAACACGGATTGTCTCTTGGATTCCGTGATGGGTAGGGGGCTGAACACGGATTACACGGATAGCACGGATTTTGTTTTTGGGGAATGCGTAGATTGATATTGATGCGTGATGGGTAGGTTTTTTTGAACACGGATTTTACGGATTTTGTTTGGTGGTTTCGAGGGAAGGTGCTACTTTTGTGACAGATAAACATATAGGAGGAATCATCATGGAGGCTACGATTTTTAATCCTGTTCAGCAGCATTTGTTGAAGATGTTTGCTTTTGACGGTTCGGAGGAGAGACTTTTGGAGGTGAAAGCTGTGCTGAGCGAGTATTTCCGAAAGAAGGCTGACATGTGTCTGGATGCTCTTTGGGAATCTGGCAAGTTGAATCAAGCTAAGATGGATGAGTTGAGACATCAGGATCTGCATGCTTTGTTGAAGAAGTAGGAGTGCATGGATAGGATAGTCCTTGATACGAATTGTCTCATACAGAGTGTGTCGTCAAGAAGTCCATACCGCAGAGTTTGGGACAGTTTATTTGATGGGACAAATTTGTTGTGTGTCACTACTTCCATATTGAACGAGTATGAAGAAATCCTAAGTTTGCTTACCAACGAAGAGACTGCAAAATACATCATTGATGCAATAGTGAGTAGTCCATATACCAGATTTGTCAATGTCTATTTTGATTTCAATTTGATTCAGGCTGACCCTGATGACAATAAGTTCGTGGATTGTGCTATCACAGCAGGGGCTCGTTATGTTGTTACAGAAGACCATCATTACGATGTCATCAAATGGAAGGATTTTCCTGGACTCGAGGTCATTGGGTTGGATGACTTTTTACGTCATCTAAAGAAAGAGGGCAATCCATAATTCAAAATTCGAAATTCATAATTAGAGTAGTGGTATTTGTTCCCCCTCTTGCTTTTTCTTGTAGAATTTCGTATCTTTGCATGGTGAAGAGAGAACTAAACTGCAAGAAACCGATTAAGCCTATATATTATATAAGATGAGAAAGACTATCGTGACGATTGCCGCTCTGTGTCTGTTTGCCATGGTGACTCTGGCACAGAAGACCATCCGTGTGGCAGCAGGGAAGACGGACCTGGTGATGCAGGTGTCGCCCAAGGGGAGACTCTATCAGGTGTATCTGGGAGAGAAGTTGCAGAACGCCGCTGACTATGACCAGCTGAAGTGGGATGTGTATGCCGCTTCGGACGGGGCGGTGTGCCAGCGTGGGCATGAGGTGTGTGCCACTTCGGGTGCCGAGGACTTCTTTGAGCCGGCTCTGGCTATCACGCATGCTGACGGAAACATGACTACTTATCTGTATTTCCAGTCGGTGGAGCAGAAGCCTGTGGAGGGTGGCGCTGAGACTATCATCACTCTGGCCGACAAGGAGTATCCCGTGACGGTGAAACTGCACTATGTGGCTTACCCGAAGCAGAGCGTGATAAAGGCATGGAGCGAGGTGACGCACAAGGAGAAGGCACCCATCACGCTGTGGCGCTACGCCTCGACAATGCTTTACTTCAAGAGCGCGAAGTATTTTGTGACCACCTACCACAGCGACTGGGCCAAGGAGGGTCAGCCGGAGACAACCCAACTGATCTCGGGCAAGAAGATAGTGGATACGAAACTGGGTACACGTGCTGCCATGCAGGAGGAGCCTTTCTTCGAATTGGGATTCGACGCGCCTGCCAGAGAGAATGAGGGACGTGTGATGCTGGGTACAATAGGATGGACAGGCAACTTCCGCTTCACCTTCGAGGTGGATAACGTGGGAGCGCTGCGTGTGATTCCTGCCATCAACCCTTATGCTTCGGACTACAAACTGAAGGCGGGAGAGGTGTTCACCACTCCTGAGTTCATCTTCGCGATGAGTGAGAACGGAGTGGGAGAGGCTTCGCGCAACCTGCACGACTGGGCCAGACTGTATCAGGTGAACATGGGTACGGGCGACAGAATGACCCTGCTCAACAACTGGGAGAACACCGGATTCAACTTCAACCAGCAGAGTCTGGCTGAACTGATGAAGGATGCAAAGGACCTGGGAGTGGATATGTTCCTGCTCGATGACGGATGGTTTGCCAACAAGTACCCGCGCAAGAATGACCATGCTGGACTGGGTGACTGGGAGGCAACGAAGGACAAGCTGCCCGACGGAATACCCGGACTGGTGAGGGATGCAAAGAAGGCGGGCGTGAAGTTCGGCATATGGATAGAGCCAGAGATGGTGAACCCCAAGAGCGAACTCTTCGAGAAGCACCCCGACTGGGTCATCATGCAGCCCAACCGGGAGACTTACTACTACCGCAACCAGCTGGTGCTCGACATATCGAACCCCAAGGTGCAGGATTACGTGTATGGTATCGTAGATCGCATCATGACGGAGAATCCTGAGGTGGCTTACTTCAAGTGGGACTGCAACAGCGTGATCACCAACATCTATTCGCCCTACCACAAGAAGGAGCAGGGCAACTTCTACATCGACCACGTGCGTGGAATATATAATGTGCTCACACGCATACACGAGAAGTATCCCACCCTGCCCATGATGCTCTGTTCGGGTGGCGGTGCGCGTATGGACTACGAAGTGCTCAAGTACTTCACCGAGTTCTGGTGCTCGGACGATACCGACCCCTATGAGCGCCTGTACATCCAGTGGAGCCTCTCGAAGTTCTTCCCGACGAAGACCATGGGGTCGCACGTGACCAACTGGAACCGTCGTGCCAGCGTGAAGTTCCGCACCGACGTGTGCAGTTCGTGCAAACTGGGTTTCGACATCGACCTGAAGTCACTCTCGGAGAATGACTATAAGTTCGTGCAGCAGGCGGTGAAGAACTACAACGACCTGAAACCCGTCATACTGGAAGGTGACCAGTACAGGTTGGTATCGCCCTATGAGACTGACCATTGCGCCATCAACTATGTGTCGAAGGACAAGCAGCGTGCTGTGCTCTTTGCCTATGACCTTCATCCCCGCTACAAGGAGCCTCCCATGAACGTGCGCCTGCAGGGGCTGGATCCCATGAAGGTATATACGGTGAGGGAGACCAACCTGATGCCTGGTACGAAGTCGCATCTCGAATGCAACGGCAAGCAGTACTCGGGTGACTACCTGATGAAGATAGGATTGAACGTGCTCACAGCCAACGAGGGCAGCAGCCGTGTGCTGGTGCTGGAGTAAGCGGCAAGATAAGAAACAAAGAGAAAAGGCGCCTCTGCCAATGACACTCCCTGCTGACGGGAGGCTTGGCAGAGGCGCCTTTTGTTTTGGTTGACGGGGATGGTTTAGAGTGCAAGGTTGCTGGAGTTCATGAGGAAGTCGTAGATATTCATGATGACGATGCCGTTTTCGTTCAGGTAGGTGGGGGTAGGGGTGCCCACAATGACGTATTTCATGAAGTTATCCTTGATCTTAAGCAATGAGTTGAGCTCCTGTTTCATCTTCTCCTCGGTCGGGAGTGCATAGGCAGACTGGATGTAGTATCGCTTATAGCCTTGGTTGCAGACAAAATTCACTTCCAGAATGGAGCGTTGGCGCTTGCCTTCCTTTCCCGCTTCCACCACTGGGATTTGTCCCACATCAACGGAAAAGCCTCTCAAGCGCAACTCATTGTAGATGGTGTTCTCAAGGAGGTGTGTGAATTCCGTCTGGCGGAAGTCAAGACGGGCGTTGCGAAGTCCAAGGTCGGAGAAATAGTACTTGGAGGGGGTATCAATGTATTTCTTGCCCTTGATATCGTACCTGATGGCTTTTTCGATGAGGAAGGCATCCTGAAGGAAATCGAGATAATTCTTGATGGTATCCCTGGACAGGTTGCTTTTCTTGATGGACTTGAAGCTGTTTTCCAGCTTGGTAGGATTGGTGAGACTGCCGATGTTGGAGGCAATCAGACTGATAAGTTCCTCCAGATCATCGTCCTTCTGAATCTCATAACGTTCCTTGATGTCACGTATGTAGGTGTGTGTGAACAGCCCCTTGAGGTACTCAATCTTTTGTTGGGTATCTGTCATGGACACTATTTGGGGCAGTCCGCCATACGTCATATATTCGTATAGCAGCGTCTCGCGGTCTCCTTGTTTGACGGATATGAATTCCTGGAAACTGAGGGGAGTGATGTGAATCTCGTCGCCCCGGCCTCTGAACTCTGTGATGATATCTTTGGACAGGAACCTGGCATTGCTGCCAGTGACATAGACATCGGCATTGGGCACTTTGAGATAGCTGTTGAGGACATCTTCGAACTCTGACACAAGTTGTACTTCATCCAAGATGATATAGTACTGACGGTTGTCGGTCATTCTGGAGTCGATGAAGGCGAGCAATGCGTCTGGGTCTCGAAGTGCCGCATTTCTGCGGTCCTCAAGGTCAACCTTGATGATGTGCTGTTCATCTACCCCTTGTTGCAACAGGTAGTTATAGAACAGGGTGAAGAGCAGATATGATTTGCCGCACCTACGCATGCCGGTGATGACTTTGATCATTCCGTTACCTTGGCGGGCTATAATCCTGTTGAGATGTATCTGACGCGGTATTTCCATATTCGCATTTTTTGTGTTTTGTCACACTCTTGACGAAAGCAAAGGTACAAATACTTCCTGATATGTCCATGCTTCGTTCGCAATTTTTGGGCGCACCCGACAAACCCTGTGGAGTGCTGTGCAGATGCTAACCCAAAAACTA
>ERZ780141.2057-NODE-2057-length-10618-cov-2.956073_pt1 | contig 10618 bp, 8 predicted proteins | sample MGYA00433080_ERZ780141 | MGnify/ENA primary metagenome ERZ780141 (study PRJEB29588, sample SAMEA2154047) | human gut metagenome | biome: human gut; feature: human-associated habitat; material: faeces | place: Denmark | collected 2008/2010 ... | reverse complement strand
GGCAGGAACTGGTTACCCGGCAGGATGACAGCCAGCAGTATGGTTACGGGAATCAGCAGCAGGGAAACCACCAGCGTTGCAGGATGGCCGATAACCAATGCGGGGCTCATACCGATGTTCAGGCCGACAGCACCTTTGAATTTTTTGGCAATCAGCTCGCGGGTAGCATCGGAAATGGGCTTCAAGCCTTCGATGAACAAAGCGGTGATACGCGGAATCAGCTCCATTACGGCGCCCATCTTGATACCCAAACCTAATATATAAGGTATCTTGTCTACCAGTTCCTGACCGTTCTTGCAAGACAAAGCACCGATACCGCAACCGACCAGAATACCCAGGAACAGAGGCTCACCCAGCAAACCGAATTTCTTCTTCATGCCTTCCGCATCAATGTTCAATTTGTCAAAACCGGGGATTTTGTCCAATGCTTTATTGATGACTACGGCAAATGGAACGAAACCTGCGCAGAAAGGCTGGGGAATGGAGATACCCTCCATCTTGTCGTAGAATCCCTGGAATTTGTCGGCGGTATAGTCGGCCATAATCAGGGTAATGATGTAGCAGATAATAGCGGCGAAGAAACCCCACCAGATATTGTCGCTGGCAAAATAAACGACTGCGCCGATAAATGCGAAATGCCAGTAGTTCCAAAGGTCGATATTGACCGTACGGGTCGTTTTCGTTAATAACATCAGAAGATTTACTCCCAAACATACCGGAATGATGAATGCACCCACCGATGTGTTATAGGCTACAGCCGCAGCTGCAGGCCATCCCATATCGAATACTTTCAACTGAAGACCGTAAATTTCAACGACTTGGCTCAGAGCAGGACCGAGGCTGCTGGTCAACAGCGCAGTGACAACTGACAGACCTACGAAACCGACACCTACCAGCAGACCGCTCTTTAGCGCCTTACTGAATTTGATGCCGATGCATACTCCCAAAATTGTAAAGATTATAGGCATCATCACTGCTGCTCCTAAGCCGATGATATAGCCGAAAACTTGTTCCATTCTCTTGTGATTTAATTAGGTAATTGAGTTTGTTTTTGCAATAGTATGAATTAAAAACCGGGTCAAAAATAAGACCTTTTCTCAATTAATCAAACTCGAAAAGCATAATTATTTAGTAAATGGGACAATTTTGGACGAAATTGGTCGTTATCGTGCACAAAATTGCTCGTTTTCGTACACGAAAACCAAATAATACACTCTCTGCATTGAAAAGTATATATAGGAAAAACAACAATTTTGGGTGGAGTGAACTTTAATCCAGTTTACTGTGTTATTATAAGACATTGAAACAAACCGGACTATAATGATATATTTGATTTTTTTATTGGCAATAGGACTATTGGTCGGATGGAGCTTATGGAAAGCTCTATCCGATATTGATTTATGGGGAAAAGATTTAGAGGATTGATAGTTATATTGGTTATATTCTGAAAATTTAACTATATTAGCGCCCGAAAAGCATAAATATGGCGCTAAATCTGATAAAAAAGGATAAATCCCACTCTGTTGTAAGCATTAAGCTGGATGAGCAAGAGTTTCATAATATTTTTAAGGAATATTATGCGGCGCTTTGTTCTTTCGCGTTCCAATACATGGAGGATGCGGATATGTCAGCAGATATAGTACAAGACGTATTTGCCAAGTTGTGGCAGATAAGAGACGATTTCTTTTATCTTCATCAGGTGAAAGCTTTTCTTTATACGGCCGTACGTAACCATGCCTTGAACGAACTTGAGCATTCGAAGGTAGCTCATGAATACGAGCAAAAGATTATAGCCAAAAAAGCAGATGCTTTTTTTCGTGATGCGATTGTGGAAGAAGAGACTTTCCGGATTCTGTCAGAAGCTATAGAGAAACTTCCTACCCAAATGAGAGCCATCATGCAGTTGGCTCTGGAAGGTAAAAAGAATACAGAAATAGCAGAGCGTCTCAATGTCTCTCCCGAAACGGTACATACTCTTAAAAAAGTGGCTTATAAAAAGCTTCGTGCATTCCTTACCGATTATTATTATTGCCTTCTGTTATTTATCTAAAAGCACATTTTTTTCTATTTTTTCAAAAAAAAGTCTTTATCGATTCACCATGTTTTCATTTTGGCTTGTATTATCATTAAAGATAGACTAAAACATGCCAAATTATGATAAAAGAGTACTTTCATATAGCTCATCTTATTTCCAGGCACCTATCCGGTGAAGTAACACCGGAAGAAAGCCGTTTTTTGGATAAATGGCGCAAAGAGAGCAAAAGCCATGAGCAGCTTTTCCAAAAGATTTGTAGTGATGAACATTATGCACAGCACGAAATTCGTAAAATGGAGTTTGATTCGCAGGCTGGATGGAAAGGTGTCGAAACACGTATCAAGAGGATGGAGCTCAGAAGGAGACATTTGAAACTGTTACGGTACGTTGCTCTTTTTATTGCACCAGTGCTGATATTGGTTTTTGCACTTCAGGATATTTCTGTACCCCATGTCATGGATGGCAATCAATTATTGGCTGCCCAGCAAATACTGCCGGGTGGAGCCAAAGCTATTCTTACATTGGATAATGGGGAAACGGTTTATCTGGATGAGAATGCCGATGGGCGGCAGTTGCAGTTGGCTGGTAAACAAATACAGATAGATTCAACGACCTTGAACTACAGCGCTGCAAACGGGCAGGTTGTGCAGTCAGCTTTGGTATATAATAAAGTTGAAGTGCCTCAAGGCGGTGAGTATACACTTGTTCTGAATGATGGTACAAAAGTACATCTGAATTCAATGAGCAGTCTACGTTTTCCGCTTACTTTCGAAGCTGGGAAGCGGGAAGTGGAATTGGCGGGAGAAGCTTATTTTGAAGTAAATAAGACCGGTCATCCCTTCACTGTATCGACTCAAGGTATGCAGATTGAGGTGTTGGGAACAACTTTCAATATTTCGGCCTATCCGGGTGAAGAATATCAGGCGACTCTTGTCAGTGGTTCTGTTAAGGTGGACACCGGGGAGGGACAGAGTCTTGTCTTAAAACCTTCACAGCAGGCATCATTAATTCCCGGGAGCGGGAATATACAAGTGCGTACAGTAGATACTGCCTTCTATACATCATGGGTGAAGGGAAAAATCAATTTTAAAGATCAACGGCTGGAAGATATTATGAGAATCCTTTCAAGGTGGTATAATATTGAAGTGGACTATTCAGACGAAGCGTTAAAGAACCTGCGTTTCGGTTGCTATGTGAACCGTTATGAGGAAATAGCTCCTTTCCTTGAGCTACTGGAAGCGACGGAAAACATACATGTCAAAATCAACGGTAAAACTATTATATTCTATAAATAACCATTTAATAATTTAATTATGACTAAGGAACAGAGCTACACCAGGTTTTGGGAAGGTAGTAAACGTATGTGGATTACATTCCTGTTTTTCAGTTTTATTATGATTGGCTTTGTGCAGGCTGCCAATACGGCGTTTGCCCAGACAACAGTTACTGTAAATGTGCAGGACGCCACTTTAAGTGACGTGTTATGGGAAATTCAACGCCAGACGGATTTTACTTTCATTTATAGTACAAATGACGTAAAGAATGTCAAGGTACGTAATTTGAGGGTCACGAATGGAAAAATCGCAGCAGTGCTGGATGAATGTCTTAAGAATAGCGGATTGGCTTATGTCGTAAAAGACGGGGCCATTGCTATCCGTCCAGCCAATGAAGTGAATGCTGTGAAGGCAGTAGAACAAGCTAATGTTATTTCCGGAACAGTGGTGGATGAGACCGGTGAGCCCGTCATTGGAGCCAATGTTTTGGTCAAAGGTACTACAAACGGCCAGATTACCGATTTGAATGGAGGTTTCTCTATCAAGGTGGAGCATGCATCGGCTACCTTGCTTGTCTCTTATGTTGGCTATGTTCGTCAGGAAGTGAAAGCTACTTCGGGTAAGATATTGAAGATTGTATTGGTGCCGGATGCAAATATGATGGAAGAGGTGGTTGTAACTGGTTACGGTACATTCAAGAAATCTGCTTATGCGGGTTCGGCTGCCAGTGTGAAGAATGAAAAGATTGCCGATGTGCCTTCCGTTTCTTTCCAGGATTTGTTGCAGGGAAATGCTACGGGTGTACAGTTTACTTCTGCTTCCGGCCAGCCGGGTTCTTCAGCTTCTTTGAGTATTCGTGGTATGGGCTCTTTCAATGCCTCCAACTCTCCGCTGTATGTTATTGATGGAGTGCCCGTTACTTCCGGTTCGATAAACTCCATCAGTTCGGATGGTGGTCTGGATGCCATGTCAACCGTCAACACTTCGGATATTGAGAATATTACGATTATCAAGGATGCCGCTGCTGCATCACTCTACGGTTCGCGCGCTGCGAATGGTGTGGTTCTGATTACGACGAAGAAAGGTAAAACCGGTAAGGCTTCTATCAGTTTGAAAGCCGATTGGGGATTCAGTGACTTTGCTATGGATTATCGTCCTACTTTAAGCGGAGCAGAACGTCGCGAATACATATACAATGGTATGGTGCTTGGACAACAGCGCAGCGGCAAATCGGATGCGGATGCCATAGCTTATGCTGATAAGAATATCGACAAATATGCTCCGGTTCCCTGGTGCGGCTATACGGATTGGGGAGATTATCTGTTCAAGAAAGGAAACCATTCCAGTTATGAGGCTTCCATATCCGGAGGAACCGACAAATTCAAATACTATTCTTCATTGTCCTATCTCAACCAAGAAGGTATTGTAAAAACATCGGGTCTGGAAAGAATTACCGGACGTTTGAATGTTGATTTTCAGGCTACGGATAAATTGAAATTCGGTGCCAACATCATGTTTACCAATCTGAATCAGGATGTATATAGTGAAGGAACCGGTTATACTGCTCCTTTCTACTCCAGCGTAAGCAAATTGACGCCTTCAGATCCGGTTTACAATGAAGATGGAAGCTATAACCAGGACTTGATTTCGTTGTCAAGAAGAAATCCCGTTCTTGCCCAGGAGTACAATTACCAGCGTGAGTATGTTACCCGTATGTTCAATACGATTAATGCCGAATATGAATTTATCAAGGACTTGAAGTTAAAGTCTATTTTGAGCTATGACTATAACATCAGTAAGGGTAAGGAATGGAAAGACTCCCGTACCTCCGACGGTGAGAAGAATAATGGTGGAGCCGAAAAGGCATATAGTGAATATAACAAGTTGGTGTGGTCAAACCAGTTGACTTACAAGACTACTATCCAAAAGGACCACAATTTAGATGCCCTTGTCGGATATGAAATCGATTCCAAGTACAATGATTTCTTGTCGGGATATGCTACTAACTTCCTGACTCCGATAAAGAATGACATTGCCAACGGGCAGACTTTGGAGAGCATAGATGGTTCTTCCAAGAGGTCAAGAATGGTTTCTTACATCACCCGTCTCAACTATGACTACAAGAACAAGTATTATCTGGGTGGGAGCTATCGTATGGATGGCAGTTCACGCTTGCACAGAGATAATCGCTGGGGAAGTTTCTGGTCTGTTTCAGGAGCATGGCGTATTATCGAAGAGGATTTCATGAAACCCACGTCCAAATGGCTGACCGATTTGAAACTCCGTGCATCCTACGGTGTGAATGGTACGTTGCCCTCCGACTTATACGGCTATATGGGCTTGACGAGCCTTAGTGGCGGCTATATGGAGAATCCCGCATTGATTCAGTCGCAGATTGAAAATAGGGATTTGGAATGGGAAACGAATTACAACTTGAATATCGGTCTGGACTTCGGCTTCTTCAGCCGTTTGAACTTCACTTTGGAGTACTATACCCGTACCACTAAGAACCTTTTGATGGACTGTCCCGTATCTATGACTACCGGTTTCAGTTCCTATCTGATGAATATCGGTGAGGTGAAGAACCAGGGTGTGGAATTGGAAATCAATTCCAAGAACATTGTGTCCAAAGACTTTGACTGGTCTACCTCTTTCACCCTTTCGCACAACAAGAATAAGATTGTGAAACTGGACGGCGAACAGACCCAGATTATCAGCGGCTCGCAGATTCACATGATTGGCAAGTCCTACCGTACATTCTACATGATAGAATTTGCCGGAATCAACCCCGAGACCGGTGCACCTCAGTTCTATACCAACGACGTGGACGAGAATGGAAACTATATTAAGGAAATCACAGAGAATAACAAGGATGCCAAAGCCATTCCTCTGAAGAAACATGCCGAGCCCAATGTGACCGGTGGTCTCTCTAATACTTTGCGTTACAAGTGGTTCGATTTGAGCTTCATGTTCTCTTATCAGTTCGGTGCTTATGGATATGATAACTGGGCACAGAAAACAGAACATGGCGGCAAGGACTTTACTCTTAATATTCCGGCCTATTATCGTGACAATTGGAAGCAACCGGGAGATATCAGTAAATATGAAGTGTTTATAGAGAAGCCGGCGGTAGCCATGAATGGCGTTACCACTACCCGCCGCTTGCACAGCACGGACTTTATCCGTCTGAAAACGTTGACTTTCGGTGTGACCGTTCCTAAAACATGGACTCGGAAAATCGGCGTAAACAGCCTGCGCCTTTACGCATCTGCCAACAACTTGTGGACTTGGGCGGCTTACGATTTCTATGATCCGGAATCAGTCAGTGCAGGTACAGCCGGCTGGGGAACACCTCCTTTGAAAACAGTAACTTTCGGTCTTAATTTGAATTTCTAACCTCATAATAAAGAAACACAATGAAAGCATTAAAATATATGATGATGGGGATGTTGGTCAGCCTGACCGCCTCCTGTGGCAATGACTGGCTTGATGTTGAATCCAGTACAAAGATTCCGACTGAAACCGCCATACAGAATCTGGATGATGTGGAATATAGCTTGAACGGTATCTACGACGTGATGCGCAGTACCAACTATTACTCGGGCCGTATGATTTATTACGGAGACGTGACGGGTGACGATACGCAGTCCATAAAGACCGGAAAGCGTACCACCAGCTACTATATGCTGGACTATACAAAGGATTCCGGTCCGTCTTCCCACTGGTCTTATGCCTATAAGATTATCCAGAATTGTAATATCATTTTGTCTCAAATAGACGGATTGGATGTCAGTGAGGATGATACGGAATACTTCAACGACCTGAAAGGCCAGACCTTGGCTCTCCGTGGATTTGCCTTGTTCGACCTGACCCGTTTCTTCGGCTATCCGTATGCCAAGGATGGAGGAGCTTCTTTGGGAGTGCCTATTGTGACCGAAGTATCCAATACGGAAAACAAGCCGTCGCGCAATACCGTCGCCCAGTGTTATGAGGCAATCATCAAGGATTTGAAGGAAGGTGCTGACCTGCTGGATGAAGAATTCAACAAGGGTAAGATTAATAAGTGGGCGGCAATGCTGTTGCTGAGTAGAGCCTATTTGTATATGGAAGATAATCAGAATGCCTTGATTACGGCTGAAGCTGCCATTGCGGGAGCGGAAAAGAATAAGTACCGTTTGTGGACCAATGATGAGTATGGCACGATATGGGGAACTGATTTTGCCTCTTCCGATCCGGGAGAAGTCTTGTTTGAGTTGGTGAATCTGACAGTGGACGGCGTTGGCAAAGAAAGTGTGGCTTACCTTTGCTGGCAGGCGGGTTATGATGATTATTGCCTGACCAGTTCTTTCTATGAACTGATGCAGGAAGATCCGGATGATGTCAGAAATCAGGCATATACGGTTGTTCCTAAGACAAAGAGAGCTTACATAGCCAAGTATCAGCCGCAGAGCGGCAAGGCTGTGGAAGATTCCAATATTCCAGTACTTCGTCTGTCCGAACTTTATCTGATTGCTGCCGAAGCGGCTGTAAAGCTCAATAACAATGACAAGGCTGTAAAGTATCTAGATGCTATTGTCAGCCGTGCCAATCCGGAAAAGACCGTGCAGGGTAAGACGGTGACGTTGGATGATGTTCTGTTGGAACGCCGTAAAGAGTTGTTCGGTGAAGGACACCGTTTCTTCGACGCCCTTCGTAATCATCAGACTATCGTGCGCAAGGAGTCGACCAAGGAATTCCCGGAAATAGCCGAGACTTCACATCTGAAGATGGTGGATGAGAGCGTATCTTTTGATTGGAACTATTATCGTGTAGTATTGCCCATTCCTAAGGCGGAGATGAATTCCAATCCGAATATGCAGCAGAATCCGACTTATGGTGATTAATTCCAAAAAAGCGAGAATATGAAGTATCAGACTACTATTGTAAAGTCTTTTTTTACTGTATTTATTCTAACCTTCATCAGTTCCGGCCTAAGTGCCGGAACTCTTGGTTTAGACGGTAAGAAGAAGGATAAGGAGAAGAAGGAGGAATTGTCGGCAGACGGACCTTATGTGATTTATGAACCGGACGGAAAGGTGCGCGTCATAAGCGTTACAGCCCAAGGGCAGATAGAAGATACGACTTATACAGTACTTCCTCAGGATTTCACCCTTCATGTCACGGACCACAAAGGGCGTTATCCGTTTGATGTGAAGCTGCATCCGGTCAAACGTCCGGAATGGCAATACAGACAACCGGATAAAGTGTTTGTGATGTCTGACCCCCATGGCAAGCTGAATTGCGTGATGAGCTTGCTGCGGGGCAACAATGTCATTGATAAAGACTACCATTGGAGTTTTGGAACCAATCATCTGGTGGTTATCGGTGATATATTTGACCGTGGCAAAGATGTGCCGCAGATATTTTGGCTGTTCTATAAATTGGAGAAGGAGGCGGCGGATGCAGGTGGTCATGTCTCGTTTCTGTTGGGTAACCATGAACCGCTTGTGACGGCAAATGATTTGCGTTATACCAAAGAAAAGTACAAGACATTGGCCCGAAAACTGGGTATGGATTATCCGGCATTGTTCGGTCCGGACACAGAACTTGGCAAATGGCTTGGTACCCGTAATACGATGCAGACCATCGGACCTAATCTGTATGTGCACGCAGGTTTGGGAAAGGAGTTTTATGACCGTGACTTGAATATTCCCACAGTGAATGAGGAAATGAGCCGTGCATTGTTCATGAGCAAGAAGGAACGTAAGGCCTTATCGCCTCTCACGGCTTTCCTATATGGTAATAGCGGACCTATCTGGTATCGTGGATTGGTACGGACGGATGCAAAATACCATCCATTGGCACAAGACTCCCTGCAACTGATGTTGAAACGTTATGACGTCGAACATATCATTGTGGGGCATACTATCTTTAAGGATATTTCCACTTTCTATGATGGACGGGTGATTGGAGTGAATGTGGATAACGAGGAAAACCGAAAGAAGAAACGTGGGCGCGCTTTACTGATTGACGGGAATACCTATCTTGTGGTGGGAGATAAAGGAACGATGCGGAAATTGTTCTGAGGCTGTTCTCTTTCTGATTATTTTTTAGGCGTGGAAGTACGTGGATTTCACGGAGAGACAAAGAAAAACTCCGCGTTTTTCGCGTAATCCGCGCCTAAAATATATCTATTAAGAGTACTTTTACCCCTTCTTTTTATGCCTATTCTTGTTGAAAATTAGTTATTTAACAATATTTTCTTATGGAAATTATGTTTTATTGAAAATAATTCTTTTCTTTGCATCGTCAAACTTAAAAAAACAAAGAATTATGAAATATGTAATCATTGGCGGTGTAGCAGGTGGAGCCACGGCAGCCGCCCGACTGAGAAGAGTGGACGAAATGGCTGAAATTCTCTTATTGGAGAAAGGCCCTTACATCTCGTACGCTAATTGTGGTTTACCTTATTATATAGGCGGAGTTATTGCCGAGCGCGAAAAACTATTGGTTCAGACTCCCGCATCATTCGGTAAACGTTTCCGTATTGATGTGCGGGTAGAGAACGAAGTAATCGCAATCGATCCGGAAAAGAAACATATCCCGACTCCATCATACAAATATATTTCCCTTTGGCCACGCCACAGCCGATATTCAGCAAAACATATTTCGAAAGTTCTTCCTTTGTCTCAACCCAACGAATTCTTTTATCTTCCCCATTTAAAGATATGCCCCTCTTATCCGTACAAACAAGAATCAATTCAAAATCTACCCAAGTTTGTTGCAATATACTTTGTATGGCCATACCTGCATCTTTTTCTATCACAGCCATAACTACCGAAATTGCACATGAACGGTCCTCCCATTGTTCTACGCCTTTCTTCTCTAATCGCAAATGCCATCCAATATTTCTGAATCGTTCGACAACATCAATCCTTTCTTTGTTAAACAATGGTTTCAAATGCAAAGCATGTTCATCCGCCGAATAATATCGTTTCACATTTCCGGATTCAACAGGCACAATTTGCCGAGGAACATAAGTCGGGATATTGCCCAATAGTTTACACATAGCAGAAAAATGAATGTCCTCACCGTTGTTCCGATACAACGGAGTTTTCGATAGAAAGTAAGAAATCCATTCTTTCTTAAAAAACCAAGCATTATTCCCAAAATCGACTTCTGTATCTTCCAAACAAAAACTATGTTGAAATTGATATCCGTCTCCAACAAATATTTTCGTTTGACACGCATCCGACGACAATAATCTACCATGAGGACTAATAATCGCATTTAAACGTTTACAGGTACTTAACGCATTCTCTATAAACAT
>ERZ780141.2054-NODE-2054-length-10631-cov-2.797277_pt1 | contig 10631 bp, 9 predicted proteins | sample MGYA00433080_ERZ780141 | MGnify/ENA primary metagenome ERZ780141 (study PRJEB29588, sample SAMEA2154047) | human gut metagenome | biome: human gut; feature: human-associated habitat; material: faeces | place: Denmark | collected 2008/2010 ... | reverse complement strand
ACAAGCGCATCTTCCCTGCTGTCAACCTCATTTCTTCGTCTACCCGTCGCGACGATCTGCTGCAGGACAAGACAACGCTCGACCGCATGTGGATTCTGCGTAAATATCTGGCTGATATGAATTCTATCGAAGCAATGGAGTTTGTGAAACAGCGTATGGAACAGACTATCGATAACCAGGAATTCCTGGCTTCCATGAACGGATAATCAATTCCAACAATAATAATGAAACGCCTGATGTTTGACTTCCTCAAGCATCAGGCGTTTCTGTTAGCGGACTATTGATAAATTCCTTTAGAACTCAAATGTAACACCTATGGTTGGTAAGAGCGTTCCGCTTTCCTGTTTGATGGATTTCATTACATATCGTTGGGCTTCAACCGGCGCTTCAGGATTCTCTATGACGCCTGTACTCATCAGAATGTCCTGTTGCTTGAGTTTACTCTTCGTTATGTTCTGTATGTCTAAATAAATACCTAACATATATCGTTTGAAGTAAAACATCTTGTCTACACGGATGTCGAGCTGTGCATAACCGGCCAGGCGCTTGCTGTTGTAACGGCTGTAATCATAATACGGACGTCCTTGTGCATTCCAGGCTTGAACCAACGATGATTTGTCGGCATCATAAGGTGTATAAGGCGCACCGCCAATACAGCTTAACTTGGCTCCGAGGCTCCAGTTTTTAGGAAAGTTGTAAGTTCCGCTTGTATTGAATATGATTCGGTTGTCCCAAGCTGACGGAATATATTCACTTTCCTTGTTATTCCGGCATTCACTTCTGTATAAGGTAAACGAAGAAACCAGGTTCAGCCGGTTCAGAATCTGCCATTTTCCCATCAGTTCCAATCCATACGATTGACCTTCGGCTGTAGAAACCAGAGGTTCGTTGCCGATGACACCATAATCATTCCCTTTACACAATAACGGAATCTGGTCGTTCACTGAGAGTGGAACATGGAAATACTTCTTATAGAAACCTTCTAAAGAAATACTAAGTTGGTTATGGGCTTTCCAGCTCAAGCCAATGTTTCCTTGTGCCACCTGCATGTATTTCAGGTTCTCATTGATCAGCACATCATTTTCCTTGAAGCCTAATCCGGTGTAAGGAGGCAGCTGGTTATATAAACCGCCACTTCCACTCAGGCTCCAGTTGTCAGTAAATGCGTATGATAGAGAAAGACGCGGAGAAATGTTTTTCCAGACTTGCTTCATCTCTTTGGAAAAGTTGTTTCCGTCCAGTCGAAGTCCCAAAGCCGACTTAAACCGGTTATCGGGTGTTGTGTATTCGGCAGTGGCAAAAGCGCCCCAACTCCATAATCCCAAGTCCGTATTATAATCCGACATATATAACTGATCGCCATACATACGCTGGAAAGAGGTATTCTGGTATTGAATGTAATTGATTTCTGCACCTTCCTTTACTGTCCAAGAGCCTAAGTAGGACTTGTTTTCTCCTTTGATCACTGTTTTCTGCTCTGTCGAACGCAGGCGGAGCATCAGATTGTCTTCAGTCGATTCATCATTGTTCAGATATTTGGTGTTCTTGTTCCGTAAGAAGTTATGGCTGACAGACAAGGATTGGGTATGTTTTCCTGCGTAATGCCGGTACATGGCTCCGAGCGTAAAGGTTTCCTGCTCGATGATGGGCAGATAACTTAGGATATATTCGGCATCTTCACCGGTCAGATCCAGATTCAGTTTCATGCGGTCGATACCTGTTAATCCTAAAACCGTCAGTTCATCGGTAGGCGAGAAGCGGGCCTTGATCTTGAATTGTCCGTCAATATAGTTCGGAAGTAAAGGCAGTCCTAATACATTAAATAAAAGCTGGAGATAAGACTGACGAACGGATACCAGATAAGACACCTTATCGTTGAAGTGGCCGTTGCCACTCAGTGATACTTCGGAAGCACCTAAGGTAGCTTTAAACCGGTTATTCTCCATATTTCCATCCCGAAGGCGGAAATCAAGGACAGAACTCAGCGCATTTCCTTTATCTGAAGGAAATGCTCCGGTATAGAAGTTGATCTCCCGAATCAAATCGGCATTGATGATGCCAACGGGTCCACCTGAAGCTCCTTGTGTACTGAAGTGATTGATATTCGGAATCTCTATTCCATCTAAATAGAATCGGTTCTCGGAAGGCGAGCCGCCTCGGACGATTAAATCATTGCGATAACCGGCGGGAGAAAAAGCTACACCTGGATAAGCCTGAACGATACGTGAAATATCGCGGTTAGCACCAGGACTTTTCTCGATTTCCTGTAATCCGATGACTTGCATGCTCACCGGGCTTTCGGCTAATTTCTGGAACAAAACCGGACGGACCGTCACTTCATCCAGTTGTGTCTGATCGGCTTCCAGCTCTATTTCGACAAAAGGCGTGTTGGCCGATACGATGTATTCGGGAGTAACACAGTTTTTATATCCAATGCAAGAGGCAACCAAACGGTAAATGCCCGGTTTGACTTCGGTGATGGAAAAATCACCTTTCTCGTCGGTGGCTGAACCTTTTGTTGGATCTGATTCCAGAATGACATTGGCAAACGGAACCGGCTCACGCGTTTGTTTATCGATGATACGGCCGTGTATCAGGAATAAATGTTCTGCTGCACTCAGCAAGTCCAGTGACAGACAGACACAGATCAAGAAGAATATAATCCGCTTCATAAATAACCATTTATATATGTATTTACAAATTAACGATTAAAAAAACAGAAATCCATACAATAAGCCAAAAATATTTCCTTGAGATAAGCCATATTTAGTTAGAACTGCTTCAGATAAATTGATAAAGAAGGGCAAGAAACATACATTTGTTACTTTTCCATCGGGAAAAAGCTGTTTGAAACAGGTTTTTCTGTACATTTGTCACCATAAACAATAAAGAATCTGAAGAAATGAATGATACGACCAAAAAACAAATCTTAAAACTGATTCACCAGGAAGTTATTCCGGCTATTGGTTGTACAGAACCGATTGCCGTTGCTTTAGCTGCAGCGAAAGCTGCCGAGTTATTGGGTAAAAAACCTGAAAAGATAGATGTCTATTTGAGTGCGAACATCTTGAAGAACGCCATGGGTGTCGGCATTCCGGGAACAGGCATGGTTGGTTTGCCTATTGCTATTGCTTTAGGTGTGCTGATTGGTAAGTCGTCATACGAACTGGAAGTGCTTCGTGATGTTACTCCGGAAGCATTGGAAGCTGGCAAACAGATGATACACGACCAGATCATACACATTGCTTTGAAGGAGAATGTGGATAAGTTGTATATTGAGGTCGTTTGTCAGGCAGGCGAATCGAAATCGGTTGCCATCATAGCTCACGAACATACACATTTTGTCTATTGTGCTAAAGACGATCAGGTATTATTAGATGAAAGAAAAAGCCTGGAACATACCGAAGAGGGCGAAGAAGAAGAATTGAAACTCTCCTTTAATCTGGTATATGACTTTGCCATTCACACACCGCTCGATGAAATCCGTTTCATCTTGGATACGGCCCGTTTGAATAAGAAGGCAGCTGAAGAATCAGTAAAAGGACAATTTGGTCATTCGGTAAGTAAGACTATTTCCGGACCTATCGGCAAAAAGTATCTGGGTGACTCATCATATACACACATGCTGATGCTGACGGCTGCTGCCTGTGATGCCCGAATGGATGGAGCTATGATTCCGGTCATGAGTAATTCGGGAAGTGGAAATCAGGGAATCGCTGCCACACTTCCGGTCGTTTCGTTTGCTGAAGATATGAAATGCAGTGAAGAACAGTTGATACGTGCTTTGATGTTAAGTCATCTGATGGTGATTTATATGAAGCAGAGCTTAGGCAGACTGTCTGCTCTTTGTGGATGTGTAGTAGCTGCAACGGGCGCCAGCTGTGGTATTACTTGGCTGATGGGCGGAACAGCTACACAGATTACCTATGCCATTAAGAATATGATCGGAAATATAACCGGTATGATATGTGACGGTGCCAAACCAAGTTGTGCCATGAAGGTAACAAGTGGGGTTTCAACGGCTATGCTTTCTGCCATGATGGCTATGGAAAACAAGGTTGTTACTTCTGTTGAAGGTATTATTGATGAAGATGTAGATAGTTCCATCCGCAACCTGACGTCAATCGGTTCGAAGGGAATGGAAGAAACCGATCATTTAGTATTGGATATTATGACTCATAAACCCAATTGCTGGTAAATGTTATTTATATATTTTTATTGTCGTATTTTTATTAATTAAATCCATGAAGAAAAATTTGGTTTATTTATGTGCACTGTTGTGTGTGCTAACGTGGTTCACTTCATGTAGTGATGAAAAGAAGAGTGGTGCGGATAACGCATGGAAAGAGATTTCGAAGGATTATAATGCTTCCAACCTTTCACTTGGATTGGTTTCAACATCGGGAAGTGTTACAGTGAATGCATTGTCGGCTGATAAAGCAACGCTGGTCCTTAACAATGTGGTTGCAGGTGAAAGTTCTGTTTCGGTAGATGCTGCCTTAACAAAAACAGACAAAGGTTATGCCTTCGAAGGTGAGTCTGCCGGAACGACTTGCAAGGTGAAAATATCCGGTTCGATTGAAGAAGGGAAACTGACGATGGCCATGAATCGTACATTGACTTCAGCTTTGGCCGGAACCTTGAATCTGAATTATCTTCCTGCTATGGGCGGAAGTCAGATGGCTCAGGTGTATGCTTATTTTAATACCGGAAACGAGCAGATGGATGCTATGCTGAACGGAATGGCTGCTCCTCAGTTAGGTAGTATGATTGCCGGCAAAGTAGAATCGGTGATGGTGAATTTGGGCGAAGATGGTTCTTTCTCTTTCTCATTCAAGAAAGTAGGAAGTTCGGAAGCAACTGTAATGCCGCCGGCTAAGTTGGCAGAGATGATCAAGTCTTATCTTACTTGGTTTGAGAAGGATGATGTCCTTTATTTGGCTGTTCATAAAGATGCTCTGACTATTTTGGGCGGACTGAATATTTTGCCGGAAGGATTCGAACTGGGTTCGATTGTGAACATCCTGAGTTTGGAAGGTGATTATTATACGGTTCCGATAAATGCGCAGAAAGATGGCGAGGCCATTACGCTCTTTTTAGGAAAGACAATGATTACTAAAGTCTGGACATTGCTTCAGCCACTGCTCAGCAACATTTCTGATGAGACAATTCAGTCGATTGTAAATGTTGTGGGCGGTGTAATGAACACGGCACAAGACATCAAGGTGGGTTTGGTATTTAAGAAATAAACAGACCTGAAGAAATAGGCAGGGGAAAATCGGATTTCCGTTTTTCCCCTTTTTTATTGTTCCTTTGTTTAGATTTGTTGGTATATATTTCAATAAACAGATTTTTTAAACATTCAATTTGCTACATTTTGAAATTAAACATTACTTTAGCAACATAGTTACAAAAATGATTAGCGTATGAAGAAAATTTTTACATCCGTAATTGCGGCCTTGTGTTTGGCTGCTCCGGTAGGAAATCTTTCTGCCCAGACTTCTCAGCAGTTTACGAAGTCTCAAGAAGAAGCAATAAAAAAAGAACTTTTGCCTGTTGTATTTGAACAAATCAAGGAACAAGCCGGAATTGATATTTTAGGTTGGGCAAATCCTCAACTGACTAATACATTCTCCAGTATTCCTGTTTTAGAATCCAGCAGTCTGCGTGCTGCAACGGCTAATGCGATAAACGTGAAACCGGATAGTCTTTTGCTGAATTTAGCTAATATTAGTCCTGATTTAGCAATGTTTGGAAATGCAAAAGTTACATTTTCAGATTATGTAACTGCTAATTTGCCTGTATCTATCAGAAGTTCCTTGTTTGAAATTAGTATGCCTAAAAAAATCGTTATTAGTGCACTTGACATGGAGTTTGCATCAGTCGATTTTACGTATGATATTCAACCTACAGCGTTCAGTGTGGACGTAAACATGTCTATTCCTCTACTGCAATTTATGAATAAAGATCTTCTTGCTTGTTCTGTAAGTTTAACAGATACAAATTTAAATGCAAGTGTTGATATACAGGATGGATTAAAAACTCTTTTGGCTTCATGGGAACCTGCAGCTGCAGCTTTAAATGTTGATTATTTAGTAGAAGTGGGAATTAGTGGATTAGCAACTGGTAAGATTCCTGCAAGTTTATATGCGGTAACAAATGATGCTGCTGCTGTCAAAGTCCCGATGGGAACCGCTATTTTGACTCTGAATAATAATAATACATTTCCAATTGAAAAGATTGATGTAGTAAGTTATACAAATGGAGCACCGACAGACACAACTTTATTTAAGTTGAATATGGCAAAATCTAATTTAACATCTACGTTGTATGTGGATAAATATAGTGTTCCTAATAGCGCTATTGATACAACTTTCTTGGAAAGAACTATTATTGCCATGACAGATTATACTCCAACATTCCCAACTACAGCTGAAGCTGCTGTGCAGAGTGTTATCACTCGCGTTGTCAATGAGCTGGCAAACGAAGGCAAGGCAACTTGGTATGAATTAGTAATGCAAACAACTAAGACAGAAGATGCTGTAAAAGGTGATGAAGTGGCTAAAATAACAGTTTCTCCCTACATCTCCGGAACGAATGCTATTGCAGATATTGATATTGTTGCCGGCGGAAGTGCTTATTTAGTACGGGCTACTGCAGACATGGCGGGAAGCCAGAAGATTGCGGTTGATGTAATCCAGAATGAAACTACTTATGCAACAGCTTACTTTACTTCTAACATCTTGGGTGCGGTTACAAGTAATGAAAGTGTTCAGGTTACTGACGTGAAAGTGATCCCGATGGCCAATGCAATCCGTGTATTGAATGCCGATAAGGCTAGCTATCAGATTTATAGCATCAGTGGTGCAATGATGGCTAACGGAACAATTGCCGGTGACGCTTACATCTCAACAGCTAATTTGGCAAAAGGTATCTACATCGTGGTTGTTGAAGCCAATGGTGTTAAACAAGCTGTCAAGTTTGTGCGTTGATTTTCTTTGAAGAAAGATTTAATTTAACGTGGCCTGCTCTCGGAACGCCGGGAGCAGTTTTTTTTATGTCTTATCTTTTTCTTTTATTGTTGCGGATCCATTCTTCGAATACTTACCGGATAAATATGCAAATCATGTATACAATTCTTTAATCCACGCCGCGGATTACTTAGTTCTCGTCGTGGATTACTTAGTTCACGCCGTGGATTAAGTAGTTCACGCCGTGAACTAAAGTTTTCTTCGTAGGAAACGAAAGAATAGGTGATAGGCAGATAATCTTTTTCCTGTATATTTTATAAGAAAAAAGGATAAAAAATGAGACTTGATGATTCAATTATGCAAACATATCCTTACATTTGCTATCCGATGTTTGTGAATACAGTAAACTGGAATAATAATATTAAAAGTTTGAATTATGATGAAGAGAGTATGGAACTTGTGCCTGTTACTTTTGGTCGTAGGCTTGGGTTCATCTTGTAAAGATGATTTACCTGGATTGGGGAAAGATGCGAATCGTTACTTTAGTGGTGATGATCTGGTCCTGACGTACAGTGGAGAACCGATGGTAGGAAAGGAAGTACATTTTCTGACTTACGACGGAGAGAAAGCAACGATTACCTTAGACGGTCTGCTGGATTCGAATACGCTTTTCCCGTCCGAGGAATTGCATGATATTGCCTTTGGTGCTCCGGGCGTGGTTCCGGGTGAAGTCCCGACGACTTTGTCGAATGTCCCTTTGACCTTGAATGCAGAAGGAACGGCTTATACGTTTGAAGGAACTGACAATCAGAATAACCGTCAGCTGACTTATAAGGGCGAAGTGTCGAAAGACAAGATGACATTGGCTATCCAGGTGAAGATGCCTGCCAATAATTTTGTGGGAACTTGGAATGTCGCTGCTGAAAACGCGCTCTCCATGACATGGGAATCGGATAAAACCATCACTGTAGGCGGACAGGAATTATCGACAACTGTAGCTGGTGCCATGGCAAGTACTTTGCTATCTCCTATGTTGAACGAGGTATTGCAGTCAGTTACCTTTATGGACGATGGAAACATTGTGGCTTCCTATAAAAAGAAAGGAGCGAGCGACTGGCAGACTTCGCCAATCAATTTAGCTCATTTTTATGTGAAGGATGACAAGATTTATGTGCAGTTACACATAAATCAGATATTAAGTACCCGTGCCAGCGTCTCGGAGATTGTTACTCTGCTGACAGATATGCAAATGTACCTGATGGAAGGTATACCGATGACGTATTCGCTGACGGCAGATGCGGTTCAGATCAGCTTGACTACTGATGCAGCCAAATCAATCCTGACATTGCTGACGTCAGACTTCTTACGGGATAAGGTCGTTGGTATTCTGCCCGATGATATTTCACCGATAGTTCAGCCCATATTGGAACAGATGCCGGAAGTTCTGAAATCGACTTCCAAACTGGAAATCCAGTTGAGCTTGAAGAAATAAAAAGATAACTCGCAGATAGGCAGCAGCCGGGTTTCCGATAAGAGGGGAAATCCGGCTGTTATTCTTATATCCAATTTGAAACCAAAGAGACGATGGCTTTGTTTTATAAAAAAAGGAGGAAAGATGTGGGATAATCTGAATACGGTTTTGAGCAGTACCGAGATCACTTCTTCAACGGCCCTGGTACGCTTGCTTATCAGTTTTATTTTCGGTGCTTCGATCGGTCTCGAACGCCAGTACCGGCGGCGGGAAGCAGGTTTGCGTACGTTTACGTTGATTTGCCTGGGTTCAACAGCCGCGATGCTGATTTCTATATGGATTCCGCAAAGCTATCCAAACTTTCTGAATGGTGATCCGGGTAGAATAGCGGCACAGGTGCTTTCGGGTATCGGCTTTTTGGGTGCAGGAGCCATTATCCAGAGTAAAGGGAGCGTGCATGGATTGACTACGGCTGCCTGTATTTGGGTAGTAGCCGTAATCGGATTGGCTATTGGTGCCGGTATGCTGATTCCGGCTTTGATTACGACGCTGGTTACGTTGTTTGTACTATTGAGCGTAGAACAATGGGAACGGCGGATGTTCCTGAATGGAGTCAATAAGATTCTGTCTATCCATTGTACAACGGCAACGCCCGATCTGAAAGAATTTAGACGAATCCTTGAGAAGAATGGAGTCTTTATTGTGAATGTCTCGTTCGAGAGTCTGTACGACGAAAACCAGTCTGTCATCACCTATAAAGTGAATGTAAAGGCTGTTTCCTCATATACCAGTTTGTTTGGCGAGATACAGAAGTTGGGGATTGTTTCACAGATCAAGCTGGTAGAATAAGTATTCTTCTACCAACTTGATGATGTATGGAGTTATTCCAGCTCACCTTTCAGCATCTTCCCGGCTATTTCTGCCGCATGGGCGACTGGAATAATAGGCGGCAGTCCGCATAGAAGGAGCCGGATTTGTCTGGGCCGCTTCCGCAGCAGGTAATAATTCACGGCAAATGATGGTGCCGAACTGCTCTTTGAACAGACCGCCCATCTTTTGGACGATCGCATAGTTGCGTGTACGAGCTTCCTGATCTTTCGGGTCGACAACCGGATATCTGAATCCGGCAAGCATCGCCATGGCGCTGACTGTTCCGCATACTTCGCGCATACGGCCCATACCGCCACCAAATGACACCGACATGCTTTTGGCTGTCTCCAAGTCCAGTTCGAATACATCGGCATAGGCCAGAAAAACAGACTGAGCGCAGTTATAGCCGGATTCAAAGTTTTCGACGGCCTTTTTTACCCGCTCTTCAATATTAAAATCTTTCATCGCAAACAGATTGATGGTTCATTACATTTCATAATCTACACAAGCGCGGTCTGCTTTTACCGGACCGATGATTCCTTTGGCCACAGCTACATGTTCCGGATGATTGGCATACGTGCTGACGTCGGCCAGTGAATCCAGTTCTGTGATCAGGATTAAATCCCAGGATTCTTCCGGGTTGCAGTTGAACTTAACTTCAATCTTGCGCAATACATCAATCTTATCGATCAAGGCTTCCAACCTTGTCTTGATTTCATCTAATTTAGCCTGTTTTTCTGCAGGAGAGGCAAACTCCTTCAACTTAAACATAACAATGTGTCTAACCATATCGCAATCATTTAAATATGTTCATTCAAATAAGAATCTTTATAACCTAAGAAATAGAGGATACCGTCGAGACCGATGGTCGAGATAGACTGTTCGGCTGTCGCTTTGACTTTGGGCTTGGCGTGGAAGGCAATACCTAATCCGGCAATACTGATCATAGGTAAATCGTTGGCTCCGTCGCCTACGGCTACCGTCTGGCGGATGTCTACATTCTCAACCTGGGCAATCAGCCGTAGTAATTCGGCCTTCCGTTTCCCGTCTACTACTTCTCCCAAATAACGTCCTGTCAGTTTCCCGTCGATTACTTCCAGTTCATTGGCATAGACATAATCGATACCGAACTTCTGCTTCAGGTAATTCCCGAAGTAAGTAAATCCACCGGAAAGGATGGCAATCTTGAAACCGACCTTTTTCAATACACGCATCAGTCGGTCGGCTCCTTCCGTGATAGGCAAATTCTCAGCTATTTCCTGCATGACCGAAACATCCAACCCTTTTAACAAGGCACAACGGCGGCGGAAACTTTCGGT
>ERZ780141.2050-NODE-2050-length-10640-cov-4.115257_pt1 | contig 10640 bp, 10 predicted proteins | sample MGYA00433080_ERZ780141 | MGnify/ENA primary metagenome ERZ780141 (study PRJEB29588, sample SAMEA2154047) | human gut metagenome | biome: human gut; feature: human-associated habitat; material: faeces | place: Denmark | collected 2008/2010 ... | reverse complement strand
AACTTATAAATAAAGTTAAATCAAAGTGTTGCGGAATTAAGGAGATATAAGATAAATCGGAACGGAAGATGACATCTACATCTGAATAAATGATTTTATCGTATTCGGGTATTAATTCCGGAATCAATAGCCGATAATAGGCAGGTGTCGTTATCCCTCTGATCTCAAAGGCGGAGTCGAAGGTTTCATCAACCTGTCGATATTGAATGCGACAATTCTTATAATACTGCGAAATCCGACTCAAACCTTCTTTTTTTAATACAATGTTAGATGAATGTAAGATGAAGATATCATAAAAAGTATCTTCTCGAGCATTCATCAACAATGAAGAAATGCAAACACAGGCAGGTAAACTCAGATTATTATCGAATGCAAAAACTATGGGAATCGTATGCATATTAAATCATTTTTTTATTAAAGGAAGATTCTTATATTCTTCACTTCTGATAAAAACAAGAGCATCTTCAATACAAGGTAGATTGTATACCTTACTATTCTTTACATAGATATATTCCTATTCCTCAATGGTTCTATTTCGAGAGCATTTATCTAAGGCTAAAAAAGTTTGTCGCCTTAAATAGTATAATAAGGTTTAATATTTTCCTCCAACATTACACAATATAATAATAGCAATGTTTTCTATTTCCTTAATTTTAGAGGATACAACTTAATAAATTTTGCACTGCGAACAAATAAAGCAATTATTCTCATCAAAAAAGCAACTATTGTATATATATAATCTCTATACTTACGTTGTCCTATTTCAAAAAATAACTTTTCATAGTCAGTATCTCCATACAATATTCCTTTATATTTTTTCCCATAATCTATTCGAATACGCTCAGGTATCAATTCTTCTAAAACCTGCTGATATTCTAAATCTGATAATACTCGATTATGTGAACTAAATCCGTTCAAGTCATAAATTACGATATTTACATCTATTGCTTGATATGAACAATTCTCTAGAATCAATGACTGTAGAAAAAGTTTTCGATCTGCTACAATTTTTAGTTTTTCATCATATTTATATTTTAATAGGAGTCTGCGATTAATAAAAGCACATTGATGACAAATTGTACTGTTAAATAGATAGTCTAATGTTATTTCTTTGGGAGGTTTAATCCATTTCGTCAAGTAAGTATTACCACATATTATGTCAGCTTGTTTTTCACTTGTAAAAATATGGTTTAATACATTATTATCTACAAAACAATCTCCAGAATTCATAAAATTACAATATTTACCTTGTGCCTTTGCAACCCCCTTATTCATGGCATTGTATATTCCTTGATCCGGTTCGCTTACCCAATAATCAATATACTGCTTATATTCTTGAATGATCTCAAAGCTACCATCTGTAGAACCGCCGTCAATCACTATAAATTCAAAAGAATTAAAGTTTTGATGTATTACACTTTCTATGGTTTTTCTTAGACCATTTTTGTTATTATAGTTAATTGTTATGATAGAAAATTTTACCATGATTTTTATCAAATATAATATAAAACAATTACAATTATTTAATTCCAAATTTTACACCCTCATTATTCTTCTTCTCACTGTATCCTGTTAAATTTCGTTTATACCATTTTTCCGAATAAAAATCGTGCCACTTTGATATTAAAAAAATAATTTTAATAGAATAACTATTATTATAATCTTTATCTCAAATCTTTGTATTTCATATTTAATTTAAACATATTAAACAATAATACTATAAGATGTATAAAACATTTTTAACGAGACATTTTTATTAAATCAAAAGAATAATGAGTATTTCCCCTCAAAAAAGATAATAAGCGTACACCATCAAGATTTACGTTTGCCTAAAAATATAACTTCTTACCACTATATACCCAGAGAACTAAAATAATATACAACTTATGATTCAATAAAAAATCAAACAATTTTCTTTTCTTCCCTTTAGAAATATAAGTTTTATCATTGATTAAATCCTTAAAATACTTCTGTTTAGAAAAAAACAAGAGATCTTTATAAAACTGTTTCATTCCCTTATTAGAAAAATCATAACGCATCACAAAATACTCCAAACTATTATAGTAGCTATACGCAAAAGACACATGAAATTTCTTGCTGATTTTTTTTAAAGAAATTGTTATTTCTTGCAAAATTCCATCTATTTCCTTCAAAGACAACAATCTTTTAGACAATCCACTCATATCCATATAATTGTAGGAAATATTACTTATACAAGACACCCTTTCAATATAATACAAATAATGATATATAAACAATGAATCTTCTCCTGAGCAAAATCTAATATCAAATCGCAATTTATGATTATTTACTATAGAAGTCTTTAAAAGTTTACCCCATGGAGTTGTCAATACTATATATTGATTTAATGCAGAGAACCAATCTCTAGTTTCCTGTATATCTCTAGTATTAATATTATTGATTATAAAATCTTTATATGAACTTTCATTGTGTTTTCTTACAGAAGAAAATACAATATCCGATTCATCAATAGCCGAAACCATATTAAATAATGATTCCATATTCAGAAAATCATCAGAGTCTACAAATGTAATCCATTCTCCTTTCGCATTATCCAACCCTATATTCCTTGCAGAACTGACTCCCCCATTTTCTTTATGAAAAACCTTAATACGAGAATCCTTTAGAGAATACTTATCACAAATATCACCAGAGTGATCTTTACTCCCATCATTTATTAAAAGCAATTCCCAATTTGTAAATGCTTGTTGAAGAATGCTGTCAACACATCTATTAAGAGTTTTTTCAGCATTATAAACCGGAACAATTATAGAAATTAATGGATTCATAATCACATTTTATATTTATCTAGAACCTTAAAAGGAGCAACATCCAATAACTGTTTTTGTATTAACCCTATATCCTTCTTAGGCAAAGATTTTATGCTATTTTCATCAAATAACTGCATCCATTTATTATCAGAAAGATATAAATCAAAATCTATACATCCCTTATAAAAGGGAATATCTACCGATGAAAAATAATCATAAAATTTGAATTCATCTGTATCAACATATCCATGCTTAATCCAAAGGGCTGGTATATTATACGCATGAGACAATATTATACCGTGTAATGAAGAGGAAAGTACACACTTACAAGAAGTCAATTCCTTAACAAAATGCTCGACATCAGTTGTTCTTATATCTAGAACTTTATAATGCTCCCCATATTTATTATAAAAAAAATCATATTCTTTCCAATGTGGAATAATAGCTATATCATATTTCTTTTCTAAACTTGGCTTCACTATTAAAGGCAATAATAAAGCAGGATCACCGAAGACATTACATCCTTCATAACCATCATTAATAATCTTTTCATTCGTGAGCCGACCTCTTACGGCAAAAACCCTTCCTCCTCTGATATGCTCATCTTGATTCATAAAACCACTTCCCCATATTACACTTCTCCGATTTCCCCATGAAATAATGGAACCTATTCCTAAAATATTTCTTTCAAAGAAGAATAAGGTTTCGGTTAACTGCTTCCTAGTAATCTTTCCTATGATATAAGAAAACAATAAATTCAGTTGCCCCTTTTTACCTAATAAATAAAAGCCCTTATACTTTATTGATTTCCCTGATAGTTTACTTATGATAAAAGGACTTAAGTAATCTCCAAGATTTATGCCATTCCAATAAACTAATTTTATATCTCTCATTTCTTCCTGAAATTTAACTTTAAATACTACTTTATCATATTCAATTTAAAAAGATATAAGATAAGCCGTACTGAATAATGAATATGTTCTTTACACCATTGTATAACTTTCCGTTTTTCTTCATCAGAAGGATTGGAATACATAAAATAATCAACAGTAATCCTTACCATTTTATACCACCAGAATGATAAGTTAAAACGGAATTTACGTTTCTTCAATTCTTTATAAACATACTCTTTCTCCTTCAGATTTTCAATAATAAAATCGGCTCCAATGCTCTTGGAAATATTCCTATCATGTATTCGATAAACTCCAACTGGGTCACTTTCCATATAAATATCACCAACCAATAGCGCCCTTAAATAAAGAGGACAATCATTAACCATATACATTGTTTCTATACCTGCCTCCAATAATTTAGATCTACGAAACACAGCGAAAGAGGGACTAGGTTTAGACCATTTAAATTGAAAACCTGACAAATATTTCTGTTTATCTATATAACCGGAAATATTAACCTGCTTTCTTTCAAAAGTACCAGTATCCTCATACTTATCCAAAGAATTTGCCGCCACTATAGATAAATTAGAATATCTGTCAAACGTATTTATAACACGTATATAAAAATCATTATCTATTAGATAATCATCATCATCAACAAACGTCACAAAATCTCCTTTAGAGTCAAGAAAACCTCTGCGCCTACTTCCACCAGCATTTAATGGTATATCATTTATTAAATACCTCCAGTTAATAGGAAAAGATTCATGCTTTAAAAATTCATTTGTACCATCAGAACATGCATCAGCCACAATTATAACCTCTATATCTTTATAGTTCTGTCGTTTTATACTCAACAATAGTTCCTGTAGCATATTTAAACGGTTATGTGTAGGGATTATAATACTTAACATATTCAAATTATCAATGAAACAACTTGGATTTTACATTTAAAATTCTCTCACCAATAAATTGACGTTCCGAATGAGAACAACCAATAAATAAGGCACTTGTAACAGAAGAAATTAAGCAAAACACAGTAACAACCAGAAATTTCAACCATCCACCAGACATTGAAAAATACAGTACAAACGGGATTACAATAGAAACAACTGTTACAACTAAGACATTACAACAAATTTCCTTAAAAAACCAAATTAACGACAACTGTATATTCCTACGTAAAATTATCAGCCTTATCAAAAGGCAACAAATAGAAACAAATATTGCTACAAACATTGTACTCTCCGGCTGTCCGCCTAATTTAAGGCATAAATATGATAAAGGAAAATTCATAAGCAACATACCTCCAACTGCAATCTGATAATTTCTAATTTTCCCGGTGGCCGCTTGTGCTGTCACTATTGTATTTGAAAGAATATCAATCATCGCTTGAATAAGGACCAATCGAACAAATATTACAGTATATTCTGGATAATTATTCAACCATAAAGACAATATAAAATTCGTTTCGAGTAATACCGGTAATGCAATAATAAGAAGTATATAAAAAGAAAAACGCGTACCACGTTCTATCAACTTAAACATATATTCATTATCACCTGCGGCGTAGGATTTGGTGATCTGAGGATTAAGAGCAGTCATAAAATTACCAGAAAAAGAACATACTGCTGTTGATACTGTTGATGATAGACCGCGAGCTGTATTTACTATTGGGCCAAAAAACAGATTTAATAAGATATTAACTCCTTGATCTTTCAATACTAATGCAGTACCACCTACAAAATTCCAACCAGTAAATGCCCACATCTTTTTCAAACAGACTGAATCAAATACAAAATTTAAACGGCACTCTTCAAAATGATTGCGACAGTATAAAACATATATTGTTTGAATTAAACATGAAACCAAAACTAATAGAATTGCATATATAATTAGGCGGTCAAAATTAAAAGGAGAATATGCAATAAATAAAACGACAAATAGACGTAATATTATATCGATAATTCCAATATATGCAAAAACATTCATTCGTTCATGAGAAACTATTGAAGCGTTATATGGCACACTAAAAAGACTTATCATAAAAGAAAAAACCGAGGCATGGAAAACCCAGTTAGCTGCCGACAATCTATTTTCTGGTATCACCATTCGATTATTCAAAAACCACATACCAATAGTTTCAGAGACTATCAGGATGATAAAAGCCAACGCTATATGAATAAGCAGGGATGTTGAAAAATAACGCTTCACTCCATCCATATTACCTCGTCCCAACTCAAAAGTCAAGAAACGACCTGCTGAATGAGATAGAGCTCCAGAAATCATCGAAAACATCGCCACAAATCCCCCAACGACATTATAGATACCATAATCTTCTACGCCCAATGCCTGCAACACGACTCGGGAAGTATACAAGGACACCAGCATGCCGAATAACATCCGTACATACAGCATCAATGTATTCTTGGCAATCCGTTTTGTATTTTCAGCGTGTGCATCCATCTTATCTTCTTCCTGTCAGTCGTCTCCAAAATGAAGACGACGCGTTCCGGCGTTCTTCCAACCGGTGTTGTATATATTGTTCGAACGTCCAGCGATGCTGTACCATGTCGTAAATGATGCCCCAATCCGGTAAACCGCCCAAATTGCAATCATCGATAAAAAGATGGGCTTTGATCTTTCGGCAATAACCCGGTTCTTCCGGGTACTCATCGGCAAAATTGGCATTGACCGCATAAAACTCCAAGCCTCTTTCCCGACAGAAGTCAACAGCCTGTTGCAGTAAGTCGCCTTCGCGCACCGTCCATAAAATGATCCGGTGACCTTCTTCCTGCAGGCGCTTCAACGTCGCGATGGCAAAAGGAATTTCTTTCCCGATACGAGGGTACTTATGCTCCACAATCGTTCCATCAAAATCAACCGCAATAACCATATCGTTCGTTTTAAGTTTGAGAGCCCAGGGTATTTCTATTATTTCATTCCTACATTATAGGTTCGATCAGATCCGGATGAATCGTAGCCATCGCTACAGCCATCAAGCCCTGGATGCTTATAACCACCCGTCTGTCTCGTGCGCCCCTTACTTTTATAAAAGTTCCTTCCAACCCTTCAAATTCACCGCCCACAATTCGTACCTTCGTTCCTTTCTGCCAATTAACTTCTTCCGGCTTGAAATAAAGCAATTGTTCATCGTACGAACCCGTTACAGCAATAAAGCGCTTCATTTCTTTTTCTGGAACGATGATCTTCTCACCCGTACGGGAATCGATCATATACTGTAGAAAGGGGATTCTTTTTTTTACGGCCTGAATACGGGAAGGTGAAGTATAAACAAAAATCAGATTATGAATAACAGGGACCAGTTCCTTCTTCTTCTGGCGACCTGATTTCCGTATATCATAGCGCATCGGGATGAAACAGTCAATCTTCTCATTTTCCAACAACTGCTTAACCTGTAACTCCCGTCTATAAGTAACACGCATGGCAAACCATCGAGGAGGGACATCGTTTGTTAGGTCTATCATAATTCAAAAAGAGGATATAATGAAAGCGTTTAATCAAACAATGGCGATGTAAGATATTCTTTATTCAAATGAATATCTTTCTATCAGTAAATCTATATTTGAATATGATTAATAGATGGTTGTCAATTGTGGTTATACAATTACTCAAACTCAAGCTGTGTACTTTTTTATGAGAAACTATTTCCTAAACCCACACATTTAATCTTCCGAACATCAGACTTAACAAGCTTTAAGTCACAGCTTCATCAATTTATGATCCATTAAAACGACAGTAAAAAACTCGATAGAATTTAATATTGGCGCTTGTATCATGAAAAGAATTTTAGCTGAAGAAAAAATTTAAATCGTTAACAAATAGACAAACCTCTGGGGCTTTGAAATCTCTACAAAAGTCTAAATTTCAATCACTTACAAAAGAAGAGAGACATATATTACATTATTCTAACAACAAAAACATCCGTACAAAAAAACAACTAACTCTCTTCCTCTTTGAGGGTCAAAATTAATAAATTATATTTTCCCAGGAACTATTTTGTGTATTATTTGGCAAAAGTAAGTTATTTTAAACATTTCAAACAGCTCACCCTAAAGGAGCAAACACATCAAACCATTCTCCGAAGATTACAAACCTGCCAATGCAGCACCACTCTCAATTTAAATAAAAACAAATACTTATTTTATGTTTTTGAAACCGGCAACTCAGAATTTTCAACAGCTCATTGTCCACGCTGAAAAAGCCGGCGTATTTTTATCATTTCTCGCCGGCTTTTCAACAAAAGACGCCGGCTTTTTTCTCTTTCCTGCCTACCTTCTAGAAACAAATAAACGGGAATCAAAATTGATTCCTTTCGGTTTCGTTTTCGATTCCCGTTTATCTTACCCGGTATTCTTTCTTATATACCATATAATAGCAATAGCTAATTTCTTTTATACCCTTCACACACGTAGTCATTTTATTAATAATCAATCACTTTCTGTGAAGGGTGTGAAATCTAAGTCTCATAAGAACAATTCAGGGGCTTTACGCGCGCTGAAGTTCTTATACAAGTATTCAGCAAAAGGATTCGGGAACGTCCGTGCTTCTTCCGGGCATTCTTTTACACAGGCACAACACTTAATGCAAAGAACGGGATCACTGATCATTTCACCGTTCTGTATGGAAATTGCCCCTACCGGACAGATATCCACGCAATGTCCGCACAGATTACAGCGGGAGGCATCGACAAGTGGAGCCGACGGCGCCGCTGCTTTCTTTTCTTTATAAGGCCTGTTCCCCTTCACTTTCAAAGGAGGTAAAGCCTCCAAAGAAGGATAAGCCTCGAGTTTTTCCAGCACATGCTGTCCGAAAAGGAAAGCATCATCATGATCTTTCTGATCCGGACGCCCCGCAGCTACCGGATATTGCGAGCAGCTGAAAGAATGCTCTCCCACAAAGGCGGCAGCGGCCAGCAACGTAAATCCCTGTTGTACCAGCAAATCCGACAATTCCAGCAACGCATCTTCGTAATCCCGGTTCCCATAGACAACCACAGGAACTACCGGAGATTCTTTCCCGACAAATTTCTGCAGGCGTTTTACCGCTGTATCGGGCACACGCCCACCGTACACCGGTACGGCCACGATCGTCAGTTCTTTTTCTACCACTTCTTCCGACTCAGGCATTCCGTAAGTCAAATCCGATTCCGAATACGAAACCGCCCCCATTCCTTCCACAATGGCGTGGGCTATTTTAGCCGAAGAGTGTGTGGGAGAAAAATAAATGACATGTACATGCTTATAGTTCATTTCTTTAATGCTCCTTCTATTTGTTTCATCAACTCCGCAAATTCCTGATCTGTATAGCCTTTACTGGTATAAACGACCTTGCCGTCTTTCCCGATCAGATAACTGCGGGGAATCAGGTTTTTGGCAAAGGCATTAAAGATGGCCCGGTTCTTGTCCGGATACAACGGAAAAGCAAAGCCTTTCTTCTGGTTATACTTCGCCAGGTCGGCATCCGTATGTTCCCGACCGATCACCAGCAAAACAAAATCTTTATTGTCTTTGTATTTCGGCCAAAGCTGATCTTTTACAGCCGCCAGTTCCTTCTGACAGGGCGGACACCAGGTGGCAAACAAGTTTACCAAAATGACCTTTCCCTTCAACGAAGAAGAAGTCAGCTGGGTTCCGTCGTCGTGCACAATCGTAAAGGCCGGCATAGAGTCGCCCACTTTCACGATGTCATTTGAATCATTTTGAGACCAGGCCACACAGGCCAGCAAAAGACTGAATGTAATAAACAAGAATTTCTTCATCAGTTTTATTTTATTGTTTTTATTATGCATTGACAGCCAGCCAGGCTCTTTCCTACAAACGAACCAGATTTCAGAAATTCATAGCCAGATGAATGGTTCTGAAACCTGGTTAGCCAGAAAATGAGCCCAACGGCTCTATCTTTACAAATTACTGATTATGCTTCTGAGCCAGTTCGTATCCGGCTTTCAAAGCTTTCAGGTTCATGGCAACAATTTCTTCTCCCTTACGGGCAAAGATACTGCGAACACCATCTTCTATCTTTTCATATTCGATCCCCAAGAACGGAGTAGCCGCACCCAGCATCACGATATTGGCCGCCCGCATTGAGCCGGCTTCCTTGGCAATGGCTTCTACATCCAACACCACCTTATGGGGAAGTTTATCCAGTTCGGCCTTGACTTTTTCCAGATCCGGATAATTCGGGATATTGATAAACGGCTGTGAATTTGTTACCAGCCAGCCTTCTTTATTCAGATACGGCAGATAACGCAGACTTTCCATCGGCTCGAGAGAAATGATCAGATCGGCATGTCCCAACGGAATCAGATCCGAAGCAATCGGACGATCCGACAAACGCAAATTCGACTGTACATCGCCTCCACGCTGACTCATACCGTGTACTTCTGCCTGCTTCATATACAAACCTTCCTTTAAGGCAGCTTCACCAATAGCGGCAGCAATCGAAAGGATTCCCTGTCCGCCTACACCTGACAATATAATATCTGTTTTCATTTCTTATTCGCTTTTTTCTTTCTGGTTAATGTCTGAATACACTCACGGCGCGGAATCAAAACCGAAACACCTTTATACTCAATTTCCTCGCGGATAATGGCCTTCATTTCCTCATAATTCTTCTTCAAAGGAATCATGACCCGGATATGTGCAGGATCTACACCGATACCGGCACATATAGATTCCAGGCGACCTGTTCCCGCAGAATCCTGTCCGCCGGTCATGGCCGTCGTCTCATTGTCGGATATGACAATGGTAATGTTGGTATTCTCATTGACACAATCCAGCAAACCGGTCATACCGGAATGCGTAAAGGTTGAATCGCCGATCACCGAAACAGCCGGGAAAACGCCCGCATCCGAAGCACCTTTGGCCATGGTAATAGAAGCTCCCATATCAATACAAGTATCTATCGCACGGAAAGGAGGCAGAGCGCCCAA
>ERZ780141.2041-NODE-2041-length-10673-cov-2.575250_pt1 | contig 10673 bp, 7 predicted proteins | sample MGYA00433080_ERZ780141 | MGnify/ENA primary metagenome ERZ780141 (study PRJEB29588, sample SAMEA2154047) | human gut metagenome | biome: human gut; feature: human-associated habitat; material: faeces | place: Denmark | collected 2008/2010 ... | reverse complement strand
ATCTGTATCCGTGTCAGTGTCAGTATCTGTGTCATCATCGCCGTAGTCGAAATCATCATCGTCGAAGGGCGGATTGAACGGGTTACTGCCTAACTCTGTATTACCGGAGAACGACTTACAAACGATGTTACCGTCATGATGCCAACCACCGCCGTTTATGTCAGAGTTGGGTGCAAGAATTGAACCGTTAAAGCCATTTATGTTAATAGTCGCCGCATTGGTAACGTTAAAGAGCAAGTTGCCTGTCTGCTCATTATTCTGTAAATGATGACCGTTTACAATAAGGCTGTGCATAGCAAGGTTAAGGCTTGTACTGCTGTCGCCTTCGCCACCTGTAATATTAATAAGTATTGTCGAGCCTTCGGGAACATTGATATTAAGAGCGTATCCGCCGTTACCCGCCATCGAATTCCATGTATACATATCGATGGTGAAAATATTCACGCCTTTATCATAGCCGTCAAGCGTAATATTTCCGTATGCACCGTTATATACTCCGTTTGCCTGTAATCCTGCAAGGTGTGCGGATGATGAACGTAAATATGCAAACGTATCGGCAAAATTAAACTTGCACTCGTCGCTGTTTACGCCGCCGATTACAGTTTTATAATTTGAATTGCTGTAATTCTCGCCGATGTTGTTTGCCCATACGTTACCGTTATTGGTGCAGAAATTATTCAGCGTGCCGCCTACGATAAGAGAAGCACATCCGTTAGGATCATTTCTGTTCGGATCCTGATGGTTTATATCATACCAACCCGGACCTGTGAAATCTCCGCCTGCCGCAATACGTCCACCGCTGTCTGCGCCCATAATGTTGCAATCTCCCTCTGTAAACAGAGTAAAGCCTGCAGCATAGCCGAATACGTCGTTATAAACATCTCCGACGAGATTATTGTATACAGAAGACTGGCTGGCGGTTACCGAAGTGTCAAAATCCTCCGCTGATAAAATCGAAGGCAAATCGGTGCTGTAAACACTGTCGGTCACATATGTCTGCGAAGCAGAACTGTCTGTGAACACCTCAGCTTGTCTGAGCTGAGTGCCTGCAGGTCCGCCGAAGAATCTGGTGATCAGCATATTTATCGCAAATACAAATGCGATTATCTTTCTGAGCACTTTCAGCTTAGCGTTGAGCTGCGGCTTCTGTGTGTAATTGTCGTAGCTGTTCTGAAGCATCTAAAAGACCTCCCGTTAATATTTCATTAATCAAGAATGATTACTGTTTAACTTACAAATTTTGTAAACTGCTGTGTATTTTTACCACAAGTATACTTTTATTCATTATCATTATATACCCAAAACCCGAAAATGTCAAGCATTACCGTTAAATTTGTAAATAATTCTCACGTTCCTGCGAATAATATTTGGTTATCACTCCAATCAAAACTTCCTTCAAATATTTTTCGTCATTTTGCGTTATGAATTAAGTTAAAATAATCGCAAAAGTCATTGCATTTATTGTTTTCCGGTGCTATAATTAATATGTTGAATTTTGCTTACGGATACTGAAATTCACATAAACTAACTACGGAAGGATGAATCTTAATGTCAGAAGTCAGAGCTGTTCAGAAAACCGAAATGCCCGAGATAAATGCTCAGGCGGCAATCGTTGTTACTCAGCATGAGGGTCGCATACTGCTTGAAAAGAATGCCAGAATGAAACTGTCGCCTGCTTTTCTTATTAAAATAATGGCATCTATAATAGCTCTGGAAAAATGTAATCCTAATGATACCGTAACAGTATCGGACAGCGTCATAAAGCAGATTTCGAACTGGAAAGGCTCGGCGTCTATCAATCTTGAAGCAGGAGAAAAAATATCTGTACTTGATTTAATTTATTCGATGATGCTGGTTTCAGCCAATGACTCTTTATTTGCTCTTGCGGAATTCATATGCGGAAGCCTTGACAAGTTTGCCGCAATGATGCAGGAGAAGGCTAAATCTATCGGTGCGGCGGATACAACTGTGACTACCGCTGACGGCAGATTTACAGCGGAGCAGTATTCAAACGCATACGACCTTGCCATCATCTGCCGCTACTGCATGACCAACAGAATGTTCAGAACAATAGCGGCTACCGATAAATATACAATCCCGGCAACGAATAAAAACGGCTCAAGGGATCTGCAGAATACGAATCTTCTTATTAACAGCGGTAACAGAAGATACAGATATGAAACGGCTATCGGCATAAAAAGCGGATATACGGCTCGCTCAAAATCGTGCCTTGCCTGCTCTGCCCTGCCGCCCGCAAACAAATTCGGAGAAGAAGTGCTTGCAATAATACTCGGAGCGGAAAACACAAAGCAGATGAAATACGTTTTCTATGACGCAATAACACTGCTCGACTTCACGTTCAATAATTATGAAGCGCTCAGCGGTAAAAAGCCGGAACAGCAGAATTCCGAAACGGAAAAATCCATTACCACCGTAGGAAAGCTGTGTGAAATTCTTAATGCTGAGCTTCGCAATGCCGCAGACGTTCCGATCACATCATTTGCCTTCGGTAAGCAGAAAATAAAACCCGGATGTGCGTATTTTGCCGCCGATAAGGAAACGGCTGTCACGGCATTTGAAAAGGGTGCGGCTGTTGTTATCACAACTCAGCCTATAGAGAAGATTCCGAATATCGTTGTGGCGAATCTTGATACCGCTCTCAGCCGGACCGCAGTATTTATAAAGTCGGCACTGGGAATGTGGACTGTAGCTGTTATGGACAGTCCCGAAAAGATAAATCCCCTTTCGATGATAGAACAAATGCTTTCGAGCAAGATGGAAACCGTGCATTCAATCTCCGTTACGAACAACTACAATTCAATGCTCCACGCAATGTTTGCTTCTACACCTAAACCCGAGGCGGCTGTCATCAATGTTTCGTGCGTAAACGGAGGAAACGTTGAACGTGTTTCGCAGACAGCCAACTTTGATGTTGCTATTCTTACAAGCACTGTCGTATCCAAAAATCCGAGGGAACTGACAAAGCCTGAGCTTATTGAAGAAAAACTCAAGGTGTGCGGCGGAATGAACGAATCGGGTGCGGTCATCATAAATATTGACGATAAGAATCTCGCAGGCATATTCACCATACCGCAGGATATTATCACCATCGGCGTTGATAACAGAATGGCTGATTATTTTGCCGATAACATAGAGCTTTCCCATAATAAGATCTCGTTTGATATAATACACGGTGCGGATAATTATCATATCGAGCTTTATTCCGATGATAAGCACAGCGTATATCAGGCTCTGGCAACATTTGCACTGGGCGAGATTATGGGCATACCGCCAAAGCAGATTATACCGGCAATCGAAAAATACCGCCCGTCAACAGGACTTACAACAGTACGCAACGAAAGAGGTATTTATGTAATATCCGATTTTGAAAACGAGGCTGTTGAAAGCGTAGGTGCGGCTCTTAAGGAACTCTGCACCATGCAGCTTCCTCCCGATTCAAGAAGAATAGCGGTATTGTCTGAAGTAGGTGACGGTGACGAGCATGAACTTGAAATATACAGGAAGGTCGGCAATATCGTCAACAAGGCAAGCGTAGATATTACGGTTTGCTACGGTGAAACCGCCGCCGAACTGATGAAAACCGCCGATTTAAAAAGCAAATTCGTAATAAAGCTGAACACAAGACAGGCTCTTACAGAATTTTTAAAGCTGAATCTGCGTGATAATGACGCTGTACTTTTCAAAGGCTCGACGGTGACCGAGCTTGACGAAATTATGACGGACGTCACATAAGCAATAACCAAACGGCAGGTATCCCGATTAAATACCTGCCGTAAATTTATGCTATTTTATATAATAAATCAAAAAATCACAACATATAAAACGGGTATCGGTAAGTGCCGATACCCGTTGCTGTTTTAATTATACCTATCACTCGGTAGCCGCCGCAAGTCTGGTGTAACCGCTGTATTCGGTAACGCCGCCTGCTGTCTTGTATGCGGCTATTCTGAATGTGTATGTTGTGCCTGCTTTAAGTCCCGATACACGACAGGTAACCGTTGCGTTGGATGTCGCATTCAGTATCTTTGTCCACTTACCGCCCTTATACTGCTCAACAACATAGCCCGTAGCGGAATTGTTCTTAGCCCACTGTAAATTCAGCGTGGAAGCAGTACCGCTTTTCTTTATGAACGATGTAACGTTTGAAGGAAGTGTTGTTGCCGCAAGTCTTGTATAGTCACTGTACGCAGAACCGTTGAACGCTCTGATTCTGAAGGTGTATGTCGTGCCTGCCGCAAGACCGTTTACCGTATGAGTAACCGTTGCGTTGTTAGCGGTTCTCAGAATTTCAACCCACTTGCCGCCGGTATATCTTTCAATAGCATAACCGGTCGCATTTGCATTCTTAGCCCACTGTAAAGTAAGTGTAGAGCTTGTAGCGGATTTCCTTGCAAATGAAGCTACATTGCCCGGCTGAGTAGTCTTATCGGTAACAGCCGCAAGTCTTGTGTAGTCGCTGTAGGCCGTTCGCTGTAAAGAACGGTTGAACCTACTGTCTTATATGCTTTAATGCGGAACGTATAGGTTTTTCCCGCTGCAAGACCGTTTACTGTATGAGTAACCGTTTTGTTGTCAGCGGTCTTCAGTATCTGCGTCCATTTTCCGCCCTTGTACTGTTCAACAATATAGCCGCTTGCAGATGCGTTCTTGGACCACTGTAAAGTGAGCGAAGAACTTGTGGCGGATTTCTTTGCAAACGTTGCCACATTTGTAACCGCTGTGCCTGCCGCAAGTCTTGTGTAATCACTGTATACTACCGAGCTACCCTCGTTTCTGTATGCTCTTATGCGGAATGTATAAACACTGCCTGCGGCAAGACCGTCTGCATTATACGATACTGTGCCGTTACCTGACGTTCTCAGTATCTGCGTCCACTTTCCGCCCTTATATATCTCAAGCTCATATCCGCTTGCAGCCGCATTCTTATCCCACGATATTCCGACAGATGTTGTTGTTCCGGATACCTTGCGTACATTACCGACAGCGTCAAGAGTCAGCTTTGATACATAATTATCAATATAGGAGCTGTTGCAAACCGAACACTTATGTATCGTATATCCGTCAGTTGTATATGTCGGTGCAACCACTGAAGTGATATAATTGTGAGGTTTCTTTTCGATTGTTGCCGTTTCAATATGACTGCACTTTGAGCATACTCTGTGCTTTTCGCCTGTTGCTGTACAGGTTGAATCCCTGTCGATTATCCATTCGCCGTATGTGTGTTCTGTGCATTCGGTATCGGAAACGGCATAAGCCTTTATCATCAGATTATTTTTTCCGCTGTCGGTGCAATCGAACCATCCGTACGAAGGATTATATGTATAGAAGCTCTCGCCCTTGTTAGCTTTAAGGTCATATGTAAGGCCGTACATACTGTAGCCGTATTCACTGTAAATTCTGACTGTGCCGGAATCCTTGGTTATTTTTGCTACTATTGCGAAAGATTCTCCCTTCTTCACCTTTACGGGAGTATCGAACTTCAGCGAATAATAACCCTCGTACTTGACGTTGCTCATTGTAGCAACAGCGGATTTTGTGCCTGAAGTGGGATCGCTTGCATTCTTTAAGCCTGTATACACACTAAGCTCTATGTTATTTCCTGCGGAAGTATAGGTCGCCGCTCCCGTAACATACGAATCTTCATCTGCGGTGAACACATTCGCACCGTATATATCAGGTCTGGAATAGCCGAATGAGGCTACGCTGTTTCCGCCGTCATAGCTGTAACGGGTATCAAAGTAATCATCGGCGCCATCGACCGTAAAGTCATAGGCAATGCCGACACCGCTTATCGACTTATCATAGTATGACAGCCAGAAATATCCGTTATCTCTTGAATATTCTCCCCAGCTGTTCTTGATGAGCCATGCACCGTCACCGGCAGGAGTTGTCTTGAAAGAAGACGCCGGAATGGTGTCATCCCATCCAACAACCGTTACGGCATGATTTGAAGTATATTCATTAGGATTATAATAGTAACTGCTTCCATCTTCTCCGAACTTATTATCTGTATGGTTTTCGTTGTAACTCAATGAAGCGGCACCGTAATCCATAATAAGCTGTTTGAACTCGTCGTTGTCACTGTTGTTGTTGATATGAGCCTGGAACACTCCCGTGATTTTTGCAACAGAAGAATTTCTTACCTCATAATACTCGGATTCGGTAAAATTCTTTTCGGCAATGCTCGGCGTATTGTACTCGCTGTAAGGATAATCACTGCTTTCATTGTATGGTCCTATGCCGTTCATCAGGCCAAGACCCGCAGCCCATACATTACCGCCGTATTCAAGATAATATGTAGATCCTTCATTGTAGGTGGCAGTATCACCCGAAGAATTGAGCTGACCGTAAAGTGCCGGATGACTCAGCATATAAGAGAGCAGATTTTCCGAAAGGTCTGTATTTTCTGCGTTGAACTTATCCGGGAACTCCTTTATCAGCGAAGCCTCGCTTATGGCTGTTGATGAAAAAGCCCAGCAAGTACCCCAGTTTCCCTGATCCTTAACAGATGTTATATAACCTTGCTCCACCGCACTGTATTTAGCAGGTGCGGCATAAACGGACAGCGACAACACGCTTGCAGTCACTGCCAGTGCTGTACCCGAAGCACAGATTCTCATTAGTTTTTTATTCATACTTCCTCCTGATGTATATGTAAAATTTGGCTGAATGTCTTTTAACGGTAAAAAACGTTTGTTTTCGACCATTTTACTTATTAATTATACCATTTTACGATGTGACAGTCAATTGATAAATCGTTGAATTTTATGCGACTTTTTTGCACAGAATAGATAAAATTTAAGTTTTTCTCCAAAAAGGGCTTGTATATTTTAGCTAAATATGATACAATTAACTCAAGTCAAAAGGGTATCACCCCTCAGACCCTTGCAAACGGTTTCGCTTGCAAATAAAGTTCAAGGCGTATATCGCCCCGAAAGGAATGAAAGTTATATGACAGTAAACATTACAGCGAAGAAGATTCAGGTTACTCAGGCGTTCTCGGATTACGCAACAAAGAAGATTGAAGCTAAGCTCGATCGTTTCTTCTCAGGTGACGCAGACTGCAAGGTAACACTTTCCGAGCAGAAAAATATGATAACGTGCGAAGTTACAGTCCGCACAGCAGGACTTATATTCCGTTCAGAGCAGAAAGCGGCAGACAAAAACGATGCTTTTGATGCCTGCATAGACCGTATCATAAGACAGATCCGTAAAAACAAGACAAGAGTTGAAAAACAGCTTCACAGCTCATTCAAGGGCAGTTTTGACGATGTTGTTGAAGAACAGGCTGATTTCGAGGTAGTTAAACATAAAAAGTTCAATCTCCGTCCTATGTCGGAGGATGAGGCTATACTTCAGATGAATATGCTTGAACACGCATTCTTCATGTTCAGAAACGCTAAAACCGGAGAGATAAACGTAGTTTACAGACGTGACGACGGCAATTATGCGGTTCTTGAGCCTTCGGAAGCGTAAACGATATAAAGCATAAAGCTGTATCAACGTAAATAAATAACATACTGCCGTGCAGCGTTCACTGCACGGCAGTAATTCTATTAAAGGAGCGTTATATGAATAAAACAAACTGGGGAATCATCGCAACGGGATCTATCGCCGCAAAGCTGGCCGAAGCCATAAACAGCAATGAAAACTCCGTGCTTTATGCGGTAGCGTCAAGAAGCGAAAATAAAGCAAAGGACTTCGCTGAAAAATTCGGTGCGATAAAGCATTACGGCAGTTATGAACAGCTGGCGGCAGATGAAAATGTCGATGTAGTCTACATTGCCACACCTATGGCTCAGCATTACGAAAACGCAAAAATGTGTATCGAAAAAGGGAAAAACGTGCTGTGCGAAAAGACGATAACCCTTAACTGCAAACAGCTTGACGAGCTTATCGCACTTGCCCAAAAACACAACGTATTCTTTATGGAAGCAATGTGGATGAAGTTTATTCCTGCATTCAGGCAGGCAAAGGAATGGGTAGCCTCCGGACGAATCGGTGACATAAAGCTTGTCCGTGCAGATCTGTCATCTTTTTGCCCTTACAATCCCGACAACCAGTATGACCGTTTTTATACAAATTCACTCGGCGGCGGTTCTCTGCTTGATCTTGGCGTATATCCGCTGACATTCGCCTGTGATTTTCTCGGATACAAGCCGAAAGAGGCAGTAACAAACGCATATATCGGAAAAAGCAACGTAGATTATGACGCTTCCCTGCTGTTAAGATATGAAAACGGAAAATTTGCCGACTCACATATCGGTTTTGATTTTCTTAAAGACAATTCCGCCTGCATAATCGGCGATAAAGGCAGAATAGTTTTCGGCAACTGGTTCTTCTGCACTTGCTCGGTAAAGCTGTATGATGAGCTTGGCAACCTTGTTGCTGAGCCTTTGATAACTCACGATTGCAACGGCTATGAATATGAGGTGCGTGAGGTGGAACGCTGTCTTAACGAAAACAAAAAGCAGAGCAATATAAATCCGCTGTGGCAGACAAGAGCCGTCCTTGAAATTATGGACGATTGCCGCAAACAATGGAACTTGAAATTTGACGGAGAATAAAAGCATACCCCTTGCAGTAAATTTGCAAGGGGTATTTGTCAGTTTACATTTATCTTGTCCAGCACCTCTCCGACCTTATCGTGTATGGCAAGGTCTGCTCTGCTGTCATAAGGAGTGGCAGACATATTAATAAGCACCAGATTTCTGCCGCCGAAATAACGTATAAATCCCGCCGCAGGATATACGGTAAGCGAAGTTCCGCCGATGATAAGCGTGTCGCACCTCTCTATAGCCGACAGTGCGCCTGTTACCGTCCTGTCGTCGAGATTTTCGCCGTACAGCACAACATCAGGCTTTATTATTCCGCCGCATTCGCAATGAGGTACTCCTTCTGACTTGAGAATATCCTCTGCGCTGTAGCTTTTTCCGCATTTAAGGCAGTAGTTTCTGTGAACGCTTCCGTGCAGTTCATAAACCGTTTTGCTTCCTGCCGCCGTATGAAGCCCGTCAATATTCTGCGTTATGACCGCAGTCAGCTTTCCTGCCCTTTCAAGCTCAGCCAGCTTCAAATGTGCCTTGTTCGGCTTTGCGTCAAGGCACAGCATTTTCTCACGGTAAAATTCAAAGAATTTCCCGGTATGCTCAAAGAAATATTCGTGGCTTAAAAGTTCCTCCGGCGGAACATCATATTTCTGATTATATAATCCGTCTGCCGAACGGAAGTCGGGGATACCGCTTTCGGTAGACACTCCCGCACCGCCGAAAAACACTATAGATCTGCTCTCATCAACAATCTGCTGCAACGTTTTCATAAAAAAGACCCTCTTTCAGATTTCCTCGCCGTTATCATGGCAGAAATGACACTCTCCGCAAAGCTCGCCGTGTCCGTATATCTCTTTTATTATACTCCAGTTGTCAAGCATTTTCTTTGCCACCGCAGGATCGTACATAAGTCCGATATTCTTTTCTATTTCATTTCTGACTATATCAAGCGGAAGCGCTTTTCTGTAGGCTCTTGCCGATGCCATTGCATCAATCGAATCACACACGGCGATTATTCTTGCGCCGATTGGAATCTCATCCGCCTTTGCACCGAACGGGTAGCCCTTTCCGTCATATCTTTCGTGGTGATGAAGTATTATTGCGGATATTCTCGAAAAGCTGGGCGACTTTGACAGTATATCCGCTCCTATCTGCGGATGCTGTTTCATCAGCGCCCATTCTTCATCGTCAAGTCTGCCCGGCTTCAGCAATATGGAATCGGGTATTCCGATTTTTCCTATATCATGCAGGTGAGCGGCTATATGTATTTCCTGTATTTCGTCATCCGCAAGTCCCAGCATTTTTGCAAGCACCGTAGCCGTATCGCTGACCCTCCTCGAATGATCTCCCGTATACGGATCTCTCGCATCAAGTGCAGACGATATACACTCCACAAACTCGTGATATAATTTGTTGTCCTGTGTAATTATACTGTTGGCGTCGATAATTTTCGGTTGTTCCTGCTCCACTCTGACATTCCTCTTTTCTTTCCCGTAACCGCCCCCCCCCGCCGTATGTAAGTTAGTTTAAGGCAACCGTGATATAAAACCAAATCGTTACACATTTTCTGCGGCAACGTGCTTTTCTTTTATATGCTTTTTCAGCTTGTCAAATGATTCGGAGCTTATATCGTGTTCCAGCTTGCACGCATCCTCTGCGGCCGTTTTTTCGTCTACGCCTATACCGATAAGCCAGTCGGTAAGTACTCTGTGACGTTCATATATACGCTGTGCTATCTCCTCTCCGGGTTCTGTAAGCGTTATATAGCCGTCCTTGTCCACCTCGATAAAACCGCCGCTTCTGAGTATGCTCATAGCACGGCTTACACTCGGCTTTGAAAGCTCCATTTCGTGTACTATATCAATAGAACGTACATCTCGTGAATGTCTGGCATTAAAGTACCGCCTTTCAGTTTGGTTAATTCTGTCGGTTAGTCACCGCTTATTCGTTGCTGTTATTATAACACGATTTTAATGTGCCGTCAAGGCACAGCGGCAATTTGCCGCAAGTTTTGTCCATCGGACAAAACAAAATCGTGTTTCAACGTTCTCAGCCATTGCGTAGCAAAGCCGCATTTCTATGCGGCGAAATCGTCTTTTGACG
>ERZ780141.2037-NODE-2037-length-10701-cov-6.593838_pt1 | contig 10701 bp, 5 predicted proteins | sample MGYA00433080_ERZ780141 | MGnify/ENA primary metagenome ERZ780141 (study PRJEB29588, sample SAMEA2154047) | human gut metagenome | biome: human gut; feature: human-associated habitat; material: faeces | place: Denmark | collected 2008/2010 ... | reverse complement strand
CAGCCTTAAAGGCGGTGAGGCAGAGTTTATTGCCCACGCGCGCTACATCAAGCAGATGGGCGCCGCTGTGGTGGTGATGGCATTCGATGAGAACGGCCAAGCCGACACCTACGAGCGAAAAGTGGCGGTGTGTCGTAGAGCCTACGATATACTTGTGAACAAGGTGGACTTTAATCCACAAGATATAATATTCGACCCGAATGTGCTGACCGTTGCCACCGGTATGCCTGAACATGAGCGCTATGGCATTGATTTTATCAACACAGTGGCGTGGATAAAGCAAAATTTGCCAGGGGCGAAGGTGAGTGGTGGCGTGAGCAACCTGTCGTTTGCGTTTCGCGGCAACAATTTTGTGCGCCAGGCCATGCACTCGGTGTTTCTCTATCACGCCATAGCCAAGGGTATGGATATGGCGATAGTGAATGCCGGCACGATATTGCCTTATGAGAATATCCCTGCCGATTTGAGAGATGCCATTGAGGACGTGATACTTTGCCGCAAGGCCGATGCCACCGATGCGCTTGTGCAGATGGCCGAGGGACTGAAGGGCAAGAAGGTGTCGGAGCAAGTGGCAGGCGATGTGGGCGACGAATCGATTGACGCAACCACCCGCCTTGAACGCATGGTGGAGCGGGGTATGACCGACGGCATAGCCACAGTGCTCGAGCAGGTGCATGCAGCTTTGGGTAGCGCAATAGCCGTGATTGACGGCCCGTTGATGTCGGGCATCAATCGCGTGGGCCAACTGTTTGGCGAGGGCAAGATGTTTTTGCCACAAGTGGTGAAGAGTGCCCGCACAATGAAGGTGGCAGTGAATTGGCTTAACCCATACATCGAAGCTGAGCAACAGAGTGGCGGTCGACGCAACGCCGGACGTGTGGTGATAGCCACCGTGAAGGGCGATGTGCATGATATAGGCAAAAACATAGTGTCGGTGGTACTGCGCTGCAATGGTTATGAGGTGATTGACCTCGGCGTGATGGTACCAGGCGAAGCCATTGTGGAAAAGGCCAAGGAAGTTGGTGCCGACATAGTGGCGCTGAGCGGACTTATCACCCCGTCGCTCGAGGAAATGCGTAAGGTGGCAGCATTGATGCAGCAAAACCACATGGACACCCCGATAATGGTTGGCGGCGCCACCACCAGCGAGGAGCACACCGCAGTGGTGATAGCTCCGGAGTATGATGGCGCTGTGATACGCACGGGCGATGCCGCCTCGATGGCAGCCACGGCTCAACGCCTGATAGTGGGAGGCTGTTGCTTTGTCAACGAACTCAAGCAGCATCAGCATCAGGTGCGCGATAATTATAACCAGTCGAAGAATCTGCTTTCGCTTGCCGAAGCGAGGACTCGCAAGGTGCAGTTGCAATATTCGCCTAAGAAGCCATCGCGAATGGGTGTGGGCATCCTGCGCATCACTGTGGAACAAGCGCGCCGACTGATAAACTGGCGGGCATTCTTTGCGGCGTGGGGGCTTGATGCCGCGTTCGCCGATATTGCCGATATCCACGGCTGCGATTGTTGCCGTGCAGCATGGTTGGCGGCGAAACCGCAGGCTGCGTCGGCTCAGGCAGCGCAAGCCATGCAGCTATTTAAGGATGCCAATAGAGCGCTTGATAAATTTGAACGTTATCACAACGAAAGCTTGCGCGCCATCTATGGCCTGTGGCAAGCCAATGCCGATGGCGACGACATTGTGGTTGACCACCGAGTGCGCATCGCCACATTGCGCCAGCAACGTAGCGATGTGGAGGCAACTCTCTCGTTGAGCGACTATATAGCGCCAGAGCAAAGCGGCGTGCAAGATTATATCGGCACATTTGCTGTGACAGCAGGCGATGAGTTGGCTGCTTTGGTGGCAGAGGCGAAGCAAAAAGGCGAGGACGACAGACTGATATTGTATCAGACCCTTTGCGACCGCCTTGCCGAGGCTGCCACGGAAATATTGCACTCTTATGTGCGAAATGTGGCGTGGGCTTACACTTACGACAGCGCCGAACTCGATAATCCTAAGAATCTGCTTCGACAGTATTATAAAGGTATACGTCCGGCAGTGGGCTATCCGTCGTTGCCCGATCAGAGCGTCATATTCGATATAGACGCACTGATGCCATTGAGTGAAATTGGTGTTACGCTCACCGAAAACGGTGCGATGAGTCCGGCAGCCAGCACTTGCGGATTGATGATAGCGCATACCGATAGTCACTATTTCTTGTTGGGCAAGATTGGCGATGACCAAAAAACCGATTATGCTATGCGCCGCGAGCGTGAAAAGGTCTCCAAAGTGGAATAAGTGTAGTTTTTGAGCCTCGCCAAAGTGGAAAAAGTGTAGTTTTCGGGCCTCGACAAACTGGAATAAGTGTGTTTTTATAGCCCCATCAAAGTGGAATAAGTGTATCGTTTTATTTGCTTTGTAAGTGGAATAAGTGTATTTTTGCAAAGCTCGCAAGAAAATATCTGTATAATAAAAACTTGCTTAATGTCTGTTGGAGAAAATCGTATAGTACTTATGGCCGTGTGAGGGTGATGCCCCTGCGGTGAGTGAAAAAAGAAAGTATAAACTAACACATAATATATAATGATAATATACAATACCACATATTTTGTTGCCGATGAGGTGCAACAAGAGTTTTTGGAATGGCTTCGCCGGGTGTATGTGCCACAAGCCACAGCCGACCGTATGCTATTGGTGCCACAACTCACCCGCATCATCGGCAGCGAGCGCGATGGCGGTAGCAGTTTTGCTTTGCAATTTCGTGCAATGTCGGTGGAGATGCTCAACACATGGCATGAGAGCGTTGGCACAGGGTTGGCTAATGCCCTCACTTCGCGCTTCGGCAACCGTGTGGTGGGTTTTGCCACAATGATGGAGAAACTTGATGTGTAGAGGGACGAGGCAGATATGTGCAGAGGAGTAGAAGAGAATCCAGCAGTAGATGAGCGCGTGAAGCAATATGAGCGCGTGATAATAGGTATCGACCCCGGCACCAACGTGATGGGTTATGGCATACTTGGCGTGAACGGCAAGAAGCCCCACCTCGTGGCGATGGGTGTGATAAAGCTGAGCAAATTTGACGATCACTATATGCGCCTGCGCCGCATCTTTGAGCGCGTGAGCGGATTGGTGAGGCAGTACCTCCCTGATGAGATGGCCATTGAGGCGCCATTCTTTGGCAAGAATGTGCAGTCGATGCTCAAGTTGGGGCGTGCGCAGGGCGTGGCAATGGCAGCCGCACTCAATCGCGACATACCCATAACTGAATATGAGCCACGAAAGATAAAAATGGCAATCACTGGCAACGGAGCCGCCTCGAAGGAACAGGTGGCAGAGATGCTGCGTCGCATACTCGATATCGCTAAAGACGACATGCCGGAATTTCTCGACGCCACTGATGCGCTTGCCGCGGCGCTTTGCCACTTCTATGAGTCGGGCAAGCCTGTAGTGGCAAAAGGAGCGAAATCGTGGGCGGAATTTATCGCCAAGAATCCCGGAAGAGTGAAAAGATGATGCTGCGCCGGAGGGCGTTTAGAGTGCATTTGTGAACAAAAAGATGAAATCTTTACAATTTTGTGATTTAAAAAATGCCAAAAAATTGTGGGCTATGGTAAAAAATTACTAAATTTGCAGTCGGAATTAATAACGGGTAAGTGAAAACTTGCCATGCCAGTTGTAATAAAAGAGATGAAATTTGCTCAAAATAAGTGGTTTAAGCAGTCGCATGTGTATCGATATACATGGACAAATAATTTGGACCATAGAAAGAGCGAAGATATAGAAGCCGCACTTGTTCCGTCGTGTAGGGAACGTGTGGCTTTTTTTGTTGCTCCCCGTTAAAGCAAAAACGGGCTTGAGCAGAGGCCGTAATGCTGAAATGGAATCTTGTGAGGTATTAAGACAATAATTTTCAAAACAAACATAGTATTATTAATTTAATCTTATTTTATGGTAAAGAAAATCAAGTTTCTGTCGTTGGTGGTAATGCTCATCGCAGCCATTACAGCTAATGCACAAGTTACTACATCTTCAATCAGTGGTACTGTTGTAGATGAGAACAATGAAGCACTTGTGGGCGCAACAGTAGTTGCAAAGCACATGCCTTCGGGTACAACTTATAGTGCTGCTACCAACTTGGATGGTCGTTACAACCTTCAAGGTATGCGTACTGGTGGTCCATACGTGATTGATGTGACATACATCGGTTACGCTGCATCACAAGTGAAGAATGTTTACCTCCAATTGGGTAACACTTCTGTATTCAACGTAAAGTTGGAAGTGTCTGCAACTGCGCTCGGCGAAGTAGTAGTTACAGGTAAGGGTGGTACACAAGCAGGTGCTGCAAAGAACTTCTCTCTTGCAAAGATTGAAGGCACCCCAACCATCACACGTAACGTTTACGACGTAGTAAAGAACACTCCAATGGTCAATGTAAACAAGGCTGGTGGTATCACAATCGCAGGTACAAACAACCGTTACAACAGCTTCCAAATCGACGGTGCCGTTGCTAACGACGTATTCGGTTTGTCATCATCAGGTACTAACGGTGGTCAAGCAGCAGTTAACCCTATCTCACTTGAGGCAATCGAAGAATTGCAAGTTGTAATCTCGCCATTCGACGTTCGTCAATCAGGTTTCACTGGTGGTGGTATCAATGCAGTAACTAAGCAAGGTGGTAACACATTCCACGCATCGGCTTATACATACTACAACAACCAAGACTTCTATGGCCGTTGGAATCAACAACTTGGCAAAAAGGATCCATTGACAAAACAACACACACTCACTTATGGTGGTAACGTGTCAGGCGCATTCGTTAAGGACAAGTTGTTCTTCTTCGTGAACGTTGAGCGCAACGAAGAATCTTATCCATCATCTTACTATCCTGGCTACAACGGCAAGACTTTCTTGACTGTTGATCAAGCAAAAAAGATTCTTGAGCACTACGAGCAACTCACTGGTGGCAAGTATACTGACTCTTATGGCCAACGCGACGTAGAACAAAAGTCTACCGACCTTCTTGCACGTGTTGACTGGAACATCAGCGATAAGCACAAACTTGCTCTTCGTTACCAACACGTAGACGCATTTGATGATAAGTATAGCCCATCAGCTACTTCTTATTACTTCAATGGTTCACAATACAGAATGAACAACCTCACTAACTCATTCGTAATGGAATTGAACTCACGCTTCAGCAACGAATGGAGCAACGAGTTCCGTGCATCTTACAACCGCATCCGTGACCACCGCGATCACGACAACAAGGGTCCTTTGATGTACATCCAAAACGTTAAGAGCGAAGATGGTAAAAAGAACATCACTGTTAACCTCGGTACTGAATACTCTTCAGGTGTAAACTTCTTGAACCAAGACGTATTCTTGATTGAAGACAACTTGACATGGTATAAGGGTCGTCACTCAGTGACATTCGGTACACACAACGAATTCTTCAAGCTTACTAACGGCTTCATTCAATATGCAGCTGGTCAATGGGTATACAATGGTCTTGACGCATTCTTGAACGACCAACCTAACAAGTTCTACTTCAAGTGTTCTGACCCAAGCAAGACAGGTGGTGACCTCCGCTATGCTCCTTCTACTAAGGCTGGCCAATTTGGCTTCTACGTACAAGATAAGTTTGACGTTACCAACAACCTCCAACTTTCTTATGGCTTGCGTGTAGATATCCCAGTATTTTTCAACGATCCTACAACTAACCCTACATTCAACGAATACGCAGCATCTAAGGGCTGGGGCGTGAGAGTAGGTCAAACTCCATCAGCTAAGTTGATGTTCTCACCACGTATTGGTTTCCGTTGGTACACTGCTGACGATCACAAGACTCTCGTACGAGGTGGTGCAGGTCTGTTCACAGGTCGTGTTCCTTTCGTATGGGTATCAAATGCATATAACAACTGCGGTATGGAACAAATCGGTTGTACACTCACAAGCGGTATTCCTGACGTAACTACAGATACTAACAAACTTGTTGAATTCTGTGGCGCTGCTGCTAACCCAGACATCGTTACTCTCGACAAGAAATTGAAGTTCCCACAAGTATTCCGTGCTAACTTGGCATTCGAACAACAATTCGGTGACGGTTGGAAGATGGTACTCGAAGGTTTGTACTCAAAGACATTCAACGCAATGTTCTTCGAAAACCTTGCACTTACTCAAAGCGGTAAGGTATATGCAGTTCCTGGCGTAGAAGCATCAGCTGCTCCTTACTACTCAGTTGACAAACGTTTCTACTCAGTAATCAACACTAAGAACAACAACGATGGTTACTCTTATCAATTGTCTGCACAATTGCAAAAGAGCTTCGCATTCGGTCTTGACCTTTCTGCTGCTTACACATTTGGTCACTCATTCTCTTCTAACGACGGTACATCTTCTGTAGCATATTCTTGCTGGAAGTACAACTATGCAATTGACTCAAACAATCCTAAGGTGACTTACTCAGGATTTGATATTCCTAACCGTGTAATGGTTAACGTTAACTATACTACTCCAAAGTATGCAAACGGCTGGTTGCAAACTGTAGTTGGCCTTGTTTACAATGGCTCAAACGGTATGCGCTACTCTTTGACTATGAACGAATCTAAGGACTACAACGGCGACGGTTACCGTGGCAACTCTATGCTTTACATTCCAACTGATGAAGAGCTCGCTCAAATGAACTTCGCTTCAGAAGACGATCGCGCTAAGTTCGGCGAATGGATCAATGGTCACAAGTATGCTAAGTTCCACAAGGGACAATATGCTGACCGCAACGCTTGCATCGGCAAGTGGGAAAACCGTGTTGACTTGCACATCGCTGAAAACGTGTTCTACTTGAAGAACCGTGGCAGTAAGATCCAATTTACTCTTGATGTCCTCAACTTTGCTAACCTCCTCAACAAGAAGTGGGGTGCAACTTATGGAAGCATGTACAACTTGTCTGTTCTTAAGGTATCTAACGTTAAGGCATCAAATGGTGTTGCAACTCCAACATTTGGCTACAACAACCCATCTATCTATGCTAACAACATCTCAAGCCGTTGGCACATGCAGATTGGTTGCAAGGTTACATTCTAATCTTGAACTGAACAAGATTCACAATTTAATCCTATAACTTGGGTGGCAGAACATTCTCAGAGTGTGTCTGCCACTTTTCTTTTTGCCCCCCACGCGAGTGTGGGACTTTTTCGTTTTTGGGGGGTATAGTCTTGGGCTTGCGTGGGGAGGGGCGTCGGTGGAAATTTTGCAAAATGGTGAAAAAGTATTATCTTTGCCGGCCGATAACGACAAACCCCAAATCGTTTGTTGGTTGATTTGGGATTATTTATAACTAAAAAAGATTATTTTAGGTTTATGACAATTAGATTGAAGTGCTTGTTGGTGACAGCACTGCTGATGATAGCAGCCTCGGCCAACGCACAAGTGACAACTTCTGCAATCAGCGGTGTAGTTGTTGATGAAAACAAGGAAGCCCTTATCGGGGCAACAGTAGTGGCTAAACACGTGCCTTCGGGTACAACTTATGGCGCAGCCACAAACATTGATGGACGCTATCACATACAAGGTATGCGCACCGGCGGTCCTTACACAATTGAGATTTCTTATATTGGCTATAACGTATCGCAGTTTAGCGACGTGTATTTGCAGTTGGGCAACACTACGGTGGTTGATGCTCAGATGGAGCCTACGTCGACTGCTCTTGCCGAGGTGGTGGTGATGGGAAAAGGTGGCACACAAGCTGGTGCTGCCAAGAACTTCTCTCTATCGAAGATTGAGAGCACTCCTACTATCTCTCGCAACGTGTATGACGTGGTTAAGAATACCCCAATGGTGAACGTCAACAAGACTGGCGGTATCACCATAGCTGGCGCAAACAACCGCTTCAACAGCTTCCAGATTGACGGTGCTGTGGCAAACGACGTGTTTGGCCTATCGGCAACCGGCACAAATGGCGGTCAGACTTCGGTGAATCCTATCTCGCTTGAAGCCATCGAGGAATTGCAGGTGGTGATCTCGCCATTCGACGTGCGCCAATCGGGATTCACCGGTGGTGGCATCAATGCGGTGACTAAGCAGGGTGGCAACGCGTTTCACGCGTCGGCTTATACCTACTACAACAATCAAGATTTCTATGGCCGTTGGAACCAACAACTTGGCAAGAAGGACCCATTGACAACTCAACACACGCTCACCTATGGTGGCAACGTGTCGGGTGCTTTTATCAAGGACAAATTGTTCTTCTTCGTGAATGTGGAGCGCAACGAGGAGTCGTATCCATCTACATTCTATCCTGGCTATAATGGCAGCACCTACTTGACCGTAAATCAGGCTAAGCAGATACTTGACCACTATTATGAACTCACAGGCGGCAAGTTTAAGGACTCTTACGGTCAGCGCGACGTGGAGCGTAAGTCAACAGATCTTCTTGCGCGCGTAGACTGGAACATCAGCGATAAGCACAAGCTCGCTCTTCGCTACCAGCACGTGGATGCATTTGACGATAAATACAACCCATCGGCATCGTCATACTACTTCAATGGTTCGCAATATCGCCAAAACAACCTCACCAACTCGTTTGTGCTTGAGTTGAACTCACGCTTCAGCAACGATTGGAGCAACGAATTGCGTGTGTCGTATAATCGCATTCGTGATCACCGCGACATCGAGAATCAAGGCCCTACTATGTATATCACAAACGTGAAGAGTGAAGACGGAACTAAAAATATGGCAGTGAATCTTGGCGCTGAATATTCGTCGAGCGTAAACTTCGTGAATCAAGACATTTATTTGATTGAAGACAACTTGACTTGGTACAAGGGTCGCCACGCGGTGACTTTCGGTACGCACAACGAGATTTTCCGCCTTTCTAACGGCTTTATTCAGTATGCCTCGGGTGTGTGGTCGTATAATGGCCTCGACGCGTTTTTGAACGACCAGCCAAACACTTTCTATTTTAAGTGTTCCGACCCAAGCAAGACCGGTGGCGACTTGCGTTATGCTCCGCTTGCCAAGGTGGCACAGTTTGGCGTGTATGCACAAGATATGTTCGACGTGACAAACAATCTGCAGCTCTCTTATGGCTTGCGTGTAGACGTGCCTGTGTTTTTCAACAACCCAACCACCAACACCGTGTTCAACGAATACTCAGCACAGAAGGGCTGGGGCGTGAAGGTGGGCGAAATGCCATCGTCGAAATTGATGTTGTCGCCACGCGTGGGCTTCCGCTGGTATGTCGACGACGAGCACACTATGCTTCTTCGCGGCGGTGTGGGCTTGTTCACTGGTAGAATACCTTTTGTGTGGGCTTACAATGCGTTTAACAATAGCGGTATGGAACAAATCGGCTGCACGCTCACAGAGGGCATTCCTGCAGTCACCACCAATACTGCCAGCCTCGCAGAATTTTGCACAGCGGCAGCCAACCCAGACATCGTGACGCTCGATAGAAAGATGCGATTCCCACAGGTGCTCCGCACCAATCTGGCTTATGAGCAGCGTTTCGGCGATGGTTGGAAACTCACGCTCGAAGGACTCTACTCAAAGACCTACAATTCATTCACATTTGAGAACCTCGCTCTCACACAGTCGGGCAAGGTGTATGCAGTGCCTGGCGTAGAGGCTTCGGCAGTGCCATACTACAGCGTTGACCGCCGATTCTATTCGGTGATCAATACTAAGAATGCGTGCGACGGCTATTCTTACCAGTTGTCGGCACAATTGCAGAAGAGTTTCGCGTTTGGTCTTGACCTCTCGGCAGCCTACACATTCGGCCACTCTTATTCATCAAACGATGGTATCTCTAATGTGGCGTATTCGTGCTGGAAATACACTTATGCACACGATGTTAACAATCCATCTCGCTCTTACTCGCAGTTTGATATCCCTAACCGTGTGATGTTTGTAGCCAACTACACTTCGCCAAGATATGCAGCAGGAAAGCTTCAAACCGTAGTGGGCCTTGTGTATAACGGTAGCAACAGCATGCGCTACTCGTTGGCAATGAACGAGGCTAAGGACTACAATGGCGATGGCTATCGCGGCAACTCGCTGCTCTATATTCCTACGGAGGGTGAATTGGCACAGATGAACTTCGCTTCGGAGGATGATCGTGCTAAGTTTGGCGCATTTATCGAAGGTGACAGCTATGCTAAGAATCACCGTGGACAATATGCCGACCGCAACTCTAATTTGGGCAAATGGGAGAACCGCGTGGACCTTCACATCGCTGAAAACATCTTCTACCTGAAGAATCGCAGCGGTAAGGTGCAGTTGACACTTGATGTGCTCAACTTTGCTAACCTGCTCAACAAGAAGTGGGGTGCATCGTATGCCGACGACCTTTGGGCATTGCAAGTGCTGAAGGTGAACAGCGTTACAAACTCAAATGGCGTAGCAACACCAACATTTAGCTACAACAATCAGTCGTTGTATGCCAATAGCCTCAAGAGCCGCTGGCACATGCAGATTGGTTGCAAGGTGACATTCTAAGTTTAACCCAAATCGGGAATTATATACATGGGTGGCAGAACATTCTCTCGATAGAGTGTCTGCCACTTTTTTATCACATGCGGGAGTGAATTTGGTTTCGCGTTGTAAGAGTGAAAGTCTTTCGCGCAAGCTATTGTGGATGTAATAATATTGTTAGTAATTATTGCTGTCCGGTAAAACTCCAAAGAGCATAAATACCCTGCCCGAAGCCCTGT
>ERZ780141.2035-NODE-2035-length-10703-cov-3.610162_pt1 | contig 10703 bp, 8 predicted proteins | sample MGYA00433080_ERZ780141 | MGnify/ENA primary metagenome ERZ780141 (study PRJEB29588, sample SAMEA2154047) | human gut metagenome | biome: human gut; feature: human-associated habitat; material: faeces | place: Denmark | collected 2008/2010 ... | reverse complement strand
TACGCCCGCGCAGGCGCAGGCTGCCGTTGACATGCTGCAGGCTGACGCGTTGGAGGTTCACCTGAATGCTGCGCAGGAGCTGTGGATGGCCGAGGGCGACAAGGATACCTGCGGACTTTTGGCAAACCTGGTGCAGATCCGTGATGCTGTGAGCGTGCCTGTTATCGTTAAGGAAACAGGCTGCGGTATTGCGGCAGAGCAGTACGAACTTTTGCTGGAGCAGGGCTTTACAGCCTTTGACTGTGCCGGTGCAGGGGGGACGAACTTCCCGGCGATTGAGGCGAAGCGTCAGGGCGTGGAGCTGACGGAGGAATTTGCTGCCTGGGGCATGCCTACGTGCTGGAGCTTGCTTGATGCGCAGCAGACACTGCCGCAGAATGCTCTGCTTTTGGCGAGCGGCGGCATCCGCAGTGCAGGTGACGCAGCGCGTGCCTTTGCTCTGGGTGCGGACGCTGTGGGGATTACCGCTCCGCTTTTGCGTCTGGTCATGGAGCAGGGGATTGACGCTGCCGCTGACTATGTGGAAGCACTGGCGGAAGGACTGCAGAAGTATATGCTGCTTTTGGGCTGCCTGACGCCGAAGGAGTTGCGTGACGTTCCGCTGATTGTGACGGGAGAAACGCGTGACTTTATTGCCAGCCGCGGGTACGAGCTGGCGAATCTGTGCAGATGGCGCAGAGGGTAAAAAAGTAAATTTGTGTATTTTGGGGGCCACGTCAGTGCGTCCCCTTTTTGCATTCTTCAAGCTAATATGATATAATAATTTGACGACTAATCTTTTCACGGTTTATTATCTGCATTTTTTTAAGGAGTTGTAATGGTAGGACTTATTAGTGGTGTACGCAAGAACAGTTTGGCAGCGGACGCAGGCATCAAGGCCGGCGAAAAGCTGTGCAGCGTGGACGGCGTACAGGTTAAGGATATAATTGAATTGAGCTTCTATACCTCCGATTACGAGGTTGACTTGGAGATAGAGGCCACCGATGGCACACGCCGTCAGGTACATATAGAAAAATATCCGGATGAGGATCTTGGCTTGGAGTTTGATTCCGCAGTTTTTGACAGAGTTGCTACCTGCTACAATAACTGTGTTTTCTGCTTTGTCGACCAGATGATTCCCGGTATGCGTCCGGGTCTGTATGTGCGTGATGACGATTACCGTCTGTCCTTCTTATATGGTAACTTCATTACACTCACCAATATGAAGGATGAAGATTTTGAACGTATTATCCGCACGCATCTGACACCGCTGTATGTTTCGGTACACGCTACCGACCCGCAGGTGCGCTGCCAGATGATGCACAACCGTTTCGCCGGTCAGCTGATGGAGCGCTTGCAGCTTTTGTTCGATGCGGGCATTCAGGTGCATACGCAGATTGTGTGCTGTCCCGGTTATAACGATGGCGAGATTCTTGCCAAGAGCTTCCACGATTTGTACGCGCAGTATCCCAATGTACTGACGATGGCAGTTGTTCCCGTAGGTACTACTAAGCACCGCGAGCACTTAACGCAGCTTGCTACCTTTACGAAGAAGCAGGCCGCAGAGGTTGTGGAGCAGGTGACCGCATGGCAGGAGCGCTGCCGTAAGGAAACAGGCAAGACGTTTATCTACTTGGGTGATGAATTTTATCTGCTGGCGGAAAAGCCCTTTCCTCCTACCGAATGGTATGACGGCTTCCCGCAGCTGGAAAACGGCATCGGCCTTACTGCCAACTTTATGCTGGAGTGGGACGAGGCCTTAGCGCAGATGCAAAGCTTTCATCCTGCAGAGCCTGCGGTGATTCCCGTGGGTGAGGGTGCTTACCGTGTGCTGGAGCCTTTGATGGCGAAGCTGAACAGCCAGTTCGGTTCGGAGCATCGTTTTGTGCCTGTTCCTAACAGCTTTTTCGGCGGCAAGGTGAATGTTACCGGTCTTTTGACGGGCAGCGATATCTTGGCGAACGTTCAGGAGAAGAAGATTATTCTGCCGGATGTAGTTTTGAATAACGATAAGCTGTTTTTGGATGATATGTCGCTGGCGCAGTTCAAGGAGCGTTACCCCGGTAAGGTGGAAATTGCTAAGGGTGCGAAAGAGCTACTGCATTTATTATTGGAAAGATAGGTGAGGCGTATGCTGCAGGTTTATACAGGTACAGGCAAGGGTAAGACTACTGCCGCTTTAGGCGTAGCGCTGCGTGCCTCCGGTTATGGTATGAAGACTCTGATGCTTTCATTTTTGAAGGATGATCCTGAGTACGGCGAGGCGCGGGCTGCAAAGAATCTGCCCTGGTTTACGCTGCGGCAGGTGGGACGCGACGCCTTTGTTAATTTCCATAATCCCGATCCTGTTGATTTGAAGATGTGCCGTGACGGCTGGGAAGAGGCGAAGGAAGCTATCAGCTCGCACGCTGCGGACGTTATTATTCTTGATGAGCTGAATATTGTGCTTGCTACCCAAATGCTGCCGACGCAGGAGGTTGTTGATTTTCTGCGTGAGCATAAAAATAACGTTGAGGTTATTACTACTGGTAGAGGTGCACCGGAAGAGCTTATTAAAATTGCTGATCTTGTTACGGATATGAGCGAGGTTAAGCATTACTTCCATAAGGGAATTAGCTCTCGTAACGGCATCGACCATTGAGGTGTGCGTTATAGCACTCCATCTGTGTTACCCCCTTTAGTCGCTGACGCGACAGTCGCCCCAGGGCGCCCTCTCTTGCCCTTCGGGCAATTCACCTTGTCCCCCAAGGGGGAACCAAGAACATACTAATGAAGGCCAATTGAAAGATATCCTTCTTGCCTGCCCCTTGGGGAAGGTGTCAGTGAGCGTAGCGAACTGACGGAAGGGGGATGCCCCATAAATATACAAAAAATTTTACATTTCTATGATAGACACTTATTAAAAAATTTATTATGATGAAGGAGATTTGATTATGGCTAAACCGATAGTTGCTATAGTTGGACGTCCTAACGTGGGCAAATCTACTCTTTTTAATATTTTTGCCAACAGCAGGATTTCCATTGTTGAGGATACACCGGGCGTTACCCGCGACCGTCTGTATGCTACCGCCGAATGGCTGGACCACGAGTTTATGATGGTTGATACCGGCGGTATCGAAATCATGAATGCCGATGCTATTGCTGTTTCTATCCGTCAGCAGGCACAGATTGCGATTAAGGAGGCGGACGTTATTCTGTTCGTCTGCGATGCGCGTGCAGGCATTACTACTGAGGATGCTGATGTTGCCCGTCTGCTGCGTCAGTCCAAGAAGCCGATTGTTCTGGCTGTTAATAAGGCGGATTCTCCGAAGCAGGAGATGAATACCTTTGAATTCTATAATCTGGGTATCGGTGACCCGATTGCTGTTTCCGCGTCCAACCATTTGGGCCTGGGTGATTTGCTGGATGCCGTTGTTGCCAAGTTCCCGTCCGATAAGATGGCAGGCGACCTGGAGGAGGAGGACGAAATCAAGGTTGCTTTGATTGGCCGTCCTAACGTGGGCAAGTCCTCTATTTTCAACGCACTGGTAGGCGAGGAGCGTTCTATCGTCAGTGATATTGCAGGCACTACCCGTGATGCGATTGATACTCCGGTAGTACGCAACGGTCAGAAGTACCTGTTCATTGATACAGCAGGCATGCGCCGCAAGGCTAAGGTTGACGAACCGATTGAAAAATACAGCGTTATGCGTTCTCTGCGCGCGGTTGACCGCAGTGACGTTGTGCTGATGGTTTTTGATGCCGTTGAGGGTGTTACCGAGCAGGATAAACGTATCGTCGGCTATGCTCATGAGGCAGGCAAGGCTGTTATTCTGGTTGTCAACAAGTGGGATTTGTACGAGAAGGACAATTCCTCCACTCTGCGTTACACCGAAACTCTGCGCAAGGAGCTTGTTTTCCTGCAGTATGCGCCGGTAGTTTTCGTTTCTGCCGTTACCAAGCAGCGTATTCACCGTCTGCCGGAGGTTATCTCCTATGTTGCCGAGCAGAACGCTATGCGTATCGCTACCAGTATTCTCAACCAGGTTATCGAGGACGCTGTGGCTATCAATCCGCCGCCGACCGAGAAAGGTAAGCGTCTTAAGATTCTTTATGTTACACAGGTCAAAATCAAACCGCCAACCTTTGTTATCTTTGTCAACGAACCGGAAATCATGCATTTCTCCTATCAGCGTTATCTGGAGAACAAGCTGCGTGAGGCCTTTGGCTTTGAAGGCACACCGATTCAGATGATTATCCGTGGCAAGAACGAGGATGAATAAATAAAAGTCAGGTGATTTGTTATGTTCAATGAGGTGGGTATATTACATTTTCTGCTGGGCTTTGTGCTCGGTCATGTCTGCGGCTCTGTTCCCAGCGGCTTGTGGCTGGTGCAGGCCTTTCACGGTATTGATATCCGTAATTACGGCAGCAAGAATATCGGCACGACGAACGTTTTCCGTATCGTCGGTCCCAAGACTGCGGTGCTGGTGCTGATTGCCGATGCCTTCAAGGGTATTCTTGCGGTTGGTATTATGAGCTATTTTTTCCACAATCCTCTGCTGGATGTGGTTACGGCTTTGGGCGCGCTTTTGGGACATAATTATTCGCTTTTTCTGGGCTTTAAGGGTGGCAAGGGCGTTGCAACCGCACTGGGCTTGTTGATTTTTATGATGCCTAAGGTTGCGGTGGCAAGCTTCGGTATCTGGCTGGTGTGCGTGCTTTTGACGCGCTATGTATCGCTTGGCTCCATTATGGCTGCCATCTTTACGCCGCCGCTGGCATGGTATCTGGGTTATCCCTCTGCCTATGTGATTTTTTCCGTGGTTGCCGCTTTCTTTGTAGTTTTGCGCCACAAGGAAAATATCCATCGCCTGCTCACAGGCACCGAAAGCAAAATCAAACCGGGCAATGCCAAGGATCTGCAGAAATAAAATATCGCTTCTACGCTGATGTAGGCCAACGCTTACATCAGCTTTTTTCATATATTAAAGCAGGATTTTTCTTCTGCCTAAAGAATATAATAATACTACAAGTATTTTGCATGACTTGCAGTAAGCAAAATGCTGCAGGAGGGAGGAACTAAATTGCGATTAGCAAAGCTTTTATATACAGCTGCCTTTGTTTGCGGACTGCTGCTGCCCTTGGGTGCTTCGGCCGCAGGCATTACCAATTATCCGCCGCTGGTGAACCCGTCGCACTGGACGGAGCAGAACAAGAGCGGTGATACGGTTATTCTGGATGCGAAGGGTGTGGCAGCCTTCAACGCCAAGGTGCGTGCTGCTTCCCGCAGTATGCCTGACCTAGCCAATTATCCTGCGACGATGAGCGGTGATGCGCTCAAAACGAGGATTATGGATTATTCTATTCTTGACGATGACCTGTATCTGCATGGCAACAAGGTGAGCGAAAACTATAAGAATATCCTGCGTAAGCAGAGCAATGTCAGTGCTATTCCCAAAAGCGTGGGCGTGCAATATGCAGTGACGGTGCGCCGTACTGCGGTGCGTGCGCTGCCTACGGGCGAGGGCCTGTATTATTACGCTGGCGACAGGGATTTTGACGCGCTGCAGGAAACTATGCTGGCCCCCGGCGAGCCTGTAGCTGTGCTGCACACCAGTGCCAACGGTTATTTTTACTACGTGCAGGCAGTAAATTACAGCGGTTGGGTGAGCAAGTATAATGTAGCTATGACCGATAAGAACACCTGGAGCAGCTTTGTAAAGCCGCAGAAGTTCCTGGTTGTTACCGATGCGGAATATAACCTGAAAACGGACGGCGAGCAGGTACTTTATCAGCAGGGTTCGCGCCTGCCGGTTGACAGTGTGCAGAGCGATACCTATACGGTGCTTGCTCCGGTGCGCACTAAAGCAGGCCTGCTGCAGAAGCAGAAGCTGCTGGTGCCGAAGGCTGCCTCTGCCGTGCATTACGGTTATTTGCCCTATACCAGCAATAATCTGCTGAGCTCCGCCTTCAAATTTTACGGCAAGCCTTATGGCTGGGGCGGTTTGAAGAACAGCGTGGACTGCTCGAGCCTGGTATTCAATGCTTACCGCACTGTAGGCATTGTGCTGCCGCGTAATGCCGACCAGCAGGAGCTGACCGCAGGCACGAAGAAAAAGCTGAGCGGCAGTTCGCAGGAACGTGCCGCTGTTATCAGCAGGCTGATGCCGGGTGCAGCACTTTATATGGATGGCCATTGCCTGATGTATATCGGCAATATCAACCAGACACCATACACGATTCATGCGCTGGGCTCTTATTTTTCCAAGGGCCGCCTGATGCGCGAGATGAAGGTGCTGGTGAGCGATTTGTCGTTGCAGCGCTCCAGCGGCAATACGATGCTTAACGAATTGCAGACTGCAATAGAATATAAATAATGATAGGAGAGTTCAGGAAATGTTAAACCAAATTCAATGTACCGCAGCGGAGTTCAACGCTGCAGCCTATAATGACGCGGACAGTATTGTCCTCTTTCTGTGCAAGGAATGTGCGGCGGCTATCGACAAGCTGGAGCTGCCGGAGGCAGCAGCCAAGGCGGCAATTGCGTACACCGCGCAGCACGATGATATTTATGACGCAGGCAGCGTAACCACACTGGTGCTGCCGCAGGGTGAAGGTCTGCTGACACTGCTTTTGGCAGGCTGCGGCGAAGGCAAGGATTGTAAGCCGAACAATTTCCGTAAGGCTGCCGGCGCTGCTGCCCGCGCTTTGCATAAGGCTAAGGCGCAAAAGGCTGTACTGGCTGCGCCTATCCTGCTGAACGCCGAACGCAGCAAAAACCTGCAAGCGCTCGTCGAAGGCCTGTACCTCGGCGCGTACACCTTCAACCGCTTCAAGAGCGAAGCAAAGCAGGCACCGCTGTGCGAAGCTGCCGTGCTGAGCGCTGTGCCGGAGGCAGCGGCAATCATTACCGCTGCGGAAATCTCTGCTGAAGCAGTGTGCTATGCGCGCGATTTAGTGAATAACCCGGGCAACGTGGTAACACCGCAGACCATGGCCGAAGATGCACTGAAGCTGGGGCAGGAATTGCCGTTGGAAATTACCATTATGGACGAAACCTTGATGGAAGCAAGAGGCATGCGTGCACTGCTGGCAGTAGGTCAGGGCAGTCATAACCCTCCGTGCCTCGTTGCCTTGCGCTACAACGGCAACGGTGACGCTCCCTATACAGCCTTCGTAGGCAAGGGCATCACCTTCGACAGCGGCGGTATTTCCATTAAGCCTGATGACAACATGGGCGAGATGAAGGACGATATGACAGGTGCGGGCGCTGTGCTCGGCGCTATGCGTGCCATCGCACGTTTGGGCCTGAAATGCAACGTTATCGGCGTGTTGGCCTGCGCGGAGAATATGCCTGACGGCAAGGCGCAACGCCCCGGCGATATCGTACGTGCAGCCAACGGCAAGACCATCGAGGTTGTTTCCACCGATGCTGAAGGACGCATGGTACTGGCGGACGCAGTCTGGTATGCCTGCCAAATGGGAGCAAAGAAGGTTGTTGATATAGCAACGCTGACCGGTGCGGTAATTATCGCTCTGGGCAACGAAACCAGCGGTATTGTGGCCAATGATGACGAGCTGGTGGAGCAGATTAAGCTGGCAGGACGCATGGCCGGTGAAAACTACTGGCAGCTGCCTTCTTTGCCCGAATGCAAGGAGGCCATCAAGAGCGACGTTGCGGACCTGCTCAACAGCGCAGGACGTGCCGGAGGCTGCATCACCGGCGGTCTGTTCATCGGTGAATTCGTCGACAAGGATATTCCGTGGGCGCATCTGGATATCGGCGGCACCTCCACCGCTACCAAGACGGAGGGCTTCAAGGTTAAGGGCGGTACTGCCTTTGGCACTATGACGCTTATCAAGCTGGCAGGTATGCTGTAATGGCTGCACAGCTTGTTGATTTACATTTGCACAGCACCTTCAGCGACGGACGCTACACGCCGACCATGCTAGTGGACGAGGCCGTGGCTAAAGGCATAGGCGTAATCGCCATCACCGACCATGATTCGTGGAATGGTATGGCAGAGGCGTGCGAGGCGGCGAAACGCTACGGCGGACGCATCCGCGTCCTCACCGGCGTGGAGCTGGGAACGCAGTACGAGGATGATGCCGTGCATATTTTAGGTTATCACGTTTCCATGGACTGTGAAGCGCTGCATAATAAAATGGACGAAATGCGCTATGCGCGCGAGCACCGTTTATATGCCATGCTGGATAAGCTGGAAAAGTTAGGCTACCATGTGGAGGTAGAGGCCTGCGACCCCAAGAACAGGGCAGTGGGCCGTCCGCATGTGGCCAAGGCACTGGTGGCCAAGGGCTATTTTGCTACCGTGCAGGAGGTTTTCGACGCACTGCTGCACCGCGGCGGACCGGCGTATGTGCCGCAGCCCAAGCTTTCTCCGCATGAGGCAGTGGCGCTGATTCACGAGGCAGGCGGTATCGCTGTGCTGGCACATCCCTCGGAGCTGGTGGATAAAACTCTGCCCGAGCGATTGCTTGCTGCAGAGCCTTTTGACGGCATCGAGGTGTGGCACCCCAGCGCGGATGCACGGGCGCAGGCCCATTGGCTGGCGCTGGCGAAGGAGCATGGACTGCTGGTGAGCGGCGGCAGTGACTTTCACGGAATCCCTGACCGTTTCCCCACAAAGCTGGGAATCTGGCAGGTGCAATATGATGATGTTAAGGGTGTAATAGAATGGAAGTAGTTGCTTTTGTAGGACCCAGCGGCACAGGCAAGAGCCACCATGCCATCGGCGTGGCCTTTGACAACCGTTGTGACGCTATTATTGACGACGGCCTGCTGATTAAGGGTACCAAAATCCTGGCAGGCACCTCCGCCAAGAACGAAGACAACAGAATACAGGCCGTAAAGCGTGCCATCTTCACTGACGAAGGACACGCGCAGGCGGTGCGTGAGGCGCTGGCGACCAACAACATTCATCGTCTGCTGATTATTGCTACCTCGGACAATATGATCAACAAGATTATAGGCAGGCTGAAGCTGGATAAGCCGGTCAAGACGGTGTATATCAACCAGATTGCCAGCAAGGCCGAAATCAAGAAGGCCCGTCATGCGCGTCTGCAGGAGGGCAAGCATATCGTGCCGGTGCCGACGATTGAGCTGAAGCCTCATTTCACAGGCTATTTTGCCGATTTGCCCTATAATATTTTTTCCAGCCAGCGCAAGCAGGAGAAGGATGCGGACCGTTCTATCGTGCGTCCTTCGTTCAGCTTTTACGGCAAGCTGCTGATTTCCGACAGTGCGCTGGAGGATATCATCAAAATTATCGGGCGCAAGCTGGAGGGCGTGGAGCGCATCACATCGATTAAGGTGCGCCGCCGCAGCGACAACAGCAAGGGCATTGTTATCAGCGTAGAGGTTGTGCTGTATTACGGCGTCAAGCTCTTTGCCGTTACCAAGCAGTTCCAGGCGAAGATTAAGGAAAAAATTGAGTATATGACAGCTATGAAGGTGAATAACGTGAATGTTTCTATCCGCAGCTTGGCTGTGAAGAAGTGAATAGAGCAGCTGTATGCTTTGAATACTTTAGGATGCACAAATCCCCCGCAGGGTTGCAAGGGTGTTCATAAGACAGTAATTCTAAAAATTACGATTATGGCATCTGTCAGGCAGGATTGGGAACGGAATAACGGGTATCTGGTGAAAGCCAGATACCCGTTATTTTTTTGCCGTCACGAAAAGCAATAGATTTATTCACAGCTTTCAGGTATAATTGCCTTAAATCAATCCTATCCCATCCATTCCGAGATTTTTTCAAAAAATCTCAAAAAATTTTGGAAACATTGGAACAATACAGCCGTTCTCATGCTATATATAGTAGAGGGCTATTTCAAAACGATTGGAGGTGACGTTTATGGAGAAGCGGAAAAGCCCGAAAGGATTTATTGTCGTGCTGCCCGGTGAGATCATCGAGCTACGATCTGCCCCGTTGCCCTATGAGGTGCTACGGACGGACAAGTATGACCACATCGTATGTGATGATATGTTCAAGCTGCTTGTGTGGGACTGCTGCGCATGGAGCGCATGGCAGTTTTTCCAAGTGAGAGATCGCAAGGGTAATTATCGTGATATTCCCGGTACATGGACGCAGTACACAGGATATTTTACTTTGTGGCGTTTGTCATATAGCATTATCCCTTACATCCGCATGAAGTTTGAGCAGAATGGGCTTGGATTCCAAAAACTTTACAACATCCCGCAGGGCGTGGAAGTGCCGTGGCTGACCTATCAGCAGTTCAGCAATCTGATCGGCAATGTCACCGACATGGTGATTGCGGAGCAGGAATGGCAGCCGATGATCGATGCCATCTGGGAAAATCGCACCGTGGAGGACTATGAAACCACCAGCAGCACCGTCAAGACCGATTTCATGCAGAAGTGGCATTACAACCGTTCCGGCAAGCCGATTTCTCTGGATGAAATGATGGAGAATGAGGACGGCGATATTTTCGATGTAGCAGACCCCCGCAGCGATTTTGAGAACTCGGTCATTTCTGAAATGCAGATCGCTACCTTTGCAGAAAGCACTATCACAGAGAAAGACCGAGAGATATTGAAGCTGCGTATGGAGGGCTACACCGAGCAGGAGATCGCAGACAAGGTTGGCTATAAAACCGCCAGTGCAGTCCATAAGCGAATCGCCAAGATCGCAGACGCTTATGAGGATTATGTGACAGCGGAATATCAGAAGTATTTGTATAAGTAAACAGAGACAGAAGCG
>ERZ780141.2031-NODE-2031-length-10725-cov-2.290628_pt1 | contig 10725 bp, 7 predicted proteins | sample MGYA00433080_ERZ780141 | MGnify/ENA primary metagenome ERZ780141 (study PRJEB29588, sample SAMEA2154047) | human gut metagenome | biome: human gut; feature: human-associated habitat; material: faeces | place: Denmark | collected 2008/2010 ... | reverse complement strand
CTCATACAGCCGCTTGAAAATAGCGGAAAGTTCGCTGATACGCTTTTCAGCCGCATTTGTGAGCGATACGTTATCTGCGATTGCCTTTTCGTTGTCGCCTGCCGTTTTTGCTATTTCTTCGGTCTGAGCCGTTTTCAGAATTATGATTTCATTCTTCTGCTCAATGCCGTTTTTAAGTTCCTCAATTTTTCTGAGCTGTTCGCTTCCGCCGTCGCTCAGTGCAAGGATAGATGTGTCTATACCCTCTATCCTTGTGCGGATGTTGGATATATCGCCGTTTACCGTCAGAACGGCCATATTGTTCCTTTGTATCCTGTCGGCTATCTCTTTTCTCTTATCCTCCGCCTTGTCAAGTCCGCTTCTCTGCTCGTTCAGAGCCTCCTCGTTCTTTTCGATTTCGGCAAGCACGCTTTCAAGCTGTGACTTTGTATCGGAAAGCAGCTTCCTGCCGTCATTCTCGGCTCTTTCCTGTGCGTCAAGCTGTTCCTCGGCACTGTCACGCTGTGCGGTAAGCTGTGACAGCAGCTGCTTTATACCGTCACGCTGTGCCTCAAGCCTTGCTATCTTGGGCTCGCACTGTGATACGGTTTCGGAAAAGCCCTCCATTTCCTCCGCCATCTTTGCGACTTCCGCCTGCAAGGGCTTTAGCTGTTCGCTTTCGGCTTTTATCTTCACACCGAGTTCTTCTATCTGTTCGGATAATAAAGCAAGTTCCTGCTTTCTTGCGATTATACCTGCGTCATTTCTGATACTGCCTCCCGTGAACGAACCGCCTGCGTTAATAACCTGACCGTCAAGCGTCACTATTTTGAAACGGTATCCGTACTTCTTCGCAATAAACGATGCCGTATCAATATCCTCAACGACCGCCGTCTTTCCGAGTATGGATTTTACTATCCCGTCATACAGCCCGTCATATTCCACAAGGTCGCACGCCATACCCTCAAAGCCGTTCTCATTACTCAGCCCTCCGACTTCGAGCATCTTTCCCTTTACGCTTGTAAGAGGTAAGAATGTCGCACGTCCGAGGTTGTTTTCCTTAAGATAACGCATACTGCGCTTTGCCGCTTCCTCGTTATCGGTAACGATGTTCTGCATTATACCGCCCAGCGCTATCTCAATAGCCACCGTATAACGCTTGTCCACGCTGATTATGTCGGCTACAGTACCTCTTATACCGCTGAGCCGTCCTTGCCTGTCCGCCATTATTACCGACTTTACGCTTGACTGAAAGCCCGCCATATTCTTGTCTATCTCGTCAAGCACCTGATGACGTGACGCTTTCGTTTCGTACTCCTTGCGTAGCGTTTCAAGCGTCTGACCTGCCGTTTTCAGCTTGTCATTCTTATTGGCAAACAGCTTTTTATATCCTGTCAGCTTGTTCTCGGCTTCGGCCTTTTCTTCCTTTGCCTGTTCAAGCTCTTCATCGGTATCGCTGAGCTTTATTCTCTGCGTCTTTGCTTCTGCCGCCGCATTCTCAGCCGTTCTTGTAAGTTCCTCCTTACGCTTTGAAAGCTGTTCGGAGGTTGCCTCTATCTGCTGTACCGAAAGCTGCAGCTGCGTTCTTTTAAGATACAGCCGACCCTGCTTTTCGTCAAGTTCCTTGTACTCCCCCGAGAGCGTTTCGCCCTCAGCGTCGATTCCAGTCAGTTCCTCCGTCAGCCGTTCGCTGTCCGCCTTCAGCCGACCTATAAGCGCCTGCTTTTCCTCTATCTCGTTTTCAAGGTTCTTTTTATCTTCTTCAAGCCTTGCCTTGCCGCTCTTGCCGTCCTCTATCTGCTTTTCGGTTTCCGCAATAGCTTCTTCTGCGTGTGAAATATCGTTGCGCAGTACGGCAATCTCAGCCTTTATATCGCTTATGCGGTCCTTTGCCTCGTCACTTCCGGCTTTCAGCTTTTCAAGCTCGGCACGGAGCATCATTCTGCGGTTGTTGTTGTCCTCTTCCTCAGCCTCCAGCTTTGCAATATCCCTGTCGAGATTTTCGCACTCCGCCTTGCTGAGAAGTAATTTGTCCTCCGCTTCCGAAATCGTCTTTTCAAGTGCGGACAATTCGTACATACTTACCGTTATATCAAGGTCTTCTTCCCTCGAAAGCAGTTCCTTCGCCTTTTTAGCCTTTGCCGCCTGCTTTTCAAGCACAGGGAGTCTTGTTTCAAGTTCCGACGCTATATCACGGATACGGAGCAGATTGTCCTCCGTGCGCTTCAGCTTGTTCTCTGCGTCCTTTTTCTGCGCTAAGAATTTCGATACGCCCGCCGCTTCTTTAAAAACCTCCCGGCGCTGGCTTCCGCCCGATTCTACTATCTCCGACACCTTGCCCTGACCGATAACGCTGTATCCATCACGGCCAAGACCCGTACCCATAAACAGTTCGTTTATATTCTTGAGCAGTGTCTTTGCTCCGTTTATTTTATATTCCGATTCGCCGCTCCTGTACAGCTTACGGGATATTACCACCTCGTCACTGTCTACCCTGAGCGCCCTGTCACAGTTATCTATAGTCAGCGTTACACTCGCAAAGCCCATCGGCTTTCTGCGTACAGTTCCGTGAAAGATAACGTCCTCCATTTTATCTCCACGCAGACTTTTAGCGCCCTGCTCTCCCATTACCCAGCGCAGTGCGTCACTTATATTACTTTTACCGTTGCCGTTACTTCCGACAACAGCGGTCATCCTCTTGTCAAAATGCAGTATGGTCTTATCGGGAAACGATTTGAACCCGTATATTTCCATAGATTTAAAAAACATCAACCGATCCTCTCCGCACGGAGATCCGTGCCTTTCTCTTCCTTTATCTTAAAGGAAATTCCACGCTGTGAAAGCGCATTGCGGTTAGCTCCGCCCTGCCCGATTATCTTGCTTATATTACGCTTGTCCGTGTAAAAGACGTATTTTCCCCCGTCCTCGCACACAGCGTTCATCTTTTCCAGATACAATATGCTCTCCGCTATCTCACGCAGTGCCGGGTGATATACTCCCCCGACCATATTCCGCTCAACATCACGGCTTGCGTGAAGCCCCATACGGATAACTGCGACCCCGGCCTTATTGAACATATCGAGCAGTTTTGCACAGAGCCTTGTTGTCTGCTCAAAGGTAAAGCTGTCATACACTCCGCTCTCGTGCAATCTGCCAAGTTCGGTATTTTTCAGTATAACAGTAGGGTAAATCCTCACCGTGTCGCAGTGGAGTGCGATAAACTCCTTTGCGGTATCAATGCAGTATTGCTCCGTGTCCTTATACAGCCCAGTCATCATCTGAAGTCCGAGTTCAAATCCGCTCTGCTTTATAAGCCGTGAGGCACGTCTTACATCCTGTACCGTATGACCTCTGCGGTTAGCTGTCAGCACCTCGTCATTCATACTCTGTGCGCCAAGTTCTATCGCCGTCATGCCGTAGCTTTTAAGAATGCCGAGTATTTCCTCGTCAATGCAGTCCGGTCTTGTCGAACAGCGTATACCGTCATACTGCTCGGGGTATGCGTCTGTATAACGCTTGGCTACCGTCAGCAGTCTTATCATATAATCCCTGTCTATTGCGGTAAAGCTGCCGCCGAAAAACGCTATCTGTGCCTTCGTACCGCTGTCTTTAAGATTTTCAAGCTGTCCCTCAAGTATGCTTTCAAGCTCCTTTTCAGTGACAGGCTCGCTGTGTCCGCTTATCGTTTTCTGATTGCAGAAGCTGCATATATGCGTACAGCCGTAATGCGGTATAAATACCGAAATGTTAGTTTGTTTCATATCCCATAAGGCTTATAGCCTCTTTTGCGGCGCTCTGCTCCGCTTCCTTCTTGCTCTTACCCTTACCCGTGCCTATTATCTGACCGTTCAGAAGCACATTCGCCGTAAACTGCTTGTTATGTGCCTGTCCGCTTTCGTCACTTATCTCATAGGTAACACGTTCCTCCGGGTTCTGCTGGATTATCTCCTGCAATACCGTCTTGTAATCTCCGAGCAGGAATTTACCCGTACTCAGCTTGTCAAGCGGCGGTATAAACGGCAGTATGAAACTTCTTGCCGCTTCAAATCCGCCGTCAAGATATATTGCCGCAATAAGCGCCTCAAATGCGTCCGCCAGTATCGAGTGGCGATCTCTGCCGCCCGTATGTTCTTCTCCTTTTCCCAGAAAAATATACTTGCCTAAATCTATTTTTCTTGCAAAGGGATAAAGCGCATTTTCACACACTACGCTTGCTCTTATCTTGGTAAGCTGTCCTTCGGGCAGATTAGTAAGATTTTCAAAAAGATGCTCGGACACAACAATGCTCAGCACGCTGTCGCCTAAAAATTCGAGGCGCTCGTTACTGCGCAGATGTTTTCCGTTTGTGTATGACGAATGAGTAAGAGCCTCTTTTAAAAGCTCAGGATTTTTGAACGTATAGCCTATTATCTGTTCAAGCTCTGTCATTTCTTTTCCTTTCAATAATTCTCACGGGAGGGAAGCCCCTCCCGCAAGCCAAAAATCAACCTTCCGTATTTTCCGACAGTACCTTTTCCATCTCTGCGATAACGTTTCTCTCAACGAAATCCTTGGCCTGTCTTACGGCATTCTTGAACGCAAGAGCGTCACTGCTGCCGTGCGCCTTAAGCACAGGCTTTGCCGTACCTAAAAGCGGAGAACCGCCTGTTTCCCTGTAGTCCATCTGCTTGCTTATTTCCTTGATGCCCTTCATAGTAAACATTGCGCCTATCTTTGTACCGAGGTTGCGGAAGAATATCTTCTTGAGCGAAGCCTTCATAAACTTGCCCATACCCTCTACTGTTTTAAGGTAGATGTTACCCGTAAAGCCGTCCGTTACAACAACGTCGACCTCGCCTAAAGCCGCATTTCTCGCCTCGACATTACCCGTGAAATTCAGTGTGCTGTTTTTGAGCAGAGCATAAGTTTCCTGTTCAAGCTCCCTGCCCTTTTCTTCTTCTGCACCGACATTCAGCAGTCCGACCTTGGGGTTATCAACACCCATTATCTTGTTCATATAAACACTGCCCATAACCGCAAACTGCCTTAACATATCCGGACGGCAATCAACGTTTGCACCGCCGTCAAGCAGTATATACATATTATTGAGACCGGGCATTACAGGTGTCAGTGACGGACGCTTTACACCCTTTATACGCTTTACTATAAGAGTACCGCCCATAACAAGAGCCGCCGTACTGCCTGCGCTTATCATAGCGTCCGCTCTGCCGTCAGCTACCATCTGCATAGCCACGCCCATAGAGCAATTCTTCTTTTCCTTTAATATCATCTTGGGGTTATCCTCTATCTCGATAACTCCGTCAGCCTGCTCAAATGTGATATGGTCCTTTGAAAGCCCCAGTCTTTCAAAGCACTCGTCGAGCTTCTTTGTGTCGCCCGTCAGCACAATGTCAACTCCGTACTCCTTTACAGCGTCAACCGCGCCCTTTACTACCTCGTCCGGCGCATTATCTCCGCCGAAAGCGTCTATAGCTATTTTCATAATCCGTTTTCCTTTCGTATAAAATCCGGTACTTATCGCTTTGCCTTTAGTTTTTCACAGAGGGTCTGCCCCTCCCGTATCAAAACACCGACCGTTCAAAAAGCTGTTTTGCTGTTTTGCTGTTTTGCTAAACAGACAGACAGACTGCATTACCGCTGTGCAGTGATTCCCTGCTCGCAGAGTGCTTTCTTCAGATCCTCAAGTCCTCTGTCCGCAATCGTCCTGTATCTCAGCTTCTTGTCCTTTATCCTTTCGGGGAGCGGCGGAAGTATTCCCATATTCGCCCCCATCGGCTGAAAGTCCTTGTTCTCCGTGCTTATATGCCTTGCCAGTGCCGCTGTCATGCAGGTTTCGGGCAGTTCGAGCGGCTTTTCTCCGTCAAGCGCCCTTGCAAGATTTATTCCGGCTATAATGCCAGATGCCGCACTTTCGACATATCCCTCAACACCAGTCATCTGACCTGCGAAATATATGTTGTCGCTGTCGATAAGTCTGAAATTCTTATCAAGCAGTCCGGGAGAATTAAGGAATGTGTTCCTGTGCATAACTCCGTATCTTACAAATTCCGCATTCTGAAGCCCCGTTATCATCGAGAATACTCTTTTCTGCTCTCCGAATTTAAGATTCGTCTGGAATCCCACAAGGTTGTAAAGCGTACCCTCGTTGTTTTCTTTTCTCAGCTGTACCACCGCATAAGGCCGTCTGTCTGTTCTGGGGTCGATAAGACCCACAGGCTTCATACAGCCGTAGCGGACGCTTTCTATTCCACGCTTTGCAAGCACCTCTACAGGCATACAGCCCTCATACACTTTAAGATTCTCAAAGCTTTTGAGCTGTACGCTCTCTGCGTTTACAAGCTCGTTATAAAAGGCTTCGTATTCTTCCTTTGTCATCGGGCAGTTGATATAATCCGCTTCGCCCTTGTCATAACGTGTAGCGAAAAACGCAAGGCTCATATCAATGCTTTCTGCGGTAACTATGGGTGCCGCCGCATCGTAGAAGCTGAGCGGACTTCCACAGCGCTCCTGTATCTTTTCGGCGAATATATCGCTTGTCAGCGGGCCTGTCGCAATTACGGTATCGCTTTTGGGAAACTCCGTTATCTCGCCGTTTACGATTTCAATATACGGGTGATTAGTTATCATTTCGGTCACAGCGTCGGAAAACTCCGTGCGGTTGACCGCAAGAGCACCGCCTGCACCGACCTTTGTTTTCTCTGCGGCTTTCATCGTCACAGAGTTCATATAACGCATTTCTTCCTTAAGCATACCGCAGGCGCTGGCAGTATCCGCACTTTTCAGCGAATTACTGCACACAAGCTCCGCAAAGCCCTTGTACTTATGGGCAGGCGAATACTTTTCCGGCTTCATCTCGCACAGCCTTACATGAAAGCCTCTGTTTGCAAGCGCCCACGCCGCCTCAACTCCGGCAAGACCTGCGCCTATTACGGTAACAGTCTTTTTATCCAAGTTTATCCTATCCTTATCAGTTTTCGTTCTTCTTATCCTCATCGGCGGGACGCACATATCCGCATCCATCCTTTGCGCAGTATACCTGACCCTGCTTGCCGACCTTCTTGAAAAGCGTAGAGCCGCACTTGGGACATTTATCCTCAAGCGGAGTATCCCACGTCATAAAGTTGCAGTCCTTGTAGTTCTCGCATCCGAAGAAGGGCTTGCCCTTCTTTGATTTCTTTGCAAGCATCTTACCGCCGCAGTGCGGGCAAAGTCCGCCTGTTTCGTTTACTATTCTCTTTGTATTCTTGCACTCCGGGAATCCCGAACAGCCGAGGAACTTTCCGTAAGGGCCTATCTTTATGACCATAGGCTTTCCGCACTTGTCACAGACTATATCGGTAGGCTCATCGGGTATCTTCACCCTCTTGCCCTCCATATCCTTTTCAGCCTTTGTCAGCATCTTGTCAAAGCCTGTGTAGAACTTTCCGAGTACATCCACCCAGTCAGCCTTGCCTGCTTCTATCTTATCAAGGTCGCTTTCCATCTGAGCGGTAAACTTTGCGTCAACTATACGCTCAAAGTGACCTTTCATAAGGTCGGTTATAACTATACCGAGCGAGGTCGGCTTTAACTGCTTCGCCTCACGTTCAACATAGTGCCTGTCAAGTATTGTGGCGATTGTCGGCGCATAGGTAGACGGTCTGCCTATGCCGTTTTCTTCAAGTGCTTTGATAAGGCTCGCCTCTGTATATCTCGGCGGCGGCTGAGTAAAGTGCTGGTTGCCCGTAAGCTCTTTTACTTTCAGCTTTTCGCCTACTTCAAGGGCCGGCAGTGCGCCGCCCTCCTCTTCGTCATTATCCTTGCTTTCCTCATACAGCTTTGTAAAGCCGTCAAATTTCACGGTATATCCGTTTGCCTTGAACAGACACTCTCCGCAGGTAATATCTACCGCCTTTGTATCAAGAAGCTGATTTTCCATCTGGCTCGCCATAAAACGCTCCCATATCAGCTTATACAACTTGTACTGGTCGCCCGAAAGCGCAGACTTTACCTTTTCGGGAGTAAGCGTGATTATTGTCGGACGGATAGCCTCGTGTGCGTCCTGAGCATTGTTCTTCGACTTGAACACTCTGGGCTTTGAGGGCAGATACTCCTTGCCGTATGTCGATTCTATCATCTGTGCCGCAGCCGCTTTTGCCTCATCGGAAATACGCAGGCTGTCTGTTCGCATATAGGTTATGATACCTACTGCACCCATATCGGGTATCTCGACGCCCTCATACAGCTCCTGTGCCGCTTTCATTGTACGTCTTGCGTTGAACGACAGCTTTCTTGACGCTTCCTGCTGTAAGGTAGATGTGGTGAACGGCGGTGCAGGTGTTTTCTTTCTTGTGCTGTTCTTGATATTGGTGATGATAAACTCGACGTTTTCAAGCATAGCAAGCACCTTGTCTGTTTCTTCTTTATTGAGCGCCTTGAACTTCTCGCCCTTGACCTCTGTCAGCTTTGCAGGGAATGCACGTCTGCTTGAAGCGGACAACAGCTTTGCGTCTATGCTCCAGTATTCCTGTGCCTCAAAGCTCTCTATCTCCTGCTCTCTGTCAACGATAAGCCTTACCGCAACCGACTGTACACGGCCTGCCGAAAGGCCTCGTCTGACTTTCTTCCATAAGAACGGGCTTAATTTATAGCCTACTATTCGGTCAAGTATACGTCTTGCCTGCTGTGCGTTGATAAGATCCATATCAAGCGTTCTCGGATGGCTCATACCTGCCTCGATACCGCTCTTTGTGATCTCGCTGAACGTTACACGCACAGGTGCGTCCGGGCTTATCCCAAGGACGTGTGCCAAGTGCCACGAAATAGCCTCTCCCTCTCTATCAGGGTCGGTCGCAAGATATACTATGTCAGATGCCTTTGCATCTTTCTTAAGCTCTTTTATAAGAGCCGCCTTATCTTTCTTGTTCTCATACTTAGGCTCAAAGTTGTTATCAACGTCAACTCCGAGCTTCGACTTCGGCAGGTCACGGATATGACCTACAGATGCTACTACGGAAAAATCCTTTCCGAGATATTTCTCAATTGTTTTCGCCTTCGCAGGCGACTCAACTATTACCAGATGTGACAAATTTTTCGTCTTCCTTTCCGTGCCGGCAATGTGCCGGTTCAAATTCGCCTTTTAAACTGTTTGCGTATTGCCGACAGTTTGTGTACGGCGAGCGGCTTTAGCCGCACCCTTTTAACATTTTATCTTAATTGGTTTTGTTTTATATTGTTAATTGAAATCCCGATATTCAAAGGTCGAGCATAATACCTCACCATATAAATAACATCACGATTTCAACGCTGAATTATAAACCGCAATTATTAACCGTATTTAACGTCAAGCTTACTGCCTGACCTTCGACATTTCCCACGCAATAACCGATGCCGCAACCGATGCGTTAAGGCTCTCGGCACTGTTTATCGGTATGAACAGCGACTTGTCGCACAGCTTTTTCACGGTATCGCTGACCCCGTTGCCCTCGTTGCCGATAACAACAGCGGTCTTTTGTGGCAGCTTTTCCTCCCCCAGCCTTACCGACCTGTCTGAAAGCTCCGCCGAATACACGGTAAATCCGCCCTTTTGCAAAAGCGTTATCGCTTCTTCGGTATCACAGCAGTATATCGGCAGTCTGAACAGCGAACCCATCGCACTTCTTACCGTTTTGGGAGCAAACACATCCGCACAATCTCCTGCAAGTATCACCCCGTCAATCGAAAATGCGTCACAGGAACGTATTATCGTGCCAATATTACCCATATCTTGTAAATTTTCCAATATTATAAACTGCCTGCTACTATCTATTGTACTTAAATTCAGAATTTTGTCAAGATGTCTTACCGTAATAAATATTCCCTGCGGCGATTTTGTGTCGGAAATGCTGTCCGCCACCTCCTCGCTTATTTGTACCATCTTACAGCTTTCCTTCAGCAGACTTATACATTCGGGATATTTTTCAGCGGCGGCGGCAGTATAATATGCGTTTTCGCCTAACGCACATCCGCTTCTGACCGCTTCAACCGCCAGCTTCGCCCCCTCGCACACGAAATACCCCGTCTGCCTGCGGTACTTCCTCTGCTCCGTCAGCTTGCGGTATTCCTTTATATATGTGTTCTGTTTAGATGTAATTTCCATATTTCTCCTTAACACTCAGTTTCTTGACTTTTACGTGTCCTTATGCTAAAATTTCATTATCCGTAACGGACAAGAAAGGATTTTTTTCATGATATTTTCCGAGCTAAGCCTTATTGAAAAGGAAACAGGACTTAAATACGATCCCGAAACCGCCACGCTCAGCGGTGTAAAGAACGGTGTTCCCGTTGTCGTTTTTGACAACGATAAAAAGCACAGATTTGATATAGTATGCGGTGCAGTCATCACCGAGCGCCAGTTTGGCAGAATATACATTATGGCTGAACGCTTTCCCAAGAAAACTATGCTCGGCATCGAAAATGTCGACGGCTGCGTAAACATTTACTGCAAGGGATATAATCTTATGCAGGAAAATCTGCCGTTGCTCATTGAATTTTTGGAAAAACTCACAGCCTATTTAAAAAGCGAAATGCGTAAAACCACTCCCATACAGGTGGCAAAAGTGCTTGAAATCGTCACCGCCGAGACGGGTAAGGGGGCAAGTAGCGTAAGAATTATTCCGGTCGAATAGCAAAAAGTCTTGTAATTTCCGCATTATTGTGATATAATTAAGTCGTATCGTCAGTACGGAGCGCAATGCAATGCCTTTTAAATCACGTTATAATGCAGAT
>ERZ780141.2027-NODE-2027-length-10756-cov-4.445099_pt1 | contig 10756 bp, 7 predicted proteins | sample MGYA00433080_ERZ780141 | MGnify/ENA primary metagenome ERZ780141 (study PRJEB29588, sample SAMEA2154047) | human gut metagenome | biome: human gut; feature: human-associated habitat; material: faeces | place: Denmark | collected 2008/2010 ... | reverse complement strand
CCTGTCCTAAGATCACGACCTTGACATCTGAAAGCGGTGTCAGATGAAAGGCATTGAAAATATCGTCCGCCGGTGGGAATACCGGTCCTCTTTGGTATTCTGCCAGAACCGTCTCATATAGTTTTTTGTAGTAAGGTTTACGAAATTCCTGACTGAGCGGTGCCAGCCAATCATTTGAAATTGCAGGCATATGCCATCTCTCCTTTATCTTCTGACAGATACGCCTTTTTCTGCCAGATATGCTTTTAGATCCATGATCTCTAATTCTTTGTAATGAAATAAGGATGCCGCCAGAGCCGCATCTGCTTTTCCCTCTGTCAAAGCATCGTAAAAATGTTCCTTGGTGCCCGCTCCACCCGAAGCGATCACCGGAATAGAAACATTTCCCGCTATGGTACGGGTCAGCTCAATGTCGTATCCTGCTTTTGTACCATCACAGTCCATACTCGTTAAAAGAATCTCTCCGGCACCCAGCTTTTCAGCCTTCATTGCCCATTCTACAGCATCTATGCCCATATCCACTCTGCCGCCGTTTATATAAACTGTCCACTTGTTGTCGCCGACCTTCTTTGCGTCAACGCCAACGCAGATGCACTGACAACCGAAAATATCCGCTCCGTCCTTTATAAGCTGAGGATTCTGCACTGCCTGAGAGTTCACAGACACCTTGTCTGCACCTGCACGGAGAGTATCTCTTATATCGTCAACAGTTTTGATACCGCCTCCAACAGTGAGCGGTACAAATACCTTTTTGGCTGTTTCACGAACAACGTCAAGCATAACGCCTCTGCCCTCGTGGGAGGCTGTTATGTCATAGAAAACTATCTCGTCTGCACCCTGAAGATTGTATTCATATGCACATTCAACAGGGTCACCGACTTCTTTTATGCCCTCGAAATTTACTCCCTTTACTACCTTTCCGTCACGCACATCAAGGCATGGTATAATTCTTTTTGCAAGCATATTATTTTACCTCCTGTGACATTTTCGCAAAGTTTTCAAGTATTTTAAGACCGGTTTTTCCACTCTTCTCAGGGTGGAACTGACAGCCGAATATATATCTTCCGTCTGATACCACCGCAGGGACTTTTGAGCCGTATTCGCAGTAGGCATACAGATTTTTATTATCGCAGAAAGCCTTGTATGAGTGTACGAAATAAACATACTCATCGTCGCCCAGACCGTCAAAAAGAGGACAATCGTGGTTATACACAAGCTTGTTCCAGCCCATGTGCGGGATAACGAGGTCAGGCTCGTTTATCTTGTCAACATAGCCGCCGATAAGACCAAGACCCTTGCACTCCTCGAACTCATAGCTTTTCTCGAAAAGCAACTGCATTCCAAGGCATATGCCAAGGAAAGGCTTTATTTTAGCCTGCTCCTTGATAGTGTCGATAAGACCGCTGAGACCGAGCATATTCATCGCCCATGGGAACGCTCCCACGCCGGGGAGTATAATTGCGTCGGCTTTTTCGATATCTTCTTTTTTGTCTGTGAGCTTGTTCTCAAAACCAAGATAGTCCAGAGCGTTTTTTACAGAGAATATATTGCCTGCACCGTAGTCGATTATTGCTATCATTTAAAGCACTCCTTTGGTGGATAAAACTCCTGTTCCTGTTATTTTTACGGCGTCCTTCAAAGCGTGAGCCACTGCTTTGTACATTGCTTCTGCAATATGGTGGTCGTTCTTGCCGTACTCCTCACGGATATGCAGTGTTATACCTGAATTGAATGCAAAGGCTCTGAAAAATTCTTCTGTCAGGCAGGTGTCATACTGACCTATCCTGTCGTCATGGAACTCAGCATTGAACGCAAGGAAAGGTCTGCCGCTTATATCCAGTGAGCAAAATGCCAGCGCTTCGTCCATTGGCACGAAAGCCGAGCCATATCTTGCAATGCCTGCTTTGTCGCCGAGAGCCTCTGCAAATGCTTTGCCAAGGCATATGCCAACGTCCTCAACTGTATGGTGTCCGTCAACATAAAGGTCGCCTGTGCACTCAACGTCCATGTCTATTCCGCTGTGAACGCCAAGGGCTGTGAGCATATGGTCAAAGAAGCCTATGCCTGTGTTTACACTTACCTTGCCCTCGCCGTCAAGCTTCACGAACACCTCTATATCAGTTTCCTTAGTTTTTCTTTTTATCTCCGCTGTACGCATTTTCATCACCTTTACCGCTTAAAATCTTACCTTTATTGCATTTGCATGAGCCGTCAGACCCTCTTTTTCTGCAATAAGAACTATATCGTCCTTTGCTTCTCTGAGAGCGTCCTCAGTATAGTATGTAAAGCTTGAACGCTTCTCAAAGCTGTTTACTGACAGAGGCGAGAAGAATCTAGCTGTACCGCTTGTTGGAAGAACGTGGTTAGGACCTGCATAGTAGTCGCCAAGCGGCTCTGAAGCATACTGACCAAGGAATATTGAACCTGCATTATCAAGTCTGCCAAGATACTCCATAGGGTTTTCAAAAAGCACTTCAAGATGCTCAGGAGCAAATCTGTTTGCAAGGTCGCAAGCTTCGTCCTTTGTATTGCAGATAAGGATAGCACCGTAATTTTCAAGAGAGCTTTCGATTATCTCTTTTCTTGAAAGGCTCTGCACCTGTCTGTTTATCTCTTCGATAGTTCTGTCTGCAATGCTCTCGCTTGTCGTAACAAGGATAGCGGAAGCAAGCTTGTCATGCTCAGCCTGTGACATAAGGTCTGCGGCAATGAACTTAGGGTTAGCCTTTTCGTCAGCCATAACAAGTATCTCGCTCGGACCTGCCACCATGTCTATATCAACAACACCATAAAGAAGCTTCTTTGCTGTTGCAACATAGATATTTCCAGGGCCTACTATCTTATCGACCTTTGGTATCTCCTCTGTGCCGTAGGCAAGGGCAGCGATAGCCTGTGCGCCTCCGCTCATGAACACTCTGTCAACTCCGCAGAGAGCAGCTGCAACAAGAATATCCTTATTTGGTGTGCCGTCTTTGAGAGGAGGTGTCACCATGATTATTTCATTAACGCCTGCTATCTTTGCAGGAACTGCATTCATAAGCACGCTTGACGGATAAGCTGCAGTGCCGCCCGGAACATAAAGACCAACTCTGTTAAGTCCTCTTACCTTCTGACCGAGAATACAGCCGTTATCCTTAGCATTTATAAAGCTCTGTGACTTCTGTCTCTGGTGAAAATCTGTGATGTTCGCAACTGCGTTGAGCATTGCGTCAACAAAGTCCTGATCTGCCTCTGTGAGTGCGTCGTTTATAACATCTCTCGGAACTTCGTAATACTCCGGGAGCTTACCGTCAAACTTTTCTGTATAAGCCTTTACAGCGTTGTCGCCGCCCTCTCTGACAGTTTCGATTATTTCATTAACAACGGCTGTGACCTTCTTATTTGTTTCGCCACTTCTCTTTTCAAGCTGCTTGAAAAACTCTACCTCGTCTTTGCCGTTGACAAAAATCTTCTTTATTTCAGCCATTTCAATACTGTCCTTTCCGTTTATATAAACTACTTGTCGATATTTTCTTCAACAAGCTTTACAAAATTCTCGATCTCCTGCTGGCGCATTTTCATGCTTACCATATTTACGATAAGCCTTGCAGAGATAGGGCAAACGTCCTCGATGACTTCAAGACCGTTTTCTTTAAGTGTCGTGCCTGTTTCAACGATATCAACGATACCGTCTGCAAGCTCAAGGAGCGGTGCAAGCTCAACTGAGCCTTCTATCTTGATGATGTCAACGTCCATTCCCTTTGCTTCAAAAAATCTTCTTGTGATGTTAGGGTATTTTGTTGCAACTGTCTTGACATCAAATCCGCCGTAGAACGTTGAGCCTTTCTTTGTGGCAAGTGCAAATTTACATCTGCCGAAGCCGATATCAACAAGCTCAAAGAACTTGCCCTGCATTTCCATGATAGTGTCCTTGCCAACAACGCCCATATCGCACACGCCATGCTCAACGTATGTGATAACGTCGTTCGCCTTTGCAAGCACAACTTCAAGGTTTCCGTCAGGTACAGGAAGAATAAGCTTTCTTCCCTTTTCTCTTATTGCGGTACAGTCATAGCCTATCTTCTCTAAAAGACCGACTGTATCCTTTTCAAGTCTGCCCTTTGTAAGAGCTATCCTAAGGGGTCTGTTCATTTTAACTTATCCTCCAAACTTATATATCAAGCTCTGTTATCTCGCTGCCAACGACCACAAGCTTCTTTATTCCCTTTGACTTTGCGTAAGCCTTTGTTTCATCGAGGGTGTTGAAAAGCGAATTTTCAACTGTCAGACCCTCTCTTACAAGCGTCTGAGCATATTCCATGGCTTCCACCACGTAGCCCTTTTCACCAAACACAACTGCGTCAGGAGTTCTGAGTTTTGGTGCTCCGCCTAGCTTTTCGATATGTCTTGCAACAGAGTCAACGCTTATGCCGAAGCCCACCGCCGGGCAATCGTTACCGAACTCTGCTAGAAGTCTGTCATATCTTCCGCCTTTAAGCACCGACTGACCGACCTCTGAAAGATAGCCCTTGAACACAATGCCTGTGTAGTAATCCGCATGACTCACGATGCCAAGGTCAACAGATATCTTGCCCTCATAACCAAGGCTTGAAAGTCTGGTGTAGACCTCTTTAAGGTTATAAAGTATGCCTGTTATCTTATCGTCAGTATAAATATCAGCAGCTTTGTCGAACACCTCAACACCTCCGAAAAGTCTTGGGAGCTGTCTGAGCGCGTTTGTGACCTGATTGTCGCCCACCTCGTCAAGGATATCGTTAAGTGCAGGATAGTTCTTTGCAGAGATAAGAAGTCTTATCTCCTCTCTTACTGCGTCGTCAACGTCAAGCTGAGCCACAAGCTCCTTGAAATAGCCGATATGACCTATCTCAAGTCTGAAGTTCTCCTTATCAAAGCTTGAAAGGGCTTCAACAGCAGTGCATAGCACCTCGTAATCTGCTCTCTTGGAATTTTCTCCGCCAATAAGCTCGATACCTGCCTGAACTACCTCGTCTGAACGTCCTTTGAGCAGGGAGTTATTTTCAAAAATGCTCTGATTGTAGTATAGTCTAAGGGGAAGCTTTGCTCCCTTTAGTCTTGTGGAAGCAAGTCTTGCTATGGGTATCGTGGAATCAGGACGCATAACGATAAGTCTGCCCTTTGAGTCTGTAAGCTTATAAAGGCTCTCCTGCTGGAAGTTTCTCGAGCTTCCCATAAACAGATCGTAAAACTCTATTCCAGGTGTTACCACCTCGCTGTAGCCAAAGCCCTCAAACAGCTTTGACAGCCTGTCCTCCACCATTCTTCGTGCCAGACAGCCCTCAAACAGCAGATCTCTCGTACCCTCAGGGGTTATAAGATCATATCTTTTCATACACTTTCCCTTCCTGTATATAAATTATAGATTGTACTTTTTATGTTGACGCTTGAATAAATATCCGCATAAACACGCATTTAAGTGAATTGTAGGGGACGGCGCCCTCGACGTCCCCCTTTCTATGTTGTTATGTAACGCGTTTGCTTGCTTTATCGTAGTAAAGTGATAGCATAGTATCAACACAAATAATTTTATCACACCCGCCCTTGTTTGTCAATAGTGTTACAAGGGCAAAGTATGAAATTGTGCATAGTAACTATCAGAACAACGATATCTGGTTAGATTTAGGCATATCGCCGAAAGCTCCGTTTTTCTCCAGAGTTTCGATAACAGATTTGGACACTCCGCTCTGCTGTTGGAACTCCTCGATAGAGATAAACTCGCCGTTCTGCGCCTTTTCGTAAATGCTTATCGCCGCAGACTCGCCCACTCCGTTAAGTGAACAGAACGGAAGCCTTATCTTACCGTCCTCTATCTGATAGATAGTTGCGTGAGATTTTTTGATGTTTACAGGCAAAAAGTCATATCCACGGCTAAGCATTTCATTCACAAGCATGAGAATTTCAAGCACACCGCTGTCCTTGCCCGACACCTCGTCTTTTGGTTTATTCTTTATTTCTTCTATCTTGCTTCTGACGATATATTTTCCCTTGAGAGCGATCTCTGCATCAAAATCCTCGCCCTTAACCGTAAAATAAGTTGCATAGAACGCAAGCGGCTCATGCACCTTGAACCAACAAAGTCTTATAGCTGCCGTAACATACGCCGCCGCATGGGCTTTCGGGAACATATATTTTATCTTCAAACAACTGTCGATATACCACTCCGGAACGTCATGCTGACGCATATTCTCTTTCATTTCCTCTGTGAGCAGTTTCGGAGCTTTTCCCTTACGGGTTATCTCCATTATCTTAAATGACAGCTTTGGCTCAACGCCATGATAAAGCAGATATGTCATGATACTGTCACGAGTACCGATAACATTTGAGATATCGCAGGTTCCGTTTTTGATAAGCTCCTGTGCGTTGCCGAGCCATACGTCAGTGCCGTGTGAAAGTCCTGATATCTGCAAAAGGTCAGAGAAGTTTTTCGGCTGACAGTCAAGAAGCATTTGTCTTACGAACGGCGTACCCATTTCAGGTATACCGAGCGTTCCCGTCTGACACATTATATCCTCCTCCGTCACTCCAAGTGACTCAGGGGAAGTGAACAGCGAATAGACCGCAGGGTCAGACATGGGGCAATCGAGGATATCTCGTCCTGTGAACATTTCCAGATACTTATACATTGTCGGGTTATCGTGACCAAGCTCGTCAAGCTTCAAGATAGTATCGTGGAGAGAATGGAAGTCGAAGTGGGTAGTTACCATGTCAGAGTCCACTTTTTCAGCAGGGTGCTGAACAGGTGTGAAGTCATAGACCTCATAGTCGCTAGGGATAACGACCATTCCACCCGGGTGCTGAGAGGTCGTTCTCTTTATGCCGCAGCAGCCAAGTTTAAGTCTTTCTATCTCAGCCTTTGGAACGGTCTTTCCACGCTCGTCAAGATATTTCATAACATAGCCGAAAGCGGTCTTTTCCTGTATCATGCCAATAGTACCGGCTTTGAACACATGGTCCTCACCGAAAAGAACTTCCGTATATTTATGTGCCTTTGCCTGATAGTCACCTGAGAAGTTAAGGTCGATATCAGGGGCTTTATCGCCGTCAAAGCCAAGGAACGTTTCAAATGGGATATCGTGTCCGTCACGGTGCATATTCTCTCCGCACACAGGACAGTTTTTCGGCGGCAGGTCAAAGCCTGAGCCTACCGAGCCGTCTGTAATGAACTCGCTGTGGTGGCAGTTAAGACAGACATAGTGTGGCACAAGAGGATTTACCTCAGAGATACCTGACATGGAGGCAACGAAGGACGAACCTACCGAGCCTCTTGAACCTACCTGATAGCCATTCTCGTTAGAGTTGGCAACAAGTTTCTGAGATATCATGTAAAGCACTGCAAATCCGTGCTTGATAATAGAGTCAAGCTCTCTTTTAAGTCTTTTGAAAACAAGGTCTGGAATGTGTCCCTCAAAATATTTTGATACGTCAACGTTCTCGCCCTCCGGAACTTCTATGGTTTCAGGGTCGCAGTCGCCGTAAATGGAACAGCATTTCTTCCAGCATATATACTGAAGCTGATAAACCGAGCCTTCGATAAAAGGCGTATAAGTACCGTTCGGGAACGCTTTCAGGTCAGGGTCTACCATATCAGCCACGTTGTTTGTATTCGTTACAACGACCTCAAACGCCTTTTCCTCGCCAAGATAGCTCAGTTCGTCAAGCATTTGGTTTGTGGTCTTAAGATACAAAGGAGGCTGAGTATCGGCGTCAGGGAAGCCCATTGAAGCCTGTATCACCGACCTGAACTGTGCGTCGGTCTTGTTCATGAAATGCACGTCGCCTGTTGCGCAGACGGGTATGCCCAAGTCCTCCCCAAGTTTTACAATAAAGCGGTTTATATCCTTTATATCCTCCGCTGTGTGTATCCTGTCATAAGGAGGCTTTTCGGTGGTGAGCATAAATTTGTTGTTTCCGTCAGGCTGGATCTCCAGATAGTCATAAAAGCTTGCTATCTGCTTGATCTCATCATAATTTCTGCCCTCAAGATAAGCCTGAATGACCTCGCCACGCTCGCAGGCACTACCGAGGATAAGACCCTCACGGTGTCTTACAAGCTCAGATTTTGGTATTCTCGGACGTCTTTTGAAATATTTAAGATTGGAGTCTGATATAAGCCTATACAGATTTTTCAGACCCGTGTTATTTCTTACGATAATAATTTGGTGATAAGTCGGCTTTGCAAGCACCTGATTTTCATTTGCAAGCAAGCTGTTTATCATATCCACTGTTATAAGAATCAGAGGATACTGCTCCATGAGCATTTTCGACAGACTTATGAATATCCCTGCAAGCACCTCTGCGTCATCACAGCCACGGGGGTGCTGAAAATCACCAAGTCCGAAATGCTCCGCCACATAGTTGAGTTTATGCTTTTCAAGCTCAGGGAGCATTATCTGTGACATTGGCACAGTGTCTATAGAAGAATATTTTATCTCGATGCCCTGCCTTTTTGCGCAGGCGGATATAAAGCCCGTATCGAACTGAGAATTGTGCGCCACAAGAACAGGGTCGTCACCGATAAACTCCTTGAATTTAAGGAGAGCTTCCCTTTCGCTTGCACCGTCCTTTACCATATCGTCAGTGATGTGGGTGAGGTTTGAGATAAACTCAGGGATAGGTCTTTCAGGGTTCACGAAAATATCGAGCTTGTCCACAACTTCAAGATCTCTCAGCTTGACAGCGCCTATCTCAATGATCCTATCTTCATTAGGATTTGTACCCGTAGTTTCAAGGTCAAAGCAGATCATCTCGTCTGTAAGCTCACGCTTGTCCGTTCCACGGAATATCTTTTCGTCATTATTGACCTCGTATGACTCTATGCCGTAAAGCACCTTGAAGTCACCGCCGCCCTTGCGTATGCCGATACAGGTATTTCCTGCATCAGGATAGCCCTGAACAACGCCATGGTCTGTTATGGCAAGGGCTTTGTGTCCCCATGAATAGGCTCTTTCCACAAGCTTGCCCGCAGGAGTAAGAGCGTCCATCATAGACATATTGGTATGGCAGTGAAGCTCCACACGCTTATGCTCGCAGGTATCCTTTTCCTTTTCACGCTTTACGACCATAATGCTGTCAGGCTTGATGTTTATAGAATGGTCGAAATCGTCCTCCTCTATCTCACCTGCCACAAGTATGGTCTTGCCAGCCTTAAGGTGTTCAAGCATTGCCTCAAGCACTGCCCTTTTCAAGCCTTTCATGTTTCTGAAATTCTTGTTTGAGCCTATGAATTTTATAGAGTTTGAAGAAGTATAGTCGGTAAAATTCAGGTGTGCGATAAGCATGCCCGACTTTGTTTCCTTTGTTTCCACAGGTCCGAAAATATCGCCCCAGACTACCACACGTCCACGATAATCCGCAGAGATATCTTTCATCTGCATTACCTGCTCGCTTCCTGATATTGGCGCACCCATAAGCACAAGAGCGTCCTCGCAAAGAAGCGAAAACCTTGTGAAGTCCACATTTGCAGTGCGGAAATCCACAGAAGCTCCGCTTGCAGTATTTGTGGTCACAGCCGCCTTTTTCTCAGGCTGTGCAGGGTCTATCTTCGGCACAGGGAGGGAGTTCAAAAACTCCTCCTGCTCACGCTGATGTTCTTCCATATCAGTTTCAAGCACGCCTGTGAGCTTTATATCCGCCCTGACAGAGAAAAGCTCCATTGTGAGCGCAGGAAAAGCCGTTTCTATGCCCGCCTTTTTCAGCAGCGCTTCGCCCCCGTGTTTTATATCCACGGTGAAAATGCCGTTTTCATAAACAGCCTCAGCGTTGTCAAAAAAGCCGTTCACAAGAGGAAATCTGCTTTTAAGAAACTTGCAAAGCTCAGGAAAATACTCCGCACAAAGCATATCAGGGGTATATTTGAGCTGCAAAACAAACTTTCCTGCTCCGAGAGCCGCCCTCATTTTCATTTCAAATTCCACTGTGCTGTCAAAAGGCACCAGCTTGTCAAAAGCCGCCTGACAGGTAAAAGTGCCGTTTTCTTCGTTATAGCCCAGCCTTAATATCCTGCCCTTTTCTATCACAGAGGGTATAAGCTCCTTATAGTCCTCAAAGAAGCTTTCAATGGTGTATGTATTCATTTATGGTATATCCTTTTAAAGTTTTTCTATTTCCGCCAGAAGCGCAGGCAAAGCCTCCTCCTCTGATACCTTTCTGAGCTTTTCGCCGTGGCTGAATATCACCGCACAGCCGTCACCGCCTGCAATTCCTATATCAGCGTTGCCCGACTCGCCTATGCCGTTTACAACACAGCCCATAACGGCTATCTTGATATCCTTGTCTATATCCTTGGTGGCTTCCTCCACCTTTTTTGCAAGACCTATAAGGTCTATCCTCGTTCTTCCGCAGGTAGGGCAGGAAACTATCCTTACTCCGCCACTTTTGCCGATAGCCTTTAAAATATCCTTTGCGGCGTATATCTCTTTTACAGGCTCGTCGGTAAGTGAAACTCTTATAGTTTCGCCTATGCCGTCGCACAGAAGCGAACCTATGCCGATAGATGATTTTATAAGACCCATTCTCTCTGTGCCTGCCTCAGTTACTCCAAGGTGCAGAGGATAGTTACAAGTTTCAGCGCAAAGCCTATACGCCTTTATCATAGTCGGCACGTCTGATGACTTTATGGAAATAACGATATCCTCAAAGTCGCACTGCTCCAAGATCTTCACATGACCCATTGCGCTTTCCACAAGGGCTTCGGCAGTTGGTGCGCCATATTTTGCAAGAAGCTCCTTTTCCAGAGAAC
>ERZ780141.2023-NODE-2023-length-10765-cov-2.287675_pt1 | contig 10765 bp, 4 predicted proteins | sample MGYA00433080_ERZ780141 | MGnify/ENA primary metagenome ERZ780141 (study PRJEB29588, sample SAMEA2154047) | human gut metagenome | biome: human gut; feature: human-associated habitat; material: faeces | place: Denmark | collected 2008/2010 ... | reverse complement strand
TCTTTGTTCTTCCCTTTCTTGATTTATCAGTTTGGTGACGGACTGCAAATCAACTTTGCCAATGCGCTGCGGGGCATATCGGATGTAAAGCCGATGATGGTTATTGCATTTATTTCTTATTTTATTATATCTTTGCCCGTAGGGTACCTTTGCGGTTTCGTTTTCGGTTGGGGGCTGACGGGAGTCTGGATGGCTTTCCCGTTCGGACTGACCAGTGCGGGAGTGATGCTGTGGTTGAGGTTCCGTAAACAGACCAGGGAAAGGATTTGATAGTATGAATAATGTCTCCAAAGTAAAGATTGCCGTAGGCTACACTTTGTTGCTGGCGGTATTGTTTTTTTCCTTGTTTTTCGTACACCGGGAAATGGAGAACCTTATTCTTACTGATGACCGCGATGTACAATGGACAGACAGCGTGCTTGCTTTGATACGCGAGAAGGATACCAATACGATAAAAATGCTGCGCACGCTGAGTGAGGCGAATGACAGCATGGTATCCACCAGTGACATTGAGCAGATAATTGCCCAGCAGGACTCGGTAGTGACCCAGCAGCGTGTGCAGCACCGTATCATTACACATCGGGATACCGTCGTGACACGCCCTCGGAAGAAGGGGTTTTTCCGTCGTTTGGGTGAAGTGTTTGTCCCCCCAAAGAAAGATACGGCTATCCAGGTAAAGACCTCCCTTGAATTTGCAACGGATACGGTGATTGAACCCTATAATCCGGCCGATTCTTTGCATGAGAAACTGCGTGCCGTGGCCCAGCAGAAAAAAGCTGTAAACACTGTTATACAGCGACGTAAACGCTATCTGCAACGCTTGGACCATATGCTGACCGCTCGTATTGACAGCTTGCTGAAAGATTACGAGACGGAAACTCTGCTGCGTGCACGGACGGAAGCCGAGTATCAACAAGCGGTCCGACGCCGTTCGGCCAAGATTATCAGTGGCATTGCCGTAGGTGCGGTTGCTTTCCGCTTTTTTTCTTATTATCATCGGCCGCGACATAACCCGAAGCAACCGTTACCGTCGTGAGTTGGAAGAGGCCCGTCGTCGTGCCGAGGATTTACTCGCTGTCCGTGAAAAACTGATGCTTGCCATTACCCATGATTTCAAAGCCCCGCTCGGTTCTATTATGGGCTATGCCGACTTGCTTTCCCGTCTGACGGTGGATGAGCGTCAGCGGTTCTATCTGGACAATATGAAAACCTCATCGGAACATCTGCTGAAGCTGGTCGTTGATTTGCTCGACTTCCATCGTCTTGATTTGAACAAGGCCGAAATCAACCGGGTCACCTTTCATCCTTCCCGCCTGCTTGAAGAGATACACGTCAGTTTTGAACCACTTACGGCTGCCAAAGGACTGGCGCTTCATTGCGACATTGCCCCGGAGCTGGGCGGTACCTATATTTGCGACCCCTTGCGTCTGCGCCAGATTATCAACAATTTGCTGTCCAATGCCGTGAAGTTTACGGACCAAGGCAGTGTTACCATGACTGCCCGTTACAAGGACCGTCGACTGGTAGTTGCCATTGCTGATACCGGTAAAGGTATGGAACCTGCCGACCGGGAACGTATCTTCCAGGAGTTTACCCGCTTACCGGGTGCTCAGGGTAAAGAGGGGTTTGGACTTGGACTTTCCATTGTCCGTATGCTGGTACAGTTGCTTGAAGGCACGATTGATGTAGACAGTGTGCCAGGCAAGGGAAGCACTTTCACCATATATATTCCTATCTATCCCGTAAGGAGTGAAGGACGGAGAATGAAGGATGAAGAATCGGGATGTGCTGCCACGCCGAATGGCAATTCTTCATTCCCCGTTCCTCATTCTTCACTGAAGAATGTCCTCCTTATCGATGATGACCGTATTCAGCTTACCCTTACTGCCGCCATGCTTCAGCAGAGTGGTATAAATTCTGTCTCTTGTTTACAACTGGATGAACTGCTGGATGCCTTGCGCACTGCAACCTTTGATGTTCTGCTTACTGATGTGCAGATGCCTGCTATTAATGGTTTTGATTTACTGAAACTGCTTCGTGCTTCGAACATACCGCAGGCACAGTCTGTTCCGGTGATTGCTGTCACTGCCCGCAGTGACATGCAGCGTGAGGAATTTACGGTGCATGGATTTGCCGGATGCCTGCATAAGCCGTTTACCGTCAGTGAATTGCTACATGAATTGAATATGGAGGACAAAGGGATGGAGGTTATGGAAGTTTCGGAAACTTCGGCTTGCCCGGGGTATAAATTCTCTTCGCTCACTGCTTTTTCGGTCGATGACCCCGAGGCGGCAAAGTCCATTCTGGAAAGTTTTGTGGCTGAAACCCGCCTCAATGCGGAGCGTTTGCAGAAGGCTGTGGAGAATGAGGATGTGGACGAGATGGCTGCTGTCTCCCACAAAATGATTCCCCTCTTTACTTTAATTGGAGCAGCGGAACTGGTTGCATTGCTGAAACTGTTGGAAACTTCTCATGGAGTGCCTTTTACCGGAGAGTTGAAAGAACACGCCCTTGCCGCCCTCGTTTTGATAGAGGATGTCATTACTCAGGCAACAGCTTTTCCGTAATGGGGGAACAGAGAAGAATACGTGATTTTTCTCTGTCGGGAACCAAATGTCGAAAGAAATTGTTTACTTTGTAGGACTTTTAAATACGATGAAAGATTGACGTTCCGATGAGAAGAAAATGGTTGAGAACAGCACTGTGGGTGTTGCTTACTCCTATTATACTGTTTATAATATTGATGATATTGCTTTATGTGCCTCCCGTACAGAATTTGATACGGAAGCAGGCTACGGCAATTGCATCAGGTGCTACGGGTATGGACATATCCGTGGAGCGGATTGACCTTCGCTTTCCTTTGAATTTGTTGGTCCGCGGTGTATTGGTGGTACAGCCTGCCGACAGTGCTGTTGATGTGCAGCATCCCGATACCTTGCTGAATCTTGGAAGTTTGAACGTACGGGTACAGGCATGGCCTTTACTCAAAGGGAAAGTGGAGGTGGATGACATTACCTTGAAACAAGTTGCTGTCAACTCCTCCAATTTAATGGAAGGTATGTGCATCAAAGGAGTACTGGGGCATTTCTTTTTCGAAAGCCATGGCATAGACCTTACAAAAGAAGATGCCATCCTCAATAATATAGAATTGAGCGATACCCATGTGCAGGTGATGCTTGCAGATACCACTGAGACTCCCAAGGACACTACTGACACTGCGTTAAACTGGAAAGTCACACTCCATACTCTGAAGTTGAAGAACGTCTCGGTCGATTTACAGATGCCATTGGACTCCATGGGGCTGAAAGCCCATATAGGAGATGCTGAGATTGCGGACGCTGCTGCCGACTTGAAACACCAGTTCTATGGCTGGAGAAAATTCCTGCTGACTGGAACTTCTGTCAATTATGATACCGGTGGCCCGGGGAGTGCGATAGGCTTCGACCCCTCGCACATTGCTCTTCGCGACATTCGCCTGGGCATTGATTCTGTGATGTACTACGGCAGAGATATGAATGCCGTTATCCGGGAATTTTCCATGTATGAGCGTTCCGGTTTGAGCGTCACCTCCCTGACCGGGCGGTTGTTTGCCGATTCTACCGTTATCCGTATCCCTTCTTTGAAGTTGCTGACACCTCATAGTGAGATGAACCTTACGGCACAGACTTACTGGGAACTGATAAATATACCTACCACCGGCCGTCTGACAGCCCGTTTCAATGCCCGTATCGGCAAACAGGATGTACTGCTTTTTGCCGGTGGCTTGCCGGAAGCTTTCAAGGAAGCCTATCCGTTCCGTCCGTTGGTGATTCATGCCGGTACGGAAGGAAACCTGAAGCAGATGCAGATTTCCCGTTTTACGGCTGAGCTGCCCGGAGCCTTTTCGTTGAGTGGGGGAGGAGAATTCTGGAGCTTGACCGACAGTGTGAAACGCAATGGAAGCATGGACTTCGAAATGCATACGCAGAACTTGAACTTCCTGACCGGACTAGCTGACATTGCTCCCGATGGCTCCATCATTGTGCCGGACAGTATGCACCTTGCGGCACGTCTCGGTATGGAGGGGGCGCAGTGCACTGCCGCCCTGAAACTGAAGGAGAAGGAAGGCGCCTTGAATTTGGACGCCGCCTATAATCTTGCTACGGAAGCCTACCATGCCGACCTTGCCATCAACAACTTGCAGGTGCATCACTTCCTGCCCAAGGACTCTATCTATACTCTTACGGCAAAGATGTCCGCTAAGGGGCAAGGGGTGGATGTGGCATCACGAAAAACTGTGGCCGCTTTGAATGCCTCCTTGGAAAAACTACAGTATGGCCATTGGGACATTTCCGGTGTAGATGTGCATGCCGGACTCAAGTCATCCGTTGCTACCGTCCGTCTTGCCAGCGATAATGTCCTTCTCAAGATGCAGGGAAATGCGGATATGCGTCTTGACCGCAGCTATCTGGATGGCGCTTTGGATTTAAATGTGGAAGAGGTGAATCTGCATAAGCTGGGTTTGGTGCCCCGACCATTGAAACACCCGTTTGCCTTTACAATGGGAGCGGAGGCACGTCATGATTCTCTCAAGTTGAGGCTTGATGCCGGTGACTTGAATCTGCGTTTCCGCGCTCACAGCACGTTGAAGAAGTTGATGGAACAGTCGGATAAATTTGTCTCTATCCTGACAAAGCAGATTGATGAACGGCGTTTGGACCATGCCGCTTTGCGCCAAGTCCTTCCTTCAGCGGGCATGCATCTGGAAGCCGGTAACCAGAATCCCGTCAGCTATTTCCTGGCTGCAAAGGGTATTTCCTATAATGATTTCAAACTGAGCTTCGGATTTACTCCGCAAGTCGGCATCAATGGACGTACAGCTGTTCACGGATTGCGCATGGACTCCTTGCAGCTCGATACGATATTTTTTACAGTAAAGCAGGATACTGCCCGCATGAAGTTGCAAGGTGGTGTCATAAACGGTCCCAAGAACCCGCAGTTTGTGTTCCGTAGCACACTGACGGGTGAAGTCCGTAATGAAGATGCGGAACTGACTGTGGATTATGTGAATGGAAAAGGGCAGACCGGTGTTCTATTCGGTATTAATGCCCGTCCGTTGACCGAAGGACACGGTCGCGGTAATGGTGTGCTGCTGAACCTTATTCCTGCCGAGCCGATTATCGCTTTCCGTAAATTCCACTTTGCGGACAATAGTAACTGGATTTATCTGCATAAGAATATGCGCGTCTATGCCAATATTGATATGGACAGCGACGATGGTCTGTGTTTCCGTATGCAATCCGACAAGAATGATACCCTTTCCTTGCAGAATATAAACGTAGAACTGAGCCGATTGCGCTTGGATGAACTTACGGAGGTACTTCCTTATATGCCTCGGCTTACGGGATTGTTCTCCGCCGAAGCAAATTATATACAGACTGCCACTTCCCTGCAGGTGTCCGCCGAAGCCAATGTAGAGAAACTGACCTACGAACGCCAACCGGTTGGAGATATAGGTCTGGGGGCTACCTGGTTGCCGGGCGACAAGAATACGCACTATTTGAATACCTATTTTACACATGATAACGAAGAAGTGATGATCGCCGACGGTATCTTGACGCAGAAAAACGGAAAGGATACTCTGGAAGTGTCCACTCGTTTCGAGCATTTCCCATTGAAGATGGCCAATGCATTCATCCCTGACCAAATGGTGGCCTTTACCGGAGATATTGATGGAGGGCTTTATATTTATGGTTCGCTGGACATGCCTCAAATGCATGGTGATATTGTTTTGGACAGTGTGTCTGTCTATGCACGCCAGGCGGGAGCACGTTACTGGTTCGACAACCGTCCGGTACAGATAAAGGACAATCAGTTGATATTTGATAAGTTTGCCATTTATACCACCAGCAAGAATCCGTTTACGATTGACGGTAAGGTTGATTTCCGGAATATGGAGCGTCCTACTGCCAACCTCAATCTGCTGGCAGAGAACTATACGTTGCTGGATGCACCGCGTACTCGCGAAAGTCTGGTGTATGGAAAGGTGTTCGTCGACTTGCATGCCACGGTGAAGGGGCCGCTTGACGGGCTCACGATGCGTGGAAACATGAATTTGCTGGGCAATACCAACGTAACCTACGTGTTGACCGATTCCCCTTTAACGGTGGAAGACCGTCTCAGTGGGCTGGTTACCTTTACCTCGTTCACCGATACGACGTCGGTAAAAGCAGATGAGGTTCCTGCCATGTCTTTGGGAGGATTGGAAATGTATATGTCCGTCCATATTGACGATGCTGTCCGTCTTCGTGCCGACTTGAGTCCCGACCGTAGCAAATACATCGAACTGGAAGGTGGCGGTGATTTGAATATGCAGTATACTCCCCAAGGGGATATGAGCCTTACCGGACGCTATACCCTTTCGGGTGGCGTCATGAAATATTCGCTGCCTATCATCCCGTTGAAGGAGTTCCAGTTCAATCCCGGCAGTTATGTGGATTGGCGGGGGAATATTATGAATCCTACGCTGAGCCTGAAGGCTACGGAACGTATGCGTGCTTCTGTGGCCGATGGTGACGGGGACGGTTCGCGCATGGTGAACTTCGATGTTTCCATTTCCATCAAGAACAGGCTTGACGCTCCCGATTTGATATTCGATATTTCGGCGCCCGAAGATGCCGCAGTAGAGAATGAGCTGCAGGCAATGGGTGCAGAAGAGCGTAGCAAGCAGGCCATTGCCATGCTTGCCACGGGTATTTACCTGAACAGTGGTGCCAAAGGAGGAGGTTTGTCAATGGGAGCCGCCTTGAACTCAGTACTTCAGAGCCAGATAAACTCCTTGGCGGGAGGTATAAAAGGGGCCAATATCAGTGTAGGTGTGGAAGACCGTACCTCTGCTGAAACGGGTGACACGCAGAAAGACTTCAGTTTTCGTTATTCCCAGCGTTTCTTCAACGACCGCGTACAGATAGTCATCGGTGGAAAAGTGTCCACCGGGGCCAATGCCACGAACGATGCGGAATCATTCATTGACAATATATCGCTGGAATACCGTCTTGATGCGTCGGGTACTCGATATGTCCGTGTATTCCATAATAAAAACTACGAAAGCATACTCGACGGTGAGATAACCGAAACGGGTGTCGGCCTTGTGCTGCGCCGGAAGATGGACCGATTGAGTGAACTCTTCATCTTCAGGAAGAAAAAGATAAAACCGGAGGCTGAAAATAGCGATATGAAAAAGTAGGAATGTGATATGAAACGACTGATATTATATATTGCAGGATTGATATTTCTGGCAGGTTGCTCCACCACGAAGCACTTGCCCGAGGGGGAGATACTCTATACCGGCCAAAAGCCGATGATTGTATTGAACCGCAGTGAAACGTCTGTTGGTGAGATTGCTATGGAAGAGGTGGAAGCCGCCCTTGCTACGGCACCGAACAATTCGTTGCTGGGAAGCTCTACTATCCGCTATCCCTTTCCTTTCGGACTGTGGATTTACAATGGTTTCCAGAAGTATGAGAAGGGATTCGGAAAGTGGATATTCAATAAATTTGCCGCCACTCCGGTGCTTATGTCTACGGTGAATCCCGATATACGCCAGAAGGCGGCGGTTAACTTGTTGCGCGATTATGGCTATTTCAACGGAAGCGTCAGCTACAAGACATTTATCGACCCGAAGGACTCGCTGAAGGCAAAGTTGCAATATACGGTGAACATGCGTAACCCCTACTTTATAGATACGGTATATTATCGTGGTTTCAGCGAGCGTACCACTCGCATTATGGAGCTGGGACGCCGACGTTCCCTTATCAGTTCGGGAGAACAATTCAATGTGGCTGATTTGGATGGGGAGCGTACCCGTATCAGTACCCTGCTGCGTAATGTGGGCTGTTATTATTTCCGTCCCGACTACCTGACCTATCAGGCCGATACCATGATGGTTCCCAATGGGCATGTCCAGATGCGCTTGATTCCCGTTCCCGGTATGCCAAAGGTAGCCGAGAAGCAGTTCCGTGTGGGGCGTAAATCCGTCTATCTTCTTGGAAAGCAGGGGCAGGAACCCAATGACAGCATGGATTACAAAGGCTTGACCATACATTACTACAACAAACCACCGGTACGTCCCAACATGCTTTACCGTTGGTTGAACTATCAAGGTTATCGACGGAAACGTCAGATACAGGACAGCGCAGGTATTGCCCGCCAGCGTTCTATGCAGAGTTTGTATAGCTTATACCGTCAAACCCGTATTCAGGAGCGTCTGGCAAGCGTCGGTATTTTCCGTTATGCGGAGATACAGTATATACCGCGTGATACGGCGTTTGTGTCTGATACATTGGATGTGAAGGTCATTGCCGCGCTCGATAAACCCTACGATGCGGAATTGGATTTTAATGTCACCATGAAGAGTAATAACCAGACGGGACCGGGTGCCGCTTTTACGGTGACGAAGAACAATGTCTTCGGTGGCGGTGAAAGCTGGAATGTGAAGTTGAACGGTTCGTACGAATGGCAGACGGGCAAGGCAAGTTCTTCCTTGATGAACAGTTATGAACTGGGTATCTCCACTTCGCTTATCTTTCCGCGCGTGGTGTTTCCTAGGATGGGCGACCGTGAGTATGACTTCCCGGCTACAACGACTTTCCGTTTATATGCCGACCAGATGAACCGTGCCAAGTATTATAAGCTGTTGGCTTTTGGCGGTAATGTCACTTATGACTTCCAGCCCAAATCGACTTCCAGGCACAGTATAACTCCTTTCCGGTTGACATTCAATGTACTGCGCAATCCTACTGCCGCTTTCGATACGTTGCGTGCCGAGAATCCGGCACTCTACGTTAGTTTGCGCGACCAGTTCATTCCTGCCATGGAGTACACCTATACTTATGACAACGCTTCCGTGCGCGGCAAGCGTAACCCCATCTGGTGGCAGACCACCGTTGCGTCGGCCGGTAACCTGACTTCTGCCGTCTACCGTATTTTCGGCAAGCCGTTCAGTGAGGAAGGAAAGAAGCTTTTCGGGGTACCTTTTGCACAGTTCTTGAAGCTGAACTCGGAATTCAGGTACCATTACCGGATAGACAAGAACCAGATGATAGCCTCGCGTATTGCCGGAGGGGTGATATGGTCGTATGGCAACGCTACGACCGCACCTTATACGGAACAGTTCTATATCGGCGGTGCCAACAGTGTGCGCGCCTTTTCTGCACGCAGTATAGGTCCGGGCGGCTATCCTCCCGAGACGGATAGGAAATATACCTATATCAACCACGTGGGTGATATTCGCATAGAAGCCAATATCGAGTATCGCTTCCGTATGATTGCCGACTTGCATGGAGCGGTATTCTTGGATGCCGGCAATGTATGGCTGATGCGTAAAGATGAAAACCGCCCGGATGGTGAATTTACGTTGAAGAATTTCCCGAAACAGATTGCTTTAGGCACGGGATTTGGCTTGCGTTACGATTTGGACTTTCTTGTTTTTCGTCTGGACTTGGGTATCGGGCTGCATGATCCGTATGATACCGGGAAGTCGGGGTATTATAATATTCCCAAGTTCAAGGACAGCATGGCGTTGCATTTTGCCATCGGTTATCCGTTCTAAATGTACCTTTTTGAACGGATAGTGGTAAAGAATGAACTAAAACTCCCTTCTGTCAGCCATAAATTTTTGTACATTTGCAACCGTTATCAACTGTGATACACTAACCTTTTTAAATAATAACTAAGTATGAAACCAACTTTATTCTTATTGGCAGCCGGCAGGGGCAGCCGTTATGGTGGCTTGAAACAATTGGACGGACTGGGCCCGAATGGCGAAACTATCATGGATTATTCTATTTACGATGCCATCAATGCAGGCTTTGGCAAGCTTGTGTTTGTTATCCGTAAAGATTTTGAGCAGGATTTCCGCGACAAGATTATTTCCAAATACGAAGGCCATATTCCGTGCGAACTGGTATTCCAGTCCATTGATGACCTTCCCGAAGGCTTCACTTGCCCCGAAGGCCGTACCAAACCTTGGGGAACCAACCATGCTGTAATGATGGGTGCCGATGTAATAAAGGAACCGTTTGCTGTTATCAACTGCGACGATTTCTACGGTCGTGATTCCTTCCAGGTAATGGGTAAATTTCTTGCAGCCCTTCCCGAAGGCTCCAAAAACGTATATTCCATGGTAGGCTTCCGCATCGGCAACACGTTGAGCGAAAGCGGTACCGTATCCCGTGGATTGTGCGGAACGGATGCGAACAACCTGCTGACTTCCGTAGTGGAACGCACCAAGATTCAGCGCATGGACGGTGAGGTGAAATACATCGATGATAACGGTGAATGGACTGCCACTCCCGAGACGACTCCGGTCAGCATGAACTTCTGGGGTTTCACTCCCGATTACTTTGCTTACAGTGCAGAGTTTTTCAAGAGTTTCTTGAGCGACCCGAAGAACATGGAGAACCTGAAGAGCGAATTCTTCATCCCGCTGATGGTGGATAAGCTGATTAACGATGGCACTGCTACCTGCGAAGTGCTCGACACAACCAGCAAGTGGTTCGGTGTGACTTATCCCGAAGACCGTCAGAGTGTAGTCGACAAGATTCAGGCTTTGGTGGATGCAGGCGAGTATCCTGCAAAGCTGTTCTGAGTTTGTTAACCAAAGGCAGATACCCGTTGGGGCTCATTCTCTGATTATAATCGGACAATAGATTCGCATGCCTCCGCTACTGCCGGATGGTGGGTGACGAAGATACATGTTTTGCCTGCGCAGTCTCTGCGCAGGTTT
>ERZ780141.2022-NODE-2022-length-10766-cov-2.526095_pt1 | contig 10766 bp, 18 predicted proteins | sample MGYA00433080_ERZ780141 | MGnify/ENA primary metagenome ERZ780141 (study PRJEB29588, sample SAMEA2154047) | human gut metagenome | biome: human gut; feature: human-associated habitat; material: faeces | place: Denmark | collected 2008/2010 ... | reverse complement strand
TGACCGCCTCGCTCCCTCAGTGCAGATGAACATTCAGGTTATTGAACCGAAACGAACCTCCGTTTGTAAGGCGCAAAGCTCTGTTGGTTGAGAACCTTACGCCCATCAGTCATTTGGAGGCAGTCTTTGTGTACGGCTTCACGCTCTTGCCAGTTGCGGGTTTCAGAACTGTTGCAACATAATGAAGCAACTTACCGTCTGCCGTTGAATAACTCTCATCGCATCTGACTGTTGAGCGGTCAATCTGAATGCCCTCGCACTCTTCGTCCTCAGGCGTGAGACGGAAAGCCCACTCTCCCGCAATCAATCCGTCATTATCTTCAAACGGACGTGTGCCGCCCTTTTTGACAAACAGGTCAAATTCAAATGTGAATTTGTTTTTTCCTGTTCTTGAATCCACCAACTCGCCACCCTCTTCTGTGGCTTCTTTACTTGTTCCCGCTGTCGGGGTCAGCTTCGTTGTATCCTCTTTAGGGGTGTCGATAGCTGTCCACTGCTCGGCGGGAGTGCCTTTTGTTGAGGTAGCTTTCTCAATGCTGCACTTACCCCATGAAAGTTGTGACATAATCTTTTAATTTAATTGTTAAACATTCTTTTTCTTTATGACAGGCTGCGTTATCGGCAAATCGCCGTCCTCGGTAACAATAACAGCCGCCTAAGGGATATTCAGCGTTTCATCGTCAGAGCCGAAATACTTATATTTCAGACAGACAACGACAAAATGCTGATTGATGTCTTCGGCATAATCTGTGCAGATCGTCTGCTGTAGCGTGAACTTATAACAAGAGACCTCAGCCGTAAGACTGTCAACCCAACGCTGCGCAAGGGCTTCAAGTTCTTCTGTGCGCTGACCGTCCTCAACGAGTACGCCGTTCCCGTATGGGTCTATGTCAGGACAATAGATGTGAACCGTAACCACGCCTGTCTGAATTTGGTCAGGCAGACCCGCTGTGAATATAACCACAGCGTCTTCAAGGCGGCTGTCGCGAGGGCGGTAGCCTTGTCTGTAAACCTCACCTGAAATCATCGAATAAAGGGTGCTGTCTTTCAGAAGTCTGTACACGTCCCCTTGAACTTGTTTTGATGTCTTTGCCATTGTCTCTTATTAATATTAAGTGAAGCCAAGCTGTTTCAGCATACTCGGCACAATCTTGTCTGCAAGCAGTTCTGAACTGTCAAGCACATCGTAGCCTTTGTTCTTGACGTGAGCGGCGTATTCCATGCCCGCAACAACTATCAGGCAGACCCCGTGAGGGAAACGCCTGACAAGTTTCTTTGCGAACGCTGCGCCTTTCTCTGAACCGTCACGACCTTGTTTCACGGTCTGAAAGTCTGACTGATAAACAACCCGTCCGTCCACGGCAACGACATAGCCGAGTGAACTTCTCAGGTTGCCCGTTTGGTCTTTATAAGAATTGGTCGAACGGGCTTTGTTCAGAACCTGTTCCCCGCAGTACTGCAAAGACCTTATCAGAACCGTTTGAAGCCTTTTCAACTCCTGTTCTGTGTATCGGTCAATCTCAGACATGGGGGTAAGTTGTCTTATTGGCATTGTTTCTGAGTTATTTTTGGCGAATTTGACGTATGTGGCGTTTACTCTTTTTCATGGTGTGATTATAAGCACAGAAAAAGTAAAGCCGACATAGAGCCGCAATCGCCGTTAGACCATTATTCTCAATTCGCAGACGGCTTCCAACGGCTCAACCTGAATGACAGAAAACTCCCCGAGGCTCTTTCCCGTCAAACTGTCTGTAAGCCTGATTTGGTCAAACTCCCCGAGCGGCTGTTCTTCAATCAGAATTGAATACTGCGCCACCGTGAAGTGTTCCCCATTGACCTTGCCGAGCTTGTTGTACTTGTTTGCCGTGTACTGACAGTCTATCGGGCTACCCCAAGAGACCTCAGAAGACTTGACGGGGAAACCCGTTTCAGGGTCAATGCCGCCCGCCGTCTTTCTCTTCACTTCGATTGTTCCGTTGGTTATTATCATAATCGCGAACCTTTATATCCGTATATTGGTTTGGGCTTTACCGCCTCGTCCTCAAACTCATTGAACAGTTTATAGGCTCTGTTTTTGAACTCTGTGCGCTGTTCATCTGTGAAAGAGTATGATTGCCCGCCCTGAGTGACATTCGGGGCGAGAGAGAGCCACAGAAGCGTGTCAGCCTTTGAGAGGTTGAACGCCTTGCCTTTCAGCGTCTCTTGCGTGGCTTCATCTGAAAGCGAAAGACCCCGCCGCTCCGCAGTCTCTACGAGGGTGCGAAGCGGAACGGGGTAAGCGGTAATGCTTTTTAATGCTTCAAGAACTGTTGCTGCCATATTATGCCTCAGTTAAATGTTTATTCCCAATCCTTACCGTCTGTTCTCATATAGACGTTGCGGTAAGCCGTGTCAAAGACAGGCACAGCGTCAGCCTGACCGATTGTAACCTCTGACTTCGGTTCGATTGTGCCGTACTTCTTGATGATAGTATGAGCACGCTCTGCACGCAAAATCAGGTTCTCGTTCTCAGTCAGGATGTCATACTGAGTGGTGCCAAGACGTTCTGTTTCTGAGAGAACGCAGCGGCAGTCCTCAAATGGGTTGCCTGATTCCTGAGAGCCGTCAGTGAACTCACGGGTAATGGTTTGGTCAATGACTTTCAACTGAATACCGTTGAGCCATGTTTGGCGGGCGAGCATTGAGTTGACGGTGGTAAGGTCAGGGGTCTGAGAGATATTCAGAGCGTTTGAAGCGAATGACGCACAAGCCTTGATAATCTGCTCAGACGAAGCAATCTTATAGAACTCGTCAAGGTTGACAAAGGCGAACTTCGGGTTCAGACCTCTTGCCTTGGCTTTCTTAATCTCTGTGCGGAAATCGCCGAGAATGTCAGCCGAAGCAGCGTTTGCCCAATCGGAAGAAGTCTTGACCTTTGCCTCGGGGTCAACGTCATAATCCAAGTCGAACTCATTGGCGTATGTTGCGTTGGTTGTTGTTGTGAAAGCCAACTGACCCGCACGGGAAGCGAGCTTCCATGCGATGTACTCCAACTCTGACTGAACGCCGTTGAAACAGAAATCAACGTCATTGCCCCAATACTGAACGAGCTTTGTTGCGTCTTCATCCTGAGCGAAAGCGAGAGCGGTCTGATACTCTTTAATCTCATTGCGTTTCATCTCACGGGAAATGCTGATGAAAGGGATATCTCCTCTTGCGCTCTCATAGATAGGACGCTGCTTGCGGAGAATAGAGCCGTTATCGGTGTGGAGGTCGGCGGCTACGTTCTTCTTAGCAAGCTGATTTGTGAGGGTCTTCCACTGGAAGCCCTGAACTCTCTTCACAGGGAAATAAGTGCCGAACAGAAAGCCCGATGCGTCAGCCGAGTCCACACGTGACTGAACCATCTGCTCGGTAAGACCCTGAATGAGAGTGTTTACTACTGTTGCCATATAAATGATGAACTTTTAACGGTTAATAATTGACGACACCTTTGAGGTACGCCATGATGAAATCAGGAAGCGGGTTGCCCTTTGTTACGGCGAAAAGCCAAGCGTCCGTGTCAAGGTTTGACTTCTGCGTAAACGGCTTGCCCGTTCCGTTGATTGACTGAGGAACGTATTTCAGTTCAGAGGTGTTTGAAGTTGACTTCGCTTTCGCCTCAATGATGAACCCGTCCTTTGAGATTGCACCGAGGGTGGTGCTGACTGTGATTGTGTCAAAGGTCTTGCTGCCCTCTGTGTCAATGGCTGTGATGTCATAAGCCACGCCACCGACCTTTGTCATAATGAAATCGCCCTTTGCGAAGTTGTGACCTTTCTTCACTTTGATTGTCTTGTCGGACGCTCCGACCTCTGCAACAACCTGAGCGATTTTCACAACGTGACAAAGACCCTTTTCATCGGCTGCGCTCAGGACAGCTCCCTCATAGAGGAAATCGCCACCAAGCTCAGAAGCCTTGACAGATACGCCGCCTCTGATGTCAGCGATACGGTGCATAAGGACACGGGGTGTTCTCACGTCCTTACGTCTGTTTACTTGCATGCCCATTTTTCTTTGTTGTTTTGATTGTTAAACATTAGAACGGCTGACCACCTGAGGCGGGTTTGTTATCACGATGTGCGATAGCGTCCTTTTGCTCTTGGGTCAGTTCTCCGCCCTGAGAACCTGAGCCGCCCGTGGCTGACGGACGACCGAAGATAGCCCCTTTCTGTTGTGTCGCCTGAACAATGCCGTCCACCTCTGTTGTGACCTCTCCGATGAGAGCGTTGAACTGTTCATCGGTCAAGCCATCAACTGGTGTTCGCTCGTAAGCCTTTCTGAGGTTCTCAGGCAACTTGGCGATAATGCCTGAAAGTTGCTGTTTGCGTGATGAGGTTGTACGCTCGCTGTCCATACGGTCAAGACGCTCAGACAACTTTCTGTTGCTCTCTTGAAGCGATTGAAGCGTTTGAAGCAGCACGGGGTCTGTACCCCCTCCTTGTGGTGTTTGAACGGGTGCGCCGCCCTGACCTGAGCCGCCGCCCCCTGAGGGCTGTTCAACCTTTGCGCCGTCTTTGAGACCGTATTTCTGTTCATAAGTGTGAACGGCGGTCTGTGAAGCCTCTGTTGCTCGACTATCGGCGTAGCCCTCGATTACTTGCTGAATTGTCACCCCGTCAACGGCGGTTTGAACCTGTTCAGCGGTTGTGACAGTCTTGCAGAGTTTGTCCGCAATCCTGTTCAAGACTGATTCGCTGACCCCCTGAAATTTGGCTTTCAGCGCATCTAAAATTGCTTTTCTCATAATTATGAAATATTTAACTGTACGGTAAACTGCGACAAAGATACGATATTTTCTCGAAATGATTACATAATAATCATAAAATGTTTGGTTATATGGAATTTTTCTATATAGGGGCGGGTTTAGGGCGATTACTTTTAATAAAGGTTAAATTTACCCGTTTGGTTAAAATTACTCGGAGAAAAGTTTGTTATTTCCAAAATACTTCACTTATCTTTGCAACGTGATTTCAAGGTAATCACATTCAAACATAAGTTTAACACTCAAATTGAAAGAAAAATGATTAAGGTCTCAACAAACAATAACAAGAACGGTCTCGCTTACAGTTCAAAGGACATCAACAGAAACTTCCGCATCAAGGTAAGCGGCGTTGACGCTCAGGGACGCAAGGTTCACAAGCTCGTAGGCGTTGCGGGAGCGATAGCCCTCATCGGCGTTGAGATGCTGAACAAACTTTTGAAGAGAGCATTTGCATGCATGGACGATGTTTGTGTCTGCAAGCTCCGCAGAGGTATCAAGTTTTCTTTCTACTACAAATAATCAGAAACAGGAGGTCAAAATCATGACAGAAGCAAAAAAGAAACAGTTCACAAAACTGAAAGAGATGCACCCCGACACTCTGCTGCTATTCAGATGCGGGGATTTCTATGAGAGTTATCAGGAAGACGCAGAGAGCGCATCACGCATACTCGGCATAACCCTGACAAGAGACAAGGCGGGCGACCGTCAGGCGGGCTTTCCGTATCACGCCCTTGACACATATCTGCCGAAACTGATAAGAGCGGGACACCGTCTCGCCATTTGTGATGAACTTTAACATGGAGGAATTAAAAATGAAGAAGAAAGCCATAACAGAAGAAGCTCGTAAACTTTTCACTGACTTCTGTCAGGAGTTCTCGTTTGTAACAATCACGGTTGAGACCGTTCAGGCGTTTTTGAATGACTGCAATCCGACAAGCGCAGCCCCTATGACCGCCCTGTTATTTGACTACGTTCTGTCTCAGGACTTGGCAGAGGAGGTTCAGTTATGAGTGAAAGAAGCACGATCATAGAGGCGGCTTACCTCTCAGGCTTCGAGCCAAGCTCTGAGAGCCTGACCCCTGATGAACTCTTTGAAGAGGCAGAAGAGTTTTTATCGAATATTCAATAACCATATAAATTTCAAAATTATGACAGCAACAACAGACTTACAGAAAGGTTTGAACGAGGTAGTAATGAACAAAGTTCACAGAATGATAGACGGCAAGGCAGCGGGCGTTAAGGCTACCATGGAACGCCTTATCAATGAGGGCAAAATCGCTCAGGATTATATCGCACCTATCGGCGTGAACCTGAAAGCGAAGAGCCACACGCCCGTTATCACGTTCTCGGGCGGTCAGCCGTTAGACGGCTTCACAGAGGCAGAAGAGATAAGTTCACAGCCTCTGACGATGAACATGCCTGACGGTCAGTTTTCTCTCCACGACAACGCTATCGGACAGCTCGCCGAGCGTATGGGCATACCGCAGCGTTATCTCAGAGGGCTTGCAAGCGGTGAGCCATGGGCGATAGCCCTCGCTGCACATCTTCTGAACCAACATAGCGATTGGACGCAGCGCAGCCGTGTTCTTGTCAGAACCGTAGGGCAGCAAGTGAGGGGCGTTCTCTCTGACAGTTATCGCCGCCTGAACTCAGTTGAAATTCTCACGGCGTTTGTTCAGGAGGCAGCGGGTCAGGGCGCAGTCATTTCTGACGCTTATATGAACGACACAAAGGTATGGGCGGAGACAATTCTTCCGACACCGATTGAGATACCGACCGTGAAGAACGGAACTGTCACAATCTTTGCGGGCGCACGCTTCTCAACCTCTGACTACGGGGACGGGGCTGTTGATATGAGAGCCTTTCTCCTGAACGGGGCTTGCCTTAACGGTATGGTCAGGGAGAGCGTTATGAAGCAAGTTCACTTGGGTTCAAAGCTGCCTGACAATCTGCAGCTATCCAACAAGACCTATGAACTCGACACGAAGACAACCGTCTCGGCTGTCAAAGACCTCACAAAGGGTCTGTTCAGCAAGGACAATCTCATGCAAAAGGCGATTGAGATACAGGGGGCTTCGGAGATTGATGTTGACTTCGAACACGAACTGAAACGCCTGACAAGCAGCGGCGGTCTTCTGAAACAAGAGAGCAAGGAGGTCGAAAAGATATTGATGCGCAACGACCCCGAGGACGGCGTTCAGGGCGGGGCAACCCTTTGGAAGCTCACTCAGGCGATAACGGCTCACGCCCGTGAACTCACGCCTGAAAGAAGCCGTGAGCTGCATGAACTCTCAGGACAGTTGATGAACCGAGTAAAATTAAACAAATAAATCAAAGACACAATGGCAACAATGAACAGCAATCAAGAGAACCTGTATCAAGAGGTTCTGAAAGTTCTTCAAGCGAGAACAAACGACCCGTCAGTCATTATGACAGCCCTCGGGCGGGCGATGTTGATAATTCTTCAAGCCGCTCAGAAGTTCTACGGAGACCCTAAGGGAGTGAAAGAGACCGCAGAAAAGGCTTTCAATGACATTCTGCGAGAGTTATAAGCATGAACAACAAAAGCCCGTCAGAGAGCCGCAGAAAGCCCCTGACGGGCTTCACAAGTCGAAAGGCAATAAATCAATCAAAACAAAGTTTATATTATGAGCACAGAGAAATTTGAAGTTCGTCAGAATTGGGAGAATGACGGTATGTTGGTTTGGAAGAACGCAAAGACCCTGAACCGTTATCAGGAGTTATGTCGTGAGCGTGATGAAACAGACGTGAGCAAGTTCCGCTGTTTCTTCGCTTTCTCTCAGGAACAGTTAGAACAGGGTCAGAGGTCTATCAAGTTGAAACCCAACGAGAAACTTGTTTCGTTCGGCGGCGGTGGCTTTGGGGTTGAAGACGGGGTAAACAAGTATTTCGCCCACCTGAATGAGGTTCAGAACCGCATCAGAACAGAGTGTGACCCTCAGGAGGTTTACTGCTACGAGTTCAACAATTATGAGAGTTTCATCGCCTTTGACGGGGATGTGGACGCTATCCGTCTCATAGCAGCGTTATGGGGTCAAGAAGCCGCCTCACGCATCAAACGCTTCTCGCCGTTCTATTCACTCAAAACTCTTTTCGGGGAAAAGTAGTTTTAATTGTTAAAAATTTTAATTTTATCGTAGATAACGGGTGGTTATCTCTGAGAAAACCCAAGTTTTCTGCGAGAAAATGCGCTACCTGCGCGCGTATAAACGCGTATAAAGGAGAGCAGAGAAAAGGAGAGAAAAAGTACTAACGTACTATGCGATTTCGCCCTCTTGAATTGAAGTTAAATTTTCGCCTCAGACAGTCAGGCGAGCAAAACGAAAAACAAATGACAGACAACAGACAGACAACAGGCGGGGAAGAGAAAGACAAAGCCCGCTGCGGGTTCATCTACCGAGTGACATTCAGAGAGCCGCCCGAACAGACTGGGGAACTGGATTTCTTCTTCACGTCTCTCTCGGCTATCTATGAGCGTTTCAGCCCTGAACAAATCGGGTGCAAGGTCAGCCGCCTTTGGAACATCGGCGTTTCAGACGGCAACCCATACACGGGGGCGAAAACAACCGTGACCCGTGAGCCGCTTCACACGAAAAGACAAAATAAAGCCCGTACAGCGTGTTTTATCTCGTCAGATGATAAACTACACCAATTACGAGAGAAAAGCCGTCAGCGGGGCTAAAAACGGGCAAATCGGGCTTGTTTCAGGTTTGAGTGTATCTGCACTTGCAGCCTGAACGCCCGTTTTTGACCCTCCGAGACAATAAATCGGGCTTTTTGCCGTTATCTCAGTAAAAGGGCTTATCTTTGCCCCGTGACCTGACAAAATCAGAACTTAGTTTCGATTTCAGGGTCAAAAGACGATTGCGGCTCTATGTCGAGCGATAATTTTCTAAGTGAATAATTACACCAAAGAGAAAACCAAAGCCCGTGTGCGTCAAATTCGAGAAAAATTAATTATAACGGGATATTCTACGAGAAAACCCGTGTTTAATCAGAGAAAACGTATGAAAATACCAAAAATCATTCAAGAGAAAACAAAAGAATTAGGCTATGAAAGTTGCTCTTTTGTCGGAAATGTGAAAGGAGCACAAGCCTTTCTACTCAATCATGGTTTCAAGGGGGAAGAGCCGCCCCCAACGGGTCTCCCCGTTGTCCTCTTGTTAAGAGGCGACAAAGTTTCTGTCGTGAGCGGTCTTGAAGCCCTTGAATTATTCTGAGGCTTTTTTCAGGCGTTCTGCGAATTTGGGGTTAATGATTTTATCGTCAATTCGCAGAACGCTTATTTTTATCGGGACGGCACTTTTCATAAACCCGTTGAATGTTTTTGAAGACCCGTGTTTCCCTGACTGTGGGTCGAACCACAACAGATTGCCGTCTTTCTGTCTCTCAACAATCATAACGTGCGCCCCTCTGTCACGTCCCTTTACAGGTTTCCATTTCAGATAAAGCTCGTAACGCCCCGTCTCTTTTGTCGCGTCTTCAATGAAACCCACCTTGGCGGTAATCGTGTCACGCAACACGTAGGGGCGGGTCTTTATTGGGCGTGAGCCGTCAGGGTTGAGAAAGCGGTCGTTCCATGTCAGATTGTTTTTCGGACACCACACTTTATAAAACTCATCGCCTTTATTCGGCAAGGCTTCAACGGGAAAGCCTCTGCGCCTTAACTCATAAGTCATTGTACAAGTCTGACAATTATCGTGAAACCCCTCTTTCAATGCGTCAGGATCAGAAAAATGCGGGTTGCCTTTCAGTTGGTCAGCCTCTGTGAAATTCATTATCTTGCCTTGCATCACGGGGAGGGCTTGGTCTAACTCTCTGATGTTCTTCAAGACCTCAGGCGTGAAGTCTGCGTGCTTCTTGTTAAACCTCATGGCTGCTTCATATTCAGCATAAGTTTCATACGGCGTTTTCAGGGCGTACAAGTTCTTGTAGCCCTTTGGCAAGTATTTCTCGTTGTCGCTGATGAAATAAGGCACAGACGTGCTTCTTTTCGCCCTCTCTTTGTTGTCTTTCAGCCAAGACGTAAACTCCTGAGGTACGCCCGTGACCGTGTTCACGCTTTCTTTCAGAGGTTCTTCGCCTCTGAGCAGCCTTGCGTTGTCACGCATCATTTCTTCCTCGGTCTTCAAAATTGTTTCAGCGTGACAGCGGCAATGAGGGTGCCACCCCGTGAACTTGAAGTCCTTTGGGTAACAGCCCTGACCCTTGACAGCCTTGCTGCCCACGGGTGCGCTCAGTTCATCGCAGATGTCTGTAAACTTATGCGGCTTCCCGTCAGCCCCTAAAAGTGTGTGGTTATTGCTCATAACAACACGAATACCGACAACAAAGTCAAGGTCTTGCCAACGGGCAAAGTCAGCCGACCGATATGCGATGTTCGTCTCTGTGGCTGCGAGGCGGCGGGCGTTCTTATATGAGCTTCGGTACACGCCACGCCCAGGGTGGTAAGCCGCCGCACGCTTTGACAAGACCAACTGCCCGTGTTCGTCTCTGACACGGCGAAAGAGCATGTCAGGGTGTTGAAGAAACAGTTGCAAGTCCTTTTGAAGACGTTCAGCCGCCTTGCCGCTTCTCAGACCGATATCAAGCCCGAGTTCGATTTCCTCTTTGAACTGATTTGTATATTTCCAAACTCTGTCAGAGAGGTTCAACCCCTGAACCTTGCGGGCGAGAAATGCGTCACGGGCTTCTTCGTTGTTCTTGAAGTATCGGCGATATTGGGCGTTTGAGAGCTTGCCCACGTTATCGCCGAAGACCTGACGGCACAGCTCGTTGTTCTTGTTGTTGGCGAGCGTCCATTCATGGTTCACGCCGTTCACTATGACAGCCGACAACCCGCTTTTTAGGCTCTCTAAGAGACTTTCGAGCCTTTTGCGTGTAATTGGATAGTCAGAGAAAGAAAAGAGCCGTGTCGGGTCTAAATCACGGATAGAAAGCCCAAGGGCAGCGGCTTCCTTGA
>ERZ780141.2021-NODE-2021-length-10767-cov-4.981329_pt1 | contig 10767 bp, 11 predicted proteins | sample MGYA00433080_ERZ780141 | MGnify/ENA primary metagenome ERZ780141 (study PRJEB29588, sample SAMEA2154047) | human gut metagenome | biome: human gut; feature: human-associated habitat; material: faeces | place: Denmark | collected 2008/2010 ... | reverse complement strand
TTCCAGCTCTTGCCGCCGTCATCGCTGTAAATGCAGGAAATCACCCATTTGCCGAACGGCCCTTCATTCATCGGAATCACCAGGCGTCCCTTGTGGGCGCCGCTCTTCAGCTGGGTTCCCGCATTCGGGCCGGACGCCATAATATCCACTCCGGAAGGACGCTTGGTCGTCTTCGTGATCTCCTGCGGCTTCGTCCAGGAAGAACCTCCGTTCCTGCTCTGAATCATGAAATTGCGGATGCACTTTTCATCATCCCATCCGTCCGGGATATTGGGCTGCCGCTCCTTGACCCCGGCAGGGTAACGCTGGAATACGACAGTCACGGTCCTGGTTTTGGCGTCATAAACGGGGCACGGATTATTGAACGTGGCGCCATGGGCCTTGGCTATCGCCCGGGGACGAGACCAGGTCTTCCCGCCATTCTTGCTGACGCTCATGATAATATCGTTCTCCCCCTGGTCGGTATTTTTGTACCGTCCTTCGGCGAATGCCAGGAGCTGGCCCTTGCCGATACTGAGCAGGGCGGGAATACGGATGGACGCATAGGGATTACCCTCCCCGGCGCTGAATACGGTCACAGCCCTGTCCGTAGGGAAACCGGTTTTCTCTTCCTGCCCGAACGCCGGCAATGCCACGGCGCATACGGCACTCATCAAACACTTGAATACGGAATTCATCATCCTCTCCACCTTATTCCATTTTCCCCTGCCGCACAACAACCATGTCATGCATGTGCGCCAAGACCAGAGAAAAAGGAACACTAAAGAGGAACGCGATACCGCCGCAGGGAAGCCAGGAAGGCTTCGGCCCAAAACTCAAGCCAGCAAGAAACGTGCCCATCCGAATACGGATCCCCGGAAAAGCGCCCGCCGGAACCGGGGAAAATATCCGGAAACGCGAAATCGGCTGAAAAAATCCCTGCCGCACCGCCAAAGCCATTCCACACATCAACCGCCCGGCCTCTCTCCTAACGAACTACCTGCCTATTTATTCATCAAGAGAAAAATAGTGAAAGAAGAAGAAAACGGAACCTGTATCTTGTAACATCACAGAATCACCTGCTTCCCGTACTGTCATGAACCGAATCCTTCCATTACTATCCCTTCCCCTGCTGTCTCTCGCAGCGGTATTTGCCGCTAATACGCCGGAACACATCGGCAACGACCTCAAACTGTTCAAAGACTCCTCCTGCACCTCTCTGAAGCCGGATGTGAAAGACACCTCCGCCTTCCAGTCTGACGCGATGAAGGAACTCGCGGACAAAATCCTGGCTGGCCATTACAAGCCGGACTACCTGTATGCCGAATACCGGGCCCTCCCCTCACCGCGCCAGACGGGGAAAAATCTCAGAATCGGCGATGGATTCAGCAAATACGACAACATGACGGGCGTCTATCTGGAAAAGGGGCGGCATGTCGTCCTGGTCGGCAAGACGGAGGGGCAGGAAATCAGCCTTCTGCTGCCAAACCTGATGCGCAAGCCGGCCGAAGGAGTGCAGCCCACAAAAGACCCCAACGGCTGGGGATTACATAAAAAGCAGATTCCGCTCAAGGAAGGAGTCAACATCATTGACGTGGAAACGCCCGCCAACGCCTATATCAGCTACTTCACCGAAGACGTCGACAAGGCGCCGAAAATTCCCGTCCATTTCATAACCGGCAAAGCCAACGGTTACTTTGACACCACCCGGGGCGACACCAACAAGGACTGGGTTCGCCTGCTTGACCAGGCCGTCTCTCCGATCATGGATGCCCGGGGAAAATACATCCAGGTTGCCTACCCCGTAGAATTCCTGAAAAAATTCACCAAAGACCGCGGAACCGAACTTATCAACGCCTACGACAAGCTCATCGGCATCCAATACCAGCTGATGGGCCTGGATAAATACGGCAAAATCCCGGAAAACCGTGTCCTGGCCCGCGTGAACTTCAACTACTACATGTTCCGCGACGGAGACGGAGTCGCCTACCTCGGAAACGACGGGACAATGCGCATGGTGACCGACCCAGAAAACGTTCTCAAGGGCGATGCCTGCTGGGGATTCTCCCACGAAGTCGGACACGTCATGCAAATGCGCCCGATGACCTGGGGCGGCATGACGGAAGTCAGCAACAACATCTTTTCCCTGCAGGCCGCAGCCAAAACAGGCAATGAAAGCCGCCTGAAGCGCCAGGGCAGCTACGACAAGGCGCGCAAGGAAATCATCGAAGGGGAAATCGCCTACCTGCAATCTAAGGATGTCTTCAACAAGCTGGTTCCCCTGTGGCAGCTCCATCTTTACTTTACCAAAAACGGACACCCCGACTTCTACCCTGACGTCATGGAGTACCTGCGCAACAACGCGGGAAACTACGGAGGGAACGACACCGTCAAATACCAGTTCGAATTCGTCAAGGCATGCTGTGACGTCACAAAAACCGACCTGACGGACTTCTTTGAGAAATGGGGATTCTTCAAACCCGGAAAATTCCACATCGTCGACTATGCCCAGTACGACTTTAACGTCACTCCCGAAATGGCGGCGGAAACGAAAAAGTGGATTGCCGGCAAAGGCTACCCGAAACCTGAAACCGACATCACCGAACTAAGCGAGTAACGTGATTCGGCAATCCCGACGGTTCCTTTCCATCATCAAAAATGCTTTCGAAAGAATTGAACTTGGACTCCTTTTTTCTTACCCATTCGCAGCATATTTGATGATGGAAACTTATTAGGAATTTAAACTCCCTCACCAAAGGGTGGAATCTTTGCTGATTCCACCCTTTTTCATTTCTACATCCATCCTTCTATCCCCAGCCATACTGGGTACGGCAAAAGGCATGGTACCCCAAGATTAAATGTATTCCCCCATTTGATAGCCTATCCAGGAATTGATATAATTGGTATAAGTCTCCTTTTGATCAAACATCCAAACAGGAAACAAAAAAGGATACTTTTCGATGAATCAGTTTGGGCTGGTTGGTTTTCCGTATAACGCCAGGTGGATAACGTATTTCCCTGATAGTCGCAAATGAAGAGGGCATTTCCCTTGAGTATGGAAACAACCTCAGAAGAGAATCCCAGCAGTTTTCCTTTTTTGGGAGAACAGGATGCGTCCTTCAGGGAATATTGCGCGGATATGTGTTCCTTGTTGGTATGCGATTCCGTATCATAAATCCACCATGTCGTGAAACATTGGGTTTACACACAGCAAAACGCAATGATAATCAGTTATTTTTTACCGCCAAAAACAGGTTAGTTGACAAAATATGTTTAATAGTATTTTCTAATAAATGTTATGGGAAGAAAACCGTCAACATCAAAAGAGATCTTAGAAAAATGGCAAGCCTCTCTGAAAGAGAAAACCCATAAAGGGGCATTAATACTAGATGCTTTTATACAAAAAGTAGGATTAAGTGGGAGACTATCAATTGATGGAATTAGAAGAGTTTTTCACGAAAGAAATCCAGATAAAAAAATAGATCATCTTGGTTCTTTGACTGGGAATACATCTGAGAAATCAAAACAAGGAAATACATATGCAATTCGTCCATTCAAATATATAAAAGATAGGTATGAAATTCATGAGAATATACAGCATATTTTAAAAAAAATAAATTGGGTCAGAGAAAAATACTCAGAAAAAGAAACTGAACCTATTACTAAAAAACCTTTTATTCCCAAAAGTCTTAGGCGGCAGATAGAAGCACGAAGAGGACAGCCAGAATTCAGAAAAAATCTTCTTAAGGCATATAAGTATAAATGCGCAATTACTGGGTGTGACGCAGAGGAAGCTCTAGAAGCTGCTCATATTGTTCCTTATTCTGAAGAAGAAAACTACGACTTAGAAAACGGCCTCTTGTTAAGAGCTGATATACACACGCTTTTTGATCTGCGATTAATTAATATCAAAGAAAAGAATTCCATTTTTTCTGTTTCTTTAGATCCATTCTTACAAGGCAAAATTCCATATGATACCTTAGATGGTAAAGAAATAAAATTGGGAGAAAATGTAGATACTCATAATTTTTCCATTAATCTTAAACGGAGATATAATATTGATAAATGAAAATTCTAATCTCCTTTTACCAGATTGGAAATTGTTTGAACAACCATATCTCCAATTGTTTTATTCTACTTGGAAGCCTTGGTTTCCATTTATCATAGAGTTCAGGAGACAATTTCACAGTCAAAATCAAAGCGGCATCTACTTCTACGCCAGTTTAACCATCCTCCAATCTAATGCTCTTCTCTATGTCGACAATAGTCCTGAATTCCAACGACATGGGGATTTGATGCTAAATGACGGCTCAAGGCTCGGTTTTTATCTGGACGGCATTACCGCTGCGACATTGGAGAATCACGGTTCAGGTACATATTCCAATATTTCCGTGACCAACACATTGAATTTGAATGGAACAGTGAATGCCGAAGTAGAAGTAGGCTTAGGTATTTTAGCCGCAGGGATGGAAGCGTTTACTCTGGATCTTATCAAAACGGAAGAAACGGTTTCCGGTAATGGTGATTTTGTCCTTTCCCTGAATGATGAAAACCATCTCCTGAAGGAAGGCAGTCTTCTATGGGATTCTACTACAGGCATACTCAGTTTCACAGGACAGGTGGACAAAGCCGTAGCGGCCGCTCTGGTCGGCAAGGACGGCTCCAATATCGCCAATTCCCTGTGGTCAAGTACCAGCGTCGTCAAAAGCTTCGGTCAAACGGTTGTTTCTCAATTCAAGGTTGCCCAACCGGGAGATTCCAATGTATGGGTAAGCGGTCTGGGTGATTTCGTTACCATGAACTCCACTTCCCATGCGGACGGGTTCCAGTACAACGGAGGTGGATATGCGGCAGGGATTGACTACGCCTGGACGAAGAAATTCCGTGCTGGTATTGCCTTTGGTCAAACATTCGGAACCTTCAAATCCGATGACAACCAGGCATCCATCAAGCAGGATAGCATCATGACCGGTCTTTATGCCAATTACCTTGAAACGTTGTGCGACAAGCAGAGCGTTGGATTGAGAGGATACTTCTCCTATGGATCGGTGGAAAACAGGGCCGATACTCTCATTGGTAATTCCTCATACCTTCCCGGTCATGCAAAATGGAATGACGACGTGTTCTCCTTTGGTCTTAAAGCAGACTGGAACATCAAAGTCACCGACAAGGCAACGCTGACACCGTTCATTGGAATTGATTATGTCCATGGAGCACAGGAAAGCTTCACGGAAACATACGACAATGGAAGCCGCCAGTATAGGGACGGCAACATGCAGGTATGGAGTGTTCCGGTAGGCATTACGGTCAAAAAGGAAGTATCGGTAGGAGGCGGACAGCTTCTTCTCCCAGAACTGACGCTCGCCTATGTCGGGGATATCTCCAGAACGAATCCTTCGGCCAAATCCACCATCTACGGAATCGACAACAAACACGAAGGAAGCAATCCGGGCAAAAGCGTTTTCATGATGAATGCCGGGACCAACTGGGTTATTAACCAGAACTGGAGCGTTGGAGCATTCTACACTCTGGAAGCCAGAAGCAGCCAGGTGAACCAATCCGCCTCACTTTCGGCAAGGTACAGCTTCTAATTAGACAAATAACAGTCACCCAAGGATGGAATCAGCAATGGTTCCATCCTTTTTCATTTTTACGCCCATATGCTATTCCTCGCCATACAGGGCACAGCAAATGACACAGTACCCCCGCCAGATCAAACGCACTCTCCCAATTGGTAACCCATCCCCATTCTTCATCAGCATATATAGAGAGACTTCCACCTGAAGGGGGTACTTTCCCAAATGCTTCGGAAATGTTTTTCTCAAAAAATGGAAAACTTTTTCTCCATTAGGAAATGTATTCAATGGGAAAAGAGAAAAGTCCATTTAGCCATTTGTAAGGCAAAATTATTTTTGACGGTAATTTTTCAGATTTGCGTAGGTTAATACCCATCAGACCTCTGAAATCCTTACAAATGATCCTGGATACATTCAGAATAAATTACCCTGCACGGACAAGGAAAACAGCGTACAATTGACCAAAAACTCGGCATTACTCATCCATGAAGATTTTGTACGAGGCCGTTTTTAATTAACCATTTCCCTGTATTCACTCAAACTATCCTCATCACTTGGAATCAAAGGAATACAGGTCAATTAATTCTAAATTGATTTCTACGGAAATTATTCAGGAAGGAAGGTAATTGGTAAGGGGAACTGGTTACAAATCCGTACAATCAATTCTGGGGATACTCAAAATAAAATAACCTGCGTATAGATGATTCCACGTATACTGTAATCTGCATTTCCCAAAACATGTGTTTCCCAAATGATCCTGTACTATGGAGTAATGAAGAGTAAAAAAGGCTTATGAAAACGCGTTTAAAATTTACAAATATATTGTAATAAGCAAGTTATGTAAAATATGGTCTCATACAATGTATATTAAAAATAAAGAGAGAGTTTTCAAATGTATACCTCTGTATTTCATGCATTGTTTCTCCGGAAATCCCATGGAATTCACAAGCACATGGAAACAAATAAGTTATAAGAAAAATGACCTCACTCAATGTATGAATATAATAAATGAAAGAATTCCCAAATGCATGATTACGTATGATCGGATTCCAGGACTTCCAAGGTCAATCAGTTTTGTACGAGGGTGTTTTTAATAAAATCATTGGAAACAATTAATCCTAAAATGATTCTTATGGAAGTTGTTCAGGATATTGAGGAACGACTTAGAGATTCAGAACGAATTTTAGGAGAAATTAGAGGAAGAAAAATTACTCATGGACAGTGATTCCGAAGAAGAAAATCCTGATTGGAACAGATTTTGGGGCTACATCCCTCATCCAGAAGAATCACACCATTGGGGAGTATGCATGGAAGATTGGCATGATTATGAATGGAGAAAGGAGCAGGAGGAGATGGATTGCAGAAAGAAAGAGGAAATTTGGAAGAGATTGGTAGAAGCAATGGAAGAAAAGATGCAGTCTTGTAATTATGTTCAGACTTGATATGGTCGATTCATGGATGTCTTTTCCCCAGAGAAGCGAAGTCAGGTGATGTCCAAGGTAAAAAACAAGAATACAAAACCTGAACTTATTATACGTTCAAAATTGCACAAATTAGGATTCCGATTTCGTATTCAAAGAAAGGATTTGCCTGGGAAACCTGATATTGTACTACCCAAATACAAGACGGTTATTTTTGTACACGGTTGCTTTTGGCATCAGCACAATGGCTGCAAACATTCAAAGAGGCCAACAAGTAATATTGATTATTGGAATAAAAAATTAAATGCCAACATGGCAAGAGATCAACAGAATTTTAGATTGTTAGATCAGTTAGGTTGGAAGGTTATTATTTTATGGACCTGTCAATTTAATCGCTATCTAGATAATGATGGAGAAAATCTTAAATATCAAATTATTCACGATTCCTCTGCTTCTTCAAATAAATGAGCTGCTGTGAAATATATTGTCGCATCAAACCTTCTTTCTGGCATAAGTTCTTTTTCTCCGCCATTTTGAATGAGAGAACGCAGTATTTTTGATGGTAAAATAGGTTCAATCAATCTGTTGTGAGTAATATATTTTTTCATTTGGGAACCTGGGACAGAAAATTCTTTATCTGTTTGTTTTCCTAATTCAATATTTTTATATATTTCATCATAATTGAACTGATTCATCGAAAAAAGAGAGTATAAGGCTCTAAGCATTCGTACCGCTGCTCTCATTTGTCTGCTTATTGGTGTGTCAGGCCATTCTAATCTTTTTTTATTATTTTTGATAACAGGTATCAGCTTTCCTTCCGCCATGTCTATAAACAAGAAACAGAGTGCCATATCACTCCATACAAAAATGTCAAACGCATGTTTTGGATCAAGCATAGGACTTTGACCTTGCGTCACCCATATCGGATTTAATATAAAAGGTTTTTGGAATGTAATAAATTGTGTTAAGAATTTTTTTAACGTATCAATGATTTCACCTGAATTCCTCCTAATTTCTTCACTATTATTCCATTCCTGGATTCGAGAAGCGACTGGCTTCAACAACCTTAAAGCATCAGTTTTTCGACTTTTAAGTGAATGATAAATAGACATCACTGCATGCGAGGTGGCATCTGGCCTGATCACCATTTCAGGAGCCCATTTTTCTCTAGCCAGTTCGCAAGTTGTATTATCGGGGACTACTGTTAATTTCACTTCAAGAGGCCTTAAATAATCATTGGTTACTTTGTTCTTAACAATGACATCAATATGTCCCAATTTTCCTATAGCAAGGTAATTTTTATAAGGCTCGAATGATGATTCAAAATCAAAGTGGATATTGCTATTTTTTGAACAATTAAATAATTCGTCTACGGTAAGAGAATTATCATTATTACTGAGGGTAATTTTCCCTTTTTCAACTGCTAAGCTCAAATAGACAGGTAGAATGTTTTTGTCTCTCATGTAACATGCCAGAGAAATAGGGAAAGTACTGTTGAATTGATTTTTACCCCATAGATCATGGCCGCTTCTGTTACTACTTTCGATACCGTAAAGTCTGGGCGTAGAATCTTTCTTTTTATCAACATTGGACATGTTGCTAGTATTCTGCACGATTCTTGTTGAGTCAAGCCGCCGTTCATTTTTTGCTTTACTTTCTTGAATGACGTCAATATATTGACGTCTATGCGATGGTCTGTCATTGATTTATTTTGTGGTGTTGGAGGTTTATCGCTTGGTTTCGAGCGTGCTGGCATACCGATTTCTGCAGCTTTTGATAACTGGCAAGAAGCAATAACCGTCTATAACGAAAATTTTAAGCATAAGGCAGAAATGCTTGATTTGTCCGAAACAGAAGAGGCCATACGACGTTTATCCCAATATGCGCCTAATCTGATAATAGGAGGCCCTCCCTGCCAAGATTTTTCTCATGCAGGTAAACGGAAAGAAGGGGAGCGCGCGAACCTCACTCGTTCTTTTTCACAGATTGTAGCAAATCTCAAACCAGAGTGGTTTGTCATGGAGAATGTGGATAGGGCGCAAAAAAGTAAAGCCTTTCAGGAAGCCGAAGAAATTTTTAGAGAGAATGGATATGGGATTACTAAAATCGTTTTAGATGCGAGCCTTTGCGGCGCGCCGCAAAAAAGAAAACGTTTCTTTTGTATAGGTCATAAAAATGATTGTGATGATTTTTTAGCTTTTTCTTTGCTATCAAACATGAATAAACAACCTATGACTGTTAAGCAATATTTCAAAGATGATATAAAAATAGAGCATTATTATAGACATCCTAGAAATTATACTCGTCGTGCTGTTTTTTCGGTCAATGAACCAGCTCCAACAATAAGAGGAGTTAATAGACCTGTCCCACCAAATTACAATCGACATCCAGGAGACACAGAAAATCCAGCTAAGGTCAGATCATTGACAACGAGTGAGCGTGCTCAGATACAAACTTTTCCTAAAGATTTTATATGGAAAGGATCTAAAACAAGCGTAGAACAAATGATAGGAAATGCCGTCCCTGTTCAATTAGGTTATTTTGTAGCTTATTGTATCCAAAAATATATACAGAAAAATTAATATGAAACTAGTAAATCTAATAGATTTTAGAAATTGGCTTGTAAAAGAACAAGGATTGAGCGAAAGGAGCTCAAGGGATATTGTATGTCGTTTGAGCAGGTTATCAAAAATAGAACCTAAGTGTTCCGAAAAAGACCTAGATTTATCCAAATATTTTTTAGAAAAAAATGAGGACTTCAACAATCTAAGCATGTTTGTTAAAAGCCAACTCAGGAGGAGTTTGACTTTATACAAGCTGTTTTTAGATACCAAGTAGGGAATTTATTGACCCGTTTTTCCCCATTTCTTCCCCATACTCCTGCAAACACAAACCGCAATATACTCATTACGAATATATTGCGGCGGAAAATTAATGGCGGACAGGGAGGGATTCGAACCCTCGGTACCGGTTTGCGGTACACACACTTTCCAGGCGTGCTCATTCGACCACTCTGACACCTGCCCGTTGGAGATTGTGCTAGATAGGAAAGCAGGGATAGAATAACGGCAGAAGGGAGGTTTGGCAATCTTTTTTTCATCCGGAAGGGATTTTCCGTTTTCCCCGAGTTTTTTCACGTTTCCGGCTGTTGCTCGAAAAGGATGAAAAGAGCCTCGACAGCGCGAGGAAATCTTCAACGGGCATAAACAACAACGAAGCGTATTTTCAGAAGTTTTGAAAGGAACAGGTTTCCGTGGTTCACAAAAATTATCCATGAGGGCATGGCAGATTTTCGCCCTCCCTGCCCTGTTTTTCCCGCGGAGCAAATAAGAATTTTTCTCTTTCTCCACCTTTACCCTTTACGGCTTCCGGGCAATCGAGGAAGGTTCAGGTAAGAACCTCTATTGATAAGCTTCTTTCCGTCCTGGCTCCAGGATTGACCAGCAGCCGTTTGAGAAGTTTCAGGAGCGAGACGGGGAGAGAAGACTGAAGGATTCCGGAAGCCCAGGGTTCCGAGAGTTTCCGGGAAGGCGCGGCAAAAATGGGAATCCATGCTGTAAGAAGAGAAGGCGGAACATGCCGTTTCTCCGCGTATCATCATTTCCGCGGCTCCGCATTCCTCCCGTCCTCAAAAAAGCCAAAGGCTTCCGGCATGTCCCGGAAAAGGCGTTTCCCGACCGCACTTCCCCCTTGACGAATGCCCCAAAGACGGGTTTGCTAGTCCTGCGCATGGGAGAGTCCTTTTACACACGCACCACGGAGGCCCCCTCCTCCGCCTTCGATTTGTCCCT
>ERZ780141.2015-NODE-2015-length-10798-cov-11.668156_pt1 | contig 10798 bp, 12 predicted proteins | sample MGYA00433080_ERZ780141 | MGnify/ENA primary metagenome ERZ780141 (study PRJEB29588, sample SAMEA2154047) | human gut metagenome | biome: human gut; feature: human-associated habitat; material: faeces | place: Denmark | collected 2008/2010 ... | reverse complement strand
AAGTGTCAGCCTTAATTTATTTTGCTTGCAAAAGTTTTACCGGACAGCAATAATTCAGAATAATCCATACCGGACTACACCGCAAGGTCGGCAAGAATCAATGCAAGGCTATTCGCATCATCCTGACCGGGACACATGAGCAGATGATGAGAATTCAGGATAGCGGTCGTCTGGACAAATGGATAGATGCCAACCTGAAATGGCTTCGGGAGACTTTCGGAAGCGAGAACCTTGTTTCTTGTGTGCTGCACATGGACGAGAAGACACCGCACCTGCACGCTACTGTCGTACCCATTGTCACCACCGAACGCCTTAGAAAGAAACGCGAAGGCGAGAAAAAGTACGAGACTAAATCCGGACCGAGGCTTTCTGCCGATGACGTGATGCGGCGTAGCAAGCTGCACGAATACCAGAACAGTTATGCCGCAGCCATGAAACCGTTCGGATTGCAGCGTGGAATAGTCGGCTCTACTGCCAGACATCAGGCAAATTCGGAATACTACAAGCAACAGGTAAGTCGGTACGAGGAAGACATTGCCAGATTGTAGGCCGACATTGAGAAAGCGCAAGAGGGCAAAAATACCATTCTATCATGGTTTGGGAAAGGTGATCTTGCTACGGCAAAGAAGGAACTAGGTGAAAAGGACGAACTGATAGCCAAACTGAAAGATCAAATCCAAATACTCACAGCAGAGAAAGAGCATCTACAGGAGCAACACAAATCCGACATCGAACAACTGCGAAACGGCTATCAGAAAGAGATTGACAAGGCCATTCATAGGGCAGAACGGCAGTCCAAAGAAAAGGATTCTGTTATAAATAGGCAAAATCAACGCATAGACCAACTTGACCGCAAAGCCAACCCTCATAGATACCAACTATCATCCGGAGCAGAACTAGTACATTACAACATTCCAAACATGAGTAATCCGTCCATCCATATTTGGACGAAAGTTGGCAATGAAGAATATGATACAAGGACTTATATAGAATATTTCAGCGAGATATGGGAACGGTTCAGCAAGGGCGAAGCTACCGCTTATGAACTCATTAATGAAGTCTTTGAGCCACATGAACAGGTCAATGAAGCACAAGCCAATCTTCTTGGAGCAGCCTTTGAACTTGCCACAGGAGGACCGGTACAAACTCATGTCGGGACAGGTTCTAGCGGCTCATCTTCAAAACTGCCTTAGAGAGAACAGAAAAATAGGCCTAAACGGAGTAGATAGTATAAAATATGAAGTTCTATTTGTATTTTTTGAATCCTACGCTGCAATATGGCATAACTGCCATGATACCTTTGCAGTGTCAATAATGACAAACAACATTTAAATCAAAGCATCATGTCAATTATGATTAATCGTGGGAAAGAGATGCTTCGCATTTCACCCAAAGACAACAAGAAAATCGAGTATGCAACCAATCAAGGCCGTACATGGGTGGTTCGCTACAATGGCTCATCTAACACTGGAGCTTTTAGCGACTTAATGGACTCAGGTAAGGAAATTCTCGGAACAACTGACAAAGGACTGTTCTATTCTACCAATGATGGAAGAACCTGGGTACTCCGCATACGTTAATTGTTATTTGGAACTGTATCAGTTACGATGCTGTTCCATTAAAAAAGATAGAAATGAAGTCTCAATTTTTCATAGCACCATCAATAGAGACAGTCGTAACAGAGACCTCCGATATTTTTAGTGCTGGTTCACCTCTGATTAGTTTAGATATCGCCGACATAAGCTCCATTACAAAAGATGCAAGCAATGTAGTTTTGCTTGAAGGATATGCCAATGGCTCATGTCGTATATCCGATTCTATAGAAGATGCAATTGTAAAAATATGTACTATTGCAAAGGGTTTTGATTTGTTCTCCGCAACCGCAATATTAGTTCATCTAAGTTATAATGAAAAGGAGCCAATTCTTTCAGCAGACTTGTCAGAATTATCGCAATTTGTTGATATGTTTCAGGCGGACACTTCTATTATATGGGGACTTTCATGCGACAAAAACATTATGGAGGACACCGTAATAGCAAGACTTATAACTTCGAATTTAAAATTGAAAAATGTCAAATATTAGAATTATGGCAACAAAGAGATTGACTAATGAATTTATGGAGAAAATTCTCAATGATTCGGCATGGAAAGAACTTTCAGCGAACTTTGAATGGACAGAACAGATGCTTGAAAAGCACAAAAACAAAGTGGATTGGAAAGAAATATCCGATAACAGTAAAATCGTATGGACACCTTTAATGCTTGAAAAGTTTAAGAAACTCATCGACTGGAAAGAACTGTCAAGTACTAGTTGTGAGACCATCTTGACAGAGGAGTGTTTAGAACAGTTTAAGGACTATTGGGATTGGTCAAAACTTTCGGATAATGGAGACCTCGAACTAAATTATCAGTTAATTGACAAGTTTATATATCAATGGGATTGGTCGGAGTTGATCAATCGTTGGCACAATGACAAACTGTATAACGTTGACTTCCTTGAACGTTATGCCGATAAGATTCCATCAAGTCAACTGCAAGATTCTCGCCTGTGGAGAGAACTTGTGGAAGAACGGGCTAAAGAACTCAAACTTGAAGTAATATCCTGACATGTTTATGAATCATGTAGTTAGAATGTGCGAATTGAGTTTCGACCCGAAACTCTTTGAAACCTTCCACTGCGGGACGGCTCTGGACGAACTTTTAAGTTCGCACCAAGGGCTGCCCCGTGGTGTAAACTATATGATTATCGGCGACCCGGGTGTGGGTAAAACCACCATTATTCTTGATATGCTTGCCAATATGCAGAATCGCTATCCGCAAGCACGTATTCTCTTTGTGAGTGCCGAAATGAACGAGATTGATTTTACCGTGTATGTGGAAAGATACCCGAAATTCAAGACCTTGCCTATTCTTTTTGTAGAATCAGATTTTGATAACGAAGCCCACAATTGGGAAGTAGTCAAAGGTGTTGTTGAACAAGGATGGGACATTGTAGCCATTGATTCATTCTATGAGTTGCAAGGTATCATTAAGGATGAAGAAAATATTCGAATGAAAGATGCGGAGAGTTGGCTGTTTCAGCTTATCAAGAAGCAGAACAAGGGGCAGAACGACCTCCATCTCAATTGCACTTTCCTGACCATCCAACAGGTAACTAAATCGGGTAATTTCGTCGGTTCTAACAGGTTAAAGCACTCCATTACTGCTATGATGGAACTTCGCTTGGAAAATCCCAAGAATATTTATTCCGACCGTTTCATTACATTTTCAAAACACCGTCGCGGTGATGTTGGCGTGAAGCTATTCTATAATCTCAGCAGTACCGGCGATGTCTCTTTTGACGAGCAACGTTTTCGCCAAGACAGACACATTAAACACTTGCAGAGCGAAGTAGCCGGACAGATACGCGACTATGCCGACCAATTTGATAAACTTTTTACACCGGATTGATATGACAAATTCAGATTTTCAACTCACAAAAAAACAATTCATGCAAGAATTATGGCCGCAAAAGACCATAGAACTTAGCAGTCTCACACATGTAGGAGAAAATATTTTTTCTATCGATGGGATGGAAGCCCCTGCCAGCAGTGTCTTTACAGATGCATACGACCGCATCATCGGTATTGACAGCCGACAGAGAAAGATGGTAAAAGAAGCATCGGGCGAAACCGGTCTGACAAATTACCGCAACTACATCAACGTGGCTTCGAATATGCAAAAGCCTAAATCTGTGGTAGTGATTGCTTCACCTCAAAACCGACAACTCACAGAAATAGTGCCTATTGTGGATGAGTATATTTCTCCGACTTTATTTTTTGATTTTGCTGAAATGATGGCAGAAGAAACCGGATATACGATATCGGACATCAAGTTCAATAATTCGGGAACCCCGCACGTTACCATTACTTATACCAATCCACAAGAGCGCACGCATTTGTTCGGAACGGGAGAAGACTTCATGATGGATGGCTTCTATCTTACTTGGACTCCATCGCATGTCGAATTAGGACATTACTGCGATCGTTTGGTGTGTACCAACGGCCAGACAGTCAGCGAAGAGCGCAAAGATGCTACTGTACACAAACTTTCTTCCAATGAAATTTGCAAGATGATAGCACAAGTAAAGAGCAAGCAATTCTTTGCACAAGGCATTGAACAATTTGGAAGACTCTTTGAGGTAGCATCATCGTCACGAATATCCTTGTCGGAAATGGGCAAGGCGCAAAAAATTCTAATTACCCAAGGAGTTGAAAAAGAGCAGGCAGAAGAATTGATACCATATGAAGAAGTACGTAAAGTTTACGAATGCGCAGGATATTACGACCGTCATAAAGAACATCTGATGAAAGGCGAAGGTACAATTTGGGATACCTACAATTCACTCACTCAGTTTGCGACCCATACACCGATATGGGAACGTCAGGATTACCGACGTATCAATATTATGAATGATGCTGTCAGTCTGTTAAAGAAAAAACCGGATATTATAAACTATATAGACATCTACTGATATGGAAAGCCCTTTTATCAAATACATAGCTGACACACAGCATTATGACGATGTGTTGGCACGTGCGGCTTCAGTAAAGCATACGTTGTGGATAGGAACAGCCGACATAAAGGATGTGTATATAAAATCAGGCATGGCAGCAGTTCCTCTGTTAGCGGTATTTGATAAGCTCGTCAAGAAAAATGTAGCAATCCGCCTTATTCATGCTAAAGAGCCCGGTCCGGCTTTTCGGGAAGACTACGACAAATATCCTGCATTATGGTCATTAATGGAGATGACGCTCTGTCTCCGTGTACATTTCAAGATGATGATATTTGATATGCAGACAGCTTATATTGGTTCTGCAAATCTGACAGGAGCCGGTATTGGAATGAAAAGCAGCCAGAAAAGAAATTTTGAGGCAGGAATACTGACCAATGAACCGTCACTTGTTAATGCCGCTGCAAATCAATTTGATGATGTATGGCGAGGGGCTTTCTGTGAAAAATGTGGCAGAAAAAGTTATTGCAGTGAACAAATACGTTAAAAATCAATACTGAAAAATAATCCTATGCCATTTTTTTCATAGGAAATTTTGTAAATTTACACTATCGATAAACAATAACTTATGGCTGCAAATATTTTTGGCCGTTATGTATGGCTGATAGAACAATTCAGGCGTTATGGTCGCTTGACATACGAGGAAGTCAATTCCCTTTGGCGCAAAAGCGGATTGAGTTACGGAGAAGATGATAATATACATCTTCGTACATTTCATAATCATCGCAAAGCCATTTTTGATATTTTCGATGTGGATATAGCTTGTGATATCAAAGGTGGATACAAGTACTATATTGATGGTGCTGAAGATTTGGAAAAAGACAATCTTCGCCTTTGGCTTATTGATTCTTACACAGCCCTGAATCAGATACAAGCGGACAGCAAACTAAAAGGACGTATTCTTTTTGAAAATGTACCATCAGGGCATAAATGGCTGAATATTATCGCTGAAGCCATGAGAAATAATCAAACTCTGCATATTACTCATCATGGTTTTGGGAAACCGGAAGCATGGAATTTTGACATTGAGCCTTATTTCCTGAAAGTGGTAAAACGCCGTTGGTATGTACTGGCACGTAATCCTTATTATTCAGAACGTAATCATCAGAAAAACAAGGAGAAAGGTGGAAACAGACCAGAAGAAGTCTATATGGTATATGCACTTGACCGTATTTTGGATTGTCAGTCTACAGGAAGAACATTTGCATTCAATAAGGATTTTGACATTGGAGCCTATTTTCGTGGCTGCTGTGGTATCATTCACTCTGATGAGGAACCGATGAGGGTTGTAGTAAAAGCATACGATAGTGGCGCTGATTATCTACGCACTTTACCTATTCATGAAACACAACGAGAACTGGTGGAGCTTAGAACAGATGAAGCCGCATACTTTGAAATACAGGTATGCCCGACATACGATTTATACCAGTCTTTATTGCTACATGCCGATCAGATAGAGGTTGTTGAACCTGAATCGGTGCGCAAACAGATGCGTAATTTTGCCAAGAACCTGATGTCGTACTATAAAGAAGATAGAAATGAATAATGAATTAAACTTTATAGCCATAGATTTTGAGACCGCCACAGGAAAACGTGCTTCCGTTTGTGAGGTGGGCATCTGTGTAGTTCGAAATGGCGAAATAGCAGAAACTCGTTCTTGGCTGATACAGCCGAAATACAACTTGTATAGTTATTGGAATATGCAATGTCATGGTATTACACCTGAAGACACTGAAAACAGCCCCTCTTTCCCAGAAGTTTGGGAGGAAATAGAACGGTTGTATCTTGATGAGTTCGATACCCTTGTGGCACACAATGCACCATTCGACCGTAGTTGCTTGGAGCATTCCGCTGAATTATATAATTTGCATTTGCCGGAACTGAAGTGGCAATGTACCTTGAAAATAGCCAGACAGATGTACGACTTCGGTTGTAATACCCTCTGCTTTCTTTGCGAGCAACTGGGTATTCCTGAAGGTACTCACCACCGTGCCGGAGATGATGCCGAAATGTGTGCGAGACTGTATTTGAAGGAAATGGAAGATATTAATTGACAATGATATGAATGCTACTATTACATTGCGGGAGTATCTCGCAAAAAACAAGGACTTTTATATTCCGAACTATCAAAGAGGGTATGTTTGGGGTAAAGAAAATTTAAAGGGTAAAGATTCTGTGTCGTATATGATGGAGTCTTTGCTCAATGGTTATAAAACTGATACAGACATCTTCATTCAAGGAGTTACAGTGTCGGAAAATACAGACCAAATTGTATTGATTGATGGACAGCAACGTACAACATTTTTCTATCTACTCTTAAAGCTTCTTGAGTATAAAAATAAATTCTCCATACGTTATGGAATAAGACCTGAATCAAATGATTTTTTGTCTAAAGTAGTATCTAATTTTGATAAGGCAGAAAGTGTTGATGACAAGTTTCAGGATATATACTTCTTCAAAAAGACACTTAGACTGATTAGAGGGCAACTTTCAAATGGAATAGATAAAGATTCTTTTTTAAGTTACCTCTTGGATAGGGTTAAATTTCTTTATATTGATATTCCACAACAAAAGGCCGTTAAAGTGTTTTCCATGATGAATGGAAATAAAGCCGAGATGCAACAAGAGGAGTTGATTAAAGCTGAATTGCTTCGTTTATCATCGTTGAATGACAGCGTATTTGAGCATAGGCCGGATAAAGAAAAATACGCCATAGAATGGGATAATAATATGTTGCGTAGCCGTTATGCCAGAGAATGGGACAAATGGCTTCAATGGTGGAATAGAAAAGATGTTCAATCTTTGTTCAAAACAAAAAATGTAATGGGGCTGTTGATATCTACATTCTATCACTTTGAATTGAAAAGCCAGATATTGTCGTACGCTAAGTTTAGAAAACAGTTCCTAAGTTCGCAAACTCCTATCGCCGCCAAAGATACTTTTTATAGACTTAGGCACTTGCAAAAAAGATTTGAAGATGCATTCAATAATCCAATCGTTTATAATAAAGTTGGCGCCATCATTCGGATTATAAATGATAAAGAAGCTTTCATAAGATGGTACTTCAATAATGAGCATAAGATCTCCACAGAAGAATTGGATAAATATTATAAGTACGCCTTTTTACAATTAAAACATACTGAAATCATTGAACAAAATGAAGAAAAGATTCAAGAAATGTTCAATCAGATATATGATGGTTTGAGCGATGATAATCTGTATGATAGTGAAAACAAAGAGATTGCTTTTAAACTTCTGTTAAGGCTTAATATAGATGAAGATAACAAGCAGGAGAATGGCAAAGGAAGAAAATTTGATTTCTCTATATGGGACAATGATAACAGAGGGCGTTCATTAGAACATATTTTCCCAAAGTCTAAAGTAGTGCAGAAAAGCGACGGCGAAAATACAAATACAGATATATTGTATGTGGAAGATATTAAATGTAAAATAAAAGAGAATGACGGAAACGAAAAGGAATTTACTGCAGGACACCATTCAATAGGCAATTTAGTATTGTTGTATAAAGACGATAATTCTGCGTTTAACGACAGTTCTTTTGAAGAAAAGAAAAACTTGTTCTTTAAGAATAATGGCGAAAAAAACAGGGATATATTCAAAAGCAGACATTTGTTGCATACCATTTATAAGTTCGCCAATCCTAAATGGGGCGGCGAAGAAATTGCAAAAAATAAATATCTTACACTAAAGGAATTTAGAGAGTACTATGGCAAATAAGATAAATTTTATAACAGGAGAAACCTATACATTGGCCGAATTGTTTTCTGAAGAGAGACAAATCATTATACCTGATCTACAGCGGGATTACTGCTGGGGCAATGACAATAACACTAAAGCCTCAGGAAAAGGAGAGTTGGTTACTGATTTTGTAAAAAACTTGATAGAGCAGTTTCAATACAAAGATAATGAATCATTGAATTTAGGATTACTATATGGCTATGAAACTCCTACCAATCATATTCAACTATGTGATGGACAGCAACGTGTCACTACATTGTTTCTGCTGTTGGGAATGATAAATAAATACACAAGCGCACTTCAACAACATTTGATTTCTGATTTTGAGTATAAGCATGATGATAAAGAACCTTATTTGAAATACGCTATTCGAGAATCATCGCTCTACTTTTTAAGTGATTTGGTATGTAATTTCTTTATAAATAATACAGATGCTGTAGAGGTAATTAAAACTACTGATTGGTATTTTCAGGATTATGATTTGGATCCGAGTATTCAAAGCATGATTAAAGCTCTTGGTATCATAGAAAATCTACTTAAAGACGAAAACCTTGATTTAATGTCATTTGGAGACTGGCTTCTATATAAACTCACATTTATGTATGTTGATATGGAAACCCGCAAAAATGGAGAAGAAACTTTTGTTATTATAAACACCACCGGAGAACCTCTTTCCGCAACAGAAAATCTAAAGCCATTGGTTATGAATGAAAATCATAACATAGCCGATGTTGATACCAAATGGGAAGAGATTGAAACTTGGTTTTGGCAACATAGAGCAGGAAATAACGACACTGCGGATGTCGGGTTCAATGAATTTTTGAGGTGGTTGACCATGCTCAATACTAAAGAAAATGATTTGCGCACAATTCTAAAAGATGGGAATTTTATCTTCCCCGTTAAAGATTTGTCTATTGACGATATATACAACTATTGGCGCGCAATAGAGTTTCTATTTGAAAAATGGGTACATAGAAGTTGCTTAAAATCGGAACTCCTATCTCCGAACACAAAAAATAAAAGAATAAGTCAAATAGAGTGTTTTGAATTGCTCCCATTAATAGAGTATTGCAAAAGAAGAGCGATTGAAGATGCCGAGGATAGAAATCTGTATCGGCTATATATGTTTCTCCATAATCTTTGTAAAATAGGGAATGTTGCAAAAAATGTAAATGACTTGGTTGGGGACGCAATAAAGATTTCCCGGAATTGCAATGACATTTTAGAGTTGGTCGATAAAGACTTGGGTATTTCTGGGATTATACTTTCAAAAGAAGAGCGGATCAAATTGGATATTTTGAAGCGCAATGTTGAAAGCCGGACTAAAATTGAAGAGGCTTTCTGGAAAGCTCAAAGTTATGATGAGATAAAAAGTCATGAAATATGGAGCGGAGAGATATTGCCTCTTATAGAATGGGCTTCTGCTGATGGAGTATTTGACATAAATCTATTTAATGAGTATCTCCAAACGTTTGATGAAACTTTTAAAGGAGAGTGCGATGCAAACATTGATAATGTGCGCCGTGCCCTTTTAACGAGAAAACTGAAAGGCCATCCAAGAATTTTCAGTGGCTACACGGTCTATTCTTTTGCTTGGGAGTGGAGCGATTGGAAGACATTGATAAATGATAATAAACAGGAGTTTAAGTCTTTCTTTGATGATTTACGGAATGGTATCTCATGTGAACAAATGATTGCGGAATATCCACAAAACAATGATTGGGCTGAATTTGTGTACGATGAAAGATTAATGGGATATTGCAAGAAAAAGAATTTACAATGGCATAATAAATCATGGTATTTGATGGAAAGGGAGAAGTGGTCTGCGGCTCATGCCAATGTCAATGCCTATAAGTATTATTTGTATTTGCAAGATTGTGTAAAAGGGATGGAGGGCTGGAAAGTTAATTTCTATGGTTGGGAAAATACATGTGTGTATTATGATCAAATTCATAGTAAGGAGCCTTATGTGTCTATTGATGTGATATGGAATGTGGGGGAAAACAATCGTCAAGTAGAAATTGATTTGTTTATGAAACCTACAGATAATATTGAAATTGGGGAATTTGCAAAACGAAATCTACAATCTATTGCAGTGAGTCTGAATTATAAATGGAACGATGGTTCTGACCGATATGTCAAATACATAGATATTACTGGGAACGAGGTAGAACTATACTCTATAATTGGTAATGAATGCGAGCAGATTAAGGTTCTTTTGAATGCAACGGAGATATAGATTACGATATAGAACCCATATGAGGATAGTCGTGATTTAGAAAATAACCATATTATCATAATACGTATGAATAAAGAAAACAACATCATACTCTATCAAGATGACAATGAAATAACCCGCGTATCGGTACGCTTTGCAGATGAAGATTTGTGGTTGACACAAAATCAGTTGGCGGAGATATATTGTACTACACAACAGAATATCAGCCAACATGTGGATAATATATTATTGCTGTCCGGTAAAACTCC
>ERZ780141.2014-NODE-2014-length-10800-cov-2.869055_pt1 | contig 10800 bp, 5 predicted proteins | sample MGYA00433080_ERZ780141 | MGnify/ENA primary metagenome ERZ780141 (study PRJEB29588, sample SAMEA2154047) | human gut metagenome | biome: human gut; feature: human-associated habitat; material: faeces | place: Denmark | collected 2008/2010 ... | reverse complement strand
GCCGTCCTTTTTTGTGCTTTATGTATGGTTTGTTTTTCTTTTAAAAAAGATTCAATCACCCGTTAATTAGTTGTTTGAAGTTTTGAAGCAAAAAAAATTTGTTTTCGGTACAATATAGTCGTTCAATAAAATTCGGAGGAAATCATTATGATTTATGGCTACATAAGAGTAAGTACCGACAAACAGACTGTTGAAAATCAGCGCTTTGAAATCGAAACATTTTGCGACAGAAATTTAATAACTATCGATAAATGGATAGAAGAAACAATTTCGGGAACGAAAGATTATACCAAAAGAGCTCTTGGAAAAATCTTAAAACGCTTAAAAAAAGATGACGTAATAATTTGTTCAGAAATATCACGTTTGGGAAGAAGCCTATTTATGATAATGGACATTCTTAACATCTGTATGAGCAAAGAATGTAAAGTTTGGACGATTAAAGACAATTATAGACTAGGTGATGATATTCAAAGCAAAGTTTTGGCCTTCGCTTTTGGTCTGAGCGCAGAAATAGAACGCAATTTGATAAGCCAGCGTACAAAAGAAGCTCTAGCGCGAATAAAAACAAATGGCAAAAAACTTGGTCGTCCTTTGGGGGCTAAAAACAAGTTCTTAAATGCGACCTGCTCAACTAAGCATGCTTATATAGTAGAACAAAGACAAAAAGGGACTTCTATCCCTTCTATTGCAAGGAAAATTCATGTTTCTAAGGGCACTTTATACCGCTATTTAAGAATTGTCTTTACTGAGGACTAAAGTAACGTCCATTTTTTTAAAACAAATTCTGGTAAGAAGGGTGAAGGTATGCCGGTATATCGCAATCCACAGTTTTACTTTAAGGAGGGTTTTTGTTGGAATAACGTGCTCAATCCTTCAGCAAGATTACTGAAAGCAAGATTGAAAAATGCAACGATTAACGATGTGGGATCGATGTCTTTAATGTCTGTCTGTGATTTGCCAAATATTTACTTTGTAGCATTATTAAATTCAAATATTATGTTCGATTATTATCGAGAATTTATTAATTGCACAGTTAATATTCAAATTAATGATTTAAGGCAACTGCCAGTTGTTATACCTACAAGTAACGAGATCGCCAGTATTGTGCAGTTGTTTAAGAAAATTTTGGTTCAAAAATTAGATGCGGATGAACATGCACCCGCATCCTTAAATGAACTCGAAAATAATATAGATCGTTTAATTTTCTCAATTTATCTTATAAATTGAAGCAACAGTTTTATCTAATTCACATTGTAAAGAATTCAATTCTTCTATTTGTAAAATGGAAGTTTTGAATTCTTTTTTCTTTAGTTTTACAGCTTCATTAAAAATTGTGCTTATTTCAAGCAGTTCTTTTTCAGAAGGAATAATTATCGGGATTTGTCGAGCATCGTTTATTTGGAAAGTTTGCGTGTTGTTAATAAACGAATCCACATAGTAACTCACAAACGAAGAGTTTATCAAAGCTACCATATAGAATTCTGGCACCTTTTCTATCATACCATATAAACTCATGCTTTTAACATCATTAACGCTTTTCCCTTTAATTCTGCATTTTAAGTATGTAGTGTTAATATCATTCCAACAAAAACCCTCCTTAAAAAAGAACGAATAACCTTGATATCTCGCACGTACATCAGTCTTTAAATAATGGACATTTTCTTTGGACCATGCAATAGCAAAAGGTGTTTCTAAAAACCACCTATTTCCATCTTTATCTCCTTTATCATATGGCACATAATATGCTTTTGACGTATCTATCCCATCGGTTTTTTCATCATCCGATAAAGAATCAATATCTGCAATTTCAGCATCATCTATTAGCCTGTAAATAAAACCCTGACCAAAGATATCTCTTCCGTATTTTTCCTTTAACAAATCAAACAGTTTTGCTATTTCTAATTCAGAGGCATTGTCTAAGAATTCTTTAGTTGAAACATATGGATGTAGATATTCGACAGAAAAATTATGCTTTCTCATTACTTCATCCAACTTTTTATACCTCGCACCCCGCACATTGTTTGCCCATTTAGAGGTTTTTCTAATTGCGATATACTTTCCATTATTAGCAGTCGCCAAACCTTGTCCGCCCTCGGTCAAACAGCCCAATAATGCAATATCGCCAGGCTTCAAACTATTTCTATATTGCTCAAGTTTGTATTTGTTTTTTTCAATGTCTTTTGATGTCTTTATACAGTCCCACCATTTTTCAAGCAACGATTTGACAATTTTTCCATATTTTTCAGAAATCTTTGTGTTGTATTCTGTAGGCGTAAATATTACAGAATTAGGCATTTCAATAAAAATGCGTTGGCTTATATTATTGTATCTTTCAGGGACTAAAAGATTTTTGCTTCCGTCTAAAAATGTCAAACACATGTCATCGCTATATTTTTTATTTTGAACTTGTATAATACATGTGTCTACCATAACCGAAGAAAAAGGATTCGCCGTATCATAAATGTATTTTATTGCCTTTGACAACAGCATATTTCTCATATTACGTTTTGTTTGTGTTGTCCAAAACGTTTTCGGAATAATATAATTCAATGTACCGTTGTCTTTTACCAACTGCATCCCCCTAAATGTAAAAATATTATAGGTATCATCTGAAAAACCATATATTTTTTCATATATATCTTTGTCTTTTGCAGGAATTTCTTTTGTGGATATATATGGAGGGTTTCCAATAACGATATCAAATCCATCTTTAATTCCGAACATCCAGTTAGGATCAAACCAATTTGTTACAGTGTTGTTGAATGGTTTCCATTGGAATAATGCTTCATATCTAGCAGAAGCCATTTTATTACCCCAATTATCCAATGCCGCTTGACGCATTGCGTTTTGTATTTCGCTAAACGCAAATTTTAGCTCGTTTTTGGTTTCAGCATCATTTGCGCTAAAATATTCTTCACGAACCGATTTTAATTGTTCTATATGTTCTACTTTTTCAAATATTGAGAGTTGATTCTTAGCTACATCTTTAATATGATCACTATCTTCTGGCAACGAGATCAAAGAATTGGCTGCAATAAACTTAAAATCAAGGTTTGGGAGCGGATTTATACCCCTATTCGGTTCGTCATCATAAACCTTTTCTTCGATAACCAGCGACAAGAAACAACGCAGACGAGCAATTTCGACCGCGATAGGTTGGATGTCAATTCCGAAAATGGAGTTTTGAATAACCGTAAGTTTACGAATATAATCCAAAGAGCCGGCATTAAATTTCTTTTCAAATTCTTTTCTAATCAAGAAACTAACGTTTTCGGTTGCTTTGTTGAACCACAATGTTGCATCAGGATCAATTTCTTGTAGCATATAGACTATTTTTTGCAGCACGCCGATAGGAAAAGCTCCCGAACCACAAGCGGGATCGAGCACCGTAACAGAGTATAATGCATTTACAATTGCTTTCTTTTCTGTTTCAGAAAAAGATATAAGTTCGTCATCTTCCTTGCCGTAACTTATGAGCGCTTTCAACTTTTCTTCCGAAATCCCCGTTTTTGTTTTAAGATGCTCAAGAATACTACTGTCAACCATATAATCGACGATATCTCTCGGCGTATAAAAACTGCCGGTACTCTTCTTTGCGTTTTCGCCGGTTTCCGGGTTAATTTCCGCAAGTAAGTTTTCAAAAATCCTACCGAGCATTTCGGGGTCGATAGACAGTTCGATATCGTAAGACGTGTTTTCGTCAACTGTAAAGTTGTATTGCCCTAAAACGGTATAAAATCTATCGAACCAATCGTTGGGAATGGTTATCAGACCATATTGCCCGGATTGTAACTCGGGAGAAAACTTGTAATGGTCGTCAATATGAGGGCTGAAAAGTCCACCGTTCAAATAAGGTATTTGAGAATAAAACTGTTCTTGTGCAAATTTTCCTTTACGACGCGGAATACTCGTGTTCAGCAATTCAAAAAACAGAGGTTCAAGCACATCGTGATAGTAATTGCCGGCAATTTTAATATCTTTGGTGTTGAGCAGTGTTTCAGGGATAAGAGAAACTCCGTTTTCGCTCTTCTTTTCTTTCAGAAACCAACAAAAAACTATACGACCGATAAGTCGCACTGCAAATTCGGCATACTTATTTTGATCAGTAACGCCGCATATATTAAGTTCTCTATTGAAAGTCTTACCATCACGTTGACCACCGACCAATCTTGTAAAGCAAGCAGCGATTTCGCTGTAAAATTGCTTATTTACAACTTCGACAGAAAAACGATTGATGAGTTCGTCAAGGGAATTTACTTTCCCTTTCCCTATTAAGAAGTCATACGCGGTTTTTGTTTTTGTGCCATAGCCCAAGCTGTATGAATATCTGCGAGGATTTGACAATACTTTTACGACCTTTTCGCCGTTGAATTCATATTTGCTTATCAAAAGAGAAAAGCGGTAATTGAGCTTGTCGGCATTTGCAAAAGCAACTATGGCATTGTTTATTCCGAGTCCGCGTAAAATCTTAAACATTTCTTGCGTAATAGTGACACGACGATTATGAGAGCCTGTTTTAAGTATAACCTCAAAGACCGTTACCTCGCACTTGTCGGAATATCCCAATTGATTAACCGATTCGAAAATATTGTTTTTGAATTCAACTTCATGTCTGTCTGAAATAAAATCCGGTAACAATACATCATTGACTACATACAAAAAGTTATCAATATGGTATTCATTTGCAAGTATTTCTTTTGCTTCGTCAAGCGTTATCACTTCTTAAGTCCTCCGTGAACATAATAATTTCCGTCTGCGCATCAATGCTTTCCACTTTACGCTTTATCTGAATAATGTAGTTGACGGGTATTTTTTCTTTTAATTCCCGAACGATATCGTTCGCGTCGTTCTTTTTTATAGTAAGCTTTGCCAAATACTTTAATTCACCGTCGCTTAAATCGTCATAGGTTTTGATAACGTCAAGCAAGTCCGCGATATAATCTTTTTCAGCAGGGCAAACGACGGCAAGCTTTTCAAGATTTTCTATCGCTTCGCCTTTACGTTTATCGAGTTTTATTTTGGGATAAGGTTTGCGGATTTCGTCGCGCAAAATCGCAAATTTCTTATCCAGCGCCTCGTCATACTCAAAACTCTTTTCTTCCGGTTCGGCTTTGAATAATACAAGCACTTTTTCAGGCGGAACAATCTCCGCCTTTTCGCTATACGGATTTGCCAAAGCAAACAACGTATTATTGCCGCGTTTCGCAAACGAGATGGCGCAAGGAACGGGTTTATCCTTACGAACAATTCTTGCTCTTTCAGGGATTTTTAAAGCTTCATCGATAAACCTGACGTTATGCTTTATCGCATTATAATCGTTTCTGAAATCAACATCCCAACTTTTTTCGCTATTTTCGGCGTTGACGTCATCGTATTGTTTTTTGAAATAACTTTGCAACGTTTCATCGGGGGTAAGTGTTCTCGTATCGCTACCAACTATGTTGTTTATAAGGAACATTTTTAAAGTGGAAATGCCCTTAATGAGAGTATTCTGCTCGCCTATATCGGTCGGAAAAAAATTATAGATATAAATCTTATCAAACATTTTTTTGTTGATACGATTGATACGACCTATTCTTTGAACGACTCTCGTCGGGTTATACGGAATATCATAGTTAATAATAACTCCGGCTCGGTTAAGGTTAAAACCTTCGCTTAAAGCGTCTGTGGCGACGATAATATCATAATCGTTTTTCTGTTCCGCCGCCTTATATGATGCGTCGAAATTCGATTTAACGACGTTACGGTCGATATTAGATGCCTTGCCCGTATATAACAACACGCGATAGCCATCTTCTTCAAGTCTTGCTTTTACATAATCCGCAGTATCGGCAAATGACGAGAAAATAACGATTTTTCGAGAAGAATTATCAGAGAGATTGTTTTCAATCTGACTGCAAACTTCGTTATATTTCGGATCTTCTCCGATGGTATCAGAAGTAAACCATTCATTATATATCCCGCGAAGCAACTTTACGTCGTTTTCAACGGCAGAAATAAATTCTTCCTTAAATAAATTTTTCGCAAAAGGAATTGCCTTTTTCTTAATTTTATCAACGTCTAAGGGCTCGTCCGCTATATTATTGATTGCATCAAAAGTTTCCTGTATTTCATTTTCATCCGGATCAGGCAGATAACCACTCTTCTTTATCGGTACGTAACCTTTATCCCACCATTTTTTTATGTTTTCGTAAGACGTGAGCAAACTGTTGAGCGTTGACTTAAATGCCGCTTTGGAACTTTCAAAACGCATAACAAGCAATCTTTTTATAAACTGCGCCAAGTTGCCCTGAAATTGCTGAATATTCATTTCATTAAACAACTCGCCATATTTTTCATTAAAAGCTTCCGGATCAATTAAGTATGCCGAAGGATTATAACGAGCGCAGATAAATTGATTACTCAATTTATCAAGCGTTTCAAGATATAATTCTCGTATTCCCCCTAAATCGTATTCTATCAACTTCGGTCCGACGACTTCGGGAAAATGAATGTTCTGTAATTTTAAGTCGTCGGCATATTCTTTTATTTCCTGTAAATCCAGACGACTACGACGGATTATAACAGGATCAATCAGTACTCGCAATTCACCGCTTAACTTATCAAGTTCTACTTTTATCTCGTCGGAAAAATTCTTTTTACCTTCTTTTTCAAGTTTATTATATCTTGCTATCAATTCGTGAAAGCGTACGCTTAAATTGTCCACCGAATTTATAGTGGATCGACTTGGTGTTTGGAAGAGTTTTACAAGAGCAAACAAGTCTTGCGGACGGTTGTTATACGGAGTTGCCGTCAGCAAAATAACTTTGTTCTCGGCATTAGAACGGGTTAATTGGTGGAGCCATAAATAACTGTCGCTTAATTCGTTGCGGTATCTATGCGCCTCATCTATTACATAGAGTATCGGATCGGGATCGTCGGCATAGTCTTTATACAAATCTTCTAACTTCCCACTACTGCAGACTCTTACTCCGCGAAGTCCGAAATCTTGCTGATAATCTTCCCATTGATCCACAAGGTGCGGCGGAGCGATAACAACAGTTTTATGTATGTCGAGATTGTATGCAATAGCCGATGCGATAACCGACTTTCCAAGACCTACGACGTCGGCTATTATTACGCCGTTATTTTTGTTTATACAGTCAACGCCGTATTTAATAGCATCTAATTGATACTTGAAGTTTGCGAACTTCCCGTTTGTTATTTCCGATGGTGTAGTGACATTGTTTTGGTCGATAGAATTATAAAGTTCGTATAATATGCGAGTATAAATATGATATGGAGACGGCTTTGCAAAAATCCAAAGTTTTTTCTTTAAATCGGTTTCAAAATCTTTATTGCCGTCTTTTACGCAAATATCTATCGACTTACTGTCGTTCCAAAGACTTTCGAACTTTTCTTCGTACTCGACATATTTTATGTTGTCGCTAAAGCGCTCGTTCATCTCGCCCTGACCGAGAAGTCCGTTATAAGTAAAATTCGACGAGCCCATAAATACAACGCCTTTTTGATCTCCGAAACATGAATATTCATATTTATTTGTAATTACGTAAAACTTGCTGTGATCTTGTCTTGCCGTTAAACGTATTTCCAAAGTTCCGTCTTTAATTTTATTTAAAAACATTTTAAAAATCGCTTGGTTTTCTGTTGAATCGAATTCGTCCGCCAAAGACGATTTATTAAATAAATCTATAAAACTGTTTATGTAGTTATTTTTCTTTTGAGAATTGTTCAAATTGTTATAGCCACGAATGGAATAAGAACTTAATTCTTCGTCGGGATTGTTTTTTACGGCGTTACAAAGCTCGCCGATTGCGTTCGGGTCAATCGTACAGCCAACCAAAATCCTTATTTTTTTGCCTTTAAGATCTTCGGCCAATGCATTGAATCCCGAAAAATAGAAAAACGCGGTAAGGATATCAACGCTTTCAGCTTGCTTTAGAGAATTCTTTAACGAATCCAACATCGTTTTTGATCTATTATCAATAATTGAAGCCATATAATTTTCCTTCCTATCAATATTATTGTTGTAAAATTTCCCAGTAGCCCGTACGGGTATTACCAACGCGAGCAATAAGCCCTTTTTCTTTCAATCCGTCAAGAGCGCGCTGAACAGTTTTTACGGTTTTAGAAATTTCCATTGAGAGTTCTTCTCGCGTCAAATTCGGTTGTAATTTCAATAGCTGATAAACCGCTTTCTCTGTTTTGGACAAAGCAACAGAGACATTTTGCCTCGGTTCAGGGACACTTTTTAGCGCATTAGGGTCATTTCTCAAAAAGATAAACGAGAAACCTATCGGGGTTTTCTCATAAGAACAAGAAACGTTTTCGGCGTTACAAAGAGTATACACACGCTTAAACCCGCTGCCGAAAGATTCAATATCGTGGCAAAGATACAGCACTTTTGCAATTAACTCGTTTCGTATAATCGAAGATAAGTTTTTCGTCGCAAAATCTTCTGGAGAAAATGCAGAAGGAAACGTTCCGGGGTTATATATTACAACTTTGCCGGGATGAATATCAATTTCGTGTTGAGAACCCGTTCCATATTCTGCGTGTGCAAAACTGTTTATTACAATTTCACGCAATGCTTTGAGCGGTATTTCTGGTATCTCTTCCCTCGTAACGCTTCCGATTTCTGCGCGCCAGCGAATATTCTTTTTGATATAGGTAAGTGCTGTATCGACTAATCTAAAAATATTATCTTCGGTTCGGTTTATATCCAAAAAAGTCAACTTTTCATCACTCGCAAATACAGCCATTTTAAGTGTAACAGGACCGTTATTTCCAAAGAGAACGTATCCCGCATTATTCAAATTGCCGTTTTTTAATAAAAACAGTTTATTAAGCAACTTTTCTGCGTCATATCCGTCGTCGGGCAATCTTCCGCAAGCGATGGCGCGGTTATAAAAATCTTTCAAAGCCGACTCGTCAATATCCTTAATCGTGTAAGGAGTTTCAAATTGTTCCCAGCGCTCGGAATACTCACTTGCAACCATCATTTCTTTAAGTTCGGCAGGCGTCAATTCGCGACTTTCGTCTGCAACTCTGATATAATATTTCCCGTAAGCCGAATATGGTTTATTTCGCCCGCTGAATTTCACTTCGATTATATCACACCCATCAATCGTGACTTTTTGAATTTGAGGATAAATTTGCGGTTTTATACTTTCAAAAATCACTCTCGAAACATCGCGCAAAGTCGATTCAACAACCTGCAAGCCTTTTACGTCACCGTTTGGTGCAACACCGAAATATAATATACCTTTTTCGTGCTTGTTTAATATTGCAACAATGTCTTTCATTGCATCGTGCATTTCACTTGTACTCTTCTTAAATTCTAGTTCTTCCGTTTCGTGTCCGAAATTTATCATCTCAAACCTCCACTCTATGTTTTCATCAATAGTATATCAAAATCAGGGACAAATGTCAAGACTAAATGTCCCTTATCGTGTCCCTTTTGTCTCGTTTATTAAAATACTTGTCGGTTTATCGATATAAATTAAAATTGAATACACAAAAAACTGCATGTGTAAGTAAATATCAAAAAAGAACCTTTACACTAATCCTCTGAAATTTTTTCGATTTTTTAGCCTCGGAATATCCGTTTGTAATTAGTCGAAAAAATTAAACGACCCCGCGCGGTACGCATTGTTAAGAGGCGTGCGGGGTTCTATTAGAATTATTATATGCAATTTTTAAGAAAAAGTCAACATTTCTCTGTGACCGTAATTAATTTTATAAAAATAACATACATGTAATATTTAAAGCGTCTACCCTTTCTTGCAAACATATACTAATCTTTATTGTTTTTTTCTATAAAATCATATATTTTCTCTATCAACTCTTTTGCCTCAGGACTTAACTTTTCATATTCTGTTGTTTTTTCAATTACTTTTTTACAAAACTCCAATTTGTCATTTATTGTTCCACTCTCAGCAGAATACTTCCGCAATTCATCGCCAAAACATTCATCAATAAATCTGCCCAACTTTTTGTTTTGAAATTTTCTTTCCTTATTCAATTTTTGACGAATAACATCTTCTTTACCCTTATTTTGAATAATCAACACCTCTTTGAGTATCTCTTGAGTAATTAAATTTTCGACCTCCACAACGGGTAATTCATAGAAATTATCATTCAAAACTTTTTTCAAATGTACTTTTCGCTGTCCCTTTTTTGAGCCTGGTTGGGAATTGTCATTATCGGCAATTAGAAAGATTTTGTTATTTATGTACTTAGCATTGATTGTGTCCGAGGAGTCATTCGGATCAAAGTTAAAATGAACGAGATTTCCTCCACCGTATTCAATAAAAGTGTAATCAAGATTTTCTCTAAATTGTTTTTTCTCTGGGTATTTATCCGTATATAATGTTAGATAATGTTTAAGATACAAACGATCTGTTATTCCTTCCACCCAAATACTGCAATTTGATAAGAAAACGCTTGAATTTCTTACCCCCAACTCATTCAAAAGAGAAACATCTCCATTATTGCATTGCTCAACAGTAAATTTTTCCTGTCCGCCCTTTGGTTGATCTTTCAATTTTTTAAACTTAAAAATTGACATATTTATATTAGTATCAGCCGATGCATCAAGCACAATGTTTGAATGAGTTGTAATAAAATATTGAGTCTTGTTAAACATATCCAAATTGATTACTTCAATAAATTTTCTCAGTAATCCCGGATGTAAATATAATTCGGGTTCTTCAATAAAGAATACAGCATCTTCATCCTTATGCTTAAATATCGAGAACAGCATAGTTATAAGTTGCTGTGTTCCGTCACCCCAATTAT
>ERZ780141.2013-NODE-2013-length-10805-cov-6.071721_pt1 | contig 10805 bp, 8 predicted proteins | sample MGYA00433080_ERZ780141 | MGnify/ENA primary metagenome ERZ780141 (study PRJEB29588, sample SAMEA2154047) | human gut metagenome | biome: human gut; feature: human-associated habitat; material: faeces | place: Denmark | collected 2008/2010 ... | reverse complement strand
TAAAAGAAAAATCACATATCGGTTATGTCGTCACGGCATATTTTTCAGACTACAAGCGTCCCGTTACAACGGTTTGCTCTCCGCTGGATACGGATACAATCATAGGTGGAGTGGTGTATAGCAAGCCGGGATTCAGCAACGTGATGCAGAAGAGAGATACTTTCGATTTGCGTGAGACGGATTCCAACAATTCTTTTGATTGTCTGAATACTTACATCACTTACCAGCTTACCCACTTTGACAAGGCGTATTTTGACCGTTTCATCAGTAGGAAACTGGGCAATGATTTCATCGGGGCAGAGATGAAGACAGGAAAGCATCGTCTGTGGCAGACAAGAATCGTAGAGCCTCCTACCTTGTTTCATCACGAAATGCTGGTAGAAGTGCCTTTCAATCCTATCCAGTATCAGTCGATGCAGATGAGGATGCAGGTGCCGATGCTGCCCATCCTGAAGGGAATGATGTGGCAGATGATAGGAAGTCTGCTGGTTACCATCATGCTTCTCCTGAGCATAGCTTATCTCATCAAGGTGATGCTCCTGCAGAAGAAGGTGGATAAGATGCGAAGCGACTTTGTGCATACGATGATTCACGAGCTGAAACGCCCCGTGCAGACGCTGAAGATGTGTGTATCTGTATTCTCTGCTCAAAAGACAGATGAGAAGGATGAGAATGCTCTCATCATGGAGACGGTTAGAGAGGAAAGCGATAACCTGACCGCCTATCTCGCCAAACTCCGGGAAGTAATCAGGGCAGAGGAACATATCCCGCTCCAGATAACGTCTTTCGATATCCATGCCGCCTTGCTGAATCTAGTGGCTGTGTATCGAAAGAACAGACAGAAGGAGGTGAATGTTTCGCTCGATTACCAGCGCACTTCCGACCTGATGATAGGAGATAGAGACCAGCTTCTGAATGTGGTCAGCAACCTGATGGAGAACTCGGTGAAGTATTCTGGAGACATAGTCAATATCCATGTTGCCTGCCGAGATACCGGGAAGGGGGAAGTCATGATTTCTGTATCAGATAATGGAATCGGAATTTCGTCCGACGAGCAGCAGAGAGTCTGGACGAAGTTCTATCGCAGCAATACTTACCCGGATATGATGCAGCCGGGCATCGGCTTGGGCTTGAGTTTTGTGGATATGATTGTGAAGGCCCATGGGGGCAGAAAAATGATGCAGAGCGAAGTGGGCAAGGGAACCAGAATTTCAATCGTCATCCCGCAGCACTCCTGATGCATCCGGTTTAACGCTATAAAGAACAGAAAAAATGATCAAGATATTATTTGCAGACGATGACTTGAAGTATTCCATGTTGCTGAAGAGTTTCCTGCAGCAGCATGGCTACGATGTGACTTATGCCGGAAATGGCAAGAAGGCATGGGAACAGTTCCCGGAGGTGAAGCCCAATCTGGTATTGCTCGACATCAATATGCCGGAGATGGATGGCTATGAGGTGGCTGAGCGCATCAGAGCCATCGACCCGAAGGTGCTTATCTTCTTTCTCACCGACCGTACGGAGAAGAACGATCGACTGAAAGGTTTCTCCCTGAAGGCAAACGATTATCTTGCCAAACCCTTCTATCCGGAAGAGTTGTTGGCAAGAATAGAGGAGCGGTTCTCTATGAATGAGAGTGAGACGATAGAAGAGGAGGTGTATCATTTCGGTGAAACCACCTTCTGCTATAATAACAATGAACTTCGTACCCGTTCCTCTCGTGTGCTCATCACCAGCCGACATCCTCCGTCTGCTGGCGAAGAATATCGGTAATGTAGTAAGCAAGGAGATGATACAGGAGGCGGTGTGGGGAACCGTGAGTTATGCCAACTCCCTGGCTGTGAATGTGCAGATGACGGCGATAGAGCGCTACGACTTAAACCCTGCGGCTGGCATTGTGAACGTGATAAACGAGCGCGACATCAGCGATGTGGTGGTGGGTATGCACCTTCGCAATGGCTTGATGACCGACAGCTACTTGGGCAATAAGTTGGAGACATTGCTGCGAGAAACCGATAAGATGGTGATAATCTCGCGTTGCTTTATACCGGTGAACACCTTGATGCGTATGGTGGTGGCTGTGCCAGCGAAGGCGGAGTTTGAAACCGGCTTTGAGGCGTGGGTGATAAGAGTGGCTACGCTTGCTTCGCGCATCGGTTGCACAGTGGTGTTTAAGTGTCAGATGAGCATTAAGCCGCTTATTCGTGGTGTGATACATAATGAGAATATTGATGTGCATCAAGAGTATGAGGAGTTTAACGATTGGAACGACTTCGCTTTGCTTGCCAACAGTCTGCAAGACGACGACCTTCTAGTGGTGATTGGCGCAAGGCACACGTCGCTATCATTTAATGTGGTGATGGATGATCTACCAGGACTTTTGGGCCGATATTTTGTCCACACCAATATGTTGATGATATTCCCTGAGCAGTTTGGCGAGTCGCCGCGTTTGGTGTCGTTTAGCGACCCGATGACCAGCGATATCAACTCGTCGACATCGATTTTTACGCGTGGAATGCGAATGTGCGGCAAATGGGTTCGACGCCGATTGAATGGCGCATGAGTGCCGTTTCGCATGCCCCCAAAACATAGGGGGAAATAGGCTTTTTGGGGCATTCAAAAATTCATATATACATAATTTTTTGAATTGAGTTAAAATTCTAAATTTTAACATTTGAAAAACACATTCTGAGAATATTTTTCGACATTTTGCTTGTTGATAACTTTTTAAAAGTTTTCCAAAAATTTTTTTAAAGTCTTGATAAATAGGGAGGTAAAAATTTTAAAAGGTTGGAAAGTTTTCCAAAACGAAAATTTTGTGAGAAAATTTTTAGAGAAAGTATTGCGTAAGTCGTAATGATTAGATAGTTTTGTATTCTGAAAGTTGGTTAGAAAATAGCCGTCGAAAAAATGGGCTATGCTACATACTTAATAACAATCGTAAACAATAAAAAATTATAAGCAAATGATACAGACCGTTGTAAAGCGAGATGGGCGAATTGTGGGCTATAACGAAGAGAAGGTTAAGGCCGCTATTCGTAAGGCCATGCTCCAAACAGAAAGAGGCGAGGACGAGAGCCTGATAATGCGCATCGTTGACCGCATTACCGCAAAGGGTAAGGAAAACATGGAAGTGGAGCAAATCCAAGACATGGTGGAAGACGAGTTGATGAAGAGCTCGCGCAAGGAAGTGGCAAAAAAATATATTGCATACCGCGATCAACGCCGCATTGCCCGTAATGCCAAGACTCGCGACGTGTTCTTGGAAATCATCAATGCTAAGAATAACGATGTAACGCGCGAAAACGCCAATATGAATGCTGACAGCCCTGCCGGCATGATTATGAAATTCGCCAGCGAGACAACGAAGAAGTTTGTTGACGACTATCTGCTCTCGCCAGAGGCTAAAGAGGCAGTTCGCGGCAACTATCTGCACGTGCACGATAAGGACTATTATCCTACAAAGAGTCTTACTTGTGTGCAACACCCGCTTGACAACATCTTGAAATATGGCTTCACTGCAGGTCATGGCGAATCGCGCCCGGCAAAGCGCATCGAGACTGCCAGTGTGATAGCATGTATTTCGCTTGAAACTGCGCAAAACGAGATGCACGGTGGTCAAGCCATCCCAGCGTTTGACTTCTATTTGGCTCCTTATGTGCGCTTGTCGTATATCGAAGAGGTGAAGAACGTTGAGAAGTTTGACGGCGAAGACCATACAAACCTCTATCACTGCGATATTGACGATTATATCTCAAGACCGCTTGACGGACTTCAAGGCGAGGCTCGCGCAAAGCAGCACGCCATCAATCGCACTGTGGCACGCGTGCACCAATCGATGGAGGCGTTTATTCACAATATGAACACTATCCACTCTCGTGGCGGCAATCAGGTGGTGTTTAGCTCTATCAACTATGGTACCGACACATCGGCTGAAGGCAGATGTATCATTCGCGAGTTGCTGAAGTCGACCTACGAAGGTGTAGGTAATGGCGCAACAGCCATCTTCCCTATACAGATATGGAAGAAGAAGCGCGGTGTGAGCTATTTGCCAGAAGACCGCAACTACGACCTCTATCAATATGCTTGCAAGGTGACTGCTCGCCGTTTCTTCCCAAACTTCGTGAATCTCGATGCCACATATAACTATAATGAGAAGTGGCGTGCCGACGATCCAGAACGCTACAAATATGAGTTGGCTACTATGGGTTGCCGCACTCGTGTGTTTGAAAACCGCTTTGGCGAAAAGACATCGGTAGGTCGTGGCAACTTGTCGTTCTCTACAATCAATATCGTGAGATTGGCGATTGAATGTATGGACATCGAGGATAAAGATCAACGCATCGATATGTTCTTCGCTAAGTTGGATAATATGTTGGAAGTGACAGCACATCAATTGTGCGACCGCTATGAATTCCAAAAGACTGCGCTTGTGAAGCAATTCCCTCTCGTGATGTCGAAGTTGTGGAATGGGGCTGCGGGTCTTGATCGCAACGATACCATTCAATCGGTTATCAACCAGGGTACGCTTGGTATCGGCTTTATCGGTTTGGCAGAATGTTTGATTGCCCTTGTTGGCAAGCATCATGGCGAAAGCGAAGAGGCTCAAGAGTTGGGTTTGAAGATTGTGTCGTATATGCGCGATCGCGCCAATGATTTCTCTGAGCGCTATCAGCACAATTTCAGTATTCTTGCCACTCCAGCCGAAGGTTTGTCGGGACGCTTCACTAAGGGCGACCGCAAGAAATTTGGCGTGATACCAGGTGTGACAGACAAGGAATACTATACCAACTCAAATCACGTGCCTGTATATTACCACTGCAGCCCACGCCATAAGGCTGAGGTTGAGGCTCCATATCACGAAATGACTCGCGGTGGACACATCTTCTATGTTGAGATTGACGGCGACGCTACTCACAATCCTGAAGCTGTAATGCAGATTGTGGATTTGATGGACAAGTATAACATCGGCTACGGCTCGGTGAACCACAATCGCAACCGCTGCATGGTGTGCGGATATGAAGATTCGCAAGAAGATCTGAAGGAATGTCCAAAGTGCGGCAGCACTGCGATAGATAAGCTGCAGCGCATCACTGGATATCTGGTGGGTACAACCGATCGTTGGAATTCGGCTAAGTTGGCAGAGCTTCGCGACCGTGTGGTGCACAAGTAATAGAGAAAAAGCGTTAATAAAAGATTATGGCTCTAAGAGTATTGGATATAGCAAGAGGCACATCGGTTGACGGACCGGGGTTGCGCGACTCAATTTACTTTGCTGGCTGTCATCACGCGTGCGAGGGGTGTCATAATCCGCAGTCGTGGGATATGAACGGCGGCAAGGAGATGAGCGATGATGAGGTGATGGCGATATTGCGAGAAGATGATTTCGATGTTACCTTCAGCGGCGGCGACCCGATGTATCGTGCGGCCGAAGTGGCGCGATTGGCGCGACGAATCAAGGCGGAGTTGGGTAAGACCATCTGGTGCTACACCGGCTTTGTGTTTGAGGATATCGTGATGAAGGCTGATTTCCGATGCTTGCTCGAAACGATTGACGTGCTTGTCGACGGGCCTTTTGTGCTTGCTGGGCGCGATATATCGCTGCGCTTCAGGGGTAGCGGCAATCAACGCATCATCGACGTGAAGCAGTCGCTGCTTACCGGTAAGACCGTCTTGATGGAACGATATATGTAGGTGCGCGACGAAAAGCGTGCTTTCTGAAATAGGCTGACCGCCAATGCTGATGATGAATCGAGCATTGGCGGTCAGTAGCGTTATAGGGGTTGAATGGGTGGGATTACTTGTAAGTGTCGGCTTGATTGTAGATGTGCGTGAAGATGTCGCGGTCGTTGTCGGTGAGCGTTTTTCCTCGGCGTGCCATAACTCGCTCGGCTATCTGGAAGAATTTCATGAGCGACACGTCGGTGAAGCCCGCGGTGGAGCCTTCAGAGAACGATGGCACGAATGCTCTTGGGAAGCCCGAACCGTGAATGTTTACACCCACGCCAAGCACGGTGGCGGTGTTGAGCATGCAGTTGACGCCCACCTTGGTGTGGTCGCCCATTATCAAGCCGCAGAATTGCAGGCCAGTGCGCAGGAAGCGGGTGGTGGGGTAGTTCCATAGCTTGATTTCGGTGTAGTCGTTCTTGAGGTTTGATGCCGAGGTGCCAGCGCCTATATTGCACCATTCGCCGATGACGGCGTTGCCGAGGAATCCGTCGTGGGCCTTGTTGCTATATCCGAGCATCACCACGTTGTTGAGTTCACCGCCCACTTTGCAGAACGGACCGATGGTGGTAGCGCCGTAGATTTTTGTGCCCATATTGACGTGCGAGTCGTTGCATGCGGCAAAAGGCGCGCGTATGCATGAGCCCTCCATGATTTCGGAGTTGCGTCCGATGTAGATAGGGCCGTTGTTCACGTTGAGGAACGTGCCTTCCACGCTTGCGCCTTCTTCAATGAAAATCTTAGAAGTGCCGTCGTCGAAGGTTGGGTTGCCGATGATGGTGTTGGTGACGCTGATTGGTTGAGAGCGGCGTCCTTTAGTGATGGCTTTGTAGTCGGCCAGCATCTGTTCGCCGTTTTTCATAAACACGTCGTATATATTATATATGTGGTCGGGGCATTGGTCGAGCACCACGGTTGGGGCGATGTTACGATCTTTGTAGCCCGACTTTGAGCACCTGAATGCGATGACCGATTTCTTGCCCGCGCCAGAGTCGTTGTAGCAGAGCGCTTCGCCCAGGTTGAGCTCTAATATGTGCTGCGCCAGCATCTCGTTTGGTAGGATGTGCGAAGCGATGAAGATGTTGTCGTCAGTGACCACTGCTGGATATTTGCCCTGCAGATATTCGGGGGTGATGTAGGAAATCGTTGCGTCGTCGCCCAAAAGGCGTTGCCACTTCTCGCAGATGGTGTTGATGCCAATGCGTGTGAGGCTCACGGGGCGAGTGTAGGTGAGTGGCAGAAGATTGTCGCGAACTTCTTTTTCGTCGTATAATACAATATTCTTCATAGTCGTGAATCGTTTTTGTGGCGCATCGGTGGTTTGCGTTTTTTTTGCGTTGATCGGTGCGCCTGTATTTTATATGATGCTACAAAAGTAACAAAATATTATTGAAAATGGAGGGAGAGTAGTGCTAAAATCATTGAATGAGGCTGTGGTGGTGAAATCGGGCGATTTTTGTGGGTGTAAAGAAATTGTAAGATAAATAAAACTAACAAATGTGAAATAAAGTTAAGACAATAAAGATTTGAAGGCTCGTAATGTGCTTTAGGAGTGCTTATAAATAAGGTGTGGGGCAAAAAAGTGCGTTTCTGAGGTGCTTGAGGGCTATTTTTGGGTAGTGAAACATTTGGTAATTAGCGAATTAGTTAGTAACTTTGCATCACTTTTGAGTGCCAAAAGTACGCCCGAACCAAAACTAAGTCACTGATTTAGTGTGGATTGTGGTGTGATTTGCGGTGCTAAAACAACGAAAAGATAATATAAAGTTTAACAATTTTAAAAGCAAAAACAGAACTAAGATGCCTACAATTCAGCAATTAGTAAGAAAAGGCCGAGTATCTTTGGAAGACAAGAGTAAATCGCCTGCTTTGGATTCATGCCCACAACGTCGTGGTGTGTGCGTTCGTGTTTACACAACCACTCCAAAGAAGCCAAACTCTGCAATGCGTAAGGTGGCTCGTGTGAGATTAACCAACGGCAAAGAAGTGAACTCTTATATTCCAGGAGAAGGACACAACTTGCAAGAACACTCAATCGTAATGGTTCGTGGTGGTCGTGTTAAGGACCTTCCAGGTGTAAGATACCACATCGTACGCGGTACTCTTGATACAGCCGGTGTTGCAGGACGTACTCAACGTCGCTCTAAGTACGGAGCTAAGCGTCCAAAGGCTGCTAAGAAGTAATTCTCGCACTTTTCAAGTTACTAAACAAAAACAAAATTTATTTTAAACTTAGTTTTTGGTTTTATTGGATTGATTTAAAATCAGGTTGAGTAAATGGCGCAAGCGAGCGCCGTTGAAGAACAAAAGAAGCAAACAACCAAGCGGACTAAAACTACAACTTTTTTATTAAAATGAGAAAGGCTAAGCCAAAGAAAAGGATCATCCTTCCTGATCCAGTTTACGGTGATGTAAGAGTTTCTAAATTCGTTAATCACCTTATGTATGATGGCAAGAAGAATACATCATACACAATTTTCTATTCTGCTCTCGACATCGTTGGTAACAAGATGAAGAATGAAGAAAAGCCTGCGCTTGATATCTGGAAAAAAGCGCTTGAAAACGTAACCCCTCAGGTCGAAGTGAAATCTCGTCGTATCGGTGGTGCAACATTCCAAGTTCCTACTGAAATCCGTCCTGACCGCAAGGAGTCTATATCAATGAAAAATCTAATCATTTTCGCTCGCAAACGTGGTGGTAAGACCATGGCAGACAAGCTCGCTGCTGAAATCATGGACGCTTACAATGAGCAAGGCGGCGCATTCAAGAGAAAAGAAGATATGCACCGTATGGCTGAGGCTAACCGCGCATTCGCTCACTTTAGATTCTAATTGATTAAAAAGAATAAGCAATATGGCAAGTAAGATTGACGAGAAATTAAATTTGACTCGTAATATCGGTATCATGGCTCACATCGATGCCGGTAAGACTACAACATCTGAGCGTATCCTGTTTTACACTGGTTTGACTCACAAAATCGGTGAGGTGCATGATGGCGCTGCTACCATGGACTGGATGGAGCAAGAACAAGAACGTGGTATCACTATCACTTCTGCTGCTACTACAGCATTCTGGAACTACGAAGGTAAAAAATATAAGATCAACCTCATTGACACTCCGGGACACGTTGACTTCACTGTTGAAGTAGAACGTTCACTCCGCGTGCTTGATGGTGCTGTGGCTGCATTCTGCGCTGTAGGTGGTGTAGAACCTCAGTCTGAAACCGTTTGGCGTCAAGCCGACAAATATAATGTTCCACGTATCGGTTATGTGAACAAGATGGACCGTAGCGGTGCTAACTTCTTTGAAGTTTGCCGTCAGGTGCACGATGTGCTTGGTGCAAATCCATGCCCAATCGAAATTCCTATCGGTGCTGAAGAAACATTCAAGGGTGTTGTTGACCTTGTGACTATGAAGGCTCTCTATTGGCCAGAAGAAAAGCAAGGTGCTGACTGCGTAGAAGAAGAAATTCCAGCAAGCTTGCTCGAAGAAGCAGAATCTTATCGCGATAAGATGCTCGAAACCATCGTTGAGTTTGACGATGCGTTGATGGAAAAATACTTCGACGATCCTTCTACTATCACTGTTGAAGAAATCAAGCGTGCCCTTCGTGCTGCTACATTGAAGATGCAAATCGTTCCTATGGTTTGCGGTAGCTCATTCAAGAATAAGGGTGTTCAACCTCTTCTTAATGCAGTTTGCGCATATTTGCCAAGCCCTGAGGATAGCGAATTCGTTGAAGGTCACTCAGTGTCTAACCCTGACGAAATCATCACTCGCAAGCCATTGTTTGAAGAACCAATGTGTGCTCTTGCATTTAAGATCGCTACTGACCCATATGTAGGTCGTTTGGTATTCTTCCGCGTTTATTCTGGTAGCATCGAAGCTGGTAGCTACGTACTCAATGCTCGTTCGGGCAAGAAGGAACGTATCTCACGCCTCTTCCAAATGCACTCAAATAAGCAAAACCCAATGGAGGCTATCGGTTGTGGTGATATCGGTGCTGGTGTTGGTTTCAAGGATATCCGCACTGGTGATACACTCTGCGACGAAAAGGCACCTATCGTGCTCGAGGCAATGGACTTCCCAGATCCTGTGATCGGTATCGCTGTTGAGCCTAAGACTCAAAGCGACCTTGACCGTCTCGGCGTAGGTTTGCAAAAGCTTGCTGAAGAAGACCCAACATTTACTGTACAAACTAACGAAGAAACTGGTCAAACAGTTATTAGCGGTATGGGTGAGCTTCACCTCGATATCATTATCGACCGTCTCCGTCGTGAGTTTAAGGTAGAATGTAACCAAGGTCGTCCTCAAGTTACATATAAGGAAAGCATTACTCAATCAGTACAACTTCGTGAAGTGTTCAAGAAGCAAACTGGTGGCCGCGGTAAGTTTGCCGACATCATCGTTCGCGTAGAACCAGTAGACGAAGGCTTCGAAGGTGGTCTCCAATTTATCGACGAAGTGAAGGGTGGTAACATTCCTAAGGAATTCATCCCATCAGTACAAAAGGGTTTTGTAACTGCAATGAAGAATGGTGTATTGGCTGGTTTCCCAGTAGAACAACTCAAGGTTACCTTGATAGATGGTTCGTTCCACCCAGTTGACTCTGACCAATTGTCATTCGAACTCTGTGCTATCCAAGCATTCAAGAAGGCATGCGAACAAGCACATCCAGTGCTTCTCGAACCTATCATGAAGGTTGAAGTAGTTACTCCAGAAGAAAGCATGGGTGACGTGATCGGTGACTTGAATAAGCGCCGTGGCCAAGTAGAAGGTATGGAAAACAGCCGCAGCGGTGCGCGCATCGTTAAGGCTAAGGCTCCACTTGCAGAAATGTTTGGTTATGTTACTGCATTGCGTACTATCACTTCAGGTCGTGCCACATCTACAATGTCGTTCTCTCACTATGCTGAGGTGAGCACATCAATTGCAAAAGCAGTTTTGACTGAATGCCAAGGCCGCGTGGATTTGTTGAAATAAAATATACATTATATAAAATATGAGCCAAAAAATCAGAATCAAATTAAAATCTTACGATCACAACTTGGTTGACAAGTCAGCTGAGAAGATTGTTA
>ERZ780141.2000-NODE-2000-length-10873-cov-4.615825_pt1 | contig 10873 bp, 8 predicted proteins | sample MGYA00433080_ERZ780141 | MGnify/ENA primary metagenome ERZ780141 (study PRJEB29588, sample SAMEA2154047) | human gut metagenome | biome: human gut; feature: human-associated habitat; material: faeces | place: Denmark | collected 2008/2010 ... | reverse complement strand
GTTTTCCTTGATTGACCGCAACAATTCTTCCGGCGTCTCTCCTTTCTCCTTCAGTGCCTTTGCCGCCTTCAACTTCTTCTCAGCGCCTCGAAAAAATACCAATGCAAAAGGGTCGACCTAACAACGCGAGTTCGGGATAAGCGTGGACTGAAAAGGCGTGATTCGGATGCGGATATAGTGTCGAGCGACCATGAACGTGGCCGCCCGATGCGCTTTTGAGAAAATGAGATTTGAGCTATTGCCAAATGGTGAGTCGACCGTCTGAGTTCGGCACCTCGTAGTCGAAGTTGACTGCTGGCTTGGACTGGAAGAAGCAGTACGCCCCATTGCCGCGAGCAGGTTTATCAGAAAGTTGTGCACGCTGCGGTGCCGTGTGCACAAGCTGCACCACGTTTTTAAGTATGTCGTTCACGGTCTCGATAATGCTCCTCTGCGCAGCATTATCTTGTCATAAAGAGGCATCAGTCGCTGCTTCATGTTAGAGCGCAGCCCTGTCACCACATGTATCCCCTCACTCCAAAGCCGTCCGAAAAGCGCACATGTAGGTCTGGTAATAATGCTTGAAGTTGCGGTAGGAGTTGAAGTGGAAACAGATGAGGATTGTGATGACCTCGGCGTCCGACATCATACGCTTGCGACGGCGTTTTGGGACATCAGGCGTTGATTGAACAGCGTTTTTTGCCATCTCTGCATCAAATTCTTTGCAGAAATCATTGGCAATACAAAAATTTCAGTAACTTTACTCTTGGTGATCATGATTTGTAATTGTTCCTTTTTACACCATTAAATTACTAAAAATCAATGATTTCCTTTTTTTTGTCATTTTTTCAAACACCTCTTATCCCGAACTCGTGTGAATAGCAAAAAACTAATTGTCAATCAGTTACAAAGTCAACATCAAAAAGCCGTACTAATGACCGGATTTGGGATAAATAAGCAACCTTCCGGGTTTGATTCCCAGAGGCTATCCGCATAAAGCAATCATAGATTTGCAGCCAACGCCCGCCACAGGTTGTCGTCTGGTATTGGCGCAACCAAATCGATTATTTTTTTTGACACAGGATGCTCGAATACGATTCTATGCGACTGTAATGATATGCCACCGTCGGGATTACTCCGTCGGTCACCATATTTTAAATCTCCACGGATTGGACATCCCATAGCCGATAATTGTGCGCGTATCTGATGCTTCCTTCCCGTGTGAAGATTCACTTCAAGCAGGCAGTAATAATCAGTTTTTGCCAACAATTTGTAGTCAAGCACAGCTTTCTGCGCCCCGTCGACAGGCGTGCGGCTGACATACGTTTTGTTATTGCGTTCCCGAGGTGTCAGATAGTCAACCAACGTATCTTCCGCTCTTGGCGGCAAATTTCTTGAGATTGCCCAATATGTTTTTTTCACTTTCCGATTCTGAAAAATCTCGTTCATCCGCGCCAACGCTTTGCTTGTTTTGGCGAATACGACAAGCCCGCTCACCGGGCCGGTGAATCACACCACAAAACACATTGCCTGGCTTGTTATATTTTTCGCGCAGATAATCTTTAACCATCTCAGACAGTGGTTTGTCGCCAGTTTTATCGCCTTGCACGATTTCACCTGCGGCTTTATTCACCACTATCAGATGATTATCTTCATAAACAACCTCCATAGACTTAGTTGCCCATTTCAGAAATAAACTTAATGCGAACCAACCGGATTTCTTCTTCAGTATAGTCTCCGCCAAGTTCATTTATCGCCAATTCCAAATCATCGCTCTCGCTTTCTTTGAAATATTCAAAAATGTCGTCCAAGTGATCTTCATCCATCACCTCGTCCAGGAAATAATCGATGTTTATTTTTGTCCCAGAGTATACAATTGCCTCCACTTCATCCAACAACTCATCGAATTCCAACCCCTTAGACTCCGCAAGCTCATCAAGTGCAATCTTACGGTCAATACCCTGAATGATTGATATTTTAAGCTTGCTTTTGTTTGCAACACTCCTCACCCGCAGGTCTTCCGGACGTTCAATATCGTTTTCCTCGACATGGGCCTTTATAACTTTCAAGAAGTCCGCTCCATAGCGTTTCGCCTTGCCGGCGCCAACGCCTTGTATAGTTTGAAGTTCTTCCATTGTGATTGGATATGTTGTAGCCATAGCCTCCAACGAAATGTCTTGAAAGATTACATACGGCGGCAACTCCAGCTTCTTGGCAATCTTTTTGCGAAGATCTTTAAGGATGGAGTACAATTCTGGGTCGACGGCGCAAACTCCGCCCGATTTTATAGTAACATCTTCGTCATCTTCGTTGAATTCCTTGTCTTCAACAATCTTAAACGACTTTGGATTCTTCAAAAACGAGTGCCCAGCTTTTGTCACTTTCAGCAACCCATAGTTTTCAATTTCCTTGTCAAGATATCCAGCAATGATTGCTTGATGAATCACCGCGCCTAAAAATTTATCGGTGTCAGCCTCCATGCAGCCGAACACTTCCAATTGATCGTGTAAATATGATTTTATTTCGGCGGTCGATTTTCCGAGCATGACATTAATAACATAGTCTGATTTAAATTTTTCTTTCAATGCCAAGACGGTCTCAATTACCGCACAAAGTTCATCTTTTGCTTCCACTTTTTTCTTAGGATTTAAACAGTTGTCACAGTTTCCGCAATTGTCTTCTTGATATTCCTCTCCAAAATAATAAAGCAACGACTTTCGCCGGCACACAGATGATTCACAATATGCCGCCGTTTCCAAAAGCAACTGCTTGCCAATTTCCTGTTCTGCAATTGGCTTGCCCTGCATAAACTTCTCCAGTTTCTGCAAGTCCTTGTTGGTATAGAATGCGACACACAAGCCTTCGCCGCCGTCACGTCCCGCGCGTCCGGTTTCTTGATAATACCCCTCCAAACTTTTGGGAATGTCATAATGTATTACAAAACGCACATCCGGTTTGTCAATACCCATACCAAAAGCAATCGTTGCCACGATGACATCGACAGTCTCCATCAGAAAGGCATCCTGGTTGGCACTGCGTTGCGCGCTGTCCATGCCAGCATGGTATGGCAATGCTTTGATGTTGTTGACAATCAATGTCTCTGTCAACTCTTCCACTTTTTTTCTGCTCAGGCAATATATTATGCCCGATTTGCCCTCATGACTTTTTATGAATTTTATGATGTCCTTGTCAACGTTCTTGGTCTTCGGACGCACTTCATAATATAGATTTGGCCTGTTGAATGATGATTTAAACACTTTAGCATCCAGCATTCCCAAATTCTTCTGTATGTCATGCTGCACCTTTGGCGTAGCAGTGGCTGTCAAAGCAATGATCGGACGGTTGCCTATCTGATTTATCAACGGTCTGATTCGTCTGTACTCTGGCCGAAAATCGTGTCCCCATTCCGATATACAATGCGCTTCGTCGACTGCGTAGAATGAAATCGACACCGTCGACAAGAATTCTATGTTCTCCTCTTTTGTCAGCGACTCAGGCGCGACGTACAACAATTTCGTTTTGCCCGACACAATGTCCGACTTAACTTTCTCTATTGCAGCACGGTTCAATGAAGAGTTCAAGAAATGAGCTATTCCGTCGTCCTCTCCAAAATTTCGCATAGCGTCTACCTGATTCTTCATCAAGGCGATTAATGGCGATATGACAATTGCAGTGCCGTCCATCAGCAAGGACGGCAATTGATAGCATAGCGACTTGCCGCCGCCTGTAGGCATAAGCACAAACGTGTCATTGCCGGCCATCAGATTTTCTATTATCGCTTCTTGATTGCCTTTAAAGTTGTCGAATCCGAAATAGTTTTTCAGTTCGGCTTTTAAATCAGTTTTGACTGCCATAATAATTAGAGGTTTGCTTTACTTACAAAGTTAAGGACCTATCGACAATTTGCAAAATGTTTTCGCTATATTTTCACACAAGGAGATCTAAATTTGCCTTGTTAAGCTTCTCCAATGCATATTCTCTGGTAACTACAAACTCTTTTTTCTTTGACGACGGACTTTCATACATTGCGTCGACCACAATGGTTTCCGTCAGCGAGCGAAGTCCGCGCGCGCCAAGTTTATATTCTATTGATTTATCAACAATAAGGTCAAGAGCATCTTTCTCAAAAACCAGCTTGACGCCATCCATCTCAAACAATTTCTGATACTGTTTTATTATGGCATTTTTCGGTTCCGAGAGGATTCTCCGCAACGCATTGCGGTCCAATGGCTCAAGATTGGTCAATATCGGCAATCGACCTATAATCTCAGGAATTAGTCCGAATGACCGCAAGTCTTGTGGCGCTACGTAGTTTATCAGATTTTCCCGTTTCTGCTTGCGCTCCACATTGTCAGTTCCGAAACCAACCACATATGTGTTAAGGCGCTGGGCAATCTTACGCTCAATTCCCTCAAAAGCACCGCCACAGATAAACAGGATATTTTTTGTGTCGACAGGAATCATCTTTTGCTCCGGATGCTTCCTTCCGCCTTGTGGTGGCACGTTGACCACAGAGCCTTCGAGCAACTTCAAAAGCCCTTGCTGCACTCCTTCTCCACTCACGTCTCTTGTGATTGACGGGTTGTCGCCCTTTCTTGCTATTTTGTCTATCTCGTCAATGAATACGATGCCTCGTTCAGCCTGTGCCACGTCATAATCGCAAGCCTGCAACAAACGCACCAAAAGACTCTCAATGTCTTCGCCAACATATCCAGCCTCTGTGAGTACGGTTGCATCGACAATTGCAAACGGCACATTAAGCAATTTCGCTATTGTTTTTGCCAACAACGTTTTGCCGGTTCCAGTAGGACCAACAATTATCACATTACTTTTCTCAATTTCCACCCCGTCTTCATCAACAGGCTGAAGCAGACGCTTATAGTGATTGTATACAGCAACCGACAAGTATTTTTTTGCCTGTTCCTGACCGATAACATATTGATTCAAATAATCAACAATCTCCTTTGGCTTCGGCACACTTTTCATTTCCAAGTCGAATTTGCCGCCTTTGCCGTTTATTGGTTTTGTGTCAATATACTGCGAAATCATAGCATGTGCCTGCTCGATACAATTGTCGCAGATAGCTCCCTTGCCGTCAATTGTTGGAATAAACAGCGCCGCATCTCTTTGGCTGCGGCCACAAAAACTGCACCGCATTGTCGATGTTCCAGAATCTTTTTTTGCCATTAGTTTTTATTTGGTCTCTCTTGTCAAAACTTCATCAATCATTCCATATTGCTTAGCCTCCGCCGATGTCATCCAATAATCACGGTCGCTGTCTTTTTCAACCTTCTTGAATGGCACTCCGGAATGATTTGATATGATTGTATACAGCTCTTTTTTCAATTTTTGAATCTCTCGCGCTGTTATTTCAATGTCGGAAGCCTGGCCTTGCGCACCGCCCATCGGTTGGTGAATCATAACACGCGAATGGTTAAGCGCAAAACGTTTGCCTTTTTCTCCAGCGACAAGCAGCACGGCAGCCATCGATGCCGCCATTCCTGTGCAAATCGTCTTGACATCGCTCGAAATGTACTGCATAGTGTCATATATGCCAAGTCCAGCATATACAGAGCCACCAGGAGAGTTTATATAAATTGAGATATCCTTGCCCGGGTCGGAAGAGTCAAGATAAAGCAACTGGGCTTGGATTACATTTGCTGTATAATCATCTATCTGTGTGCCCAAAAATATAATTCTATCCATCATCAATCGTGAGAACACGTCCATTTGTGCCACATTCAATTGACGTTCTTCAATAATAGTCGGAGAGATATAGCTGCTGGTGATGTTCATATAGTCGTCAACGGCGAGCCCGTTGAGTCCCATGTGTTTCACTGCGAAATCTCTGAATTCATTTTTCATATTTATCCTCTTGTTATTCTTTTTTGTTGTCTATATACGTTTTTATGTCATACAAAATTAATCAAAGACGGCTGAAGAAAAAAATTTCGAGAATATTAATTTCTGATTTATCCGAAAAGCGAACGGAACACTTCCTCTACACGCGCCACTTCTTTAACCTCCACATTATACTGAGACACATCCACACCTTTCAAATTGTGCTTTGGCACATAAATCGTGGAAAAGCCTAATTTGTTAGCCTCTATTATGCGCTGTTCTATCCTGGTGACCGGGCGAATCTCCCCCGACAATCCGACTTCCCCTGTCAAACAAACCGTCTTTGCGATCGGCATATCGACGTTAGAAGAAAGTATCGAGCTGATAACAGCAAGGTCAAGCGCCGGATCATTGACCTTGAATCCCCCCGCAATATTGAGGAACACATCTTTCAAAGCCAATTTAAAACCGACCCGTTTCTCAAGCACAGCCAACAACATATTCATTCTTTTTGAATCAAAGCCAGTCACCGACCTCTGCGCTGTGCCGTATGCCGCAGTGCTTACCAACGCTTGCGATTCGACGAGCAATGGACGCGCCCCCTCCACTGTCACACCAATCGCGGCTCCCGACAAGTCTGAATCATTATCAGACAACAGCAGTTCCGATGGATTTGCCACTTCACGCAATCCCGATTGTGTCATTTCATATATGCCCATTTCCGACGTGCTTCCGAATCTATTCTTTATCGAGCGCAACAACCGATACATGTAATGACGGGCGCCCTCAAACTGCAGCACGGCGTCGACAATGTGTTCAAGCACCTTCGGCCCGGCTATACTTCCCTCCTTGTTGATATGCCCGATCAGCACCACTGGTGTTCCGCTCTCCTTGGCATATTTCAAAAGAGACGCCGCACATTCCCGCACTTGGCCCACACTTCCAGCCACAGATTCAAGATTGTCGGAAGCAATAGTTTGGATGGAGTCGACAACCACTATTCCTGGATTGCTGTTTTTTATGTGTTGAAATATCTTCTCCAACGACGTTTCACAAACAATGTAGCACTCTCCTCCGTCTGCACCAAGTCGGTCAGCCCGCATCTTCAATTGCTGCGCGCTTTCCTCACCAGACACATAGAGCACCTTTCTGCTCCTAATGCGTATTACGTTCTGCAAAACGAGGGTCGACTTTCCGATCCCAGGCTCTCCTCCTATTAATATTATAGAACCCTGCACCAAACCTCCACCAAGCACACGGTTCAACTCTCCGCTCGGCATCTGTATGCGCTTCTCCTCCCCAGCTTCGATTTCAGACAAGCGAAGTGGCTTCGAGTCCAATTTTGTTTCCGGGAGGAGCGATTTCCCGCCTCGAGTCTGCACAACGCGCTCTTCGACGAAAGTGTTCCAGGCTCCGCAATTCGGACACTTCCCCACCCATTTTGGCGACTCATATCCGCAATCGCTACAAAAAAACGCTATTTTATCCTTTGCCATAGCACATACTACATTGTTCTTCTTCTAAATTCTGCGACAACAATGGCTGTCGCCATCCCCACATTTAGCGATTCCGATGTCGGAGTGCCGATTGGGTATGACGGAATGAGCAACTTTCCTGTCACAAGACGTCTTATCTCCTCCGAAATCCCCTTGCCTTCATTGCCCATGACGATGAATCCCGCCTGCGCCAGCGGCGTTTCATAAATATTGTTTCCGTCAAGCAATGTTCCGTATACTGGCATTTCCTTATATGTCGCAAACAGTTCCGAAAGGCTGCAATACACGACATTCACACGCGAAACAGCCCCCATTGTCGCCTGCACCGCCTTAGGATTGTAAACGTCTACGGTATCTTTGCTACAAAACACGTCTTTGATTCCAAACCAATCGGCAATCCTCAATATGGTTCCGAAGTTTCCTGGGTCTTGGATTCCATCAAGCACTAATGCAAGACGCTTCTCCAAGCCTTTCCCAATCTGGACATCTGGCATTTCATAAACAGCGATGACGTCTGTTGCCGTTTTCAGCATCGACATCCTCTCTATTTGAGCTTTGGTTGCGACTGTCACGGGGCAGCGCAGTCTACAGCCGACGCTGTCCGCCCAATCAGACGTGGCAAACAAATATCTAACCTTAAAATAATCGAGTGTGTCAATCACGCATTTTGTTCCTTCTGCGACAAAACAACGCTCCTTGTCACGATTCTTTTTCTGCGACAAGGAATGCACCCATTTTATTACTCCTGCTGAAAGTTCCATATCCACAAAGTTAACGATATTGCAAATAACATAAAAATGCTGGAGCATAAATTTTGCCGATACGCAATCGAAAGTTATCTTTGCATAAAAAAGCAGATGACTAAAGATTTCACACCAGCCCCAAATGCCATCATTGTGGACGCGGCATTCCTTAATTTTATCACATCGGATTTCAAAACTAATTTTGAGCGCATTCTAAACCGCGAGCTGAGCACCATCGATCTCTCTTCGCTGTTTACATACATTGCTTTGGACTGGGGTGTCACTCCCGGCGAAAACCAAATTGACGTTTATATTACATACAACAACGGTTGTGACAATTTCGACGTCTGCACCCCGTCTGACATTGCCGGACTGAACGGAATGGCTTTCAACGGACATCTCGGCGAATTTTCGTTCTACACATATTCAAATGAGGGGATGGCTGACTCCAACGACTTTTTCCTTGACTCTCTTCACAATCTTATGTCAGAAAAGGAGATAAAGCGAGTCGCTGTCATTGGCTTTGATGGGCGTTGCGGCGAGGAAATCGACAAAATTCTTTCTGAGAGCAACGGTAAAATAGCCACACGATTCACCATGGACAAATCTGCGAAAGGGAATGGATACGCCACTCAAATTGTCGCTTTTCCGATAATGATGGCTCTGGGAATCAAATCCGATGAATTAGGCTGATTCCCCCAAAACGAATAAGTTCCGTGCTTTTTGCATCGTTGATATTCAACGAATATGTTGCCATGTTCTTGTCGTTTCACCCATTCGATTCGCGCCCAAAAGCATAGAATGGCTTCCGAGCATCGTCCTCCCCGGTAAAATCGCACTCAGCGCCCCTCACACACGCTTCTATCCACGTCCTCCGACACACGTGACGCATAGTCGAAGATGCTCTCGCCCGGCTTTCTGCTGAAGCAAGGCTTGCTCGTCTCAGAATCATTTGTTACATTTGCGGCGAGGACGTTCGCAAGAATATCCTTGTAAAGGGTAATACCTCCGTGAGGCTGAGACGCTGCGGTTTGAAGGGTATTGCCCTTTTCTATATTATCCGCTAAAAACACCTCGTGCACATATAGTCTACTTTTATTTGCATCTTGCATTGCGCGACAAAAAACATAGTTTCGATTTCCATTATAATTTATCGGGTATGCAAAGTAATGGCTTTTAACGCCCTCTTGTCTACTGAAGTCTTGCATAGAGCCAAAATACACAGCATTGTTAAAACCTTCAGCAAGAGATGTTATTACATCAAGTTTTACTTGGCTATACCGATGCGCAAGAGAGCTTCCTACAGATGCCCTGTTTATTTCCACTAAGCCTATCTCTGTGTCATAGAAACGAGAAGTTCCGACGTTGTCTTTCCACCAGTTTCTGCCGCTTCCCTTTCTGTTGAAGTTGACAGAAATCTCTTTTGCGTCATATACTGACCTTCCTACACTGCGTCCGCTCTTCCGTGACGTGACATATGCCGCAAACCTCGCACTGTTCTCTACAGCCCTGTTGGCGAAATCAACGGCATCGCTCAAACCGCCCCAAATTTGTGCCGCGGATATTCTCCCATCCCGCTTGATTGCTTTCGCTATCTCCGACTTCCTCTTCTCTATCTGCTTTAGGTTGACGAAGCCAGTTTCTCCGCCATTCTGCATAAACTCCAAAAACAGTCTATGCGTTTCATTGGATGTGTCAAGGCTGCCTTTGTTGTAACGTGCATATAGGTTCGCCATTTCCGCTGGATTGTATTTGGCGAAATTGAGATTAAAGGAACCACCATACTTAGCTCCTTCCTTGACGTACACCATTGTATTTGAGTACAAGGCATCTCGCACATAGTTTGAGCCAATGAAGTCGGGGTTCAACGTGGTGTATAAGGAGGACAATTGTCTGTTCAACGCCTCGGCTCCCTCGAAGACTTTACCGACTGCGCCCGTAAGGTCTGTGTCCGGATTCGTCAAGCCATTCGCTGCCTGTGCCGCTCTTGGGCTGCCGTTGACGGTGATGATGTAAGACTTGCCATTTTGTTTCACAAGCACTTGGTGTTCGTTCAACTGCCCTTTCTCTACCACCTTATATGGGATGTCAGGTGCTTCGTTGCTTCTTTGCACCAAGTCCGGGTGTTTCTCTGCCATCTGTTTCATTTTATCCTCGAATGCCTCCATCTTTTTCGCCACCACGGATGCGCTGTCATTGGCACCGATATTGTCGGGGAACACCGGCTTCCACTCATCGGCAACCGAGTCATATTGCAACCAGACATCGCTGACACTCGCAAGGTCGCTCGGATGGTTGCGCACAAAGTTCAACATCTTTTGTTTCACCAATACGTTGCGGTTGCCCTGCATTATCGCACTTTCCGCCATCGCCTGCATATATGCTATAGGATTGTCAGCCTTGGAGCTGCGCCCTTTGGCTGTCTTTATCGGTGCGTTGAATGCGCTGTCGCCGTGCGTCAGATAAGCGTAGGCGTCCGCACTTGTCGTTTGGTCGAATCCCCTCATAGGGATATAATTCGTGTACATACTGCTGATGTCGTTGTATGCCTCCTTCGTGAGCATACCGCTCTCGTACAACTTCCTCAGCGTGTTGCCGTTCACCTCGTTTACTCGACTCCACAATTCATTTATGTCTGACCGGTCATGGCTCGGATTGTTTTCAAAAGTCTTGCGGATGTCATCGGCGGCATCCCTTGCGGCATTGAGCAAATCCACCTTCAACCGCTTCTTCTGACCACCGAGTTTACGGAGCAACAATTGGTCGTCTGTAGCCTTCATCTGCTCGTCTATGGCGTCTATCTGCGATTGTATC
>ERZ780141.1997-NODE-1997-length-10876-cov-8.410406_pt1 | contig 10876 bp, 12 predicted proteins | sample MGYA00433080_ERZ780141 | MGnify/ENA primary metagenome ERZ780141 (study PRJEB29588, sample SAMEA2154047) | human gut metagenome | biome: human gut; feature: human-associated habitat; material: faeces | place: Denmark | collected 2008/2010 ... | reverse complement strand
TATGACTATATGTGTTAGTATTATAAGCTGTCCTATCGGCACAACGGGGAGAAAGTAGGTAAATATGAAAAAATTTTTCAATGAACTTGAGGTACTTGTAACATGTGGTGCAATCGCATATATTCTTTTGCGTATAGTAGAATCATTATAGAGGAGAATAACATATGAAAACAGACGAAAATAGAAGAGATGTAATAATTGATTATATTTGCAATATTAGCGGCAATCGCGTTAAAGCGTTACCGCTTTATAATGAAAAAAATTTTACGTTTAAAAATTTGCGGGCAATCGCTTTTCGTTGGTTTTGTATTAAGCACAAAATTAAACTTCTTGATTTAATGGAATTGTTGGACAAAACAAAATATTGCTCGTCTTATTCATCTATCAAATTAGGGATTTCAAAAAAGGAGTTGAAAGACAGTGAAAAAAGGATATAGTTATCAGTACTTAAAAGTTGCGAACGAAGCAAAAAGAGCAAATACACGATTAAGAGCCCTTGAAAAAGCAAAACTTACTAAAACAAGCGCATATGAAAATGTACGGCGGCTGGGGTTTGATGGTTCAAAGAATATCGCATACACAAAAAAGGGCGAAATCAAATTCCGAACAGACGTTTCAAAAATGTCCGAAACAGAACTGAAAGAACATCAGCGTGTTATTGAGGATTTTTTACAGTCTAAATCTTCAAAGGCTGGAGAAATTAAAAAACGACGACAACAGGCTTACGATAAATGGAAAAAAGAAAAGGAAAGACAAGGACAGACGGTTGATATGGATGTGAATGAGTTTTCGGAATTTTGGGAACTTTCAGTTATAAAGAAATTAAAGAATGCTTATGGAAGCGTAGAAGTAGAAGTTATGGTATTAACATACGGCGAAAGTACAGTTATAGAAACGATACAAGAAATGGAAAAAGAGGGATTAAATCCTTATGATATGTCGATTCAGGAATTGCATAACCGTATGGAGAATTTTAACAAACATAAAAAGAGAGGTTGAATAACTATGGATTGGACAAAAGTAAAAAAATTTAATAGATTCAATCCAACACAACCAACGTTCATCCGAAAGAACAAATACTCTGATTACTCCAAAGATTTTATTTGTTTTGATTCAGAAACAAGCTGGAATCATGACGAAACCGACAAAATGAAAAAAGCTAAAGGCTGGATATATCAATGGTGCTTTTCTTATCAAAATGAGTATATATACGGAAGAAATCCCGAACAGTTTGTTGAATGTCTGAAAAAAATCAGCGAATACTACACAAACGAAAATCAAAAAACGATTATATTTGTACACAATCTTTCGTATGATTTACAGTATTTAAAAGATTTTTTAATCGAAGAGTTTGGTACAAATTATGACATGTTAGCGATCGTAACGCACAAATTTATTTCTTTTACTATAAAAGGGTTTGAATTTCGGTGTACTTTGAAACTATCAAACCGAAGTCTTGCGAAGTGGTGTAATGACTTGAATACACAACACAAGAAGTTAGTTGGCGAAATTGATTATAACATAATACGTTATCAAGACACACCACTTACAAAAAGCGATTGGAAATATATGTTATATGACGTTATTTGCTTAAAAGAATGTGTCGAGAAAGAAATGGCACTTGAAAAAGATACACTCGCCACACTGCCGCTGACTTCAACAGGCTATGTGCGAAGATCGGGGCGTAAGTTTTTTAAAAGTGACTTTTTAATAAATAACAAAAACTTTCACAAAACAGAACTGTCAAAAGAAACATATCAACTATGTAAGCGTGCTTTTAGTGGTGCGCTCACACATGCGAATCGTTTTATAGTTGGAAAGACAGTTGTCGGAGATATCCGCCACAGGGATTTTACATCACACTACCCAAGCCAGCAACGCACAAAGAAATTCCCTATTGGAAAATTCAATAAATATGGCGAGAATCTTTCTTTTAATGACATTGACAAAATAACAAAAACACATAATGTTATCATGGATGTGACGTTTGAAAATGTTATATTGAAAGATAAAAAAGAATCCCTTCCATACTTACAGAGTTGTATGGTCAGGCAAGGAAGGATAACGCCTCTAGATATTATTGAAGATAACGGGCGAATATTAAAATGCAATGGCACTTTTACTATATCAATAACGGAGCTTGACTTAGAGATAATACGCAATCAGTACAAATTTGACTACTATAATATAGATATAGCCTTTTGTAGCGTAAGCGGCTATTTACCAAAATGGTTTTGTGACTTCGTGGATTTTTGGTTCTTGAAAAAAGCAGAGTACAAAGAAAAATTCAAGGAAGAAGAAACAGAGGAAAATGCCATAAATCTAATGAAAAGTAAAAATAGTCTGAATGGAATCTATGGCATGAGTGCAACAGATATAGTACGCGATATCTTCACTATGGACTTGGACGGAGAGTGGCACAAAGAGATTGTAACAGGCGAACGAATTACAGAATTGTTACAAAAATATTATAAATCAAGAAATTCTTTTATGCCATTTCAATGGGGGGTTTACACCACCGCACACGCAAGGCATGAACTTATGGAAATGTATAACCTTGTGGGGAAAGAGAATTTTTTATATGCTGACACTGACAGTATATTCTATTTGACAAATAAGGAGATTGAGAACAAAATAAAAGAAAACAACACAAAATGGAGAACAGAAGCAGAAGAAAAAGGATATTATGTTACTTTTGGAGATAATAAATATTATTATCATAGTTTTGAAGATGAAAAAGAAAATATTATAAAATTCAGAACACTTCATAGTAAATGTTATGCATATGTTACAGATGACAAGGAAATGCATGTCACGATCGCTGGTGTACAGAAAAAAGGCAGAAACGGAAACACACGTATTAAAGAACTAGGAAATATTGATGAATTAAAGGCGGGAAAAATTTTTCGTGATTGCGGTGGTACACGTTGCGTATATATCGAAAAAAACGATATAACAAATTCATGCGCAATTATTTTGAACACGGAAAAAACGTTATCATCCGCAAGCGACAACTTGCTTTTTGAAAATTATGAGATTGGAGATGATGTATAATGGAATTTATAGAAAATAACGAAAAATACGGTATCAAATACGACTTATCGAAAATTGCAAAGGAATACAAAAAACTGAAAATTCCGAAAGAATTTGACTTTGTAGATTTTAATAGAATCGAAAATAATAGTTATATCATAGACTTGAGTCAAAGGTCGGTTGGAAAAACAACAGGTTATTTGCTGTTAGGTTTGGTATATAACAAATTATATGATACTCATATAGTGTACGTCCGTGAAAATACTGACATGATAAAGGCTAGCATAGTACAGGATTTATTTAAAGTTATACTTTCTTACAAGGACGGTTATTATCTGAAAAAAATTACGGACGGTAAGTACACAGGAGTTTATTATCATTGGCGGAAGTTATACTTTTGCAATTATGACGAAAATGGAAATATGACTGACAAGGCGGCAGAGCCATTTCTTGATTTTTTATCCATTACAGAACATGAAACTTACAAGTCAACGTTGAATTTGCCCACTGGGGATTTTGTCATTTTTGATGAATTTATAAGCCGTTACTATACGGCAAACGCTTGTTATATGTTCCTTGATACTTTAAAGACTGTTTTTAGAAAAAGAAAATCGGGGAAAATCATCATGTTAGCAAACAACACTAATGTAAATTCTCCATGGTTTGAAGAGTTAACTATATATAAGCAGATGCGATCACTGAAAAAGGGTCAAACGATTGATTGCAAAAGTGACGGCGGAACTACTTTTTCCATTCATTTCATCAATCCCGAAAATCAGAAAGAACAGAAAGAACAGAACCGTCTTTTTTTCGGTTTCAATAACCCGAAACTGTCGGCAATCACAGGTGTCGGAGATTGGAACGTTGAAGAGGTACAACACATACCAAGGGATTTTGATTTTTTGGCGACATTTAAAAAAATGTTTGTTCGAGTTGCACCTAGTGAATTTGTTTCTATTGAGTTTGGAAATCACGGTAACGAACCTTGCGCGCTGGTTAAACGTGCAACACGGATTTTTGATGATGATATTGTTTTTACACTTTCCGACAAAAACGAATATAAAAACGGATTCTATAAGTTTGGAGACGACAAAATGTTATCACTTGTTATAGAATATATAGAACAGAACCGTATATACTACTCAACCAACGAAGCGGGAAATGATTTCAAAAATTATGTTCGTCTTTGTAAGGATTCAAAGTTTAGATAAAATTATGATAAAAAAGATATAAATATGATATAAAAACAATATATAATACTGTATACTATACAATAGTTAGTACAGAGAAAGGAGAACAAAATGATAACCACACCCCGACCGCCGCCGCCGCAAGCGGCATAGAATCTATAACAATAAATTAAAAATAAGGAGAATAATATTATGGAAAACAACACAACAGAAACAGTTATTTTAAGAGGTAAAGTAACCTTTGCGAAGTTCGGAAGTTCAAAGAAAGACAACCGCGACATGTACCGTTTAACCATCGATGTACAGGATTTCGATATTGATACAAGAAAGAAGATTGCCGAAGCATACGAAAACTCGGTTATGATTCCGAAGTTCATCAAAGATTCTTCATGTAACGTTATCAATCTCAAGTCACTGTATGACGTACCGGTTAAGACAGAAGAAATGGAGATTGACAGTTTACAGAAATGGCTGGATGACGGCCGCTTGATTGATGCAGAAATTTCGGTTAAGTGTAAAATCAAGAAGATGGAAGAAAGTGGTGCAATATATCCAGTTGCGATCATCGTTCGCAAGTTCGGAAGCAAGTATGACTTTTTCGCTGATTTTGATTGATTTTTGAAAAAGAATATGATAATATAGACATATGAACAGATGTTCATATGTCTATAATTTTAAAGAAAGAGGGAAAGAAAATGGCAAAACTAAAAAACACACAAATTAAAACACTTGTGAACACTGCATATCAGCAGTTCACAGGACAGACAGAGGCAACTGATGAACTTGACTTGACGGCGTTTACCGATACAGGCGAGAACGCTATCGGAGAGAACGACCGTGAAAAGTTCACAGGCGCGTTGCTGGGAGTCATCGCTAAAACATGGTATACTGACACAAGCTATCGAAGCGAGTACAACGACATCTACTATGAAGATTCTGAGCGGTTTGGTGCTATAACACAGATGATTCATGCAGAAGCACCCGACGTTATTGATAACGCCGCTTGGGGCGATTTTGTAAGCGGTACAACAAAGGTGGGTCAGTACACTGTATATATTCCAGTTATTGACAACAAACTTTACACAAAAACAACATCATGGGCGCTGTCGATCACAGTGACTGGCGAACAGTGGGATACTGCGTTTCATAACGATACGGAACTTGCCAGCTTTGTTGCTTATTTGTTTATGATGGTTGAGAATAAAATTCTTGAACATATGGAGAACATGAGCGATGAAAACCGAAACAATTTTATTTCTGAAAAAATGATATATGCAAAGTCCGAAGGTGCAAAGGGTATACATGTTGTAGATCTCGTTGCTGAATATGTCGCCGAAAAAGGTATTACAACAAGAACAACTGCCAAAAGTCTGTTGAACGACCGTGAATTTTTGGTATTTGCGGCGGCAAAGATGGACGAATACCTCGGATACTTCTACAAGCAGACCGCACTGTTTAATACAGAACAGAAAGTACGTTTCACACCGAAGGAAAGAATCGCATGTGAAATTTTGGAACGTTTCGAGACAAAAATGACAACGATTGGTTATGCCAATACATTTCATGATGATTATATCAAGCTTCCAAACCATAAGAGCGTACCATGGTGGCAGAGTGCGAACGATCTATCATGGGAAGCAATCAGCGGAATTCATGTAAAGTCAAAGAGCGGAACGACAGAAACTCATGGAATAGTTGGTTTTATTTGTGACAAGTGGGCGATCGCGCACACAATCATCAGTAACCGTGTTGGTAGCCAGCATTTTAATATTGAAAATCTTACCTACTATGAGTATCAGCACCGTGACAAGTACATGAATAACCTTACACTTAACGCCGTAGTTTTTGTTATGAACGACTACACCGCCGCTTAATGTTTTTGTTTCACGTGAAACATTGTAATATATGTTTCACGTGAAACATATTTTTAGAAAAGGAAGTGAGATTTTGGTTTATAGTGAAATTTACAATAATTTGAAAGAAAAAGGAAAGAAAGTTGTTGATTTGTTTTCATTCGAGAACCGACTTTCTAATTTTTTAGTTTCTATGTTTGATAGTAAAGGGGATAACCTTTTTAATCAACGAAAGTGGGACAGATGTGAATTTGAATTGTTGCTTCTGTTGTTAGGTAAAGTAGCGGTTTGGAAGTTAGATGGAGAATTGGTTTTTTCGACCGTTGATTTTATCGGAAATATCGATTTTATGGGTGTCGGAAAAGATGCAAATTGTACAACTTTAAATGGACACAACAAAGTCTTTTCAGATTGGAGAACCTCTGACGAGGTTGTTATCATTTTTAATAACGAAAACCATACCCCGGATATGAACGTTGAGCGGTTCGCAAATTTAATGGGCGAAACTTGGACATCTATGAGAAGTGCCGTACAGGGTACTCGTTATAGTAAGGTTTTTTGCGTTGCGAATCAACAGGAACAGACAGAAGTCCAGACGGCTATTGATTCAGTGAAAGACGGTAAACCGATGATCGTTAGAAGTAACCGTATGACTCCAGCTTCCGAACAAACGATAAATTCTATCAAACTGACCGATTTTCAGGAATCAGACAAAATCCAATACTTGTCAACCTTTATGACGTATATAGAAAGAAGTTTTATAAATCTGTACGGCATGGCTTCACAGGGAGCCGATAAAGTGGCACAACAGAACGAAGCGGAAATCAAGAATGGAGCGTTTTCTTCATGGGTGGAAGTGTTGAGCCGTTTAGCTGAGCGAAAAACAGGGTTTGAGAAAGTAAAGGAAGTGTTTGGAGTTGATATAAATTATGAGTTATCGGAGGTATGGCAGAAAGAGTATGACAGACTTTTTGCGGAAGTGGAAGAGCTGGAAAAAGATGATGATGTGGGAACTGATGATACATCAACAGTTCCAACTGATGAAGAGAGCGAACCGACGGACAAAGAAGATATTAAAGAGACAGAAAAGGAAGGAGAGAAAGAAGAATGATTGAAAGATACAATGTATCAGAGAGTTTGAATAGTATTACAGATTTGTCAGAGTTGGATTGTAAATCAATTGATACGGTTTTAATACCTGGTAAAACCGTCGCGGAAATCTTTGATGAGTTTTGGGGTTCGTTTTACTTTTTCTGTTCATCGTATACTTTAGATGATGAAAACCCACTTGTTAAAAAATTTAAAACTTATAACAACCAGACGGCGGCTAACTTGAAAAAATCTTTAGATGCTTTTTTTTCGGAGTACAATCCGATTGAAAACTATGATAGTAATGAAGAATCAACGACAACAACAGGTGCCAAAGAGGAAAACTTTAAAAAGGGCTCTAATATAGATAAAACAGAGGTCGGTGCTGGTACAATCACTACAAAAAGTGACGTGACAAGTTATGAAAGTAACACGTTTGCTGACGCTGACAAAGTTACTACTGATGAAACAGCAAGAACTACTACCAACACGATGGGTGAGCGTTCAGACGTGCGATCAGAAAAAGAACATATTGACACTTTCAAAAAACGTATTCATGGTAACATCGGTGTGACAACTTCACAACAGATGATAGAGAGTGAGTTAGATTTAAGAAAACGAAATATTATTTTTGAGTATCTGACGGAATTTGCAACCATGTATTTTTTCATTGACAATTAGGAGGTGTAGACATGGCAAAAGCAAATTTATATATTATCAACGATGACAGACGAAAAGCAGATAAAAATCTGTCAAATATTATCAAAGAAAACGTTAGTATTACATACAAAGATGCTACGGAGTTTATACGCCCAATCATCGTGTTAGACTATGACGGTTCGTGGAACATGAGAGATTGCAATTATATCTATTTGAGTGACAAAAACCGTTATTATTTTGTTGAAAAACATTCTTTTCAAAAAGGACAAAAAGTTGTATATGAACTTTTAGTAGATGTGCGAACTTCGCACAAAGAGGGTATACGCGGTTTGACTTGTACAGTAACAAGAAATGAAAACTTGAAAAATGGCTATTTACATGATTCCAATTATTCTGTTTATGCTTATGAACAGATAGTTTGTAAAATGTTTCCAAACGCAATAAACCAAGACAGTATCATTTTGATGACTGTCGGATAAGGGGGTAAATAATGATATCATATTTTATAAATTCAATCGAGGGTTTGCTGACTGGTTCGATACCAGTCAATAATATTTCTTGTGAATTGACAACCCCGACTTCAGGCGAATGGTCAGTAAGAGATACACTAGATCCAAACAACAAAGATGTCACTGTAACGAAAGAAAATAAAACAACAAAAACGTCTGGTGTTGCGTCGGGTTCGATAAAAACGATTGCGGGGTCGGGTAACATCACTAAAGACGATTATCAACTTATCATGAAATCTCTTTCGCAAGGTAGAAGTTTGAGCAAGACACAGTTTGAAAGTGAATCGGATTTTGTAATCTGGTGTATACAGTTTTCAAACGGATATTTAACATATTGCCATTTTTATCGATCGAACGCACACAAATACTATATTTTTGCGAGTGCAAAAAAATATAATATAACCGACTTGCGTGCATGCTTGGAAACTGGCGGCGTTGGTTATGATGATGTGTCGAGAATGCCAGCAGGCAGTCCAGTTCAAACTACGGGCGTCGGGAATTCAATCGCATGTAGCTTCTTTATTGAAAGTTACACACCTTTTGACAGAACAATTTTGAGATTCGGCGGAGTTTACACCTATTCACAAACAACAAGCAAAACATATCTATCATATAATGATGATTCTATCACGATGCCATTTAACGAATTTCTTGAAATTCTCAACATTGGAGAGCCAGAAATTGAAGAAAAAGACGACGAATACGGAAATTATAGCACAAGCGGCGGATATGGTGGTGGTTCGTTTGATGATTCAAGCGACGCGTTCGGGTTGCCGACACTGCCGAGTTTGGGGGTGTCTGAAGTGGGATTTGTCAACGTATACAATCCGACAAAAAATGAGTTGTTGGGTTTTGCTGATGAATTATTTCCCGATTTTGAAAAGCCTACACCATCCCAAAAAGAGGGGCTGGATGGAGTTGTTGAAAACTTGGCGAACGTGACAAGTGTTATCGAGTGTTTAACAGACAGTTATATTAACAAAGGTTTGATTGATTTTGTAATTGATTGCCATATTGTTCCGGTTACTCCAAGTACTACAAGTAGTACAGGTCTAAAAGTTGGCTTTAAAACTTTTAATTATAATCCTAAAAAAGTCGTGCGTGATTATGTAGAATTTGATTGTGGCTCGTTGTCAATACCGGAATATTATCAGAATTTCCTAGATTATATGGGAACCCGTGCAAAACTGTACTGTCCGTTTATCGGCTTTGTTGATGTAAAACCAGAGTGGTTTCAATCAGGTCTTTTGCAACTAATTTATCACTTTAATGTCATTGACGGTTCTTGTATTGCGTTTTTAATTGGAACTAGTAGCAAAAGTAATTTGAAAAATACTGTCGTCGCAACGTTCGGTGGAAATTGTTGTGTACACATGCCCATCACGGGATTAAATTATTCGTCGATGATTACAGGTATCGTGGCTGGCGGTGCTTCTATTGTTAGAAGCGCAGCGAACAAAGACTTAGGTGGTATGGCGCGCGGTGTAACTGACATGTTAAGTGCAAAACCAAGTCTTGAGCAATCGAACGGGTATAATGCGGGCATGTCGTACATGTGTTATCGCCGACCTTATCTGCTAATAGAACGCCCAGTTGCTAGCTTCTCAAAAAACTACCCACACGAACAGGGTTTACCGTTGAATGTAACAAAAAAACTTTCAACAGTAACAGGTTTTACGACTTGCGAAGCACCCGTACTTGACGGCTTACATGCGCTAGATGAAGAAAAAGAAATGATACGTGCGGCACTTGCCGAGGGTATAATATTATAAAAGGGGGTGGAAACATGAACACTATTATTCAGTTGATAAACAATGTGGGTTTTCCTATTTGTGCGTTTTTGTTGATGTACAATCAGAGTAACACGATAATCAAAGAAAATACGAAAGCTATTACAGACTTGAAAAACGAACTGTCAAAGAATAACACAAAGTAAAAGAGGGGGTTAAAACCCCCTTCTTTTTTCCCTTTTTACATCGTTCATAAAGTCGTTCAATAGCTCGGTGTAAAATGGATTGTTTAGATATTTCCTTTTAATTATTTGTAAAATGATTTCTTCCAAATAGTTTGAAAAATATTGATAATCTTCAGTAATTTCATTTGCGACGTATGTTATCTCGACAACGTTATCTTTCTTTGTTTCGGTTATCTTATATATATTAAAATCCATAAATAAACCTACATAATCACTACTACCCATATTTACACCCCCTATTCATAAGTTAAAAAATATTTTCCATTCAATTTTTCTACATTGACAAAGCCTACCAACTCGCCACGTGTATCTTTGATTATATACATTTTTATTTTTCTTGCCATTTCACAACTTGTATGGTAACCATGATACATACTGAGTATATCTTTTTTGATTTCATCAAGAGAGTTGTATGCTTCTTTGTTATAGTTTCCGAATCCGTGATTAAATCGGTGTGGTTTTGCATTCTTTCTATTTAATACATAGCTTACATAATATTTCATAATATCCTTCTTTCTCCCCGTTGTGCCGATAGGACAGCTTATAATACTAACACATATAGTCATA
>ERZ780141.1996-NODE-1996-length-10880-cov-7.152240_pt1 | contig 10880 bp, 7 predicted proteins | sample MGYA00433080_ERZ780141 | MGnify/ENA primary metagenome ERZ780141 (study PRJEB29588, sample SAMEA2154047) | human gut metagenome | biome: human gut; feature: human-associated habitat; material: faeces | place: Denmark | collected 2008/2010 ... | reverse complement strand
AAATCAAAGCCTTCAGAGCATCACTAAGGGGTATCGTTGATGAAAAATTCTTTCTGTTTCGACTTGCAAAGATTTATGCTTATCCCCACTAAATTTCCACTGAGCCCTTTTTTATAAAAATACCAAGTTTTATCACAATTTTTTACGAATAAGTAAATAAAAAAAGGACGACTTAAAAAGTCGTCCTTTTGTGACCCCCGAGGGATTCGAACCCTCGACCCACTGATTAAGAGTCAGTTGCTCTACCAGCTGAGCTAGGGAGTCATAAGTGCTTCAGCGATTACGGATGCAAAGGTACGCATAATTTTTGAACTGGCAATAGTTTTGGCGATTTTTTTTGAAAAAAAGTGCATTTTCCCTCAAAAAAGCCCTTTTTTCGCCCCTTTTACCCCAATTCGAGCGTTAGAATGGCAGGATTTCGGAATTTCAGAAGCGCAGATTTCATTTGCCCGATTTGGGGCAAACGCCCATTTTTTGCTCTAAAAACGAGTGAAGGGAGGCGGCTGCGGCTTGTAACTATCAAAGAATGTTTGTAAATTTGCAATGCCTTTGTTCGCACCACATAGCGAGCAACCGTTGCCCTGGTAGTTCAACGGATAGAATGGAAGTTTCCTAAACTTTAGATAGGGGTTCGATTCCCCTCTGGGGTACTATATTACTTTTAAAATCCCTTACAAATCATCGATTTGCAAGGGATTTTTGTATCTCAAGGTGTACAAAAGCCTTCTTTTTTAGCCCAATTCGGTCTTGGAAGAATTTCGTAATTTTATAAGTGCAGATTGCCACGCTGTTGGAAAACGCTCGTTGGTAGGGACGTGGTATGCCACGTCCGCATAAAACACTGGTATCCAACATGATAATCATTATCAGAATGTGGCCTCGGCATGCCGCATCCCTACCGCCAAAAATTCTTGAGTCCAACGCGAAATCCGAAGCAAAACACCAGCCAGAGCGGTAATACCACTCGTCTATGGGCAACTGCTTGCCAGGGAGCAGTAAGGCGAGTCTGCTGGCGGAGAGCCCGATCTGCGGGATCTGCGTGAGTTTCAAACCAACATGGAGGCGACACCACCTGCCAGAGCGGTGAAAGCCGCTAAGCTCTCTCGCATAGGCGCAAAAAATAAGGTGCATACCACGCGAATGGCGATGCACCTTATTATTTATAGTATTAAGTTAGAATTACTTATTTTTCTTTTTGTTCTCGCTGTTTGTGATAGCGTAAGCTGTAGGAGCAGCGATGAACAATGAAGCGCAAGTACCGACGATTACACCAAGCATCATTGCGAATACGAAGCTGCGGATTGATTCACCACCGAGGATGAAGATCACCACAAGCACGAGCAATGTAGAGAGTGATGTCATCATTGTACGAGCAAGAGTGCTATTCAATGAGTTGTTGAATGTAGTCTTGTTGTCTTGCTTTGGATAGAGTGTGCGGTTTTCACGAACACGGTCAAACACAACCACAGTATCGTTCACCTGATAACCGATAACGGTAAGGATAGCGGCGATGAATGTTTGGTCGATTTCCATAGAGAATGGGAACATACCATACAAGCTGTAAACGCCGATGATGAAGAACGCTGTGAATGCTACGGCTGCCAATGCACCGAGAGAGAACGCGATGTCGCGGAAGCGGAGCAAGATATAGAGCGCCATGGCGATGAGTGAGAAGAGAACTGCCAAAACAGCCTCACGAGTCATGTCGCCTGCGATGCTTGGACCAACCTTTTCTGACTGCACGATACCAACCTCTTCGTTTGCTTGGCTGAAGTCTTCAACGCTCATGCCTTCAAGTTCGCTTTTGCAACCCTTATAAAGGATATCAGCAATCTTGTCGTCGATTGATTGGTCGTTAGATTCGATCATATAGTTGGTAGACACACGCACCTTAGTGTCGTTATCGATAGTGATAACCTTAACGTTAGCGTCGCCAAACAATGGTTGCAACTTTTCTTGCAATTCCAATGTGCTCACTTCATGAGGGAATTGAATCACGAAGTTGCGACCACCAGAGAAGTCGATACCGAGGCTCAAGCCGCGAATTGCCAAAAGCACACCTGCAATAAGAACTACAGCGCCAGTCACAGTACCGCTCTTTTTACGGTTGCCCATGAAGTCGAAGTTAGCACCTTGGAACCAACGGCGAGAGATCTTTGTTGAGAATGAGATGTTTTGGAAGCGCTTCTTTGAGATAATCCATTCCATCACGATGCGAGTAGCGAATACTGCAGTGAAGAATGAGCAAGCAATACCAATGATATAAGTGGTAGCGAAGCCCTTGATAGGACCAGATCCGTTGAAGAACAGAATGATACCTGTAATCACAGATGTCAAGTTAGAGTCGAAGATTGCAGAGAATGCGTTGCTGTAACCGTCAGCCACTGCTGCCTTAACGCCCTTACCTGCACGAAGTTCTTCCTTAGCACGTTCGAAGATAAGCACGTTGGCGTCTACTGCAGTACCGAGAGTAAGCACGATACCTGCGATACCAGGCAATGTAAGCACTGCTTGGAACGATGCCAAGATACCCAATGTGAAGAACAAGTTGAGCACAAGACCGAGGTTAGCGATGCAGCCAGGAGCGAAGCCATAACCCATAAACATGAAGCCCATAAGCAAGACAAGAGCCACGATGAATGAGTAGAAACCAGCTTCGATAGATTCCTTGCCGAGTGATGGACCGATAACGCTTTCACTTGCGATGTTTACGCGAGCAGCCATCTTACCGCTCTTGAGCACGTTTGCCAAGTCCTTTGCTTCTTCCACAGTGAAGTGGCCTGTGATTTGTGAGCGACCGCCTTCAATCACGCTGTTCACGTTAGGATAAGAATATACTTGTTCGTCGAGCACGATAGCAACAGCCTTGTTAAGGTTTTGTTGAGTTACGCGAGCCCATTGACGAGCACCTTCGTCGTTCATTGACATCGAAACGATGTTACCTTGCATATTGTCGAAGTCGCTTGATGCGTCAGTAACAACGTCACCACCAAGTGCTGGACGACCTTGGTTGGTCTTCAAAGCCACGAGGTTGAAGTAGCGTCCCTTTTCGTCGATAGACTTAACTGACCAGCGAGCCTTGAGGTTGGTAGGAAGCATTTGCTTAGCCTCCTTAGAGTTCATAATCTTGTTTACAAGAGCAGTGTCTTGCACGCTTACAGTACCGATAACTGGACCGCCAATCTGACCGTTAGCCCAAAGCAATTGTGCCAAAGGACGAACAGTGAGCTTTTCAGCCTTAGCAGGAGCAGCCTTAGCAGCGCTGTCAGCTTCAGCTACAGCAGCAGTGTCAGCCACAGCAGCATCTTCCTTTTCAACCGAGCCAGCAGTAGCATTGCTGAGTGATTGGAGTGAGTTTTGGAGGTCAGCGAGTGTATATGTCTCGAAGAATTCGAGGTTAGCAGTACCTTGGAGCAACTTACGAACACGTTCTGGTTCTTTCACACCAGGAAGTTCGAGAAGGATTCTACCAGTGTTTTCCAACTTTTGGATGTTAGGAGCCACAACGCCGAAACCGTCGATACGGGTACGAAGCACGTTATAAGAGTTGTCGACCATTGCAGAAACTTCCTCCTTGAGGATGCTTTCTACTTCACTGTCGCTCATACCTGGCTTAACCTTCTCCACATTGCGGAAAATCTGATACAAACTGCCATCACCGATTTTCTTGTATTCGCTCACGAATGCGCCAACGAAGTCTTTTTCGTCGCGGTGAAGTGAGTCAGTAATAGCGATTGCCTTGTTGAATTTAGGATCAGGATTTTGGCTTGACAACGCCTTGAGAATGTCTGGAACAGAAATCTGAAGGGTAACGTTCATACCGCCCTTCAAGTCAAGACCAAGTCCGAGTTCCATCTCACGAACCTGTTGGAATGTGCGCCAATTGAGATAAACCTTCTCATTAGCGATAGAGTCAATATACGACTTGTAGTAGGTCTTGTATGCTTGGTCTGACGCATCCTTGGTGTTTGCCATTGTTTGCGCATAAGCCTCGGCCTTGCTCTCATAGTGGTTTGACACAAATGAGAACGAAAGGTAGAAAATACATACTAAAACCAACAAAGCTGTAATGACTCTAATAAAACCTTTACTTTGCATAAGTTTGTTTTAATGTTTGATTATTTATTTATTATTAATTTCGTTTACGCACTTATTTCAAAATGCAAATATACATCAAATAATTCAAGTGAAAAACATTTCAACTCTATTTCCTTTAAAATTAATGTGGAAAGGCACATTCTGAACCTATTTATTACCACATTTACGGCCTAATTACCGATTTGGGGTTAACGAGCTTTTCAGCCCGATTTGCATAGTATTCTCCTTCGCGCCACTTCTTTGCTATGACAAGGATTTTTTGTACCTTTACGGCCATCATTACACATATTATTATCATATCAACGAAAATTCATCGACAGTGAAACTCGAGAAAACAGCATATTTCATCTTGATGGCGCTCTTGGCAACCACCCTATATTCGTGCGCCAACATTGGCCGTCCCGAAGGAGGACCGCGCGACGTGTTGCCTCCGGTGTTTGTCAACAGCACCCCAACGCCAAACCAACTGAATTTCAAAGGAGAAAAAATCACCATTGAGTTTGACGAATATATCCAGCTCAAAGACCACATGAAGAAAGTGGTGGTGTCGCCAGCACAGAAAAATATGCCTATCATACGCAGCCTCGGCAAAAAAGTGACCGTGGAACTGCGCGACACTTTGCTGCCAAACACCACCTATTGCATCGACTTTGCCGACTGCATACAAGACCTCAACGAGGGCAACCCTATCGACGGATTTTCGATAGCATTCTCTACGGGCGACGCCATCGACTCTATGCAGGTATCGGGCATCATGCTGCGCGCCCGCGACCTTGAACCTATGCAAAGCATTATCGTTGGTCTTCAGGAGAATCTTGCCGACAGCGCATTCTCTAAGGTGCCGCTATCTCGCATTGCCCGCACCAACGAATACGGGCAATTCACCCTGCGCAACCTCAAGCCGGGCCGCTACCATGTGTTCGGGCTCAACGACCTCGACGGCAACTACACCTATGCCCGCAGCGAGGACATGGCTTTCTTCGGCGATGTGGTGGTGCCTTCGTGCCACCAAGTGGAGACTACCGACACAATATTTAAATACAACGGCACCATCGACACCATCCAACCCGGATTGCACACCGCTTACGAGCCAAACGATATATTTCTCGCTATGTTCAACGAGAACTACCGCTCGCTTTATCTCAAGAAAAACGAGCGTATGGCTGACAACAAACTACACATTCTCTTCTCGGCGCCTACCGACACACTGCCTCGCCTGAACATGCTCAAGCCAACCCCTCAGCACAGCAATTGGTATCGCCTCGAACGCACTGCAGCCAACGACTCACTTATCTATTGGCTCACCGACAGCAGCCTCATCAAAAGCGACTCTATTCTCATAGAGACAAAATACTTACACACTGACTCTCTCGAAAAAATCTCTTGGAAAACCGACACGCTGAAATTTAACCTTCGCAAGAAGCAGAAGAAGAGCGCCGACAAGGCTTCGACAAGCAAGACCGAAGCCAAGAACAAGAGCAAAAAGAAGAAAAAAAGCCTTTTTGGCGTCCTACCTAATTCGGGCGACACAGAAGAGGAAGCCGACAGCACAAGCGGCACTTCGCGCTTCGACAGCATTCCGCCAATCAGCATGAAATTCGCCACGAACGTAGACTTCGGCAAACCACTGACAGTGACGTTCGACATCCCTATCGACTCCATCAACCAGTCGGGGTTGCGCCTGCTCGCGAAAGAAGACACCGTGTGGAACAAGGTTGACAAGCCCATCACGCTGGTCCCTTACGACTCGGTGGACATAATGCAATACAAAATCGACTTCCCTTTTGAAGCTGGCACCCAATATCGCGTGGAGGTGGATTCGATGAGCATCTACAACTGCTATGGCAATATGAACAAACCCGAAAAGGCCGAGTTTTCGATACCCGCCCTCGAGGAATACTCCAATCTGGAGATGAAAGTCAACGTGATTGGCAACGCATTCGTGGAATTGCTCAATAGCAACGACCAGGTGGTTGACACCGCCTCGGTGGTGAAAGGCAGCGCCGTGTTTGAAAACGTGAAACCTGGCACCTACTATGCCCGCATGGTGCTCGATGTGAACGGCAACGGCAAATGGGACACCGGCAATTACGCCCTTCATCAGCAACCCGAAGACGTATTCTACTATCCTAAGAAACTGGTTCTTAAAAAGAATTGGGACGTAGAGCAGACTTGGGATGTCTATCAACTCGCTGTGGACAAACAGAAACCTGAGGAAATCAAGAAAAACAAGCCAAAGGACCGCAAGAACGACACCAAGCGCAAGAAGTCAGACGACGATGAAGACGAGGATGAAGAAGGCGTAAACTGGGGCGTTTCGGGCTTTGAACGCGACAACAACAGCTATTCGGGCAATCGCTACAACGACGCGCGCAACCAGCTACAACAGCTGAACCCAACACGCCGCTAAACCCAGTCGTACAAGCCGAACATCTTCAAGCAAGAACCAAATATCAAAAATGTTCAATTTTTCCCTAATAATTGTCGAAACCACCCATTTAGGCAATTATTAGTGTTCTATGCGCCTCATTCGTCGGAATATCTGTCTATCTTTGTGGTGAACAACAATCCACAATATGACGAATAAGGCAACAATGTGACCAACCGTTACTTCGAGAAAAACCACGAGAGACAGACCAACATACAACTGTCGCACACCTCATCGGAAACGATTGACAAAGGAATGCCTCTGGTCATGGCATCGGACTTGCCCTGTCGAAGGAGATAATCAGCAAACTGGGCGGGAAGCTATCCGTAAGTTCAAAGGTTGACGAAGGCACTTGCTTTGAGGTGATATTTTAACCCAATTCGGGCATTAGGCCGTAAATTTGGTGATTTTTCTACCGCTTGGAGTCTTTCGGAATTAACGAAGCGCAGATATTTTTTTTACGCTTGCGATTTGTGTTTAAACTTCTTCACCTCGGCAGCCAGCATCACCATGGCAAGAATCGACGAAACCAAGTCGCTGACGGGCATACTATACCACACGCCTTTCACACCAAAGTAATGTGGCAATATCAATAAGCATGGTATGAGAACAATCACTTGGCGCGATAGCGACAGGATGATTGACTTGTGCGCCTTGCCTATGCTTTGGAAGAAGTTGGCTGTTACCATTTGTATTCCCACTATCGGGAATATCAGCACCGCTACGCGTAAGCCAAATTCTGCCAGACCAATCAACTCGGCATCGGTGGTGAATATCCTCACCACTTGCTCTGTGAAGAACATAAACACCAAGAATCCAGTGGTAGTGACAATAGTGGCTGCCACAAGTGTGCGCTTGAGCACGTCGGCAACACGATCGTATTGCTGCGAACCATAATTATAGCCACATATCGGCTGCATAGCTTGATTGAATCCCACGCATATCATCACCACAACAAACACCAGACGATTGACAATGCCGAAAGCGCCTACCGCCAAATCGCCGCTATATCGCACAAGTCCGTGGTTGATGAGCAGCACCACAAGGCACGCCGCAAGGTTCATCAAAAATGGCGCCATGCCTATAGAGAACGAGTCGTTGATAATGCGACGGTTCGGGCGGAATATGCCTCGTTTGAAGTGCAACAATTCGCCCTTGCGACTGAACAGCCACAGCTCCCACACCAGCGACACTATCTGAGCAAGCACCGTGGCAATAGCAGCACCGCGTATGCCCATATCAAAGCCATAAATGAATATCGGGTCAAGAATGGTGTTTAGCACCACAGTGGCTATTGTGGCACACATCGCCTGCTTGGGGTGTCCCGACGAACGAAGCATCGCATTCAGGCCCATATAGAGGTGTGTAATCACGTTACCGAGTATGATTATCTCCATATAGCCGCGGGCATAACCAATAGTGGCCTCACTACTGCCGAAGAACACAAGAATCGGATCGAGATATGTCAATGCCACCACCGTGAGCAGCAAACCGAGAACAACATTCATAGTCACACAGTTGCCAAGCACACGCTCAGCGGTGGCATAGTCTTTCTGACCAAGGCGCACCGACACGAGCGTTGCGCATCCCAAGCCCACCAAGGTGCCGAATGCTGCCGATAAATTCATCAACGGAAAGGTGATAGCCAAACCAGAAATAGCCAACGGACCAACGCCTTGACCAATAAAAATGCTATCTACCATATTATAAAGCGAACTTGCCGTCATGGCTATGATTGCCGGCACCGCATATTGCATCAGCAGTTTACCAATCGGCTCTGTGCCCAACGCTGTTGCACCGCTCTTTACATCTGTCATAATCTAACCTACTATGATATTAATCTTTACAATCTTTTTTCGGAGTGCAAAGTTACCAACATTTACCGTCTCGTGCAATATATTTAAACCATTTAACCCAATTCGGACATTAGGACTTAGAGAATTTCGGATTTTTAGAAGTGCAGATTTTGATTGATTTTTAATACGAGCTAAGCCCCACCAAAACTCCACTACACTCAACAAATAAGGCTGAGCAACCATCTGGAAGCACAGCCTATATCAAGTTTTGCGATATTTATGTTTAGTCTTACTGTTTCACATTGTCGATTTTCAGATAAGTAGGAGCAGCGCTACCTGTCTCCACTCTCAGATATATACCCTTATAACCCTGTGATTCTGGCATATAATCGTCTTGCAGGCGGAATGAAACCATTCCCTTGTTTTGCTGAACCTTTGAAAATTGTTTGCTCACCTTTTGACGCAACTCCAAGTAGAGATATCCCTCAGGCACGTTCACGCCAGAGTAGAGGCTTGGATCTGGAGCAACGAGCGAAAACTCATTCTTAGCCTCAGAATTCACATAGTATGATGCCATCAAGTCGAGCCACTCGCCTTGCAAGTGAGTGTCGGTCTTCTCCACAACCATAGGCTCCTCGCCAAATGCGGCAAGCTCTTCGGCAGTAGACGCTGTCTTCACGCCAAAGTTTGTGTTAGCTATAGAGATAGCAGCGATGTTTACCACCTTGTCAAATCCAGGCACCACCTTCTCTGCATCACTATAGTATAGCAACGCACGGCAGCCAACATAATTTTTTATTGGCATTGTGGTAGGCACACCGTTTGCAAGCAAACGACCTCTCGCACCAGTAAACCACACTTGTGCGCCATCTTCTGATGCACCGATAGTGACGATGTCCTGATAATATGTAGGGTTTTCGTTCTTTCCTGTGTCAAGACACGATGTTGCCATAAATGCAACCATTACGATTGCAAATATCTGCATCAATTTTGTTTTTAGACTTTTCATGTTCGTTTATACTTTATGTTTGGAATTTTTTTTTGCTTTGAAAACTATGCAAAAATATAAAAGATGAAATAAAATTACAACACCGATAAGAATTATTTTCCAGAATAAGACAGTTTTTTCATCTTTTCAGCACCTACCACCAACAAAATAGATTAAATTTGCATTATACATTAGATATGGCTTATTGCCTACTTGTTAACTACGACTACACTAACTTATGAATACAGCAGATTTTATTATCAACGAACATAGCACGGTGCTTGACGCACTCAATCGCCTCAACAAACTATCGGGCGGAGCAATGACCCTTTTCGTGTGCAACCAAGACGGCCAACTCCTCGGTTCTCTCACCGACGGCGACATCCGTCGCAGCCTAATAGGCGGTCACCAACTCACCGACGAGGTGCGCAGCATCATGCACAGCCCGTGCGTTACATTCTGCGGCGAAAAAGTGCAAGTCACCGACGTGAAGCGACTCCGCGACAAGAAAATCACCCTTGTGCCGCATATCGACGCCGATCACCACATCATCAACATCTACGACTTCAATCGCCTGCGCTCATTGCTGCCGATTGACGCCGTGCTGATGGCTGGAGGCAAGGGCGAACGCCTGCGTCCGCTCACGCTCGACACGCCAAAACCGCTGCTGAAAATCGGCGAAAAGTGCATTATCGACTACAACATTGAGGCTCTTGCCCGCAATGGCATCAACCACATATCGGTGACAACCAACTATCTCGCCGAGAAAATCGAGGAGCACTTTGCCGAACCTGTGGCTGGCGTGAAGGTAAACTGCGTGAAGGAGCCTTATCGCATGGGCACCATCGGCAGCCTCACCCTGGTGAAGGAGTTTTACAACAACACCGTTCTGCTCATGAATAGCGACTTGCTCACAAGCATCAACTTTGAGGATTTCTATCTGGCACACATCGAAGACGGTGCCGACATGACTGTGGCAAGCGTGCCATATATGGTTTCTGTGCCATACGGCATATTTGTGCTCAATGGCAATCGCATCCTCGACGTGGAAGAAAAGCCAACCTACAACTACTACGCCAACGCCGGCTTGTATCTGATTAAGCGCAGCTGGCTCGACATCATCCCTCGCGGCGAATATTTCGACGCCACCCACTTTATGGAGGCAATGATAAACAAGGGCGGCAAGGTGACACACTTCCCTATCGAAGGCACTTGGATTGACATCGGTTCGCCAAACGACTATAAGCATGCCCAAGACCTTATGAAGCATCGCAACGGTCTAAGCCAACTCTAAGCGTGGCACGCAATTTGCCTATTTTAGATAAATATTGTAACTTCGCATTTGCGCTTATCCCCATCTCCACCAACACATATCACTCACTAAAGGCATACACTGAATTATGATAGAAATCAAAAATATCAACAAAAGTTACGGCTCTCTGCAAGTGCTGCGCGATGTGTGTGTGGATATACATCAGGGCGAAGTGGTGTCGATAGTGGGTCCGAGCGGCGCTGGCAAAACCACTCTGCTGCAAATGATTGGCACGCTCGACCGTCCCGACAGCGGCTC